>Ga0315291_10009941_pt1 | contig 11651 bp, 7 predicted proteins | sample YL17G12_20_MG_FD_203070 | JGI IMG/M metagenome (GOLD analysis project Ga0315291, IMG submission 203070) | Sediment microbial communities from Yellowstone Lake, YNP, Wyoming, USA - YL17G12_20 | ecosystem: Environmental > Aquatic > Freshwater > Lake > Sediment | place: USA: Wyoming | collected...
AGGGTCGATGGCGATGTGCTCAAGCGCCTAGTCGAGGAGGCCGAGGTCATACGTTCGGGTGGGCGCAGGAACGTCGATGGTCGTAGCGTCTACGAGGCGCCTGCGACGCCTGTACTTCAGCTCGTCTCGTTCAGTGTGAAGCAGAAGGAAGATGATTTCAAGTCGGCGTTGGAGGCGGTGAAGCCGATCCTCGGCCTCCTCGCTGCGGTGAAGACCCAGAGGGAGATAATCCACTCCAGGGTGTCCAAGCCGGTGGATAAGGAAAACACGTATCGTGGGTTCGTGGATCTCCTCAACAAGGCTCGAAGTGGTGACTTCATCTCCTCCGAGGAGCGGAGGGCGATGGAGAAGAGGTGGAGGGAGAGCCCTGACGAGAGGAAGTACCTGGAAGAGGAGTTGAAGAGGAAAATAGGGGTAACTGCTTGAGGGACTCGGTGAAGTCCTTTCGCCAAGTCTATCACTCTGCGAGGACCTCCTCCAGCGTGGTCTTGATCTCGTAATCGACCTTGACATAAGCCTCTGAGCGCGCGCTCATGTACGATTCTTAAAGCCCTTTCTTGTGAACTTGCCTTATTTTAAGAAGAACACATAGCCTTAGTGTGTGTGGGCTGAAAAAAGAGTTTAAATCGTTTTTTCTTCCGGCGGCGCTACATTCGTCTGCTGGTGGCAGCTCGGACACATCGTTTTGGTGAAGGGGGCTTGAGTCTCCCACTCGAATCCGCATCTTTCGCATTTTACCTTTCTTCTCGGCATCCTAATCAAATCTCCATTCGTTCATTGATCCATAGCTTCGGCTATGCGTTGCACAGCCTCTTTTCCTCTACTTATCTCTTAACTGTTGTTACATATAGAATTAACGCAACATCTTGGTGCGCGCGTCCACCCAGGGAAGTATCAGGTGGAACCTTGGTTAGTATTATGAAAAATTCTGGGCATGATTTTAGGTGCCACCGTCTTATAATAGCTGGGTTTTAGCCTCAAACGTCACGAGAACGGATGAGTTCAGATAAAAAAAAATAGGTGTCAGGCTTTAAGTTTCTGGAGACGCGCGTTTACAGATGACAGCCTTTCTTCCAATCGCTCTTTAACGGCTTCGAGGAACTCTATCTCTTCCTCAAGAGTCATCGCGGCAAAGCGCATCATGTGCATTCTATGGTGGCCCCAGTGATGATGGCTTCCACAGCCTGGCCCACAATATTCTTGTTCCTGCTCCTCTTGTTCGTTCTTCTCGTTTTCCGGTTCTGTGCTCATATTACCTCCACGCATATCCCAGCTTAAAAACAATTACAGCGTGAATTGGTAGATAATTCTAGTTTTAGATTACTAGAGATTCTTTCAAAGCCCAGCGCGCCTACATGTCTCGTTTTTATCTCATTTTAGGTACGGGTATTGGCATCGAGTACGCGTCGAAAATAATTGTGTTAAGGGGAAACCGATTGAGTAGGGTTGACGATATTACCCATGAAAAGGATTGAGCCCGAACGATCGTCTCTAATCACAAAGAAAAACGGCCTGTTAACAATAAGCGTCTCGTAACTGGGTATGCTTGTTACCGCGATTCCAACATTTGTCACAGCGGCGGCCTCAGTCCCCTTCTCGTTAACCTCAATGACTGCTTTGTGATCAACAAAAGACAGGTAGAGGTTTTCCGGGTCAACTCTAGCGATACCATCAAAGTTAGCGGCACCCCTATCGAATGCCACGCTCATTCCCAGATTCTTCAGAGCATCGTTGAGGCGCTTCGTGCCGTACTCCAGCTTAAATTTAGGTAGGTCCACCCTAATCTTGCTCGGAGACGAAAATTTACTGATGTAATCATCAAAGTCAACCTGGTTTAGGTTATCAATAAAATAATCAAGGGAGATGCCATCTCCCGGCAGGAAAACATACATCGCAATTTTATCTCTCCCGTAGGGTAGCCTTACAGCCTCGAAGTCTTTACCCGAGTAATGGCTGAAGTCTTCCAACGTCGACATAAGGTCTACTTCTACAGTACTCCTATCTGGTAAGAAGAAATCACCTCTATATGTCTTGGATTCATCGAACTTCTTCACCCAGTCTCCTTTGAAATAGATCGCGTTAATTAGAAACATCACCGTATCTGGGTCTATCCGCTCAACAATCTTGTCTATTTTCTTGTTTGTCTTGTCGCTAACCCAGTTGTTTATGTCTTCGACGGTTCGGGGGTCTTTAAATTGTCGAGTGAACATCTCTCCTTCAAAATAGGTGCTCAACCTGTTCGTAAAGGTTTGATTGACCTTCGGTTCAAATCCTTTATCCACCCAGACTGAGTTTCCAATGTTCAAGCTCAGCTGGCTATCGGCGTTTTCAAGGCTTCCCATCAGGTCTAAGTAGCCCTGGTTAATTTTACCTAGGTTCATGCCGCCAAATTGGAGAGTATTGGCCATGGCGTCTTTGGTTGAGCCTTCCGCGCCGTTATAGGCCATTACCAGGGCCATTGAGATGCTAAAGGGGGAGATGAATATGTTCTTGCCCATGTCCTCTTCGCTAAGTTCTTTTAAGATGTCGAAGGCGAACCTCGTGTCTGCGTTGACTAGGTCCTTGTCAACATTTTCAGCTTTTTCATCTGCCGCAGCATATGCAAGACTTTGGGAATACTCTGGAATGTAGATCAGAGAGGCATATCCAATCAGAGTTGCTATGGCGACCGCTGATACTACTAAACGCCATCTCATGGTAGTAAAGAGGGGTACTAGGTATTTCATACTAGAGTTTAGAACATCCCGTATCCACGGGTGGCTCAAAGAACATGCGCGGTGAAAAATTCAATAACCGTGCAAGAAGTTTATCAAAAAACATGTTTTCAGTGCATATAGCTCTGACTGCTCATGCGAGTGTACCAAAAAAGGTTTAGGGATAGGTTTTTTTTATGTAGAAACAACTCCTGTTCAAAAAATTCTTTATCGGAGAGAAGACGAGAACTTGATTTAACTTTTGGTAACGTGGTGGGATCTGAAAATTGCTCATATATACGTCAGCTTCTTATGCATGCAGGTAGATGATGGGCTATCTCGCTGGTAAAAATTTAGATTAACAGGGTCTTCATTTCCGCAGGCTAGCGCAGCAGAGACGTTGAACAAATCATAAGGGATACGGGGTCAGTCCTGCTTCTTCTCCCCGACCGCGTAGAGCTCTATGTAGCCGCAGAGGATGCACCGGTAGCCTTTTACGGTCATCTTCTTCGTCTCGTCGCTCTTTAATATGAAGCCCTTCCTCCTCCCCGTCTTCTCCTCCCAGTGGGGACTGGCAGTCGTCTGATCCGACATGGTAGCCGCGGAGTAGGCGGAGAAGCCGCCCATCGGGCTCATAGGGTTCGCCATCAGTATGCTCACGTCGAAGAGCATATCACCCTGCCTCATCTCGCCGCCGCACTTCGGGCACGCCTTGCTTTCGGAGTCCATGCTATCACCATTCATACCGTGTCACCGTTTAAGATATCTCTTGGGGAGCTTAGCCACCGCCGTGTAGAGGGGGTCCACTATCTGCGCTATCCTGGCCTTGGCGGCTATGCTCAGGAACATGTACGCGTCGTCGCGCTCCCAGCCGTATTCTTCGACCATCCAGCGGACGAGCTCCCTGTAGGCGAGCCGTGCCGCGTCCTCGAGGGGACGGGCGCTGCACACCGTCATGATCTCCGTGTCCGACTCGACCCTCGGCCAGCCTATGGTCTTCCCCTTCAGTACCTCGAATCTGAGTTTGACGACTGCGGGGACCTCGATGGCGGAGCCGCAGACCTCGCCGTCCCCCTGCACTGCGTGGACGTCGCCGAGGCCGAAGAGGGCCCCCTTCTGGTAGACGGGGAGCATGAGCCTGTTCCCTGGCCGGACATCGGGGCAATCCATGTTCCCACCGTGGGTGCCCGGCGTGAGGGTGTTGATCGCCTCGCTCCTCGGGGAGACGCCTATGGTGCCGATGAAGGGATCCACGTCCACCTTGACGGTTGTGCCCTTATCGGTGACGTAGTGGACGGCGCCGTCCCTGATCTCGCTTATCTTGGTCTTGGGCGTCATCAGGTTGAGCCACCCCTCGAGGCCGCCGAAGCCGGGGGAGATGGTCGTGGCGCCCCGCTCCGGCAGCTCTATGCCAAGTATCTCGACGACGAGGATGTCACCTGGCTCGGCGCCTTCGACGGAGATGGGGCCCGTCACCGGGTTGGATGGCACCTTGATGCCCCGCTCAAGAGCCTGCTGCCTTGTCTGCCCGGGCTTGACGGCGCCGCCGAAAGCATCCCAGGTCTCCACCTCGACGACCTCGCCGCACCTGACAGACGCCACGGGCTTCACGCTGGGGTTGAGAGTCGAGTTCTCCCACGGGTTGAGCTCCTCCCAGGGCCTCCTCCTGATCCTTGTAACCATGAGTCGTTCAGATCAGAATGCGGATATAGGGATTAAACGGTTCCCGTCCGGCGCGGCGGGGGTTGATAGGAAAGAATAAAAAGGGGTTGTCTCGTTGTATCTTCACGGTTCGAGAGATAGAATCCATCGACTCGAGGTGAAATGTATGGAATACATGTACGCCGCTATGCTCCTTCACAGCGCGGGTAAGCAGGTCACAGAGGAGGCTGTCACCAGCATCCTCAGCGCCGCGGGTGTCCAGGCGGACGGAGTCAGGGTCAAGGCCCTCGTCGCCGCCCTCGCAGAGGTCAACATCGATGAGGCCCTCAAGGCCCCCGTCTTCGCCGCTGCTGCCCCAGCAGCCGCAGCCGCTCCCGCCGCCAAGGCTGAGGAGAAGCCCGCTGCGGCAGCCCCGAAGAAGGAGGAGAAGAAGGAGGAAGACCTCCAGGGCCTCGGAGCCCTGTTCGGCTAGCCGCCCCAAGCTTCTTTTAGTTCCTACCCCTAATCCAATTTCCGGAGCCTGAGCAGATTGCAGGTGCCCCCAGATGAATTTAGGTTACCCTTCTTCCATGAGAACGGATTCGTCCGCAAGCTGTGCCCGAGCTGCGGCAACTACTACTGGACGCTCGACTCAGACGCTGAGAACTGCGGCGACGCCCCGTGCGTGGACTACAGCTTCATAGGCAGGTCGCCCGTGAAGCGCAGGTACACGTTCCCCGAGATGAGGGAGAAGTTCCTCAGCTTCTTCGAGGAGCGTAGCCACAAGAGGATCGCCCCGTACCCAGTCGTCGCAAGGTGGAGGGACGACCTCATGTTCACAATCGCCAGCATCATAGACTTCCAACCATACGTCACGGAGGGCATACTGCCGCCGCCTGCGAACCCGCTGGTAGTCAGCCAGCCATGCCTCAGGTTCGAGGACATCGACCTCGTAGGAGTCACCGCGGGCCGCCACATGAGCATCTTCGAGATGGGGGGCCACCACGCATTCAACTACCAGGGGCAGAGGGAGGTCTACTGGAAGGACGAGACCGTCCGCTACCACCACGAACTGCTCACAAGGGACCTCGGAGTACCCGAGGAGACGGTCACCTACAAGGAGGGGCTCTGGTCTGGCGGGGGCAACGCGGGCTACGACCTCGAGGGATCAGTCAACGGGCTTGAGATAAGCACCCTCGTCTTCATGATGTTCCGAGTCGTCGGCGACCGCATGGAGCCGATGCCCGTCAGGGTCGTCGACACCGGCTACGGGATGGAGCGGTGGGCCTGGCTCAGCCAGGGCACGCCGAGCGCGATACACGCCATCTACGGCCCTCTCCTGAAGAAGACGTTCGCATGGGCCGGACTCAAACCTGACGAGACGCTGCTCGCCAAGATGGCGGAGAGGTCCTACCTCATCGACATGAACAACAAGGTCGAGGAGAGGGCGAGAAGGGCGAAGGAGATAGGCTACAATCCTGATGAGGTTGAGGTCGTCCTAAACCAGGTCGAGGGGATCTACGCGGCCCTGGACCACACGAAGGCGATGGTCTTCATCCTCAGCGAGGGGATCGTGCCCAGCAACGTCAAGGAGGGGTACCTAGTCAGGATGCTCTTCCGCAGGGGCTACAGGCTCCTCAGGAGGGCGGGCATAGAGGGGAGGCTCCCAGATCTCGTGGATGCCCAGATTGGCTACTGGGGCGGCGACTTCCCCCAGCTCAGGGAGATGAGGGACGAGATCATGGAGATGGTCGCAGTCGAGGGCGAGAAGTACAGGGAGACCCTGAGCAGGGGCTCGGACCTCGTCCGCCGAAGCCTCGGGAAGGGCAGCGGCAGTGTGCCGGTCGACCAGCTCGTGGACTTCTACGACAGCCACGGACTCACCCCCGAGGACGTCGGCGAGGTCGCCTCAGAGATGGGCCGAGAGGTTAAGGTGCCCAGCGACTTCTACACCCTCGTCAGCAGGAAGCACATGAAGGCGCAGCCGAAGGCCGAGGACCCCACCCAGGCGAAGCTCGCCCACAGGGTCGAGAAGATGGAGAAGACCCGCAGGCTCTTCTACGAGGACCCGTACCTCAGGGAGTTCGACGCAGTGATCGTGGAGGTCGTCGACGGCCGCTTGGTCCTCGACCAGACGGCATTCTACGCCGAGGGCGGGGGCCAGATCTCCGACCTAGGCAAGATCACTTCGGGTGGCAAGACCTACGACGTTGAGGACGTCCAGTCCATCGAAGGCGTCCTCCTCCACAGGGTGAAGCAGCGGGGCTTCAAGAGGGGTGCTAAAGTCCACGGAGTAATCGACTGGGAGCGGCGCAGCGCCCTGATGAGGGCGCACACGGCGACCCACATCATCATCGGCTCCGCCCGCCGCGTCCTGGGGGAGCATGCGTGGCAGGCGGGCGCCAGCAAGGGCGTTGAGAGGAGCCGCATCGACATCAGCCACTACGCCAGGCTGATGCGCGAGCAGGTCGAGGAGATAGAGCAGCTAGCCAACATGGTGATCCGTGAGGGCAGACCCGTCACATGCAGGTTCATGCAGCGCGACCAGGCGGAGGCGATGTACGGCTTCAGACTCTACCAGGGAGGCGCCGTCCCGGGCAAGGAGATCAGGGTCGTTGAGATAGGCGGCTGGGACGTCGAGGCCTGCGGTGGCACCCACCTCTCCAACACATCGGAGGCGGGGCTCATCAAGATCGTCGCCACCGAACGCGTCCAAGACGGCGTCGAGCGGATAACCTTCAGCGTCGGCCCGTACGCCCTCGAGGAGGTGCAGAGGCGTGAGGCGCTGCTCCAGGACGCAGCGGAGCTCCTCGGCTCGCCAATCGACAAGATCAAGGAGTCGATAGCCAACAGCCTCGCCTCCGTGAAGCAGCTCCGCGACCAGCTCGAGGCCCTGAGGCTGGCGGCGTCCCGAGAGAAGGCGGCGCAGCTACTCAGGGAGGCGGAGGAGGTAAAGGGGGTAAAGCTCGTCGTATACTCTGATAAGGCCGCGACGGACTACCTGATCGAGGTCGGGAACGCCCTCTCGGAGGCAAGCGGCCTCTTCGTCGCCGCGATGTTCAGCGAGACCGAAGGCAGGATCGCCGTAAAGGTCGGCGACGGCGCCCTGAAGAGGGGCGTCCACGCCGGCAGGCTCGTTCAGGAGATCGCCAAGGTCATCGGAGGAGGCGGAGGCGGCCAGCCCTACTTCGCCCAGGGAGGCGGAGGCGACCCGGGGAAGTTCAAGGCTTCGAGGAAATCCATAAGGGACGCCGTCGCAGCCCAGCTCCGATGAACCATCTACGCAAAAAAAATTGCTCACAACCTTTATTCTGACGGCACCCAAGTTAGATCAGAATTAGAGGCTACTGTGCATGGTTGATTGGAGGAATCTGGAGGATAAGTGGCAGACGCGCTGGGACGAGGCCGGAGCCTTCGAGGCCGACCCGGACCCCGAGAGGCCTAAGTACTACCTCACCGTCGCGTACCCCTACCCTAACTCGCCGCAGCACATAGGGCACGGAAGGACATACACTATGACCGACGTCCACGCCCGATACATGAGGATGAAGGGCTACAACGTCCTCTTCCCCATGGCCTGGCACTTCACGGGGACACCCCTGTTCGCGATGGTCGAGCGGCTGAAGGAGAGGGACCCTGAGCTCGTCAGCACCTTCCTCACCCTCTACAACATCCCAGAGGAGAAACTATCCGAGCTGGAGACGCCGGTCTCCATGGCGAACTACTTCGCCAAGGAGATAAAGCACGGCATGCACCGCATAGGCTACAGCATCGACTGGCGCCGCGAGTTCACCACCGTAGACAGGTACTACAGCAAGTTCATAGAGTGGCAGTTCGCGAAGCTCAGGCAGCGTGGCTACATCACACAGGGGAGCCATCCGGTGGGATGGTGCCCCCACTGCGGCAACCCCGTCGGCCAGCACGACACCGTCGGCGACAAGGAGCCAGAGATCGAGGAGTACACCCTCATCAAGTTCAGGTTGGGCGACGACGTCTTCCCGGCCGCGACGCTCCGCCCCGAGACAGTCTTCGGGGTCACCAACATGTGGCTCAACCCAGACTCGCTCTACGTGGAGGCGGAGGTGGAAGGCGAGACCTGGGTGATAAGCGCCGAGGCGGCGGAAAAGCTCCAGCTCCTTGGCAGGGACGTCAAGATAACCTCTGAGTTCCAGGGCTCGAAGTTGATAGGGCAGAAGCTGATTAACCCCGCCACGGGGAAGGGGATCATGATCCTGCCGGCCCCCTTCGTCAACCCGAGGAACGCCACAGGCGTCGTAATGTCTGTGCCCGCCCACGCCCCCTTCGACTACGTGGCGCTGGAACAGCTGAAGGATGACGTCAGGAAGAACCCCGCCAACTATAAGGTGAAGGCGACCGACATGAACAGGCTCGAGCCCGTCTCGGTCATCGACCTCCCAGGCTGGGGGGAGAGCCCCGCAGTTGACATCGTCAAGAAGATGGGCATAAAGGATCAGAACGACCCTCAGCTGGAGAAGGCGACGAAGGAGGTCTACAGCAGCGAGTTCCACGGTGGCAGGATGCGGGGTAACACCGGCTCATACGCCAGCATGAACATCCAGCAGGCGAAGGATGCCGTGAAGCAAGACCTCATGGCGCAGGGAAACGCCTCAACCATGTACGAGCTAGTGGAGCCCGTGACGTGCCGCTGCGGCACAGACGTCGTCGTCAAAATATTCGAGAACCAGTGGTTCATCAACTACAGTGACCCCGCCTGGAAGAGGCTGGCGAAGGAGAACATAGACTCCATGGAGATCATCCCCCCCGAGCTGAGGCAGGAGTTCTACAACGTCGTCGACTGGCTAAAGGCGAAGGCATGTGCAAGGAAGGCTGGACTCGGCACAAGGCTGCCCTGGGCGCCCGACTGGATCATAGAGGCTCTCTCAGACTCCACGATCTACATGGCCTACTACACGGTGGTGAAGGGGTTATACGAGCTGAAGCCCGAGCCGGAGCAGCTGACGGAGCAGTTCTGGGACTACGTCTTCCTCGGCCAGGGCTCGGCCCAGGCTGTGACGGAGAAGACGGGCATCCCGGTCGAGAAGGTGGAGGAGCTCCGCGGGGAGTTCAACTACTTCTATCCCCTGGACTCCCGCCACTCTGGCAGGGACCTTATCCCCAACCACCTGACATTCATGATCTTCATCCACGACGCCATATGGCCGAGGCAGAAGTGGCCGAGGGGCATCATGGTCAACGGCAGCGTACTTATGGAGGGGCAGAAGATGAGCAAGAGCCTCAACAACATCGTCCCACTCATAAAACCCGTTGAGGAGTATGGCGCGGACCCGCTGAGGCTGTCGCTGATGATCACAGCTGAGCCGCTGAAGGACGCCGACTTCAGCCCAGACTTAGCGAAAAGCATGGTGGAAAACCTGGAGAGGTTCAACGCCCGCGCCACCGAGATAATCGAGGACCATGACAAGGGCGACTACGAGCTGGCAGAGATCGACCTCTGGATGCTGAGCAAGCTACAGAGCCACATCGCAGACGCCAACGACGCGATGAAGGAGATGAGGGTAAGGAAGACGATTCACGCCGCCCTCTACGACCTGAACCAGGACCTCGAATGGTACCTGAAACGCGTCGCCTTTGACAGGGATCACGCGGCCCGCAAGAAGGCGATAGCCCACGTCGAGTGGACCGTCCTGGACGTACAGGTCAGGATGCTCGCCCCATTCACGCCCCACCTCTGCGAGGAGATCTGGGAGCAGATGGGAAACGAGAACTTCGTCGCCTACGCGCCTTGGCCGACGGTCGACGGAGCCCTCATCAGGGAGGACGCAGAGGAGCTCGAATCCATCATAAGGACCTGCGTCGAGGACATCCAGAACATCGTCAAGGTGACGTGCATCAAGCCGGCTACCATCCACTTCTACGCCGCCGACGGCTGGAAGTGGAAGCTCCAAGAGAAGGCGATGCGGCTCAATGACAAGGGGACACTCGACGTAGGCACCCTGATCCGCGAGGCGTTCAAGGACGAGGAGATGAAGACGAGGACGAAGGAGGTCCCCGCCTACGCCCGAGTCCTAGTCGACGAGATCAAGAAGATGCCTGAGAAGACGATGAGGCTCAGGAAGGAGCTCGGCTACGTGAACGAGACGACTCTCCTCGAGGACGCGTCCAGCTTCCTGAGGGCCGAGTTCGGCTGCGACGTCGAGGTCTCGGGCGAGAGCGACCCATGGATAAAGGACCCGGCGAAGAGGGCGGGTAGGGCGAAGCCCTTCCGCCCCGCGATATACGTCGAGTGACCATCAGAGGCTTTCTCCCTCCCGCCTCGGCCTAGCTGTTTATATTTGATCATCCATCTATCGTCGTTGGTTGAGCCACTTGAAGCAGGTAGACGCCGACGCGCTGTTCAGGGAAATTAACGAGGTCTTCAAAAAATATGGGGTTGACAGGGGGGTCGGATTCGTACCGGACAGGCTTGACATAAGCCTGGAGAGGCGCGGCATGGAGGGCTTCAGCCTCGCCTACACGGAGCGCTTCACGTATCTCCCCCAGGACGTCATGGAGTTCTCCCTCGAGAACGCCGTCCAGCTCCTAGTAAGGATGGGGGTGCCCCAGGACAGGATAACGAGGCTGGGGGACGGCGTCAGGGTTGAGCTCTCCGGGGACGCCGGGATAATCCAGTTCCCGGTCCTCGAGATGCTCATACAGGACAGGAACACTCCAGTCGACCTCAAGCCCGTCTGCTCGTCCCTAGAGAGGTCGATGAGGGCCCTCTCGGCGCTATTCGACTTCGCCTGGGAGTACGGCGAGGAGACTAGGGAGAGGTGGAGCAGCTCGGTCCAGAGGCTGAGCGAGATCATCGAGCAGAACCCCGGGCTGCAGGAGGAGATCGAAGAGATAATGAGGAGACACACCGGAGGCGACGCTGGCGAACCGAGGTCCCCGGGAAGGAGCAGTGAAGAAATTATCTGATATTGTACGCGTGAGCGTGCATCTCTTATATTCCTTTTGAGTTGAATGCGCCCCAAGAATTAAGGTGCCCGGGCGAGATCGCCGAGAGGCAGCTCCCGCGCGGTTATAGCCCGTTCCCGGGAACGTCACGCGTGCGCTCGAGATCTGCTGAGGAGCGTAGGTTTCTCCGCCAGCCTAAGCCAGCCGAGTCCTTCGCAGCCCACTCCTCACGGCTCTGCGGCTTTGGGGGTCTTTCGCTGCTTTGACCCTTCGGTCGCTCCCACCTGGGCAAACACCTTATACTGGGATGGTATATCCGCGTTCAGTTACGCTTCCCTATCAATTAATTATTACTCAAAGATATTTTAATCCCATATATTGTAATATATCTGTTAA
>Ga0315291_10009943_pt1 | contig 11650 bp, 7 predicted proteins | sample YL17G12_20_MG_FD_203070 | JGI IMG/M metagenome (GOLD analysis project Ga0315291, IMG submission 203070) | Sediment microbial communities from Yellowstone Lake, YNP, Wyoming, USA - YL17G12_20 | ecosystem: Environmental > Aquatic > Freshwater > Lake > Sediment | place: USA: Wyoming | collected...
CCTGCTCCCCCGCTCCCCCGCTCACCCGCCTTGTCCCCTCCTCGTCCCGGACGAAGCCCAGGTCGGACTGAGTACGCACCAACTCCCTCCATGCTTCGCGGCTCAACTCGCTGTAGGCGCGCCGCTCCGCCTCCAGGCTCTGCTGTACTTGCTGGAAGAGCTGCGCGCTGTTGATCGCCATCGCCACCTGGTCGGTCAGCGTCTGCAGAACGGCCACGTCCTCGTTGCTGAACGCTGCCGGTTCCAGGCTTTGTACGTCCAATGCGCCGATGATCTTGCCGCGCGCCCGCAACGGCAACGCCATCTCGGAGCGTGTGTCGGGCAGATCGGGGTTGTCGAAAAAGACCGCCTCTTTTCCTACGTCGAGCGCGATGCGGGGCTCGCCGCGGCCGGTGACGTAGCCCACGATGCCCTCTTCTCCTACCCGCAAGCGGTGACCGCGCGCCACTAGGCCAAGCCCACCCTCGCTAGAGGCTGCCTGCAGCACCGCCCACTCGCCGTTTGCATCCAGCAAGAAGATGCCGGTGTGGTAGAAACCAAACTGCCCGCTGATCAGGTTTGCCACCTGCGTGAGCAACTGTTGCGGGTCGCCCAACAGCGCCGCCGCCTCGCGGGCCACCGTGGCCGTGGCCTCCAGGTAACGTGTGCGGCGTTCCAGGTCGCGGGTGCGCTCGGCCACCCGCTGTTCGAGCGTCTCATTCAGTTCTCGCAGTCTTTGCAGCGCCTGAGCCACCTGCTGCACCAACCGGCGCAGGTTCTGGCTGGAGAGCATACCCAGGAACGCCAACAGGAAGAACATGAGCAGCCTGGAACCGACCGTCAGGAACCCCTCTCTCTGTGGGTCGTAGGGGATCAGAGGGGTCAGGCTGCCCGACGACTGGAGGACAACCACGCTGACGTACAGCGTGGCACAGATCATCGCCACCCCTGTGCCGCCCCGCACGTCCAAGAGGATGGCCGCTGCCACGATCGGCCACAGGTAGTAGATGGCCGAGGCGTCGTGGTAGCCGCGGATCGTTACGAGGGAGGTGATGGCCGCCGCGGTGCCGAGCAGAAAGAAATAGGTGCTCGCGCCTACGTGGCCTCGGCGCAGCAGCGCATGGGAAAACAAGCCCACAATCACTGCGATGATCCCCAGCGGAAGGACGCTCAGTACGCCAGAGCCGGGCAACAGCAATCCACCCAGGGTGACCATAGTAGCCAGCGCCGAAATGGCTATCGTCTGGCCCACGATCAATCTGCTCAACAGCCGTCTTCTCAGTTCTGATTCCGGATTCAGTTCATCATTGCCCATCTTCTACCGCCTGCTGCCTGATTCCGCATTCTGCATTCCGCATTCCCCATTCCCCATTCCGCATTCCGCCCGGCGTACTCGCCGGCTTACGCACGTGCGCTATTCTGTCGTCGTCAGGCGCACCGTGACTCTGTCCAGTCCCAGCGCCTGGTATATCTCGTCTGTGGCAGTCTGGAGTATGGTCTCCAGGTCCAGTGTCGAGCGCATACGAGACGTAATCTCGCCAGTCAACCGCTCGCGGATGGCGCGACGCTGCGTGTCCTGGTACAGGCGTGCGCTTTCCAGTGCTGTACCCAGTTGCTCGACCAGTGTCTCCAGTAAGGTGACCTCCGCCGTTGCCCACGGTCCATCCCCCTCGTCCTTGCGAAAGTTTAGCACACCGATCACTTGTTCGCGCACCTTGATCGGCATGGCAAGCCCGACCCCATCGTGTCCCCTTGTCTCCCCGTCTCTGTGGGTGGGTACACCCGCCTGCGCAGCCTTGATCATCTCAGGTTGCCAGTCTCCCTGTGCTGGAGTGATTGCCTGATGGTCGTAGCGGTACCCCCATTCCAGGCGGGTACGCAGCAGGTCGGCCCACGCCTGGCGGCTCGACTCGCTATAGGCTCGTCGCTCCGCCTTGAGGGCACCTTGCGCCTGCTCGAACAAGCGCAAGTTGCTGATGGCGATGGCCACCTGGTCGGCCAACGTCTGCAGTACCGCCACGTCTTCGGCACTGAATGCTCCCGGTTCCTCGCTTTGCACGTCCAGCGCGCCGATGGTGTCACCGCGTGCCTTGAGCGGCAGTGCCATCTCGGAGCGTGTTTCGGGTAGGTCCGGGTTGTCAAAGTGTACCGCGTCCTCCCCCACGTCCAGCGCGATGCGAGCTTCCCCCCGCCCGGTCACGTAGCCCACGATGCCCTCGATTCCCACCCGCAAGCGGTGCCCGCGTGCTAGCATGCGTTGTCCGCCCTCGCTGGATGCCGCCTGCAACTCGGCCCACTCGCGGCTGGCGTCTACCAGGAAGATGCCCGTGTGATAGAAACCAAACCGTTCGCTGACGAGGTTGACTACCTGGAACAAGAGTTGCTCCAGGTCCAGCACGGCGGCCGCCTCTCGGGCTACCTCGGACGTGGCCTCCAGGTAGCCGGCACGGCGGGCCAGATCGGCGGTGCGGTCCGCTACCTGCCTCTCCAACGTGAGCCGGTGTCCTTCTACTTCGCGGGTCAGTTCGTGGCTTCTGCCCAAGGCGGTCACCAGGCGGCGGAACAGGTAATCCTGCGAGAGCGCCAGCATGAGGGCCAGCATGACGAACACGACGATCCTACTTGCCCACGAGCCAAATGAGGCGGCCACTGCCTGCTCCTCGACAGGGATGACGAGGCGACCGCTGACGAAAACCCACGTGAAGACTGCCAGGGTGAGGGCGGTGAGGCCCAGGGCAAAGCGCGCTCTTCGCCAACCGAAGAAGACGGCCGCCATGAAGGGGACGGTCAACAGGAAGATAAATCCGTCGCCGTTCTGGGCATACACCAACAGGTTAAATACCCCCAAGGCGTACAGCAAGGTCAGCAGGGTTCCGGCCTGTATGGCATAGGGGATGCGCCTCCAGAATGTGATCAGCAACAGGGTGGCATAGGCAAAGGCAAAGATTGGAATCTCCCAGATCTTCTGGGTCGCAATTGCGTCATAAGCCGCCCCGGCCAGCGCCAGGAGCCCCAGGATGAGCAGGGCGCGCAATAGTCCTCGAAGCAGTTGTTGCTGCCACGAGCGCACATCTTCCAAGGGGCCAATGGATTGCGGATTCATCTCCATCGCTCCTCACCTCCCATGCGGACTTCGACCTCGGCGATGCCCAGTCCGTCTCCGATCTCACGGATGGCGGTCTGCAAGACGGTATCCACGTCCAGGGTCTCCCGTATGCGGCCTGTGACCTCCCCGACCAGCCGCTCCTCCATGGCGCGGCGCTGCGTGTCCTGGTACAATCGCGCGCTCTCGAGTGCCACACTCAACTGGTCGGCCAGTGTCTCCAGCAGCGCCACTTCATCCGGACTCCAGTCACCGCTGCGGGGGTGCTTGTGGGCCTCGAGTGTGCCGATCTCCTGGCCTCGCACTCGCACCGGCAGCGCGATTCCGGGCAACGTGCCCTCTCCCTCTTCGCGCCCCGCCGTTACCCCCGCCTCGTCATAGCGGTAAGGAGTGTTGGGGCGGCTGTGCACCATCTCCACCCACGCCCGGCGGCTCGTCTCGCCGTAGGCGCGCCGTTGTGCCTCCAGGCTGGCCTGCGCCTGCTCGAACAGCCGCGCGTTGTGGATCGCCATCGCCACCTGGTCGGCCAGAGTCTGTAGCACGGCCACGTCTTCCTGGCTGAACGCTTCTGGCTGTGTGCTTTGCACGTCCAGCGCGCCCATGACCTTGCCCCGCGCCCGCAGCGGCAAGGCCATCTCGGAGCGCGTCTCGGGCAGATCCGGATTGTCGAAGAACACCGCGTCGGTCCCCACGTCCAGCGCAATGCGTGGCTCACCCCGGCCGGTCACGTAGCCGACGATGCCGACCTGGCCTACCTTGAGGCGGTGCTGGCGCTCCAACATGCGAAGCCCCCCCTCGCTGGAGGCGGCTTGCAAGGTCGCCCACTCGCCGGTGGGGTCGAGCAGGAAGATGCCGGTGTGATAGAAACCAAACCGTTCGCTGACGACCGTGGCGACCCGCGCGAGCAGTCGCTGCACGTCCAGGACGGAGGTGGCGTCTCGAGTGACGGCGGCGGTGGCCTCCAGGTAGGCCGTGCGGCGCTCCAGCGCACGCGTGCGCTCTTCGAGCGTCGCCCGCTGCGCCCCCAACTCCACCCCGTACGCTTCCGCCTGGGCCAGCGACGTCTCGTACTGCCGGTCGCGCGAGTCCAGTACCATTACGATGAGCATGCCGGTCACGACGACTCCACCCAGGGCGGTGGCCACCTGCACCCAGGCCGGGATGGGCAGGATCTCGAACACGCGGAACCCGTACAACGTTATGCCTGTCGCCATGGCCGCGCCGGAGATGAGCGATGCGATGCGGTTTTCCGTCCGCCCGGCCAGCAGGCGGGCGAAGATGGTGGATACCACGCCGGCCAGGATACCTGGAATGATCATGCCTTCCACCAGGGCGGGCCCGATGATGGCAGTGACGTTGATGGCTGCCACCGTCAGATATACCGTGGCGGCCAGGCGCCCCCGGCGGGCCAGCCCGTACGCTACTAGCATGAGCAGCGGCGCCTGGGTGATCTCCAAGATCATCCAGGTCCATTGCCACGGCCGGTCCAGCAAGAAATAGACCCCCACGAAGAACGCAGTAAACACCATGCCTGCCACGACCAACACCGGCAGGGTGCGCGTGGCGATCCGCACGCGCTCTGCGTCGAGCGCCGCCTGCCAGCCCGTACCGCGGGTGGGTACACCGAGCGCCCCCTGGACTGCGGATTGCGTCGCCGGAGTTGAGTCCGCTACAGCTTCTCTATCCATGGCAATGTCCCCTTATCCGATGTCCGATGTCCCGATGTCCCGATGTACTCATCGGCCCCCATCGGCGTACACCGGGCGTGTGCGTATCCGTCACTCCTGCCCATCCGTGTTCCCCTGATCGGTGTCTGTATCGAGGCGGATCGTCACGTCGTGCAGTCCGAGTGCTTCTCCGATCTCCCGCACGGCGGTCTGCAGGACGGTATCTACGTCCAGCGTTTCGCGCATGCGGGCGGTGACCTCGCCGGTCAACCGCTCGCGCACGGCGCGCCGCTGTGTGTCCTGATAGAGCCGGGCATTCTCCAAGGCCACTCCCAACTGGTCGGCCAGGGTCTCTAGCAGGGTGATCTCTTCGGCCGTCCACCCCCGCTCCCCTGCTCCTTGTCTCCCCCGCTCCCCCGCAGATTTGTGGGCGTCGAGCACGCCGATGACCAGATCGCGCACCTTGATCGGCGTGGCGAGGGTGGTGGTGGATCCATTCTGGCTCACGACGGTCTCTCCCTTCTGTGTCGCCAATTTCATGTCCTGGCGCCATTGGTCAGTGGTGGGCAAGATGCCGTGTGGGTCGTACCGTTCGCCCAGGCCAGGTCGGGCGCGCAGCAGTTCGCTCCAGGCCTGCCGGCTCAACTCGCCGTAGGCCCGTCGCTCTGCCTCCAGGCTTTCCTGCGCCTGTTGGAACAGCCGGGCGTTGCTGATGGCCAGGGCCAGTTGATCGGCCAGGATCTGCAGCACGGCGATACTGTCCTCGCTGAAGGCGGCTGGCTGGGTGCTCTGCACGTCCAACGCCCCGATGATCTCCCCCCGCGCCCGCAGCGGCAGCGCCATCTCCGAGCGTGTCTCGGGCAGGTCTGGGTTGTCGAAGAACACCGCGTCCGTCCCCACGTCCAATGCCACACGGGGCTCGCCGCGGCCGGTGACGTAGCCCACGATGCCCACTTCACCGACCTTGAGCCGGTGCCTGCGCGCCAGCATACGAAGCCCCCCTGCGCTGGACGCCGCCTGCAAGGTCGCCCACTCCCCGCTTGCGTCCAGCAAAAAGATACCGGCGTGGTAGAAACCGAAACGGTCAGAGATGAGGCGGGCGGTCTCTTGCAGCAGGTTTCCCAAGTCGTGGATGGCGGCTGCCTCCCGCGCCACCTGCGCCGCTGCCTCCATCTGGGTGTTCCGCCGGGCTAAGTCCAGAGTGCGCTCCTGCACGCGCTGCTCCGACCCGGCCCGCTCGTTGTGCAGTTCAACAGCCAGCTGGCGGCTGCGGCTGAGAGCGTTGACGAGACGGGGAACCAGGTAGTTCTGTGAGATCACCATGATGATACTCAGCAGGACGTAAATGATGACGGCATTCAACCACCACGTCATGTCGGTGGCCAGCACGCGCGGGTCGGGAGAGACCGGCAGTTGGCCGGAAGAATAGGCCCAGCCGAAAACGGTGATGGTGAGGGGGGCCAGGATCAGCGCGGCGACGCTCTCCCGCAGGCCGAACAGGAGAGCGGCCAGAACGGGCAGGATCAGCAGCACGGTGCGTCCTTCTCCGCTCAACCCGCTGTCCAGAAATTCGAGCACGCCCCAACCGTACATCAGGCCCAGCATCGTCCAGGCTTGAGCCGGGTAAGAGACTCGCCGCCAGAAGGCGACCAGCAGAATGATGCCATAGATGGCCAGGTAGATGGGGATCAACCACAGGTCGTTGGTCTCGTAGGCGCTGTAGGAGCCAAGCACCACCGCCGGGACGCCGACGATGACCATGGCACGTAGCACTCCCCGCAGCAGCCGTTGCCGCCAGGCGCTGATGTCTTCCACAGGAGCCGTGCTCTCCTGGGCTGCCTCGGGTGGATTGCGGATCGCGGATTGCGGATTGCGGATTGCGTCAGTCCTGCCCATCGGTGTTCTTCCTGTCCCCTGCTTCCTGCTGTGTACCCAGCCGCACCTCGAGCGCTGCCAGGCCCAGCGTCCGGCCGATCTCGTTTACGGCCGTCTTGAGGATCGTCTCCATGTCCAGCGTCTGGCGCACCCGGCCTGTCACCTCTCCGATCAGCCGTTCGCGGGCGGCGCGACGTTGGGTCTCATCCATCAGCCGCAGGTTCTCGACGGTCAACGTCACTTGTTCAGCCACCGACTCTGCCAGCGCGATCTCCTCGGCTGTCCACGGTCGTTGGTGACCTGTCTCGTGCAAGGCCATGGTACCGATGACCTGTCCCCGCAACTTCAGTGGAACCACCAAGGCAGTCTGTGGCGGTGCGGCCTTGCGGCTGGTATCTGAGTCGGTGAGTACACCGGGGGTGGGCACACCGGGGGGGCTTCCGCTCGCCACGGTCCGTTCGTGTAGCATCGCCGCACGCTGGGCGTCACGCAGGAGCCTGTGAGTGTACGCCGGTGAGTTCGCCGGACCCGCATCGCCTCCTGTCTGTGTGCCGGGTTGCACGTAGTCAATCTGGGCGACCGGGCTGGTGTCCAGAAATTCCCTCCACACTCGACCCAGGTAGCGCCGTTGGGTGGTCCGCAAGTCCTCCAGGGCGGTCTCAGTGCGGCTGAAGAGGGTGGCGTTGTCGAGTGCCACGGCTACCTGGTCCACCATCATCTGTAATACGGCGATGGTTTCCGGATCGAAGGCGGTGGGCTGGTCGCTCTGTACCGACAATGCGCCGAGTACCTGGCCGCGCGAGCGCAGGGGCAGCGCAGCCTCAGAGCGCGTGTCCGGAAGTTCCGGGGTAGCCAGGCGCACGGCATCTTCCCCCGCTGGTCCGCTGGACCCGATGTACCCATCGGCAACATCGGGACGCTCGGCATCCTTTGCGATGTCCAGTGCGACTCGGGATTGGGCATGCTCGATGCTCCACCCGATCATCGAACCAGTGCCGATTCTGAGCCGGTGGCCGCGTGCCAGCATGCGTTGGCCGGCTTCCCCGGTGCCCGCCCGCAAGACGGCCCACTCCCGGGCCGGGTCCAGCAGGAACAGGCCCACGTAGTACAGGCCGAACTGCTCGCGGATCAGGGCAACCACCTGCTGGATCAAGCGGTCCATGTCCAGGATCGTCGTGGCTGCCCGCGCTACCTCGGCCGAGGCCTCCAGTTGGGCGGATCGCCGTTCCAGGTCGCGCGCGGCGGACTCTAGCATAGAGCGGCTGGCCTGCAGGTCCCGGTTACTCTCGCTCAGGGCACTGGCATTGCGACGTGACTCTTTGAGCGCATTCTCGAGGCTCCAACTAGAGAGCCAGGAGAGTGAGCCAAGAACCCCAAGAGTGATGATCACCATAGGGTTGGGGGGCGGATAATCGAACATGGCGCTCGCGATGTATAGCATGGCGGCACCCACAACTGCTACGGGGATACACAGCCAGGAAGTAGCAATGATTGGGACTATTGATATAGAAACTGCCATCGCGATGACCAACGGGTTTGTAGGATCCCATTGGAAGGTGGAGAGGGGTATGAGGAGGACGATGAAAGCCAGAAGCACGTAGGGTGGCCAGCGATGCCCACGCCGGGTATACCGGTAGAGCACGCCGAACATAAAAAAGGCCAGTAGCTCCGTAGCCAGGTAATCTGGCCTGACAGTACCGGAAATGATGTCGTGGAGCAGGGTCAGCAGGTCGGCAATGCCCATTACTAGGATGAGTAAATTGAGGCGCTGCCCTCTCTGAACTACTAGCTTATCATCCGCTTGGACGCTGAGGTACCGATCAAGGATACTCCTCACGACACATTCTCCTTAACTGGAATTGTCTTCCGCGATCAAATGCCTCGTCATGACCAACGCACTGTAGACTGTGGACTCTACCACTCGGATCGGAGTATAAAGGCATTTACCAATCCATAGGGCTGGCATTTCACCTGTGCAGGCAAGCAAGCCTTGCCTGCCCCGTGCGAGAACCTCTCGATTTACTGGTTGCACATGTCGGTCGTACGTACTCAACGCCTGCAGGCAATAGGCCGTCTCCTCGGCAGTCGGTCTGTCGTAATAGCCCCAGCAGCCATCTGCTCGCTGTGTGTCTAGGATCCACTGTATAGCGCTTCCGGCTAGGTCGTGGTCAGTGCCAATCAGAGCAATTATGGCGTGGGCTGTGGCATAGTAAGGTGAGGTATGCCACTTGTCCATCCAGTAGTGACCATCTATTTGTACACTACGCAACCATTTCGCTACTTTGCCAGCGCAGTTCCCATCTATCCCTTTGAACGCTTCCAGGACGTGAATATTTGTGCCTATGCTGGGGTCGCGCTCAAAGGGATAACAGATAAAGTAATCTTCCCGCTCGAACTGATGAAGGGGGCCAGGGTCAGGATCAAGGCCGGCCAATCTCAAGATTCTGAAGACCACCGCAGAATCGTCCGCGTTGGGGACCGAATGGTTTGAAGAGTAGCCCAACCCCTTGCTCCCGTCCCATAGTGTTCTCAGGTCTTCTACATGCCTAACGATTTGCCCATCACACTCGATACCGGAGAGGAACAGATTCCATAGTGACCAGGCTGTCTCAAAGATGTCAAACGGAAACACCTGTGGGGCTTTTCCTCCATAGGCCGTGGCCACATTAGTGATGTAACGACGTGCGGCCGCGTTCTTGGGCCATTTGGTGAGGAAGTAAGCAGTTGCAGAAGGGGATACGGCAATGCTGCCGTCACTCTCCTGCAGAGGTGCCGTTTCTTCTACATCTAGGCTATCTCCCATGAACTCCAGGGAGAAAGCCAGTGTCGTGTTCCGCGAATAGAGCATATCTCGCGGGATCTTGGCTAGTTTCTCATCTCGCATCTTCTCGTACCGCTCGAACGCCAACAAGGGAGGCGCAAACCCAAGTGCTTGACACTCCTTAAGTAAAGTAGGCAGGATTACCTCAAAGCCTATCGTCTCGTGTTCCTGTTCCAGTTGACCGATGTGCCCATCGGCATCGGCCTTTTCCCAGATATACCTGAGCCCTTCCTCGATAGCGTATTTATCCTGGCCATCATTGCTCCACTTGGCCAGAGCCAGGATAGTGGCCAGCGTCGAAATCACCCGATCGTGTACGTATTCGATCTCTGCCCCCCAACTGCCATCCTCGTTCTGGTTCTGTCTCAGCCAGTCGAGTGCCTCGGGGAAGGCAGGCACACTGAAATCGTGTTCCGCCGGGATGCGGGCCAACCACGCTGTATCGTAGGCAGTGGGCCTCATCAGCCCGCCGCGACCTACACCGATCTTGTTAACGTCGAAACTCTCCCGGGCTATTGCCCGCCGGGCTACCGCCCGCTTCTCCTCATGCCGGAGAGCGCCCCCGCCCATTTTGACCCTCCTTTTCGCTGATCTGGCTTCGCCCTGTACCCAGGGCCGCTCTGTACTCAGAGCGTTTCGTCCTATCGGCCCCCGTTCCCGTCCCCCGTGGATAGAAAATCGGGCCGATGCGAACCTTCGCGTCGTTTGTCAATCCGATGTACTCATCGGCCCCCATCGGCCCAATCGGCCCCCACCGGCCGAATCACGTGTTCTGCCTGCCTCCTCGTGTCAACTGTGCCATCTGGCGGCGCCGTACATTAGCGGATGCCACGTTTCCCCACCGCCCCAAGGCGTGGATCCCCAAAAGCTCTCCAGGCACCACCGATACCAGTGGTGAGAACATCTCCGACGCGGCTTCCACCGCAAACGTCACGTGCGCCTGCCCTTGAACACGGGCCTCGTCGGAATTCGTCACGGCCACCACGTGAGCATCCGCCTCCCGGCAGCCAGCCATGATCTCCAACGCCCGTTCCCGGCCAGGCCCGTGCGGCACGATGAACCATACCTGGGCGTCTCTGTCCGGCCGCAGCAGCAGGAACTGCTCGTGGGCGAACTCTTCCAGTTCGACGCCATACACGGGGCGCTGGGCTTGTTCGAAGAACTTGGCTTGATAGAACAGCGCGACCCCGTGGCTGGGACCTGCCCCAATGAAATAAAAGTCCGCCTGGTCGCTCACACCCTCCAGGTACTCCTGAATCTCTGAGCTGGCACGCGTCGCTCGCTCAATCGCCTCAGGAACCGCCTCAATCTCCGCAACGGCATACTTGAGCTTTTGTGGTTGGGGATGGCCACACTGTTGGCCGAGGTGAAGCGCAACCAGGTAGAGGGCGGCGAGGCTGAAACTAAAGTTGCCCAGGATCAGCGCCACCTGCTCCGCCTCATGGATGTACTCATCCACAGCATCGTTGCTGGAAAGATCGGGGGCTAGGGTCAGGCAAGGAAATTCCTGGACCATCGTGCTCGTCTTCTGTGAGGTGATCCCAATCGCGTCAACACCAGCCTGCCTGGCCGCTCTGCCCGCTTCGAGCGTTGCAGAAACCTCTCCGCCGCTGGAAATCACGATCACCAGGGACCCAGGGGGCAAGAGCGTATAGCGCGCCAGTTCCAGTGATTCCACGGCCACGGTAGGCAGGCCGCTGAATTGCTCGAAGGCGTAGCGTGCCGACAGCGCGGCAAAGTAGGAATCGCCGCACCCCGCCAGGTAAATCCTCTCAGGGCGGGCCACGCCTACCACGCCGTCCAACTGTCCCCACACACGCTCGATCACCTTCGCCACCATCTTCCCCTGCTGGCTCAGTCCCTCCAGGGCGATGGCGACCAGTTGTGCGGTGGGTATCTGGAGCAATCGCTCGTATGTATCCTCTGCCATCCTATTTCACTCTGCCATTCTGAGCGCAGCCCCCCCTGTCATTCTGAGCGCAGACGGGTGTACTCACCCGCAGAATCTCGCCGACCACCTGGTGAGTGAGGCTTCTGAACATCCCCCACGCCGCCAGATCGTGAAACTCCTTGCTCGACCCCGACAGCCTGCCCCACTGCCGCCCTATTTCCAGGATCTCGGCGGGTGCCACTGCTCTGAAATCCAGGATCTTTTCCCCGCCAGTGACCACCGGGTGGTCCCCCTTCGCCTCTTCGAGAAGAAAG
>Ga0315291_10009944_pt1 | contig 11649 bp, 7 predicted proteins | sample YL17G12_20_MG_FD_203070 | JGI IMG/M metagenome (GOLD analysis project Ga0315291, IMG submission 203070) | Sediment microbial communities from Yellowstone Lake, YNP, Wyoming, USA - YL17G12_20 | ecosystem: Environmental > Aquatic > Freshwater > Lake > Sediment | place: USA: Wyoming | collected...
GGTCAATGTGCCCAATCGTTCCCACGTTCACATGGGGTTTCTTTCGCTCAAATACCTTCTTGGCCATCTTTTTCCTCCTCAAAAAGAAAAACGCTACGACCAGTATGCACTTCGGCACATGCCGACGTAAATGGAGCCCACGACCAGATTTGAACTGGTGACCCCATTCTTACCAAGAATGTGCTCTACCGACTGAGCTACGTGGGCGCTTGAGCCAGCGCGTTCCCACAAGGTGGGCAGGGGCGGATTCGAACCACCGAAGGCTGAGCCAACTGATTTACAGTCAGTCCCCTTTGGCCACTTGGGTACCTGCCCAGTCTATCTTGATAACAACCGGCGTGCCATGCTCTGCGCGCCGGCTGTACAGGAGCCGACGGTGGGACTTGAACCCGCAACCGGCGGTTTACAAAACCGCTGCTCTGCCGATTGAGCTACGTCGGCCTGTATGCAGGTAGCACACCCAACGTCGTCGGCAAACTCATTATACGTGCGTTAACGGCGTTGGTCAAGTTAACAGAGGTACCCACAGCAGTTCTCAATATGACCTGTCGGTGAGACGAATCGTGCCAGAATCCCCCGAAAAACAGGGGGAATTGCCCAACTTTGCCCGCGTTTTCTGGAAAAGCGCGGTTTCCACGTCATCTTGGAAGCCAAATTGAGAATTGCTGAGGTACCCACGCGCCGGTATCGCAACGTGCAAGTATATTCATAACTCCCTTTGTGTCAAATTATGCCGACAAACGCCGCTGGCGGTCAATCTCATACAGTGCCACAGACCCCGCTACGGCCACATTCAGGGAATTCACCTTGCCCCGCATGGGGAGCCGGATCAGCAAGTCGCACCGCTCGCGCAGCAGACGGCTGACGCCTCTGCCCTCGCTCCCCACTACCAGCACCAGTGGCCGGTTCAAGTCCGCCTGATTGTAGTCTGCGGCTTCGGGCGTATCTTCCAGTCCCACCGCCCACACACCCGCGTCCTTGAGCCGCGCCAGCGTTTGAGCCAGGTTGCTCACGATGTCCACCCGCAGGTGCTCCACCGCCCCCGCCGATGCGTTCACGACTGCCGGGGTGATGTCTACCGCGTGCCGCTTGGGCAGGATCACGCCGTGGATGCCGACTACTTCCGCGGTGCGGAGAAGGCTGCCCACGTTCTGTGGGTCTTGCAGGCAGTCCAACATGAGAAGCAGGGGCATTTCGTTGGCTGCCTGGGCAGCGGCCAGCATCTCCTGCCACGTAGAGTAGGCATACTCGCTGGCTTCCAACATGACGCCCTGGTGGTGGCCCTGCTCCTTGACAAGCAGTCTATCGAATTGCGCGCGCTCCACAACGACGCGGGGCACGTTGCGGGCCTGATCCAGGCGCGTGATGTCGGCCAGCGCGTCTCCCTGGGTCAGATTCTGGGCGAGGAGCAGGCGATAGAACCGGCGGCGGTTGGCTCTCAAGGCTTCTATGACCGCGTTGCGGCCATACAACAGTTCAAAACCTGGCATAGCGCCTCCTCAATTCCCTCACCGCAGAGATCAACCACAAAGTCACGAAGGCACAAAGAAGCCAGAAAGGCTAACCTTATGGCCTTCGTGTCTTTGTGTTTTGGTGGTTCCCATTCATCACTCTGTGGTGAGTCAACGGGTGCTACTCTTCGGCAGCCTCCGGCGGGCGCAGCCGCCAGGCTGTGCTGCCGGGCTTATCTTCTAACACGACGCCCAGGGACATGAGCCGGTCGCGAATCTGGTCGGCCAGCGCCCACTGCTTGGCCGTGCGGAGTTCCGCCCGCGTGTCCACCAGAAGTTTCAGGAGGTCGTCGGTCAGGCCGGCGGTCTGCGCCTGGTACGTTTCGGGCGTGACCAGACCGAGCACGTGCCCGACCAAGCGGCCATACAGCGTATCCACTTCCTGCCAGGCCTCGCGGCTGATGGGCGCGCTCTCATTCAGCATCCGGTTGACCTCGCGATTGAGGTCAAACAGAACTGCCAGCGCAGTCGCGGTATTGAAGTCATCGTCCATAGCATCGCGGAAGTGGCCTTCAGCCTCCTTGAGCATGGCTGTCACGCCCGGTTCTGCCGCGCCAGGGGTAGCCTCGTCTATTTGAGCCCGCAATCGCCGCATGGTGTGGTACAGCCGCTCCGCGCCTCTGGCGGCGGACGTCAGCGACTCATCCGTCACATCCAGTGGGCTTCGGTAATGACTGCCCAGGATGAAGAAGCGGATCGCCATTGGCGAGTACTGCGTGCAAGCCTGCTCCAGGGTGATGAAGTTGCCCAGCGACTTGTGCATTTCCTCGCCCCGGATCATCAGCATCCCGTTGTGCAGCCAGTACTTTGCGAAAGGCTTGCCGGTGGCCGCCTCGCTCTGGGCGATTTCGCATTCGTGGTGGGGGAACTTGTTTTCCATGCCGCCGCCGTGAATGTCAAACGGCTGGCCCAGGTATTTAGCGGACATGGCCGAGCACTCAATATGCCAGCCGGGGAACCCCATGCCCCACGGGCTGGGCCACTGCATGATGTGCTGCGGCTCGGCGCGCTTCCACAGGGCAAAATCGGCGGGGTCGCGCTTTTCGGGCAGCACATCTACGCGCGCGCCTTCCATCAGTTCATCCACCTTGCGCCCGGTGAGTTTCCCGTATCCAGACCAGTTGCGGACGGAGAAGTAGACCGAGCCGTTGGCCTCGTAGGCGTGGCCCTTTTCCAGGAGCGTCTTGGTCAGTTCAATCTGCTCGGGGATGTGCCCTGATGCCCGCGGCGTGATGTCTGGGCGCACGATGTTGAGCGCGTCCATGTCCCGGAAAAAGCGGCGCGTGTAGTACTCCGCCAGCACCCACGGGTTGAGACGCTCGCGCTTCGCGCCCTTCAGGATGCGGTCTTCGCCTGTGTCCAGCAGGTGGCCCACGTCGGTGATGTTCTGGACGTGGAGCACGTAGTACCCTACGTAGCGCAGGTAGCGCACAACCGTGTCAAAGTTGGTATACGTTTTCCCGTGGCCCAGGTGGGCGTCGTTGTGTACCGTGGGCCCGCAGACGTAGATGCCAACCTGTCCCTCGTGGACGGGTTCAAACGTTTCCAGTTTTCGTGTCAGCGAGTTGAACACTCGGAGTGCCATTGGATCTACCTCCAAAAAGGGTTTGTTGTCATTCTGAGCGGGACGAGGAATCTCCGTCGCGCGCATGGGAAGGGCCTCGCCAGCGCCTTCCCACAGTACAGATGCACCGAACGGCACTCCATTTCAGGATTTCAACGCTGCTCGCACTCGTTCCAAACATCTGTCTTCCCCCAACAGAATGGATACCTTGACCAGACACGGGCCTTTCAGCGACCCGGTCAGCGCCGCCCGAATGGGTTGCATAACCAGCGTCCCGGAAAGGCCGCTCGCGTTCTTGAACCGCTTGCGCAGGTCGCCGAAAAAAGCGTCGGCGGCTTCGTAGTCGCGCTTTGGCAGGACCGCCCAGCCTTCGGCAAATGCCCGCAGCACGTCTGCCGCGTCCGGGTGGCGCAATGCCTCTGCCGCATCCGAGTCCATCTCCACGCTGCCCGCGAAGGCAAAGCGGCTGGAGGTCACGATGTCGGACAGACAGTCCAGTTCGTCGCGGACGGCCTCCGCCAGCGTCTGGAGCCACTGCTGTGCGGTCAACGACGTCCCCTCATGCCGCGTCGCGCTTCTGTATGCCTCGCGGAGGTGCGGCGCAACCCGCTTCGCCAGTTCATCCGCCGGCAGGCGCTTCATGTGCTGCCTATTGAACCAGTTCAGCCGCCCAATGTCAAAAACCGAGGGACTGTGCGAGAGGTGCTCCAGTGAGAACAGCCCAACCAGCTCGGCCAGCGAAAGGATCTCATCCTCGGCTTTCGGCGTCCATCCCAGAAACGCCAGGTAGTTCGCCAGCGCCTCCGGCAGGTAGCCCAGGCGGCGGTATTCCAGCACCGAGACCTCGCCCGACCGCTTGCTCAGCTTGGAGTGGTCCGAATCCAGGATCAGCGGCGGGTGCGCATACACCGGCGGCTCCCACCCCAGAGCCTCGTACAGGAGTACGTGGCGCGGCGTGCTGGGAATCCATTCCTCGGCGCGCAGGACGTAGGTGATTTCCATCAGGTGATCGTCCACCACGTTCGCCAGATGATAGGTCGGATACCCATCCGACTTGAGCAGCACCAGGTCGTCCAGGGTGCTGTTCTGAAATCTCATTGGCCCGCGCAGGAGGTCGCGCACGACCGTCTCGCCTGAGGTCGGCGTCTTGAATCGTATGACAAACGATTCGCCGCGCACCGCCCGCGCCTCCGCATCTTCTGGGGCGATGCGGCGGCAGCGGCCATCGTAACGGGGGGGCTGTTCCCGCGCTGCCTGTTCTTGCCGCGCCTGTTCCAGACGCTCCGGCGCACAGAAGCACCGGTAGGCATCGCCGCCGTCCAACAATCGGTTTGCATACCTGCGGTACAATTCCAGCCGCTGGGACTGGACGTAGGGGCCATAGGGGCCGCCCACGTCCGGGCCTTCGTCCCAATCCATGCCCAGCCACCGGAGCGCGTCCATCATCATCGCGTCGGAGCCTTCCACCTGCCGGGCTACATCGGTGTCCTCAATCCGCAGAATGAACTGCCCGCCCGCGCTCCGCGCGAACAACCAATTGAACAGCGCAGTGCGCGCGCTGCCGATGTGCGGAAACCCTGTGGGGCTGGGCGCGAACCGCGTCCGTACGACCATGATAGAATCCCTCTGTTCCAGACTCCCGAAGTCTCCGAGACTTCCGGGGGTTGGAACGCCGCTACCTGCTGCCTTCGGAAATCTGAGCGAAGATCATGCGGCCCGCGGCTGTCTGCAAGACCTTGGTCACGTTGACGGTGACCGTCTGGCCGATGTGCCTGCGGCCATTCTCAATCACGACCATCGTGCCGTCGTCCAGATAGCCCACACCCTGCCCCAGTTCCTTGCCTTCCTGTATGATGCTGACGCTCAAGGTCTCGCCGGGGAGGACAACAGCCCGCACAGCGTTCGCCAGCTCGTTGATGTTGAGCACCGGCACGCCTTGCAGCTCGGCCACGCGGTTGAGGTTGTAGTCGTTGGTGAGGATGGGACAACGCAACCGCTTGGCGAGCATCACCAGTTTGTCGTCCACCTCGCGGACGTCCTCAATATCCAGGTCGGCGAAGCGAATGGGGGAAACAGACTCCTTTTGCAGCCTATTCAGCATGTCCAATCCGCGCCGCCCCCTAGCCCGGCGCAGAGGATCGGAGGAATCGGCAATGTGCTGGATCTCGTTGAGCACGAACCGGGGCACGACCATTGTGCCGCTGATGAATCCTGTATGGCTGACATCGGCGATGCGCCCGTCAATGATTACGCTGGTATCCAAGAGCACGATATCGTCCTCGCGGCCCGCTCCTTCCTTGCTCACCCGCCCGCTCAACAACGCAAATAAATCCTTCTGACGGATGATTCCGATGGCAGCGCCAAGATAGGCGAAGAGCACCGCAAAGGCGGCCGGCAATATCTTGCCCCAAGGGGCCGGCAGGAACGAAAGCGGCAAAGCCAGGAGGGCTGACGCAATCAAGCCAACGACCAGGCCCACAACGCCCACGAGAGCCTGTTGCGCCGAAGCCTGCCGGATATGGTCCCGGATTTTGCGAACCGGTCTGATGATCAGGTAGGGGGTGAGCAGCAGGCCCAGGGCAGCGCCCGCCAGCGAGAGCGTCAGCATGTAGCGTACCGTTGGGGCATCCAACCGCCCGCCAAGCCAAACGCCCGTTGCCCAGCCCAAAATGCCGAAGATGAACATTCCGACAATGCGCGCAATGAATTCGCGTGTCATGGCATTAATCCTCCAGAAAGATATTGACAAAAACAAAAGAGTGTACACCCTGTACACTCTTCTTCTTTGCAGCAATCCAGCCTATTCCGATGGGTAGTCAAAACTCAGACGATAAGCAAAGAATAAGTGCTCAGGGCACCGGCTGGTGAAAAAGGATCAGGCAAAAGATGAGCCAACCGGATAATGTCTACATGAATGATACCACAGATTCAGTGAAAAGTCAACGACTTATCGAACCAAAGCAAAATCCAGCGCGTCTTCTAGCGTCCGTGCCTCCAGCACCGAAAGCCCGGCGGGGATGTTCCGAATCTTCATCCCGATCTTCGGAATCAGGCAGCGCTGGAAGCCCAGCCGCGCGGACTCTATAAGCCTGCGCTCGGTCTGCGCTACAGAGCGCAACTCGCCCGATAGCCCGACCTCGCCCACCATCGCCATGTCCGCTGCCACGGGCAAGTCCCTGAAACTGGATGCGATGGCGACGGCCACCGCCAAGTCAGCGGCAGGCTCGTTGATCTTCATTCCGCCCACCACATTTACAAAAACGTCCTGATCCCCCAATGGGATACCGACGCGCTTGGAAAGCACGGCAACCAGAAGCAGAAGGCGGTTCAAATCCACGCCGTTGGCCGTGCGCCTGGGCAGCCCAAAACTGGTGGTGCTTGCGAGCGCCTGAATCTCCACCAGAATCGGGCGCGTGCCCTCCATTGTCACGGCAATCGCCGACCCAGAGGCTGACGGCAGCCGCTCCGCCAGGAAGACTTCGGATGGGTTGGCAACCTCAGCCAGCCCGTTTTCCTCCATGCTGAACACGCCGACCTCGTTGGTGGAACCGAAACGGTTCTTCACGGCGCGCAACAGGCGATAGGCGTGGAACTGGTCTCCCTCCAGATACAGAACCGTGTCCACGATGTGCTCTAGAACGCGAGGCCCTGCAATCATGCCGCTCTTGGTCACATGGCCGACGAGAAAAACGGGGATCATCAACGCTTTCGCCAGCCGTTGCAGCGACGAGGCGCACTCTTTGACCTGGCTCACGCTTCCCGCCGCCGATTCCATGTCCTCGGAGTAGATCGCCTGCACCGAGTCCACCACGGCCAGAGCGGGCTTCAATTGCTCAATCTGCTCCAGAATCTGCTGAAGGCTGGTTTCGGACAGAATGTAGAGATCCCCGCTGTCCATCCCAAGCCGCTGAGCGCGCATCTTGACCTGCTGGGGCGACTCCTCCCCCGACACATACAGGACACTTCTCCCCGCCGCGGCCTGCCCCGCCGACAGTTGTAGGAGCAGGGTGGACTTTCCGATGCCAGGGTCGCCGCCGATGAGAATCACAGAGCCGGGGACGATCCCGCCGCCCAGCACGCGCTCCATTTCCCCCATCGCCACAGGGATGCGCTGAAATCCGTCGGAGGCAATCTCGCGGATAGATTGAGGCCTGCCCCGGAGGGCAACAGACAGGCGGGATGGCCCCTCCCGCTGCGCCTCCACGACGGTTTCCACCATCGTGTTCCACTCACCGCAATCGGGGCAGCGCCCGACCCACTTGGGGGACGTGCTGCCGCACTGCTGGCACACGTAGAGGGTTTTTGTCTTTGGCATGGCGACGACGCTGCTCCTTTATGATTTGACAGGGTCGGCTGCCGCGATCTCCGCTTCCCTGAGCGTGTTTCTCAGGATCACCTGACCGTCCGCCGCATCCACCTGGATGGTGTCTCCTTCGTGGAACTGCCCAGACAGCACCCCCTCGGAGAGCGGGTCTTCCACCAACTGCTGGATGACCCGCCGCAGGTGTCGCGCGCCGAATTCGGGGGCATACCCTTCCTCGGCCAGGAAGGCCTTGGCAATCTCGGTGGCTTCCAGAATCAGCTGGTGCTCGGACAAGCGGTTGCGCACCTTGTCCAGTTCCAGATCCACAATCTGCTTGATCTGCTCCCTGCTGAGTGCGCGGAAAACGATGACGGCGTCCACGCGGTTAAGGAACTCGGGGCGGAAGGTGCGTTTCAGTTGACCCAGCACCTTCTCACGCATGCGCTGATAGGAGTCTTCCTCGGTTTTCGTCTGGTCGCGCTTGACTGCGAATCCCAGGGCCGACTCCCGCGCCAGGAGTTCTGCGCCCACGTTGGATGTCATGATGACAATACTGTTGCGGAAGTCCACCTTGCGGCCTTTGGCGTCGGAAAGATGCCCGTCCTCCATGATTTGGAGGAGCATGTTGAAGGCTTCGGGGTGTGCCTTCTCCACCTCGTCAAACAGCACGACGCTGTAGGGCCGCCGCCGGATGGTCTCCGTCAGCTGGCCTGCTTCCTCGTAGCCCACGTAGCCGGGAGGCGCGCCCACCAGCCGCGAGACCGTGTGCCGTTCCATGAACTCGGACATGTCCAGTTGCAGCAGGGCATCCTCGCTGCCGAACATGAATTCCGCCAGGGCCTTCGCCAGTTCGGTTTTGCCCACACCTGTGGGGCCGAGAAAAATAAACGAACCGATGGGCCGCTTGGGGTCTTTCAGCCCGGCTCGCGCCCGCCGCACCGCTTTGGCGATGGTGGAGATGGCCTCCTCCTGGCCGACGATGCGCCGGTGAAGCGCCCCTTCCATACGCAGAAGCCGATCGGACTCCTCCCCCGCCAGCCGCGCCACCGGTATTCCCGTCCACATGGAAACCATTTCGGCGATGTCTTCACCAGTGACTTTTGGGTGCTTGCCGCCCGCCGTCCAGCCCAGGTCCAGTTGCTCGGCTTCCCTCAGGGACAAGGAGTCTCCCCAACGCTCTGCGTCCAGGGATGGAGGGCGTTCCGCCTCTGGCGGCGCTCCGGTGAGAGCGCGGGCGGCCAACGCCTCCTGCGACCTGTACATCCGCACCCGCGAGGCGGTCTCATCAATCAGGTCAATGGCCTTGTCGGGTAGGTATCGGTCGGAGATGTAGCGCGCACCCAGCCGCGCCGCAGCGTCCACAGCGTCGTCGGTGATTTCAACCGCGTGGTGTTCTTCGTAACGTCCGCGGATCCCGCGAAGGATGGCGATGGTCTCATCCACCGTGGGCTCGTCCACCATGACAGGCTGGAAGCGGCGTTCCAGAGCAGGGTCGCTTTCAATATGCTTGCGGTACTCCTCGGTAGTCGTCGCGCCAATGCACTGGAGTTCCCCTCGGGCCAGCGCCGGTTTCAGAATGTTTGCCGCGTCCACCTGGCTGCCCGCCGCCCCCGCGCCCACAAGCATGTGCAGTTCATCTATGAACAGGATGCACCTGGTGTCTTTGATTTCGTCTATGACCTTCTTCAGCCGCTCCTCAAACTGGCCGCGGTACATGGTTCCGGCGACAAGAGAGCCGACGTCCAGTTGAATCAGCCGCCGCCGCAGGAGCGGGCGAGGAGTTCTGCCCGCGACGATGCGCTGGGCCAACCCTTCCACGATGGCTGTCTTGCCGACGCCGGGGTCGCCGATCAGGGCGGGGTTGTTTTTGGTGCGGCGGGATAAGATCTGGATGACCCGCTCAATCTCCTTGTCGCGGCCAATGACGGGGTCCAATTTTCCTTCGGCGGCTCGCGCCGTCAGGTCCACACTCAACTGGTCAATAAGGGGAGTCCCTTTGCCTTTCGGCTTGGGCGCGGGAGCGGGGCCTGCAGGCGCCGCCTCGCGCGAAACCAGAAGGGCCTTCTGGCGCAGAACCTCCAGGTCAATGCCCATTCCCTTGAGCGCGCCAACCGCCACCCCTTGCCCTTCACGGATGATGCCCAACAGGATATGTTCCGTGCCCGCCTGGGAAAGAGCCATGCGGCGGGCTTCTTCAATGGCCAGTTCCAACACGCGCCGCGTGCGTGGGGTCAGACTGATGCTTCCGGCGGTCACGTAATCCCCTTTGCCCGCGATGCGCTCAACCGCGTCACGAATCTCGTTCAGGTCGCCGCCCAGTTGCCGCAGAATCAATGCGGCGACGGTCTTTCCCCGGATCAAGCCCAAGAGGAGATGTTCTGTCCCCACGTAGTGATGCTTGAGCCTGCGCGCCTCCTCGGTTGCCAGTGCCAGCGCCCTCTTGGCCTCCTCGGAAAACCATTGTTCAAGTTTGCTGGTCATGATTTTCGCCTCATTCCTGCCGATGCTATGAAACAAGGGCTGTCCTGCCCTATGGCAGAACAAGCCCTTGCACGCTGTTCGTCTGGTGTGCTGGTTCCCTTATGCTCAGGGCCGCTTCAAACGCATAGGGCGCAACTTCCTCAGTGCCAACTTCTCGTTGTTGGCGGTAGTTGGTGCGAACACTCCGGCGGAAGAAGCCGGCCCCAGCGGGGCGTCTAGGCGGCCTCCGAGGGCGCTTCGGCGACTGGGGCGGCGGGTTCGCCTATCTTGTCCTCTTCAGAAAGACAGGCTTCCACCTGCTCGTCGGTCACAGGCTGTTCCTCTTCCTGCACCTCAGTCTCGTCTTCTGCCGCTTCCCATTCATCCTGATCCTGGAGGCTGGCCGCGTATTCCTCGCGCCAGTCAATGTCTGCGTACTGCGGGTCCGCGACGCGCTTCAGGCTCAGTCCCATCCGCCGCTTCTGCGAATCAATGCGAATGATGCGGAGCGTGTGCGCCTCGCCTTCCTTGACGACCTCTTTCGGGTGTGCGATCCGGCCATCGGACAATTCCGAGATGTGGATCAACCCTTCAATAGATTCATCTATCTTGGCGAAGGCCCCGAAGGGAGTCAGTTTGGTGACGACGCCTTCCACCAACTGCCCGACCTTGTAGTTCTCCTCTACCAAATCCCATGGTTCGGGCAGTAGGCGCTTCAGGCTAAGCCCAATCCGCTTGCGGTCGCGGTCCACGCTCAGGACATACACATCCACGGACTGCCCAACCTTGAGAACCTCGCTGGGGTGACTGATGCGCCCCCAGGCCATCTCCGAGATGTGGATCAGCCCGTCCGCACCTCCCAGGTCCACGAAAGCACCGAACTCGCAAATGCTGGTGACGGCTCCTTTTCTGACTTCGCTCTCCCGGAGCGATCCCAGCAGGCGGTCTTTCTGTTCTTCGCGCCATTCGCGCAGGGCAGCGCGCTCGGACAGGATCAAACGGTTGCGCTTGCGATCCAGTTCGATGACTTTCAGTTGCAGGTCTTGCCCGTCCATCTTGGCCCAGGCTTCCTCGCTCTCAGTGTCGCTGCGCTGGTGCTCGCTCGCAAGTTGGGATGCGGGGACGAAACCACGCAGTTTCCCCAGCTTCACGATGAGCCCGCCTTTATTATGGCCGGCCACCGGGGCCTGGAATATTTCCTGGCTTTTGTAGAGCCTTTCAGCCTCCCGCCAGTCCTTTTCCATCTCGGCGCGAGTGAGCGAGAGAATGATGTGGCCTCCCTGCGTCTGAGGCCGCACCACGGTGGCCAGGACCCTCTCGCCGACCTTGAGCGTTTGCCGAAACTCTGGGTCAAGCAGGTCCAGGTCCCGCACCGGAACAACAGCCTCCGACTTGGCGCCAATGTCCACCAGCATTTCGGTGTCGGCGATGCTGACGATGCTGCCTTCAACGACTGCGCCGCGTTGGAGCGCTTTGAGGCCAGCGTTCTCATCGTCAAGCCAATTGGCCATTGGGTGTGGGGTTGGTGGTGTGCTTGGGGTCACCTCCTGACTCTGTGCCTGAACATCCTGACGCTGATCCTCCATCCGAGCTTCCCCTCAACCTGCGAAATTTGCTACAATGCTATTATATAGCAACTCCTTCCAAAACGCAAACACCTTGTGCGACGGGCTCGGTTCCAGATTGTGTTGGTGAATATCTTGGGGGAGGGTAGGCAAATGGGAAGGGCTTTGCTATCATCCTGAGGATTCGAGACCCAGGAGACAGCAAAGCCCATGAACATCATAGAACGAGGCGCGCGATTTGTCCAA
>Ga0315291_10009945_pt1 | contig 11648 bp, 15 predicted proteins | sample YL17G12_20_MG_FD_203070 | JGI IMG/M metagenome (GOLD analysis project Ga0315291, IMG submission 203070) | Sediment microbial communities from Yellowstone Lake, YNP, Wyoming, USA - YL17G12_20 | ecosystem: Environmental > Aquatic > Freshwater > Lake > Sediment | place: USA: Wyoming | collected...
TTTAGCTTCTAGTTCTTCTGTGCCTTCTATTTTAACTGTAGTTTTCAATCTAGATTCTCCGAATACATTATGATTAATTCCTTTTTGCGTTCATCAGGATTCAAAATTGAGACTATTGAGAGATACCGCCCATCGAACAAGATGCGCCAGGTCGGTTTAATATCCTCTCTGTAACGAATTCTTACTCGTCCGGAGACTTTAGAATCGGCCTGTTGGGCCTGAAACAGCCATGTGCCAGTCAGTGGCTCTACGGCACTCCAGACAGTGGCTACAGCGGTAAATGTGTCTATCTGCTCTCCTATAGTATTTTTAGACCTTATAGGCTGCTCTAAGACAATTCGATGGCGTAAATCTCCTGATTTCATGTTAAAACACCCGATTTTTCCAGAGTAGCGATTCAATAGCCATGGGTAATACCACTGTATTTTTATCAGTCACCGCTTCCCTGTTCTCATATAGATGACCGATCAGTAACAACATGGCCTGTTTAACGGCCGCTGGTACTTCCGCTGCTGTATTCCCATATCCGCTATCGAACTCAATGCAGATTCCGTTGACCGGCTGTAAGGTCGTTGACGGCCATGATTTCCCATAGGCCAGTACTACCTGACCAGGCTCATTCTCAATATCGACAATGTAATCATCTTCATCCATTAAATAGTCATCACCATTCGTGTCATAATAAGTGATGCTGTTCACGACCTGGAGAGCTGGCATAGGAATCGTGATTTTGTCACCGGCAGGCCAGGCGTCAAGCCATAGTTCGTAAGTGCGGGTAATATAGGCACGTCGCTGGAAGTCCTCACAATCTTCCCGTGCCGCGGTGATCAGCCGGGTTAATAAATCATCCTCAGCCCCAGCTGCTCCACCTTTGATAATATTTACCCCGAAGTCAGAGGTATGTGTAGCCACAGTCGCCACGGCGCGGAGATAACGCTTCGTACCTGTATAGGCTTTCTCATAAATGATACCTGTGGCCGATATAGTCACCTGATCAAAGTCTGCAAAAGTCGTCCAGGTTGAACCGTTATCGGAATGTTGAAGTCTGACATCTACCTTCCCGCCAACCTCACTAACGCCAACGATAAGATTCACAAGCACCGAATAACCCAGAACTTCAACCGAACTGCCCAGCAAAGAATAAGCAGTTGCTACCACATGGGCACCAGGAGCAATAGATTGAACTGTGGTAATTTCATCAGCAAAGGTACCCGAGTCCAACCGAAGGTGTAATTTGACCTCGGCCAGAGTCAACGGCTCAATAGTAGGAGCTGTATGTAGTTTAAGCGCCATTATCGTTTCCCCTTCTTGGGTTTCCTTTCTGGAATAGGCATTAAATTATCAGCATCTCCGGGTTTCCATTCATTCGTATCCTCTTCCGGCTCAATCTTTGTATCCTCGGGCTCATGTATCTTAGTCTCCCTTATTTCTGACTTGGGTTCTTTAACAGATGTCTCGGCTTCAGCAACTTTGGTTATATCGGGGCCAGCTTCAACAACGCCGACTGATTCAGCATAGCCTTGCTGTATTAATCTTTGACCTATCTCATCTGAAACCTGCTCTATTTGCCCTGTCTTATCGGCACCATCGATGATAACGCTTTTATATCGTATTGTTTTCATTTTTTCTGGGTCTCCCTCTCTTGCGCCTTTCAACCGTGGGTATCATGGCATTCTCCCGCGGCTCGGCTGTGGCGGTTTCGGGTTTTTCCCTGATATGTTTCGCCAATTTGGTTCTACACCATGATTCGGCCACATCATCCGGTAATTCAATTATATTGCCCTCCTGGAGAAAGCCATATGGCGTACCGGCATCTTTGAGTATTTCTACTTTCATGGTTATTCCTTCATTTCATTACCGATTTGTTTTATTTGCTGAAGACAATACTTTTCACAGATATCTTGAACATCATGCCACAAAGACGCAAGATCGGAGTTCTCTTCAACACGAACAATAGTAAGATAGTTCTCCATCCCTGGCTCTTGGGCTAACAATTGAAAGGATTTAGTATTTTCCCATTGAAATATTAAAACTAATTGTCTTGCTGCCATATTGCCTCCTTGAAGTTTAGGAGGCTGGTGATTAGCCAGCCTCCTATTACCTCATTACTTTGTCTCTTTCTCGGGCTTCTTCACTTTAGGTTTCTCCTCGGATTCCTTGGTTTCTTTAGGCTTTTCGGTTTTCCCCTCACCGATAAATCCTGATTCCAGATAGGCGGCAGTTTGCTCCGGTGAAAAATCCACCTTATCGCCTATTGCAAACCAAGTTTTACTGAAAGGGTGATAAAACTGTTTTTTTGCTTCCATAAATTCACCTTTAGTCGATCCGCAAGAAGAAGAATGGAGCACCTTGTGTATGGGTCAGTGATTCAGCAACAACAAAGCCCGCATACTGTGTGGAGACATAGGTCCCGATGTTTGCATAGACATCTATCGAGCCGTCATGCCTCCAGTAACAGCCTATTCCTGCGCCTCCTACGCCTACCAAAGCCTGTGGTGATACAAAGCAAAGTCCTCGTGTCTGTAACCACAGGTACATGTTGGCAGCGGAAGCCGAGACTGTTGGTACACCCACAACCGGATGCCCGATCTCGGTGTCATGCACTACATAAGACCAGGGGTTCTGCATTGCCTCTCCGGCATCTGATGTAGTGAGCGCAATATTCAACGGGGAATCCAGGTTGAAGGTCACTGCAACTGAACCAGTAGCGGCGCGTGCTGTATTGCCAGTAATGCCACGCCTCACCGGTGTATCAACCCCTGCCTTGAATAAAACGATCTCACCGCCCTTGAATTCATCTAAGGCAATAAGACCAGTCCCCGCAGCGCCATCTGTGCTAACGGTCAATAATGTAACTGATGTAGCCCCGATTGCCGCATTTACGGTCAAGGCGCATTGTTTTACGCCTTGCTGCAACCCATTCTTAGCACCAAGTCCAATACTGGTTAAGGCACCGCCAGTTTTGGCGAGAGTAAATGATTTCTTGCCGAATCTGATCTCATCGCCAATATCAAATCCTGATGGGCATATTAGGGAAGCATCCGCGTAAGGATACCCTGATCCCTTAGAAACCATACATTCCCCCACATTCGGAATATGTACTCTGTGTAATTTTGCAGTCATTTTGTTTTACCTCTCTTTTTTTATTTTTTGATAGGGGGTGGCTCCTCACCACCCCGTCAAAGTTAGCTGGGATTTATGAGTGCCCGGAAAGCGTCAGTCCTGATGACTCCGCCACCGGTTCGCTTGTGTACCTTAAACCCGACAAGCCCTGCCTCGGCATAGAGTTCGTCTAGCCGTTGTAAGGTAATGCCCATGCGGTCAATTATCCGATAACCAGCCTTGAAATTGCCGAAGATAACTTCGTTCTTCAAGGCTACGCTGTCAGCCGGATAATTCATGTCGGCCTGATTGTAGATGGGGAAGCTGTCAAAACTGTTGGGTTGCCCCACCAATAGGCTCGGCTGCCACATATAATTGCCGTAATAACCGGAATTAACCGCTGGTCGGAACATTCTGACAACCTTTTCAGTCTTCCGGTTCATCAGCCAGGCAGCGCCGGCGAGATACTGAGCCGGGAGTTCATATTCCACATCGAGCATGTCATCTGTCGTGATAACATCGGCTGTATCCAGATTAACCGTGCTTATGGAAGCATTTACTGCCACGCCCGCCGGTTGTGAATAGGTGTGCCCCGTACCGATTGTGAAGGCGGTATCCTCAGCCTCGGCGATTGCTCTAGCGAAGGAATCGGCCAATATAGCCTGCAATTGGGCATCGGAATCCATGAGTTCATCCGCGCCTATCTTTGACAGACCATAAAGATCTTCAACATATTGGTATGCTTCACTCGGCGTCATGGATGATTCAGGAATAACCGCGCCTGTTTCCAGTTTGCCCCAACCGACACTGACCTCAGTGAGACTGCGGACTCGCACCCTGTCTCGGCCAGTTTGTCTGATTGTGGCCAGGTTCCTCATCACGGATATTTTACCTAGACTGCGGATAATTTCGGCATCCAGGTCTTCAGGGACAAGTATCTGGCCGGTGGTATCTTCCACCAATGCCCTGCGCTCATCGGAACTAATGTCCCTTATGCCCTTACGTATCCAGTTGAAGAATGCCTTGCTCTTGGCACGCTTCTCTTCCTCTGGTACTTCTGAGCCAGCACCGATACAATGTGCCACAACGCCGACTGGATAATTCTGAAGATTGCTTTCGCGGGTAATCTCTTCAGTCAACCTATCGACTTCGGCCATCTTGGCTTCGTACTCTTTAGCCTCTTCGGGAGTGAATTCACGCTTTTCGATTGCTGCCTTCTCATGGATTTTTCTTGCCTCTTCATTTAAGGCAAAGGCTTCGCTTTTCAAGGTTTCGATATTTATCATTTCCTTGATTTACCTCCTATTTTAATTTTATTTTTATCTAACCCAAGTTCTCGTTCATGTTCCTTTCTCAGACGACCAACATGCCCATCATCGTGAGCACCCTGATTGTCCAAGTCTGGATTAGTTTCGGCCTGGGGTAAATAGCTTTCCATTACTTCGCCAACTGCTATTTTTACAGCAGTTATATCATCAGCGGACATCCTCAACTTGACGTCTGTCTGAGGATAGGCCGGATAAGTAACCGGCGAAACATCAAATAACTCAACTTCGATTAATGTCCGTACGCTTTTGCCATTTTGCCATTGTTCTTGAACTGCACGAAAGGCGAAGGACATCTGGGTAATATCACTACGGTTAATCGAAACCAGTAGATCATTGGCCCACTGGGTCCCAGGTGGGTCAATTTCAACAATCAATCCGGTCTCATCTTCTGCCAAGCGCAACGTTCCGGATGTGGTGCGGCCCAAAACATAATTCGGATCATGGTTAAAAAGTGCCCTCACATCAGCGGTCTTGAGTGTATTCGTAAAAGCTCCAGGTGCTATCTGTTCCCGAAAACCTCCCAAATCCTCTGAGAGTTGATTGAAAACCGCAGCATGCCCGACAATCTTTTTAGGATTATCCGGCTCGCCAATCACCCTCAACTCAGTTACGGCAAATGATCTATGTTCAATACCGCCGTTATAACTACGCAATGGTGCCGGCTCAACATCAGCATCCTTCAGGTGCCTGGCCGCATGGTTGTAAACGCCTTGATAGTCATCTTTGGGTATGTCGGTGCCTCCCATGGAGCCATTGAGTACGCCAATTATGCTCTGGCAGCCCCTCACATTGGCCGCACCGATGCTACCATCCGCAGAAACCTCATGGTGCGGGAATTTATAGGCTGATTTGGTGGTATCATCTTTGTCCGGGTCTACCCAGGCATACATCTGCTTGTAATAAGAATAATCTTGTCCTTCTTTCAAGTTCTTTTCATTCTGCCCGCCATCCCATGCGCTAGCCGATGTGGCCGTGTTGTGGCTAGGGATTGCTTTTCTTAAATTCATATTCTGCTCCTTCTTATCCCAAAGTGAATTGCATATCGCATAACGCTGCTTATTATCGGGATATTCTTGATTCATAACCTTATCGCCCATGCAACGGTCGAGAAAATCATTTTTTATTTCATCAGGTTGTGGTTGTGGTAATGGCATTTTAATTTTCTACGCATCCCTATTTAAATCGAGGATGCCACCCTTCTTCTTCTTTGGTTTATAGGTCATGCCGATTTTGTCGGCGCATGCTTTCTCAATTAATTCCGCTATACTTTTTCCCTCTTTTTCTGCTTGCCTTTGGCACGCTACATAAAGCGTTTGGTTATTGCGGAAACTTTCTATTGCCAAATAATCCCCTACGCAATCGGCCATAAATTGAGCAATCTTTTGTCCCCTTTTTATCGCCTCTAATTGACACTGAGAATAGAGGCCGTAATCTTCAAAGAATATGATATCTTTTATCATCCTGGTTCAATTTGGCATTCGCAACCTTCATGCAATGGTGGCTGCGAAGTCGGCCTATAAATTGTCATAGGCTTATCTTCACCTTCAGCATTCAATTTGTCATCATTGCCAAGAAAATCCTTTTCAATGCCTACCACTCGGCCATCCATCTCTTCGCAATAAGGACATGGTTTTGCACCCGTGTTCGTCCATATCAATTTTGTTATACCGGCACCGGCAAAGAGGGTCTTAGTTATAAAATTGGCCAGTTGTACTGTCTCGTTCATCCCTATTTTACTAGGCCGTTTCTCTTCCCATTCAGTAAGTCGTCCTTCTATTGACTCGGCCGCTTGGTGTAGATCAACAATATCTTCCGCTTCTGCCTCTTTCAACAATGCCTTCATCTGCCCACTACTCGAGGTTGTATATCTAACACCAAAAGCATTGACATATTCACCTATTTGTTTGTCCGTCTCTGTAATCTGCCCTATCTGGTCAGCTATGGCAGGGCGGATGGCATCATTCAGGGCATTAGCAGCAGGTGCTATTTGCTTGTGAATATATTTAGTGAAATCTCTATAGAAATCATCAAGCCAGGCCATGAAGCCATTAAGTGAGCGCTCGCTAAGATATTTTTTAACTGCCCGCCGAATATTCTGTGCTTCTCTATCAACAATCCGTTGTCCCGCATCTTCAAACACAGGTCGAAATGATTTGGCAATACGATATCGTATTATGGCCGATCCTTTGGACCGCTTCCTATCTTCAAGCAATTTTAATGAAGCGACTCCAATCGTCGCAGGCGGTTGACTACCCCATGAAGCCGGCTGCATATTGAGCGGGATATAATATTCATCTCCGCCATCGATGGGGTTCAGATTTTCCTTTTCTCTTATATCGTTGGGACTAAAGGCGCCAATCATGAACATCTGATTATAAAATTGCGACCTGGAAATAGAATCGCCGCGTAATAGCCCGTCAATAAGGAATTCAACAAAATAATTCTGATTGGCGGCGCCTATTAAAAGTTTTCTGCTTAACTCTTGTTCCCAGTTCACAAACCACGGCCGCATCGTGTGAACAACAAATTCAATAGCCTGATGCTCAATATTCGAGAATGTGGCTTGTTCTAAGTCCCCTATCATGTGTGGCGGGACATTAAATATCCTGGCTATCTCGCGCACCTGAAATTTACGAGTTTCCAAGAATTGAGCCTGATCCGGCGGGATGGTAGTTTTTTCTACCTTCATATTCTCTTCGAGAAACATAACCCGATGAGCTTTACTTAGTCCACTATAGGATTCTTTAAAGGATGTTTTTAGTCTCTCAAAGGCCGTGTCAGACAAGCCAGATGGAACATTTACCACTAATCCACTATTTGCCCCCTCGCCCAAAAATCTAGCTCCGAATTCCTCGGCTGCTAGAGACAATCCGATAGATTCTTTAGCCATTTGAATTGGAGAGAGCCCCTTTAAGCCATCAGTTCCCAATCCTTGAATATGGAGCATCCTGTAATAAGGGAGATCAATATCACCAGTAGCTGTTCTGACAGTATAATAAAGTTCATGTTGAGCATTAAGTTTAGGGGTTACATGCCAGGGCGGTATAGGCCACAAAGCCACCGGTCCCCCATTTGCAAATTCAATCTCAGCATAAGCATTTCCCCATCCACATGCGCGGGCCATCTGTGTTGAGCGAAATATAAATGAGGTCTGAAAAGGATTGGGGGATATATGGAGTAAATTGTAAATGGGAAGTGTTATTGCCCTTTCCTTGCCACGTTCCAATCTTTTATATGTTATCAGGGGTAAACTAGCCAGTGACCATGAAAGTACACGGATGCAGGCGTAGACAGTTGCAACACGCATAGCAGAGTTTTCAGTGACGGAAATACCAGCTACGGAACGGTTCCCTGTAAATATTTTCCACCATTTCTCAGGTTGTTCTTCGCTACGCTTTTCAAATAATCGACCTAAAAACGGAATCTTCATAAAGTTCTAACTCCATGATCCTCATATACTGAGGGTTTCTTTTCAGCGTGTCGAGTTGCTCTATCAAGAGCCATTATCATAGCCACACAACCATCTATTTTCTGCGTGGCCTTTTCTTTATCTGGTTTCAAATTGCCGGCCGGGTCCGTCCTGACCACCATATTATCCACGTTCCATCTAAGAATCGGGTCACCGTTATGTCTTATCTTCTGGCCCAGGACAAGATTCATCAATTCCTTTGTAGGCGACGACATCGAGGCGTAACCTTGTCCAAAGGGCACCACTGTAAAACCTTCCTCTGTCAGGTCCTGAACGAGTTTGGCAGCGCCCCAGCGGTCATAAGCTATTTCCTTGATGTCAAAGGATTCCCTCAGTTTCTTCAACTCCTCTTTGATGTAATCATAATCAATGACATTGCCTTCGGTCAGAGTAATCAATCCTTGTTGTGCCCATGTCTGGTAGGGTACTCTGTCCCGCTTCTCGGCCTCTTTGGCTGTGTCTCCGGGTATCCAGAACCGCATCAGCACGTCATAGGTATCATCTTTAGGGAAGACTAGGCTCAACGCCGTCAAATCTATCGTGCTGGAAAGGTCAAGACCAGCATAACATGGCCGGCCCTTCAAAGACTCTAAGTCTACTTCGCCTTTGCAGGCATCCCATTTTTCTATCGGCATCCATCTCTCAACTGAATTAACCCACTGATTTAAATAGAGTCGGCGGAAAACCATCTCATAAGCCGGAATCTCTTTGGCTTTCATGGCGGCTATCCGCATTTCCTCAATTTTGCGGAATCCGGACTTCAGTGCTGGGTTGGCCTTTTTCCATATCCTTTCATCCTGCCAATCATCTTTTTCGTCAGCTGCATAAATGACCGGCAAAAAAGTCGGATCCTCAATGATCCCGTTCTTTACCTTGAGTGCATAATCGTGTAATTCCCAGCAAATGGAGTTTCGATCATAACCCGCCGTAGTAATTACTACTATTAGCGGTTGGCGCCGGGACCCGGTGGAAGTGGTCAGTACATCCCAGAGTTCCCGGTCCGGTGCCGCATGGAGCTCATCATAGATAACTCCGTGCGCGTTATAGCCCCATTTGGTATAAGCCTCAGCACTGATCGCTCTATAGAAACTATTGCGACCATAATAAACAATACGCTTTGTGGTATCGAGAATCTTCGCCCGTTTCTCTAAAGCTGGCTCTTGGCGGATCATTGCTGCGGCCTCATTGAATACTAGGGCCGCCTGGTCGCGGTCATTGGCTGCCGAATAAACCTCGGCGCCGAATTCCCCATCAGCAAAAGTCAATTCTAAAGCTATCGCCGCGGCTAAAGTCGTCTTTCCATTTTTGCGCGGCAATTCAATAAAGCATGTCCGGTATTGGCGGGTCCCGTCAGGATTTAGAGTGCCAAAAAGCGGAATGATGATATCCCGCTTCTGCCAATCTGTTAATTTAAAATTATGACCAGCATATTCACCTTTGGTATGTTTTAGATTCTCTATAAATGAAATCGCTCTCTGGGCGGCTGCCTTGTTGATTTTCATACATCTTTTTTAGTTGATTTGTTACAATATTCCAGTAATCCCTCAAAAGGGTCATCTTTTTCGCTAGGCATACTCATGCGCCCCCTGGAGCTAGGAGTTAAGCCGAATTCAGCGCACAAAAGTCTGATTTGATTAAGTGCATCACGAACTATAGAAACTTCGGGTTTTTTAGTTCTCTTTAATTTGAATGATTTTCCTTCAATAAAATCATAAACAAAACTCTCTCCAATTTCTCGAGCTGCGCGAACGAACATAGAATATGATACGCAGTAGCCCTCGAGTACGGCATGGTCGACGCTGGTTAAAATGCCCAACCGGTGAAGTTCCGGTGCCACACGTTTCCATTCGGCTCTGGCGATTTTGTCGAACCATCTCGGACATGCCGGCATAGTTGGATCAGGCTTTATTTCATTTATTGGTAATGGCCTCTTGCCTGGATTCCCCTCGAGCTTCTTTAATTCAGTTGGTTTAGGTTTATTACCTGGTTTCATTAAATTATCCTAACTCGCGACTTTCTCCGCGAAACTGCCCTCTCGGTTTCGATGCTATGAGACTGCAGAGATTTACTATCCCCTTCCCGGTCAATTATTTCTCAAGAAATATTTACGATGTTTGCCTTTCCCTGGCTGTCTTCTGGTTATGATGGTAATCACAAAGCGATTGCCAGTTACTCTCATCCCAGAAGAATTCAAGGCTGCCTCGATGTGGGATGATATGATCAACTACAGTAGCTGCCGTCGTCCTGTTTTCCTTGAGACATTCCACACACAAAGGATGTATTCTTAGATATCGACGGCTTGCCTTGTGCCATCGATAGGTATAGCCGCGGTCATTGGCGCTGTCTCTCAGGCTGTCCTGGGCTTTAAGATAGGCACCGCGGTGTTCTTGGCAATAGCCGGTACTATCATCAGTTAGATTTTTGCAGCCGTTCTGTCTGCAGGGACGTTTCGGTTTATATGGCATAGTAAAATGATTGGTAGCGGAGACAGGATTTGAACCTGTGACCTCGTGGTTATGAGCCACGCGAGCTACCATACTGCTCCACTCCGCGACGTCAAATGCAAAAAGCCCACCGAGATGGTGAGCTTCTTATGGCTTACGCCACTATACCATATTAACATTTTGATTTTAGCTTTGTCAAGTCTCAAACTGGAATGATGACTTTATATTTGCACCCAGTTCTATTCCATTCTTTATAATCTACATCTGCACGCCACGAGCCAACCATATATCTTATCATCCGCCCTATTTTGCTTCTCACCTGGTCCTCCGCCACATGATAGAACTTGGCTATCTCCCAGTATTCCATGCCATCTGTAAGATTGTCCATTATCCAATAACGTTGAGGGAGAGGAATCATCGCAAGACGTGAATCAATTTCCGCGGCAATTTCCGCAGCGGCCAGGAAGGGTGCATTGTGATTAGTCAGTTTCCGCCCCGACTTCTCATAGCCTGACCGTTTCATTTCTATCCAGCCACCTTTAACATAGGTAATATATTCATCCGGCTCCGGAGGATAATCGCCGAATCTAAGGTCGTTAAGTTCGGGAAAGATAAAACGTTGCAATTGAATCTTTGAGAAGTAAATTCCCCTTGACGGAAACCAAACTGGTAAATCGTTATTCATAGGGCTCGCCCTCGACTAAGTTTGCAGTCCTCTTCAAAAATATGTTTACAATCCTTGCAGTTATTGGGGAATTCACACGGCAGTGGTACGATTGGATATTCTATCCCCACCAATATGTCCACGATTTGAACTAAATCAACTTGGCGGCCATTAAATTCCTCGGGGTATTTCCTGATAAAGCGCTTTAAACTTTCCTTTGTGATATGCCAAGATCCTGAGCCGAATTTAGAAGGTTGATGACCATGGTGATACGTTGCTGGCAAAACTCCTGAATCAATGAACGTTTGAACCCTTTTGTGGTTAACACCCAGGATTTCACAGACATCCTTTTTGGTATACCAACCATCCCGGGCCCGGCGAGATAAACCAAGCCTTTTAGCCCTATTTATTACTGAGCCGATTGAACAGTTCATCATCTTGGCTATCGTAACTGGTGCATACCGGGGAATAAGTTCCCGCAATTTATCATCATTATTGGTATGCCACCATTCACGGCCAGTTCTCTTAGAGATTCCCAACAACTGAACCTGCCCTTTTACGCCGAAGAATGTAACCCCCAATCTATCAGCAATAAGTTGAGCGGATTTACTGTCCTGCCTATAAAGGGTTCGAACAATTTC
>Ga0315291_10009949_pt1 | contig 11647 bp, 13 predicted proteins | sample YL17G12_20_MG_FD_203070 | JGI IMG/M metagenome (GOLD analysis project Ga0315291, IMG submission 203070) | Sediment microbial communities from Yellowstone Lake, YNP, Wyoming, USA - YL17G12_20 | ecosystem: Environmental > Aquatic > Freshwater > Lake > Sediment | place: USA: Wyoming | collected...
AATCAGCACCACTATAATTAATACCACCCGTTACTGTAAAATCGGAAGCAGGAACCGTAATTGGACTACCTACAAATAGATAAATTGTAACAGATACTAAATCGTTTCCAACACGCTCTCCATTACTGTCTAAATATATCTCTGTTTGACCGGTAAAATTAGAAAAAGCGCAGGAATATGGATTGCTACCCATTTCTGTAACCCCAACGGAGCTAACATGGCTATTTACCTCTATATCATTAGAAGTTTGATTATAATAACCTGAAATCTGTACTTGCTGGGTGGTACCAGCCGCAGAGGGGTTTGCTACCCATCCAGTGGTGCTGTCTTTATAGGTTGCTGTAAACGTGTGGCTACCGGTAATAAAAGCAGCACCGGCTAATCCATTTACTTTACCACCCGAATTAGGTCTTAAAAGAAAAGCTGAAACACCTGTACCCATCGTAAAAGAAACCCAATCACCTGCTACTGGTGAACTAGGTAACGTAATATCCGCACCAGAAAGAATCATAATATGATCCCCTTTGTGTGCTGTATACGCAGAACTTTTAACTAAATACGGACTATAATCTCTAGGGATGCCCGCTGAACCAGAGGAACCGCTTGGGCCTTTTAAATCTTGATATACATACTCCATAATTCTCTCCTTATATTATGCACCTGAAAATAAATTAGAACTATTAGATGAGATACGATCTACTAAAGGTAACTTGCCCGATTTTTCTTCCAACTTCTTACCTATACTTTTCGTTTTCCTATCTATTGCACCTTTCTTAACAACCACTCTGTCCTCGCTTAACGCACCCACTATACTCAATTCTTTTTCAGCTATTTTATTAAGCTGATAAACTTTACCGTGACCTGCGTACTGATCCAAAGATTCCTTTATCTGGGTAGCTAGGATCTCTATGGATTCACTGCACAAAGTTGGTTTAGTTCTAGTAAGACCACTTCTATATATTAGAAAATAAGCTATTTCTGCCTTAACCGTATTCTGAAAATGACCGTATAGTTTATGTTTTAAAGCTAATGAATCCGTTAGAACTTTATAGCTGTTGTCATCGGGAGAAATCTTTTCTAAAAATGAAACCATTTCATTCGCATGAAGTGGCCCAATCGAACCATTCGAACCCCAGAATATATAATTAGTAAGCGGCCCAAGCTGTTGTATCTTGCTACCAACAACACTTTTTAAATTAGAGTGTGCTAAATTTCTTAAAGAGTTTATAAACTCAAGGCGGGCTTCGTCAGCAGCAGATCCTTCTTCTGGAACTTCATATGCTTTTTTCCATTTGTTTACCTGTTGTCGTAAATCAGCGTCATCTTCTAGAGCCGACATTTGATAATCTAAATCAATATTACCAGCAGCAGCCCAGTCCCGTAAATGAATAGGAACACCTTTTTCTTCTAGCTTCTCGTAAATATCTAACTTACCCTCATTCACATTACTAACAAGTTCTTTACGCCAACTAATCGTTGGAACAATCAATTCACTTCTAGGTATCTCTAATGCTTGTCTTTGGGTTAAACCATTTGCTGGTTCTTTACTGTCACCAGTAAGACGAATTCTATGTTGTAATTCAGCAGTAGTTCTTTTTCTAAAACCATGTATTCTTGCAATCAATGGGAACAATTTTGTGTAAAATATTCTCTGTGTCATTGTTTCACGTAATCGTAAAACTTTATCCATAAAAAACATTTTAGCTGCTTCTTGATTACTATATGTCGCATCCCCGGACAATAACGCATCGTTGCAACCAAGTGCCCTTAATTTACCTTCGTTTAGTAATGCCCATTCATCTGACCACTTGTAAAAATCTTGACCAGCACGAACTTCATTTGTATCTACACCAGTTCTAGTTACTACAACAGCACCTACGGGGTCTTCATCAGCTTGAATCCACATTCCAGCTATGTTGTCCATTTCCTGCGCTGTTGGTTCCCATATGTTATCAATACCAGCTTTAACGTGTAGAATACTTCGTGCCCTTCTTCTAGCGGAAGCTACTGTTGCATTGATCAATGCTTTTTCAAGTGCCCAAAAAGTAATCAATCTGGTAAATAACGAAGTTCCAATTGTATCATGGCCAAATGTTCTTCTAGGTAAGAAAAGTGTATTTATAGGATCTAGTGGTATCCCCATAGTCTCATTTCTACTCGATGACCCACCAAATTGTTGTGCAGGACGATAGTTAGATGTACCACCACTACCGCTACCACTTCTACGTACAGCTTCAATATATGCTGCTGGTAAGGCTTTTCTCGCATCGACATCTCTAGGGTCATTAGATTCAATAAAAGCCCGCATAGCCGGTGATGGGATTAAATCAATCTTAGGGTCAAAACCCTTCATAGGTATTGGGGTCAATCTAGTAAAACTAGGATCATGTGAAATAATATCGTTAAAGATACCTCTTTCTTTATTAAATATCATTGAAGAAATTGATCGACCTAAAACTAAATATTCTTTAGTTAATTCAGGGCCGCTAGTTATGGGATCAATAGCTTCCATCGTATCTCGATAGATATTCAGAATAACTGGATCTTGAATACCAAGTAAATCAAAATCAGACCAAATAAGTTCTGAAATCAAATCGACAACAACACCCGCAATATGATCCCTGTTATACATCAGCTTGAACATCTCGTCTAAACCAGACGCATCTCTTGGTATCCAATCTTCAACAATACTACCTTCGTCCAAACGATCCCTAATGGGATTGTAACGATCTACGGTAGCACCGGACATGCCGCCACCAAAAGACGAGCCACCAAGACCCGGATCACCGAAGGTACCGGCCCCACCACCAGTGCCGGTGCCAAAGCTACCACCGCCCATCCCACCATAGCCACCTGAACCCGTACCACTACCCCCGCCACAAATATCCGCTGTGGCTGGATGCCTTGTTTTTACAGCAGCCGCCAATCTGACATCTTGAGTTACAAAAGAACCGTCTGCATGGTACCCAGGTGCTGGATGAGAATTAAATTTAAACAACGGCATTTCAATATACCTTTCTACTTAGCCTTCGCTGACAATTGCTGGTGATACTGCCCTGTGTGTTTTACAATAATATGCTTTACGATTTCTCATTAATGTAATTGGTTCTGATACGTTACCGCAAATAGGACAAAGCTGACTAACAGCGAATGCTTGCTTCTTGATCTCATCCTTCAATGGATCATTTCTAATGGATGTTGTCGCAGCATCTATAGCCGCTACCCATTCATCATCCGTTAGATAATTAGCTTTTTGTTGGAAAAATTTAGCTGAGATAGTTTTAAATTCAGATCTTCTTAGCCCAAGATCATGAATAAAATCGAGTTCAGCAACTTTCTTTGCACAATCTATACCCATAATATTTACCCCCAAAAAAGGTTCTCTTTAAAAATAAGATAGTTTTAATGCATTTAAATAGACTATCTTCTTCGTGATCTAATCGTACCTAACAATTTACCACCATCACCCTCAATATTACCAGACATCCCCAAACCACCACTACCCGCACCACGAACTCTTACAGTGCCTAAGTGAGCTACTGTGTGACCTGTTTTAGTAGCCAAACCTGCCTTTAAGTACTCCTCTTTAATTTTAGGATCTGAAAGCTTTGTGGCTCCTAGTACAAACGCCCTAAACACATCATCATCGCCTAACAATGGTTTAGACATTTTATGGCCTAAATCACGTACCGTTAAAAACTGTAGCCCTAGTAAAGCCAATGCATCCATATGTTGAATATCATCAATATATTCACTTACATACGTATCCATTGAATGATCAAGTTTAGGTATTATTAAACTTTGGGAGAATATAGCACCACGAATAGAATCCATTTCTTTATATGTAACACTGTAGACCTGTGCATTAACACCCATCCCTTTTAAGCGTTCGATTTGGTCTAATGATTGCCAACGATCAAAAAAGGCATGTTTAATGGAAAAATGAGTTACTAAAGGAACAGTAAAATCCTCAAAAAACTTTGCTATGTTGGCCCTAGTCTTTGCTTTAGGGTCGGGTCTGACCACAAAAGCAAAATCTAGTTTCGGTTTCAAATCTTGAGTTAGTGAAAATAAACAAACAGCCAATGAGTTTTTCATACTCCCCAAATCGAAAGAAACTAAGCGTGGGGTTACCTTGTCAGCTTTATTTACTGTTAACCGAACTGATTTATATGGATCACCTAAAAAATCCTTCTCAATGTATTCAACACAGCTTAAACCAGAAAATAATTCACCAGTAGCTATCTTGTCTACAATCCGTGGTTCTGAAAGATATGGATTTGATGCCAGTGGTGGCTCCGCACCAAAATCCCTAGTGAATGATAATTCATCAATATGTGCCATTTCCTCTCGTAGTGATTCATATGTATAGTCTGGGTTCATCTCCCAACTTGCATACTGAACAGCTAAAATACGATCATTTTTCTTAGCTTCCTTACTAAGACGCATTATCTTATCTTTTACACTACTTGGAGAAGATATATTCGTCATAAGTATTGGCGGGAGATCACAATTATCTTTCCCGTATACTCTTTTAAACTTTGTTCTCATGGTGGTTAACGAGTTAGATAGTGCTGTGTAAATAGCGTCAGCATTCATATTCTGAAGATCAGTTTTCTGTTCATCAGAAATCATCCACCCTAATTCGTCAATGGCCGCAAAAATACGGGTATCACCACGCATTTTTCTATCTTGAGAACCTGTAGCAGACCACATAAGATGTTTATGACCATAAAAAATAGATGCCTTTAATTCATGTAAAAGTTCAACACCTAATCTTTTTTCTTCACCCTTTATAAAACGGTGGTAGTTTTGAAACCAAGGTGAACCATCCATGAAGCCCTTAAAAGCTTGCCATAAATTCCTATAACTATGATCCATCGAAAGAGCAGAAAAAGTTCCAGATAAGATATCGCCAGAAGTTTGGTTAAATGTTCTAATGGGGTTTGGTATTTTAAGAAATCTATGATTTATATATGCTGCCAAAAGACCAACTAATTTAGTTTTACCGGCTCTTTGACCACAAATTCCAACTAATTCATTTCTAAAAATCAATTCTTTTTTACGTATAAGTTCAAATCTATTTTCTTTACATTTAGGACATATCCCATGCTCTAAAAAAACAACGTTGTCCTTTATATTACCAACCGACTGATCGAATAAGTTATCTATATAGTGTGGTTTTGAGCAGCGGGGGCAATAGTCACAAAAAAGCTTACTACCTATTTCAATTTGTTTAGGAAGTATGAGTGTATTTAAGAAATTAGCCCCGATTGAGAATTCAAGAAAATTAGGGGCTTTAGGGAATTCTCTCTCATCTATGGTTTCAAAAATACTTGGATCAAGGTTATTCTTCTTTAAGTTTTCAAGAATATCAAATGGGCTAAATACTTCTAGTTCATCCTTTTCAACCATTCGACTACTTCCTACCATTTTCTCATTGGACATGATTCAGCTTTAAAACCTGCTTTCATAGCAATAAAACAACCGCAAACAGTACATCGAGTACCCTCAAGATATCGGCACTTATTACATTGCTCTACTCGCATCCCTATAACCTGTGCTTCCGCTTTTACTTGACCTGTTGTAATTGCATAGGATAAAACATTAGCTACACTTAAAACTAAGTTCTTAGTTTGTTGAGGTATGCTTGGCATTTTGGTATATCTACCACAACATCCCATGTATATTCCTGCCTTTACAATTACATTGATTATGATTACATTAGAAAAATAAGCAATTTAAAAGGATTTAATAATGCGTGAAAAAAATAAGATCGTAGTAGATACTTTAGGTGATAATGCTTTACTTGAAGGTGTTCCACAAAAAGTAAACAAAAAATCCTTTTTCGATAATATAAAAGGTATGAATATCAAAATAGACCCTGAAGAATTAACTGCTATGCAGAACTTGGTAGAGTCAAAACTAGGGCAATGTAGTACCCATAGAGAGGTTCTAGAGATGGAAATAAACTCTCTGGCCGAATGTGTGGGTGTGGCCACAGAAATATATAAAAAATCACCTGTACCGGATTTCGCATATCAGCTAGCAGCGTTAAGCAACGCACATAAAACCACACTTCAACAACTTGAAAAAATGAAAGACCCTAAAATAATTGTAGGGGAGATAGAGTTTCAAATACGTAACATGTTTATGGAAATAATCAAATCGATGGCAATTGAAATAGATAAAACGAAAAATGAAATGGCTAGAGTTGCCCCAGAGCATAGAACAACACTAGATGATCTATTCGGTAGAATGCTAAACGCCATACAACCAGAAACCCAGCACCTATACGATAACCTACAGAAAAACTTAAAGAGAACTTTGGGTATTAGGGGATACCCTTAACACCATGAAATGGTTTTGAAATTAGGGATGGAGGCGGACCCCTCTTCATTGCTACACGTTGACTGTTAACGTAGACTTCTGCATCATAGGTGCCGTTCTTGCGCTTGATAATTGCCATACTCTAGCTCCTTTGTAGCCAAAGAGTTACTTCCTCTTTGGGGAACCAAAGTTTGCTGCGAATCCTCATGTGCGGCATTCCTTGAGCGATCCAACGATATACAGTCCTGCGGCAATACTGATGCTTAAGCATCAGTAACAATTCTTCCATCGTCAGCATGTTTTCAAAGAGCATTGGAACAAGATGGTTGTTCCCATTATTCAGTACACTGATGTTGTCTTTCTTTGCAAGTGTCATTGTGGCTCTCCTTGTGACTTTTGTGATCTCTCTTGACCTACAAAAGCCTTTTCGGCACCCCTTGTGACACTTGAGGACACTCGTTGCTTTATGTTGATTTTATTAGGAATAAAAATTGAATTGAACATGCTTAACTTAAAATTGTGATTAATAAGATTAAATTTATAGATGAAGAATAATAACCTTAAGATATTAAGGGAGATAGATATGGGGTTTATTTCAAAAGTTGAACTAAAAAGACAGTTACAAAGATTGGGTATCAAGGTCGAAGGTGACTATGTGCAGAAGAAAGATATTGAAAAGATAAGCATAGGATATTATGAAGGTACTGGTGAAGATCGTAACAAAAAAGTTAAATGCATCGATAACAAAGGATTCGGTGCTGAAAAAAAACTTACAATTGGAAAAATCTACACTGTTTTGGATTCAAATACAAATGGCTATAAAGTACGAGATGATACAAATCAAAGACGATTTTATAACAAAACACGATTTGAAATAGAAAAATAGTGGAACATGCCTACCTATTTGACATAGAAAAAGGCGGTGGGATTTCTCCTCACCGCCAGTTTTTTTGCCGTGATGGTGCCGTGAGACTGTATGATATTGGATGTCAAGTATGTCACAATGGGTAGGCAGTAAACTGTGGTCAATGTTAACGAATGTCACAACTGGCATACCAAGTCACACTGACATGCTGAATTCGATTCCCACCGCATCCATCTCCTTAACTTCTAAATTTAATTAAATTATTTTGTGTTTTTAATCTCTAGGTGACGTGATTTTGACGTGATCCGTTTTCTCTAACCTTACGGTGACGTGATTTTAGGGCTTATCGATATAATTTATGGTATAATTCGGTTACTTTTTTAGATGGAAGAATATTATGTCTCACCATACATGCATAAGCATCAGCAGTTTGCTTGATCGATTCCATTTGAACATTTTCTGATGGCTTCTTTATATACTGAATCGCATTACCATCTTGTTTAACCGCAGTTAATTGAACATCCTCAGATGGTACAATTCCCTTCTCTATAATATATTTAATAGCATAGCCATATTTCTTGACCGCCTCTAGCTGAACATTTTCTGATGGATTCTGTATAAACTTAATCCCATCACTAACGCTGGTAACCAGATCAATTTGTTTTTTTTCTGACCACTCTTTTTTTATACACTTTGGAAAATATGGTGGTGGATTTTCAAAATTTTTATTGTGAGCATCCCAATAATCTTTTCCATTCAGCATATGCTGTACAGCAATTTTATGTAACGGATCTTCGTATATTACGGTATCAGAAACATCTTTGATCTTATAACTTCTATCTTTAGACAGAGCTATGTAGTAATCATCCTTTTTCAAATATTCTTCAGCAGTATCTTTATCTCGAACAATACACCAATTCCTAGTTCCAAGTGTTTTTATTGCTTTCCATTCCTCTACTTTATACACAACCCAATGAGAATTTTCCCCTACCTTCTCTGCTCCTTCTGGAGTAGCTGGTAATTTCCAAGTTTCTTTTCTTATCTGGGTTTTTGTGGGCACGTTATGGAATTTATCCAAGAAAGATGTAAATTCAGTCCACTCCTTTTTATTCCAATAATCTATATTCTTTTCCGGTTCTTTTAACTGATTTTTATCTCTCAATTTTTTAAAAATTTCAAAGTATCTCTTTATGCTATCCTTTTCCACTCCCTGATTTTGGAATTTTTTCTCCATAGTTTTAAAATCAGCACATACTATTATTTTTTTAAGCGCAATAATAATGCGATACTTAGTTTCTACCTTGCTGACAAATGACATTCTCTCCACCCCTTACTTAAAAATACATTCATTATTAACTTAATCTTGTTTAAGGCGGTGGGAAAATTTGATCCTACGACTGACGTGAAAGTGACGTGATCCGAAGTGAAAAATGGCTGAACAGTTACCGTATTGACGTATCATTAACTATCTGTAATTATTAAGTGTATTAGGGTTTGACAGTAAATAGCTCAATGCCAGCTAGGAGTTCGACTCCCACCGCCTTTACAAAGAACTACCATCAGATTTAGCGCAGAAATTTTTCAAACAAACCTGTACAGAACCAAACCCTGAATCGTCTTTAGATTCTTTTTTTTGCTTCTCTTGTTTTGTTTTATTTTTTTTAACCAACGCTTGCTTTTTAAGGTTGTTGTAATAGTCTTCTTTCCAAATCCAATCACCAGAAGCAGCGTCATAAATATAGTAATCAGATAAATTGGCTGGTACTGATTTAACATCCGGCTCTCTATCAGGGGTACCGTTGGGATCGGATGCAGCAAAACATATTAACAAAGACAACCCTAGCAAGCCAAAGCGAATGAGTTTTCTGACATATTTACCATCGTTACACTGCTTGTTCGACATACAGAAATCCGTTCTTGTTGTAGTATTTTTTGCGCTTCCTTAATTCTTTTATACACACTGGCGATGTTTTCAGTAACGTATAGGTTACTATTTTTACGGCTCCACTCAAAACTGCTATTAACCTCTCTAACGTTACCACCTTTCCAAATCATTGATTCGTCTAAATCAATGAGGGTCATCATATTGATAACATGGTCAGATAGTGGACATGATTCATCGGTATGAATACAAATTGAATGCGTCTTTTTACCATGCCTATACACTGCAATACTACCAATTGAAAAAATTTGGTACCATAGATCAAAAGAACCTTTGTGCATAACAAAGCCATTGGTTAGATACCTACGCCACTCTTTCTCTGTCAACATATCTCGCAAGGTACTTCTAGCTTTAATTTCTTGTCCTGAAATAAAGGAATCCACCCTGTTTCTACTATTAACTTTTATAATAGTATTGTTTTTTATAGTATTTTTAATACTTTCTTTAATATCTATTACACCACAACCCCAATATAAAGTTTTAACATGACCATCCGAAGAAACATACAGATTCACATTATTTGTTGTGGATGTTGTTGTTATACCCGTTACTGCTGAACCCGTACCAAAATATGGGTAAAAATGAGAGGTATCTGTATTGGAAATACTAGTATGGGTAATGCTGCTATCGGTTGGTACAAAAGCAACACCCATAGAAGAAACTGTAACTGCTGTATTACCGCCTGTAGAATATACCATATTTTTTTTTTACCCCGGAAATGTTCTTGGAACAAGTTTAACATTCTTAAAAGATTTTATAAAATTATCAATTTTCTCTATTTTTGTTTCCATAACCTCTTTGGTTTGCTGCTTAACCGATTCAACAAAATTCTCTACTATTGTCTTAACAGGTTTTTCCTCAAACAAAATCTCCTGTTTTTCAAGATCAAAACTAAGTATTCTTCGTCTACTTTTACCCTTATCATCTACTGTGTATGCTCGCCATCCTTTGTCTATATACTGCTTAAAAAGATTAGAAGCTTCCTTAACCTGATCTGGGTCTGCCATATTCCAAATCAATCGTCTGTCACCAGTCTCATCAAATACCCGCACAGCAAATTCATTCTCTTTAAGTTCTTTTTCTTTAATCACGAAACCTAAAAGAGATGATTTGAAATGTGAAATAGTATTACCATCTCTGTCCGTTATAATACGGCCCCCTTGTCTTGCCTTGCGGTAATACTCCTTAGCTGTTTCTACTTCACTTTTGTCCATGTCATCAAATTCAATGATCATAGCAGAATTATTCAACATGCTGGTATACCCCCATTATACGCTCTCAACTGCGATCTGCGGAAGTTTGGGTCGTCATGGTATGGAACATTGCTTACAGTGCTTGCAAGACCTACAATAATTTCTGAACTTCCATACCGTTCAGAATGCCGATCTTCAGTAATAAGACCTTCCTTAATAACCCTGAAATGATTGTGGCCGCATTTAGGGCACAAAAAAGTGTAATTACCCCACATATTAGTTCTTAAATATGTTTTAAAGTATACACCACAACCGCCACCAACTGTGGCGCAATAGAATTCTTCAACTCGTCTTGACATCATTTGATCTCTGCATAATCATTCATTAGATCAATAATTGCATCTAAATGCATTTGCATATTCTTCAAGTTACCAAGCTTAAGAGTATTTGAAAGTTCTACACCTTTCTCATGGGAAAGATCCGAAGTTTTTTGGATAACCATATCACTTAGCTTTTTATCCGCTTCGGCAATATTATCCGCAAAAGTTTGAACAACTGAACCAGTGGAAATAGCTGTTTTCTTCCGTGGCAATAAACCACCGAATACAGATTTACTACCAGAATCTTTGGTTTTATCAACCGCAGGAGTTGTCTTTAAGCTATCCTTACAAATACCCATACTCATATCCCCTTAATGTTTTTCAAATGCTTCTAAAATCCCATAGTACAGAAAAATACAAAAAACAAGAGAATATATTTAACTTCTCTTAACTGCTTGGATAAAAGTAGATTGCAAAATATCTGAATTAGCGTCTATAAAAGATAGTAAACAGCGATCTAGCATAAAAGTAAAACACTTATCATCATCACTTCTAACAGAACGACCATACGCCTGTGTTAAATTTAAAGCTGTTAACATATTGTAATAATTTTGATATATTTTGATTCTAGCCTTTAATACAGGATCTCCTAGATAGGCATACGGTACTTTAACCATAATCTGAACCCTACTAGCATCATACTTCAAATCGACACCCTCTGTCATAGAGGGTGATAGTAAAATAGTAGGTCTTTCGGTTTCCATATGCTCAACAAAATAATTCTTTTGTTGATCCGCTTTCCTTGGATACAAAATACGGTTACTATCCAAATTTTCATAGATATAGTCACATATTTTATACGTTACCCCGTGGATAATGCCTTTAACATTAGGGTAGTAGTCAATAATAGCTCGAATAACCTTAACCATATCTGGTAACACATAATCGAGATTATTCTTGTTAATATACCCAACTGACATATGTGTAAAAATTGGCC
>Ga0315291_10009952_pt1 | contig 11644 bp, 11 predicted proteins | sample YL17G12_20_MG_FD_203070 | JGI IMG/M metagenome (GOLD analysis project Ga0315291, IMG submission 203070) | Sediment microbial communities from Yellowstone Lake, YNP, Wyoming, USA - YL17G12_20 | ecosystem: Environmental > Aquatic > Freshwater > Lake > Sediment | place: USA: Wyoming | collected...
TCCCCAGGGCGGCGGGAACCGTCAGGGCCGCCAGAACTGACACCCCCAGCGCTAGGGTGAGGATCGCCAGCGTTCCGCGTTTGCTGAGCATCTCCGTGCTCCCCGTCCAAAATGGCTATGACCTGTAGTAGACATCCACCGGCCCTGCCTTGGCTAGCATTCCGGCTCCCCCCAGGCCACATGGACCGGTTGAGGTCTCGGGCGCGGCCTTTGCCACACGAGAGAGCCGAGAAGGACAAACGACGGGAGGAACAGGAAGAGGGCCCGCCCAAGGGCGCTGCGGACAAAGTGAACGACGTAGCCGAGGTAGGGAATGGCAAAGACCACTTTGTCGCCGGTACCCTGCAGCCGGGCAGGCTCCGGGTCAGCGCTGCTGTTCTCGTCGCCCTGAGTGACGTAGAGGTTGGCATCGCCGTCGGTCTTGATGTTGACGACGCGGTGGAGGACGGGGACGCCCCCGCCCGCCCTCTTTACAGCGATGATGTCGCCAACCGTAACGGAGGAGCTATCAACGGTCTTGCTCAGGCCGACGCTGCCTACGGGGAGGGCGGAGCCCATGCTGCCGCCGTAGATAACGTAGGAGCGATAGCCGATGAGGGAGAGCCCGGCGGGGATTGCCATCAGGACGACCAGCGCCAGCACGATCCCCGCGCCCGACCAAGCGGCGAAATGGAGCGCCCGCCGAGGTTTGCGCCCGGCGAGGTCCAAACCAGGGAACCAGCTCGGCATCCTTACACTCCAGTTCCTACACCTCGAAGACCCCGACCCACTAGTTGTTCGTCGTCTGCTCGGCGTCGAACGTGAACGTCGCCGTCGTCTCCGCGCTCATGGGCCCTGTTACATCCGGGAGCGTCACCTTGAAGCACAGGTGCTCGTGGGCGCCCGCGTTAAGCAGCCGGTCGCCAGTATCGCCGCCCGGTGTCGGATCGCCGATAAAGCCGGCGGCGAGCGTCTCACCCGTCCCACCGTAAACCAGGTTGCCGTCGAACGTCGCGCAGTCGGTGCCCAGTTCCCTGATCACGAGCGTCAGGGTATCGTCAAGGTGCAGGTTGTCAACGTCCGTGGTGGCCGTGGTCATCGCGTAGCGCATCTGCAGAGTGCCATCGTTGGTGACAATGAGCTCGGCGGTGACGGAGTCCAGGGGTGCCATGTAGCTCATGGTCAGAAAGGCGGTCGCTGGGCTGGTGCTGATGTCTACGCTCCCACTAGTGAATGTGTTGGCATCGTTGTCGGTGGTGGCGGTGAACAGAGAGAACCCGCCCATGCCCATGAAGCTGGCAAGGACACCGATAGCGACGAGGCCGACTAATACGCGCCTCAACATCTTGATCCCTCCTTCCGAGAGCCTCGACCGACCTCCGTCCCGAAGCGTTCCGGCCCGGGATGAAAGCCGGCGACGCCACCAGACCCGTCTGGTGACGAGTAATCCTTATCCCAGCGCTCCCTGCCGGTCTTCCAATCCATGTGCCGACACGCGGAGCTGGCTCCGCGCACGACCTATGTAGAAAGGCATACGCCTCTGGGCGTACATCTCCGTGAATAGGTATCGGCCACACGCTGGTCGAGTTTAGGGTGCCAACCCTGAATCTAGTTGAAACGCTGGTCGGTGTGATAACCTGTCGAGAGGGACGTCACGAGCGATCGATCAAGAGGGCGACGTCGACAAGCAGACGATGCAGTGCGCAACGCACCCGAATGTGGAGACAGAGCTTACCTGCGGACGCTGCGGCAAGCCGATCTGCCCTCGCTGCCTGGTGCAGACGCCCGTGGGCGCCCGCTGCCGCGACTGCGCCGGTCTGCGGCGCATTCCGACGTACGAGATCCGGCCGACGTACCTCCTGCGAGGGATCGCCGCGGCAATTGGGATCGGCGCTGCCGCTGGTGGAGTGTGGTTCCTGGTGTCGCCGCCGCACGGAGGGGCTTTCGCCTACGTCGCGCTGTTTCTCGCGCTGGGCATCGGCTACGCCACCGGCGAGGCGGTTAGCCGGGCAACGAACCGAAAGCGGGGACCGGCGCTACAGGGAATCGCCGCCTGTGGCGTCGTCATCGCCTACCTCGTGCGCAACCTCGTCGACGGCGCGGGACTGATACCGGCGAACGACGTCTTCGGCTACGTAACGGTAGGCCTGGCGATTGTGGTGGCGATTGGGCGGCTTCGTTGAGGGCTAGCGGAGGACGAAGGAGAGGACGACCAGCAGCCCGATCATACCGACGATGAAGACGAAGATTCGTCGCAGCTCCGCGTTGACGTAGCGGAAGTCCATCGGGTTGGGCGCCTTCGGCTTTCCGACGGTCGACGCCGGCGCAGCGATCTTCGTCGCCGCGCCCACCGGCGCGACTCGCGTCCGAGCGACCGCGGGCGGTGGAGCGGGACGGCGGCGTCCCTTGCGTCTATCGCGAGGCCTGCCAGCCGGCTGCCTGGTCAATTCATTCCCTCACTGGAAGCAATCTTCTGTTCGAGATTATACATCGACCGGATGCGACGGACAATGAAGCGGAAATCGCGCGTCTACGGTCGCGGCGGACGGTTTGGACCGCTCAGCACCTCTTCGTGGTCGACGACGAAATGGTCGACCTTCCAGGCGTAATAGACGTTCTTGATGTTCGACGGGAAACCCGACGTGTCGCCCTCGGCGTACACGGGCAACGTCACCACGAGCCGGCCATCCATGACGGCAACCTTCACTTCTCCTCCGCCCGGCCCATCCGTCAGCAGCGCCTTCAGGTTGCCATCGAGGTAGCCGATGACGATGAAACCGAGGTCTCCCTGCGTCCCGCCGGAGGATACCGGCACGACGGCGTCGTCGCGGCCGTCGCCGGTCAGGTCGGCGAAGACGACCTCTTCGGGCGCCACCTCGCCGCCGAGGCGCTGCGCGAAGTCCTTGACGTCGGGCTGATTAGCGAGGTCGACCGCTCGAATGTTTGTCGAGGGAGAGGAAGTAGCGGCGGGCGAGGTCGTAGATGGCTTCGGTGTAGCAGATCCGGCGCTGTTCTCGTTCTCTCTGCAGCCCATCGCGCCGGCCAGACCGATGACGACGAGCGCCGCGAGAAGCCCGGACACGGACCAGCCTAAGCGGCCGCGCATCTACCGCCTCCCGGAAACGGACGGCAAGTCGCCCGCTTGTCGATAGGCGCTGCCGCCCAAGACCTCTCTTGTGATGGTGCGCCCGGCGGGATTCGAACCCACGGCCTCAGCCTCCGCAGGGCTGCGCTCTATCCAACTGAGCTACGAGCGCCCATTCCTATTGATTGACGACGGGAGCCCGGCCCGCCTCTGAAAACGTTCGTGATGGTGCCGAAGGTGGGATTTGAACCCACACGCCCTTGCGGACACTACGCCCTGAACGTAGCGCGTCTGCCATTCCGCCACTTCGGCAGGCCGCTGGATGGTGGGCGGTACAGGGCTCGAACCTGTGACCTCTTCCGTGTGAAGGAAGCGCTCGTACCAACTGAGCTAACCGCCCTCTCCAGTTCAGGATTCTATCGAATGGGGGGTGCCCTGTCAACCGGAGACGGCTTCCGGACGGGCCCGCAGACAGGCGTGAAAGAAGTTCTCAGTGGGTGCCGATTTCGTCGTCGCGGCAGGCGGTCTACGATGCGGGGCAGAGCTGGTTCGCCCGTCTCCTAACGATGCGTCGTGTCGAAGCCAAGTCCTGCCTGGTACTCCTGCCAGCGCTCTTCGAGGCGGCTGTCCCGCAACGTGTCGAGCAGGTAGTCCGCGAACTCGCAGCCCTTGACGCCGGTTGACCGGCCGGTCACAACCACCTTCTTCTCGAACGTGTCGCAGATCTCCAGCGCCATCTCCAGCTTCCTGCCGCGGTCCTCGAAGCCGATGTGGTTCAGCAGCATGGCGCCGGCGCGGATGAGACCGCTGGGGTCGGCGTATTCCACGCGTCCTTCCTCCACCATTCGCGGCGCGCTGCCGTGAATCGCCTCGAACATAGCGTAGTGGCGGCCGATGTTCGCGCTGCCCGCGGTGCCGACGCCGCCCTGAAGCTCCGCCGCCTCGTCGGTCAGGATATCGCCGTAGAGGTTCGGCAGGACGACGACGCGGAAGTGGGCGCGCCGCTTCGGGTCGACCAGTTTGGCCGGAATTATGTCAATGTACCAGTCATCCCACTCGATGTCCGGGTAGTCGGCGGCGATCCTCCTCGCCGTCTCCAAGAACTTGCCGTCGGTGGCCTTGATAACGTTCGCCTTGGTGACGACGGTGACCCGCTCCTTGCCGTGCTGGCGCGCGTACTCGAACGCCATCGCGATGATGCGTTCGCTCCCCTGGCTGGTAACAGCCGTGAAGTCGAAGGCCAGGTCGTCCGTGACGTGGACGCCCCGGCTGCCCATCACGTAGGCACCCTCAGTGTTCTCGCGGAAGAACGTCCAGTCGATACCCTGCGCTGGTATCCTGACCGGCCGGACGTTGGCGAAGAGGTCCAGGTACCGCCGCATGGCGACGTTGGCGCTTTCGATGTTCGGCCAGGGGTCGCCGGCGCGCGGCGTCGTGGTGGGAGCCTTGAGGATGACGTGGCACCGCTTCAGTTCTTCGAGCACGTCGTCGGGAATTGCCTTGAGCTGAGCGGCGCGGTTCTCGATCGTCAGACCGTCGATCACCCGGAAAACGATGCTGCCCCTCTTCACATCGGGTTCGAGGATGAACTCCAGGATGCGCTGCGACTCGCGGGAGATGTATGGTCCGATGCCGTCGCCGCCGCAGACGCCGATGATCAGCGGCCTAATCGTCGAGTAGTCGACCCAGCCGTTGTCGGCCTTCATCTGCTCGACGCGTTTGAGCTGTTCTTCGACTAGAAGGCCGAAGTGCTCCTTCGCCCGTTCAATCGCTTGCTTGTCCATGTCTTTCCTATGCTAGCACGATACCGGGTTGAACCGGATGGGGATGCCACCAAGAGCATCTGAGGCTGGTGGCAGCGGAGGGATTCGAACCCCCGACCAAGGGCTGGCGCCTGTTCGCCTGCGGCGAAAGTCCCCTCCCGCCTCAGGCGGGTACGCTGCCGACTCACCTCTATGTCTGGTGGCAGCGGAGGGATTTGAACCCCCGACCAAGGGCTTATGAGTCCCCTGCTCTACCGCTGAGCTACGCTGCCGGTGACCCGATGATAGCAAAGGCGTCTTTGGGGTGTCAAACCTGAGGAGCAGTCTTCGGGCCCATCGCCGTGTTGCGATTATGTTAATCTTGAGCCGGCCGCGACTATGTCAGGACAGGCGCTTCTCGTACCAGGCGACATCCCAGTAGCGGTCGAACTTGCGCCCAACCTCGTGCATGACGCCGGCGAGCACGAACCCGAAACGCTCATGGAAGGCAATCGACGGCGGGTTCGGGAGGGCGATGGCGCCGATCGCCACGTGCAGGTCCTCGTCGTGCAGCGAGTCGAAGAGCGCAGCATAGAGCGCAGAACCGACGCCGCGCCCGACAGCCTCCGGCGCGCAGTACACGGTAGTTTCGATGGTCCCTTCGTACGCGCAGCGCGTGCGAAAGCGGAAGCTGCCCGCGTAGCCGAGCACGATGCCGTTCTCCTCGGCGACGAACAGCCGGTGCGGGCCCGTGGCGGCGAACTGCGCGAACCACTCCCGCCGCTCCTCCAGCGTCACCGGGTCGAGATCGAAGGTGACGTGGCCATTGATGACGTAGTGGTTGTAGATCTCGGTGAGACGCGGTAGATCATCGACGGCCGCGGGACGTACTGTCACCGGCACCGTTCACCTCCGTGGTTCGTCCGGACGCATTGTACAATCTGTGGTGGCAGATTGGCGATGGTGCTTGAGAACTCAATCTAGAGGCGTCTACAATAGGTGTGCAGTGATCGCGACAAAGGAACCTCTAGCCGAACGCGTCGGCGCCCTGCCGAACAAGCCGGGCGTGTACATCTTTCGCAACGAGGAAGGCCGCGTCATCTACGTCGGGAAGGCGGCATCCTTGCGCAGCCGCGTACGCTCCTACTTCGGCTCGCCGCACAGCATGGAGCCGAAGGTTCATTCGCTGTCGCTGGCGATAGCCGATTTCGACTACATCGTCACGAACACGGCGCAGGAGGCGCTCCACCTGGAGGCAACGCTGGTCAAGCGCCACCAGCCGGTCTTCAACGTCCGCCTCAAGGACGACAAGCACTACCCATACCTCAAGATCGACGTCCAGAGCCCGTGGCCGCGCGTCGAGATCACACGCCGCATCGAGAACGACGGGGCGCGGTACTTCGGCCCCTACGCCAGCGCCGGCTCAGTACGCCGGACGCTCGACGTCGTCAAGCGGCTCTTCCCCTGGCGGCCGTGCACCCAGGAGGTCACCGGCACGCGGGCGCGGCCCTGCCTGGACTTCTTCATCGGCCGCTGCATTGCCCCGTGCTCCGGCGCCTGCTCCAAGGAGGAGTACGACGAGGTGGTCCGCGAGGTCATCCTCTTCCTGGAAGGTCGCACGGAGAACGTCCTGCGAGCGTTGCGGACTCAGATGGCGGAGGCATCGCGGAACACACGGTACGAACGCGCCGCCATCCTCCGCGACCAGATACGCGCCATCGAAAACGTCTCTGAGGCGCAGGTGACGGCTTACGCCCGGCCGACCGACGAGGACGTATTCGGGCTGGCGCGCTCCGACGGCGAGGCGGAGGTGCAGGTGCTGTTCATCCGCGGCACGAAGATGATCGGCGGCGACCATTTCCCCCTCGACGGCGCGAAGGACGAGCCGGACGCGGAGGTCATGGACGGCTTCCTCAAGCAGTTCTACGAGTCGTCGACCTACGCCCCGCGCACGGTGCTACTACCGCTGGAGGTGCCGGAGAAAGCGGAGATCGAAGCCTGGCTGTCGGAGAAACGCGGCAGCCGCGTGAGCCTGCTGACGCCGAAGCGGGGCACGAAACGACGGCTAGTCGCCATGGCGACGGAAAACGCGCGCGAGGCGCTCGAAGTGGCGCGACTGAAGTGGCTCACCGACACCGGCAAGACGCAGCGGGCGCTGGAAGAGCTTCAGGAGGAGTTGAACCTGCCGGCCCTGCCGCGTCGCATCGAATGCTACGACATCTCCGACATCATGGGCGCGCACCCGGTCGGCAGCATGGTGGTCTTCATCGACGGACGGCCGCGGCCCGCCGAATACCGTCGCTTCCGCATCAAGACCGTCGAGGGCGCCAACGACGTTGCGATGATGGCGGAGGTGTTGCGGCGTCGCTTCAAGCGGGCGGCGCAGGCCGTCGAGGAGAAGGCTGCCGGCGATAACGAAGGCTGGGGCGCCCTGCCCGACCTGCTCATCGTCGACGGCGGCAACGCGCAGCTCAACGTCGCCGTCGACGTCCTGCGCGAGGCGGGCGTGCCGTTCATTCCGGCGGCGGGTCTGGCCAAGCAGCAGGAGGAACTCTACGTCAAGGACCTCGCCGAGCCTATCGTGCTGCCGCGCACGTCGCAGGCGCTCTACCTGGTGCAGCGCATCCGCGACGAGGCGCACCGCTTCGCCGTCACCTATCACCGCAACGTCCGGCAGAAGGCGGGCACGCGGTCGGCGCTCGATTCGATTCCGGGCATCGGGCCGAAGCGGAAGCGGGCGCTGCTGCGGAAGTTTGGTTCCGTGCGGGAGATACGGGAGGCGAGCATCGATGACGTCGCAGCGACGGTGGGTTTCACGCGAACGCTGGCGGAGAGGGTGAAGGAGTACCTCTAGCCTTCCGCTGCCGCGTCTTCCTCTTCCTCCAGGTCATCTTTCATGGCGAACGGCGTGATGAACTCGATGAACGTCTTCGCGTTGGCGACGGCGTGGGCGCCGGCATCGTTGTTGAAATAGACAAAGACCTCGCGCACGTCCTCCGGCAGGTCACGCAGGCGGCCGGCCCAGATCGCCAGATCGCCCGGGCTGTAGGAGCCGCCGTAGATGCTCTCGCTGCCGTGGAAGCGCACGTAGGCGAAGTCGGTCGTCGCTTCGAGGGGTGTCTCCCAGCCGGCCATGTGGAAGGCGCAGAAGCCGGCGTTGTGGATGCGCAGCAGCGAGAGCAGGTCGGCGTTGAACCAGGAGTCGTGACGGAACTCGAAGACGTGGCGCATGTCCTGCGGTAGAAGCGACAGGAAATCGGCAAGGCGTTCCACGTTCTCGGGCTTGTAGTGGAAGTTGGGCGGCAACTGGTAGAGCACCGGGCCCAGCGCGTCGCCGAGCAATCGCGCCCGGCCGAGGAAGTTCTCCAGCGGTTCCTCGCAGCCCTTGAGACGCTTGACGTGAGTGATGAAGCGACTGGCCTTCACCGCGAACAGGAAGCCCTTGGGGGCGGCCTTCGTCCACTTGCGCCAGGTCTCCTCCGCTGGCAGGCGGTAAAAGCTGTTGTTCAGCTCCACGGTGCCGAACTGCCTGCTGAAGAAATCGAACCACTTGCTGGAAGGCAGGTCCGGCGGGTAGAAGGGGCCACGCCAGTGCTTGTACACCCAGCCGGAGGTCCCGACCCAGTAGTGCGAAGGCATAGGCGCTCAACCCAGTCTATGTTCGCTACCCAATACGGGCGCCCCCGAGCCGAGGTCGCCCGTCGCATTATATCATCGGTTTGCGCTTGGGCCGCCTTTAAGCATGTGCTATCGTTAAGGAAGGCAGCCCCCGGGCCGAGTCGATAGGTCGGAGATCGGTATGGAGATCGATTTCGCTGCTGCCCGCGAGGCCCTGATCGCCGGCCTGCGCTTGGAAATCTACGACGAGCGCGTGCTGCGGGCGATGCGCCGCGTCCCCCGCGAGGAGTTCGTTCCCGCAGACCTGCGCCGCCTCGCCTACGATGACCGTCCTCTTCCCATAGGCCACGGTCAGACGATATCGCAGCCACTGATGGTGGCGACGATGACGGAGGTGCTGCGCCTGAGAGGCCATGAGAAGGTCCTGGAAATCGGCACCGGCTCCGGGTACCAGACGGCAATTCTCGCGCAGCTTGCGGAGCGCGTCGTCACGGTGGAGCGGGTGCCGGAGCTGGCCGAAAGCGCCGCTGAGCGTTTTCGTCGCCTGGGGTACGATAATATTACCGTCCATGTGGCCGGGCCGAAGCTGGGCTTGCCGGAGGAGGCGCCGTACGACGCGATACTGGTCACGGCGGGCGCGCCGCGCGTGCCGCGGGTGCTCGTCGAGCAGCTTGCGCCGGACGGACGGCTGGTGATCCCGGTCGGACGTCGAAGTGTGCAGCAGCTCCTTTCGGTGACGCGCGAGGGCGACGGCCTGAGGGTGCGACGCCACGGTCAGTGCCGCTTCGTGCCCCTTATCGGCGAGGAGGCGTGGCCGGAGAGCGACGCGCAGGAGTACTAGCTTCCATCGACCCTTAGCGGCGGCTGTGCGACGTGCGCTGACCGCGCTCCCGTTGCACGACTCGCATTCGCTCCTCGGGTCGATACCTTGCGAACTTCGCCCTTCCATGTCGCGACCTTTTTGGGTTGCGGTTCTGCAGAAAACAAAGCCGTACCAGTCCACGGCGACGGTAAGCACCCATTTGCCGGCAGGGCGGAAAAATAAGTCACAAATTCCTCCGCCGTCTCATAGACAATAATGAACGCTGTGGTAAAATGGGCATCGCTCCCTTCCCCGACCGACCAGCTCATGAGAGGTGACGGTCATGGACGACCACGTTGGTCAGTTCCTGCACTATCTGTCAGTTGAAAAGGGCTCCTCCGCCAACACTATCGCTGCGTACGGCATCGACTTGGCGCAGTTTTGCGGCTATCTTAACGCCTCGAAAAACGGCAACGACGATGCGCTCTGGAAGGGTGTAGACCGAGGCGTCGTCGTCGACTATATATCCGACCTCAAGCGACGCCAGTACGCGGAGGCCACCGTCGCCCGCAAGATCGCCGCAATCAAAGCCTTCTTCGCCTACCTTCACCAGGTAGAAGGCATCGTCAAGACGAACCCGACCGACAACGTCGGCTTCCGCGTCCCCAAGTCGCTGCCCAAGCCGCTGTCCATCAAGGAAGTCGACGAGCTCCTGGAGCAGCCGGCCCGACATGCCACGCCTGAGGCCAAGCGCGACAAGGCAATGCTCGAGCTCCTCTACGCCACCGGCATGCGCGTCACCGAGCTCGTCTCGCTGGACGTCGCCCATGCCCACATGAGCCCGCGCGCGCCGCACGTACGCTGCCTCGGCAAGGGGTCCAAGGAGCGCACGATCCCGATCCACAAGGACGCCCTCGCCGCGCTCCAGGACTACCTCGACGACGGCAGGCCGCACATCGTAAAGAACAAGCACCAGCCGGCCCTCTTCGTCAACCGCCGCGGCGACCGCCTCACCCGGCAGGGCTTCTGGCTCATACTCAAGGGCTATGCCAGGAAGGCCGCAATCTCGAAGGTCGTCACCCCTCATACCTTGCGCCACAGCTTCGCTACCCATATGCTGAGAGGCGGCGCACCCTTGCGTAACGTGCAGGAGCTCCTGGGCCACGCCAACATGTCGACCACGCAAGTCTACACGAAGCTGACCGACGACATGGTGCGCGAGGTCTACGAGAAGGCACATCCGCGCGCGAAATAGGTAACTTGGCAAAAGATCACTCCAGAGGCAGCCGCAACCTGCGAAGAACGGCTGCGCTCCTGTTTCTCGGGCTCCTCGCTCTCGCTTCGGCCCTGTCTTGTCGCGACGGCGGCGACCACGGGGCAACGCCTTCGCCAGCAACGACCGCTACCACGACACCGTCGTCCGGCGCCACGCTGCAGGCCGCGCCCGACACCGACTCCCTTCCCTCCCGCGACCTCCTCGACCTGGCCCGTCGCCTGCGCGGCCTCCAGGACGCGCAGGTGGACCCCGTCAACCCGTCGCCGCAGAACCTGAGCGTCAGCGACCGCCGCCTCTTCCACGTGATCATGATGCCTTCGCCCGGCGAGGGCGGCGAGGTCCCGCCGCGCCCGCTCGAGATATGGGCGACGCTCCGCGCCGTCACCCCGCATGCTTACTTCTACGTGCAGGACGGCGAGTCCGTCTCCCAAGATGACATCGACAAGGCGGGCCAGACGTTTGAGGATACAATCTACCCAACCGTCACGCAGGCTATGGGACACGAGCGAAGTCCGGGCATCGACAATGATGTGCACATCACCGTCTTCAACGGCCGTCTCGAAGGCGCCGCCGGCTACTTCTCCGACCTGGACGAGTACCCGCAGGAGCTCGCCCCCCTGAGCAACGAGCGGGAGATGGTGTACATGGACCTCTCGCTGGAGGTCGGCAGCGAAGGCTACGCCTCCGTTCTCGCGCACGAGCTCCAGCACCTGGTCCACTTCAACGGCAACCGGCGCGAAGACCTCTGGATAAACGAGGGCCTGTCCGAGGTGGCGGGCTCGCTCACAGGCCAGGGGGACAGCTTCGGCGAGACGTTCCTCCAGCAGCCCGACACGCAGCTCAACGAATGGAACGCCAGCGGCGACAACTACGCCCACTACGGCGCCGCCGGCCTCTTCTTCCGCTACCTCGCACTGCGTAGTGGCGGTGTGGACACGCTGCACGACCTCGTCTTCGAGAACGACAAGGGGGTCACAGGCATCAACGACTACCTCCGGCTGCACGGCGGCCTCGATTTCGATCTGCTCTTCGCTACCTGGGTCGTCGCCAACTACACGGGCGGCCCCGAAGGCTACCCAAACGGCAACAAAAGCGTTGCCCTCTCGGAGACCCTCGACGGCGCGGCCAGCGGTGATGCCGCC
>Ga0315291_10009953_pt1 | contig 11643 bp, 16 predicted proteins | sample YL17G12_20_MG_FD_203070 | JGI IMG/M metagenome (GOLD analysis project Ga0315291, IMG submission 203070) | Sediment microbial communities from Yellowstone Lake, YNP, Wyoming, USA - YL17G12_20 | ecosystem: Environmental > Aquatic > Freshwater > Lake > Sediment | place: USA: Wyoming | collected...
CTGATCATCATCGACTATGCAGACATCATGCGGTCGACTCGGCAGTACGACTCCCTACGCCATGAGCTCAAGTTGATCTATGAAGAGCTTCGTGGATTTGCAGGCGAGAAAAAGTTTCCGATCTGGACGGCATCGCAGTCCAACAAAGAAGGCTCTGGCGCCGAGGTTGTCGACCTCAGCAACATGAGCGAAGCATACGGAAAGGCCATGGTCGCCGACGTGGTGCTCAGCATTTCTCGTCGATCGCATGAGAAATCTTCGGGACACGGCAGACTATATGTTGCTAAGAATCGCGCAGGAAGAGACGGGCTCGTCTTTCCGTGTCTAATCGACACCGCGCGGAGTAAGTTCGCGATCTCTGGAGTGGCTGGCGGTTTCAGCCAAGCAGTCTCTGAAGACGAGGATGAAATGAAGAAGGCATTGCGAATGAAGTGGAAAGAGCTCAAGAACGAGCCCTTTAACGCTAAGCCTCCCATCGCTTCAGAACCTCAAGCGCCTAAGGAATAGTTATGACAGTCCAGCGTGTCCTCGAGCTCAACGCAAGCTCGATCCATGATTGCCCATAAGTCGTCGGAGAGAGCCATTTAATGAGGTCATACACATACGATGAGGCGCGCAGCGCCTCACTAACGTATTTTGAGGGAAATGAACTTGCAGCTGAGGTGTTCGTCGGAAAGTACGCTTTGCAGGATCTCAAGGGCACGCTCTATGAAGCAACCCCTGCTGATACGCATAGACGTGAAGCTAGAGAGTTTGCACGAATCGAGCGGTCATACCCAAACCCGTTAGACGAAGAAACGATCTACGACTACCTTGCAGATTGGCGAATTGTCCCGCAGGGCGGACCGATGTCGGCGATCGGCAATAAGTTTCAGGTGCAGTCACTGAGCAACTGCTTCGTGATTCAATCACCGTACGATTCGTACGGCGGCATCATGAAGACTGATCAGGAAGAAGTTCAGATCATGAAGCGTCGTGGAGGCGTCGGATTTGACGTCTCTACGATCAGGCCTCGTGGTCTTCCTGCAGCAAATGCCGCGAGGACGACAGACGGCATCGCCGTCTTCATGGAGCGCTATTCGAACACGTGCCGTGAGGTGGCGCAAGGTGGACGCCGCGGCGCACTGATGCTGACGATCAGCGTTCATCATCCTGAGGTCTTGACGTTTGCCAACATCAAGCGTGACAAAAAGAAGGTCACCGGTGCGAACGTGTCTGTTCGTATGTCGAACGAGTTCATGCTTGCTGTCGCAGCAGGCAAAAAGTACCAGCAGCGCTTTCCCGTCGACGCTAAACCCGGTGAGTACCTCATCGAACAGTGGGTCGATGCACGTGAAGTCTGGGACAACATCGTACTCGCGATGCGTGATTGCAGTGAACCGGGAATGTTGTTCTGGGACACCGTCACGAGAATGGGTCCCGCAGATGCGTACTTCAAGCAAGGCTACGGTTCAATCAGTACGAATCCTTGTGGCGAGATCACGTTGTCTGCATATGACAGTTGCCGACTTCTGTATATGAACCTGTGGAAGTTCGTGTTGAATCCTTTCACTTCTAAGGCAAAGTTTGACTTCACGGCGTTTGACAAGGCGGTCATCGTAGCACAACGCTTGATGGATGACTTGATTGATCTCGAGCTCGAGGCAATCGATACCATCGTAGCGAAGATCAATGCAGACCCAGAGCCTCATGACGTCAAGCGTGTTGAACTTGAGCTGTGGGAAAAGATCAAAGCTGCGGCGATCAATGGTCGACGTACCGGGCTGGGAATCACAGCCTTGGGCGATGCCATGGCGGGTTGCAACCTGAAATATGGCAGCGATGAATCGATCGTGTTCACTGATCGAGTCTATCGCCAGCTAGCGCTGTCTTCGTATCGGTCGTCAATTGCCATGGCGAAAGAACGTGGCTCATTTCCGATCTTCTCACATGAAGTTGAAAAGGATCATCCGTTCATTGAACGCATTCTGAACGAAGATCCCGACCTGCGTCGTGATTACAACCTCTACGGCCGCCGAAATATTGCAAACACGACAACTGCACCAGTCGGCAGCGGTTCATTGATCGTGCGGACTACGTCAGGGTGTGAGCCCGTTCTATTCTTGATGAGCAGGCGCAAGCGTAAGATCACGTCTGCAGACAAGCAGGCTCGAGTTGACGAGACTGATGCGATGGGCGATCAATGGCAGTACTACGACCTCGTTCACCCGGGTCTGAAGGTCTGGATGGACGTGACAGGTGAGACCGACATCACAAAATCGCCCTATCACGGCGCGACAGTCGAGGAGATTGACTGCCTCAAGAAAGTCGACATCCAGGCTGCCGCGCAGAAGTGGATCTGTCACAGCATCAGCAACACCACGAACATGGTGAAGGACGTCCTTCCTGAGACAGTTGAGGCACTGTGTTGGAGGGCTTGGGAAACAGCATGCAAAGGTGTCACCATCTATCGCGTCGGAAGCAGAGACGCAGTCATCGTCAATGAAGAGGCATCGACGCCTGACGGTCAGCCGCTGTTCGTCACAGAAACGCATGCGCCGAAGCGTCCCAAGGAGCTTGAATGTGACGTTCACCGCGTAACTGTCAAGGGCGAACTGTATTTGGTCCTTGTCGGTCTTCTGAATGGTCGCCCGTACGAAGTCTTTGCCGGATTGAACGAACAGATCGAGGTTCCGAAGCGAGCAAAGAAAGCGATCCTCATCAAGAACGGAAAGAAGGACGGCGTCGCAACGTACAACCTCCGCATCCCGTTGGGAGATGACGACTTCATCACCTTGAAGGACGTCGTTTCGCTGTTCGACAACACGTTGTATGGCACCGTCACACGGATGATCTCGCTTGGATTGCGCCTCGGAGTCCCGCTCCAGTACCTCGTCGAACAGCTACGCAAGGACAAGAACAGTGACGTCACGTCATTCAGCGCTTGTATTGCTCGAGTATTGAGTAAAGGCTACATCACTGATGGCACAGCTTCAACTCTTGAAAAGACGTGCCCATCTTGTGGAAGCACCAACATCGCATATCAGCAAGGTTGTCCGACATGCATGTCCTGCGGAAACAGCAAGTGCGGGTGATACTTATCATCCAGGAGTGAAGCATGGGACTCACGAAACGACAGGCCGCGCTTATCAATCAGATCATCTCGGAAGACGCTCAAGGTGTCATCGCTGGCCGCAATGCTCGTGATGGCCATCTTCATCGTGGAAAGCTTCTAGAAGAGCAGTTGGACGAAGCTATTCGTATCGATCCGAACAACTTTCAAGACAAGGACACCAAAGGTCCCGCGAGTCGTGACGCTGCAGCAAAACAAATGCGATCAGCTCGGCGAGGTGCATTTGGTGGAACTAAAGAACCAAAAGATTCTGCGTCCGGAACAGAACACGGTCAACAAAAACATGCATTCGGAACACATGCTCGACTTGCAGGCGCCACCAAAGTCGCTGGTCGTCATGGAAAAGCTCAAACGACTTCTGTTGACACCGCGTTTTCAAAGAACGTTCATCACAAGGCTAACGAGCTTGATGAACTAGAGTCATTTGATGAAGGTGACTATGACTCGGGAGATGAAATGCACGAGAGTGATCTTGATGAAGCTGAGTACGGTCCTAAGGGAATCGATCCCGGGGAGATGGAAGGCCGAGTCAATGTTAACCTGCTCGAAAAGCAAATCGAGGATGCATTTGAAGATCAGATGATCTCTGGTTTCGATGATGGTGCATGGAAGCTTCAACAATTGATTCACAAAGGTGTCGTCAAGGAACTGTTTGAATGCACCAAGAAGTACGGCTTGGGTTACACGACGTCCCGTGAGGTCGCAGGAATGCTTGATCCTATCGAGGCAGAAAATGACGATGTCAACGATGCTGAGATGGAGTTCCACGGCGCCTGCATGCAGGCCGCAATTGACTACGGCAAGGCCCTGGCACGATCGTTGATGAAGATCGTTGATCGTAACAATGAAGACTACGAGGGATGAGACCATGAAGAAGACAATCAAACTAGACCGTGCAATGCTTCGTGGTCTCATCAACGAAGCAATCATGGCTAAGCCGTTCGGTCAACCCGAGGGTATCTGGGTCAATGAAGCTGACGAGCATGAAACCGATGCTAGCGACGTAGTGCAGCAAATGGCTGAAGTTGCTAAGCAGTTTTGGATTGATACCTTCAGTGAAGGCGATCCAAGCCAACAAGAAGCAGGACTCGAATCTTGGAATGAACAGTGTGAACGTGCTGCAGAAGAACTAGTTCAGCGCCTACTCGGACCATTCTCTGACGTAGAAGATCGACTAATCGATGGCGAGTTCTATGAAGGTCCCCAGCATCAGTTCGATGAGATGGACGAGTCTGATGATGAGCTTCCTCCAATGCACCCACGAGGCGGTGGCACCGGCTTTTCGGGAGGTGGTCAAGGCGTAGGTTCGAACGCATCTTCATCGACGGGTACTCTTCCAAAATCGGGCACCAAATCGGGAACGCAGGATGACCTGCCCCCAACGCACCCACGCGGTCGTCGCTGAACATGAAAGTTCGAGTCGGCGACCTCAGGCACTTCATCAAAGAAGGCTGGAAGAACATGTACTGCGAGTATTGTCGCGGGCAAGGCTGGCTTTTAAACAAGCGTGACGAAAAGGGCGATCCAACGATGTGCCCCGAATGCGGCGGTCAGGGTCGCAAAATGACCAAAGTGGACGATCCTCTCAAGGAGGAATATTTGAACGGAGTACCAGAATGGCAACTTCGTGAGGATACCGCTACCTACGTCAATCAGATTCGCGATCGTATCAAGCAGTACATCATGTTGAACAAAAGCAACAACGGTGCAGACCAACGCGAAGCGATCAGGGCAATGAATGACGTCTGCGACGAAATGGAACTGAAGCTTTACGACGTGCTCGAGGATTCGTTATTTTCGTTTGTCAGACGCGTTTAAAACGCCACAGCGGATTCGGAACTTTGTTGTGACAGTGAACGCTGATCAGAACGTTCGAAATACCTAACACGTCTCTTGCTTGAACCGCTGAATTAAATTCAGCGATTACGTTGCCTTGAGTGTCAAGTTGTTGAACTGCTCGTTTACGATTTTTCCCGTAATTTTCTTTTGAGCGTTTAGGGACGCCTTTGCGTGTATCGCTAGCTCGTTGACGTTCTTCGTCGGTCCATATATGACCGGTGCGACCTTTCAACACGATCTTCATGCGTGTTTTGTGAGATTCTGTATGTTTGTACCCCGAGGCACCGTCGCCTCCACGGGTGAAATTACATCTAATGTTGGTGCCTTCCTCAGTTGAATAACACGTGGTGAAAGTGTCTTCTTTGGTAATTTGCTCAATCTCCCAAGCTATAGCTTCTTGATCGGTTACAGGTCCAAAGCAAATTTCAATGCGCAATCCAAAACGCTCGACTACAGCGCGCCATTTCTTGCTACGCATTCCACTTCCTTCATGAGGTCGTTTCTTCTTGCCTTTTCCGACGTAGAAACACCGAGGTGAACCTTCAAGCGTCCAATGCTTGTAACCGTAGTACTTGTTGTTCACGTTGGGTAGATTATACGCCAATGGAAGAACATTATTTCACTTGTCAGTGCAGTGATTTCAATCATCTTGTGCGATTCAACCTGTCTGAACTAGATGGTGATGTGTACGTTGACGTACGCTTGAATCACTACGAGCGATGGTACAAGCGAATCTGGATCGCAGTGAAGTACATCTTCAAGAAGCCTCATGCGTATGGTCATTACGACTGTACGCTTTTGCGCGTTGAGGACTATCCTGTGCTTCATGATCTGTTGGACAGAAGCAAGCTGCTTCTGAAGCAGGCTGATGATAAAAGAGCGGCCGAGTGGGCCCTCAAGAAGTCCCAAGATAATTCTAACTGTGCTTAATAAGGAAACTAATGACAACTGCTATTCCCGTTTTCTACAGTCCCAAGATGGTCGCTCTTTCGAAGTGCATGTCGCCGAGTGCAGCAAAACCTGCGAAGGTTGTTGACTCGTGGCAGAAGCAATTTCAGATTGAACTCATTGAGCCAACGCCCGTAACAGTCGATGAATTCTGCCGCGCTCATGATCGTGAGTACGTAGAAGACATTCTTGCATGTCGCATTGAGAACGGGTTTCATAATCGTGAACCAGACGTAGCATTGGCACTACCGTACACTTCTGGGGCAATGCTAGCAGCTGCGAGGCATGCAATGCTCACGCGTGCAAAGATTGCAGTCGCACCTGTTTCAGGATTTCACCATGCCGGCTATGAGAGAGCTGAAGGCTTTTGCACATTCAATGGTCTGATGGTCACTGCGCTGACTCTTAAGGCAGAGGGAGCTACGAAAGTAGGCATCCTTGACCTCGACATGCACTATGGAAATGGGACAGACGAGATCATTCGTAAGTTGGGCCTTCAGAATTTCATCAGACACTTCACAGGCGGCGCAAAGTACGATGACAGCAGGCATCTCCCAGAGTGGATGAAGATCGGTCAGGTCACTGACTTCTTTTATCAGCTCCCAGGCATCGTTGAATCGATGTCTGACTGTGACGTAGTCTTGTACCAGGCGGGCGCAGATCCTCACGTCAAAGACCCATACGGCGGATGGTTGTCAACTGCAGAGCTACGTCATCGTGATGAAGTCGTGTTTGACATCTTGCATGCCTCAGGCACGCCAGTCGCCTGGAACCTTGCGGGAGGTTACCAGACTGAGCCAGACGGGTCGATTCCGAAAGTTCTTGAGATCCACGATAACACAATGCGTGAGTGTGTACGAGTCTACGGAGGTTGACATGGGATACGGAGCGAAGATTCTGAAGGACAGCTTGAGCCCTGACGGCGTTCGCCTCACCACGATGGAGGTCACATTTCCTCGCATCGTGTTGGCTGAATTCAACACGCATCGAATGTTCTCGAGAAACAGCGCTTCAAGTCGAGCGATTCCGGTCGAGAAGATGCTCAAGAAAGTTGATGAAGATCCATTCATCCCGATCTATTGGGGCAAGAATCAAAAGGGCATGCAGGCAGAACAGGAGCTCAGTGATGAGGATCAGGAGTATGCTCGTGATTGCTGGCTCAGGGGTCGAGATTATGCCGTTGACACTGCTAAGAGAATGCTTGACATGGGCATTCACAAGCAGATCACAAATCGCATGCTCGAACCGTGGCTCTGGCAGACTGTCATCGTGACAGCGACTGAGTGGGACAACTTTTGGGGACTGCGATGTCACAAGGATGCTCAACCCGAGATTCGCGTCGTAGCTGACATGATGCGAAAAGTTTACGACGAGTCAACACCTGACGTGCTAGCGTACGGTCAATGGCACCTTCCGCTGCTTCAGGACGATGAATTTGTCGATGAAGACGTGGGATTTCCATGTGTATCATTCACAGCAAAGGACGCCGTGAAAGCATGCGTTGGCAGGTGTGCTCGGATCTCGTACCTGACACATGATGGAAAACGTGATCCGAAGGCAGACATTGAGATGGCAGAGCGTCTTGCTGCAGCGGGACACATGAGCCCATGGGAACATGTTGCTCGACCGATGCACAAGGATGAGATCAAGACGTACTCAACGCTCGATCCTCGTCATTATCCGGGTGATGGCGTCATTTTGAATGAAGTTCCATTCTTGGGCAATTTCCGCGGGTGGGTACAGGCGCGCAAAGAACTTCCCAACGAATACAATTTCCTGAAGACGAAGTGACGCATAGTTAGCTAGTATGTACCAGTACGTTGCTAAGTTACACCGCGTTGTTGACGGGGACACCCTCGATCTTAATGTTGATCTTGGGTTTACAGTTAGTGTCCTCGTCAGATTTCGCTTGGCCAGTATCAACGCGCCAGAGATGATAGGGTCGTCGCACGATGCCGGAAAAGCTGCGAAAGCTGGTCTTGAGGCTTTGCTAGCGCTAGCAAGCAAAGGTATGATCTATGTTGAGTCAACGGGCAAGGACAAGTACGGTCGCTGGGTGGCAAAACTGACGTTTGTTAGCACTGCAGGAGGTGCTGTTGTCGATGTCAGTCAAGCGTTGGTAACAGAAGGTTTTGCAGTGTTACACGCGTATTGATCTTTTGACCTGGTTGTGGTTATTATGACGCATGACCGCAAAGCTGGTAGTCTTCGAAGGGCCCGACAAGGTCGGAAAAGAAACGCAGTCAAAGCTCCTTCTGAGGAGTTTGAAGGATGCTTCATACAACGTAGTTCGTTGTGAAGTACCAACGAATGCGTGTCCGCGTACGTACAAGCTTATCTACAGTATGTTGAAGAGTGGATGGGCAAAACGGACACCAAATCTGTTTCAGTTCATTCAATTTCTCAACAAATGGCTGTTTCAGGTTTTGCATATGCCATCGTTGATGCGTAACAATGATGTCGTCATTCTTGATCGCTGGAGTTTGTCTGCGGTGATCTATGGTGGTGCTACGGGCGTCAACAGTATGCTCAACATGTTCCTGTTCAACAGGCTCAAGAAGCCTGATGTCACGGTTGTTCTTGATGGACAGTCGTTTCGGCGTTCGACCACGGAAGACGACTCCTACGAAAAGGACAATGAACTTCAGGCTGCCGTCAAGGTAGCGTATCATCAGTGGGCGCTTGATCATTCAAACGATCACGTCCTAGCACAAAACAATGCTTCGAAGCTTGAAGTGCACTATGACATTCTCATCGCGCTGAGAATGGCGGGTATCCCGTGAAGTATCAAGTGATTGTAGCAGATCCGCCTTGGGGTTTCAATGACGGTCTCAAGAAGATGAAGCGAAAGGTCAAGCGCTCTGCTGCGTCGCAGTACAGCACGATGTCACCTGCACAGGTGATTGCGCTTCCTGTGAACCAACTCGTTGATCCGGCCGGCTGTCTCCTTGCGCTGTGGGTGCCAGGGAGCATGCTTGAGACAGGCCTCGACGTTGTCCATGCCTGGGGCTTCAAGATGAAGCAGACGTTCGTGTGGGTGAAGTTAAAGAAGGACTACGCAAAGGAAGCCGACTGGAACTGTTCCACGCGCGTTGGCATGGGTCGTTTGTTTCGTCAATCACATGAAATTGCGTTGATTTGTACTGCTGGAAAGAGCATCTATCCACTGTTGAAGAACAAGTCTCAGCGTAGCGTCGCGTTTGATTTGAACGCTGGGCACTCAGTCAAGCCCGGAACATTGCAGAATCGCATTGATACGATGTTTCCATCGGCGAACAAGCTAGAAATGTTTGCAAGACGGCAGGTTCCCAATTGGACTTGCATCGGCGACGGTGTGACAGGCAAAGATATTGTCTTATCGATACAGGAGCTCGCAGCGTTGTAGGATCGTTGATGAGGACCAGATGTCAAATAACATGAAATTCGCAGACGGAGTGTGGCACCGCGTGGTGCAGATCGTACAAGAAGCAATGCTGACGGGCACTGACTGTGCAGATTCACTGCGTCAAGTCAGAGTCGTCCCAGACGCAAGTGACCCGCACGTGTTGGTGCTCTCAGCAGAATATCAACAGCAGGTCAAAGAAATGCATGAGAAGATGCTAGCCCATGTTCGTGAGATTCAGTCTGCACAAACAGGAAACAAGTTCATCATTCCTGGTGAGTCCGGTGACGGTAATTGAGCTCATAGTCCTGGGCGTGCTGTTGGGATTGTGTTTTGTATTAGGCGGAGAGACTGATGACGATTGATGTGAACTGTTCATTTTGTGAGAAGTCATCTCGTGATGTCATGAAGGTGATCGCGGGCCCGCGCTCAACGTACATCTGCAATGAGTGCGTTGGACTATGCAACGAACTGATCGATGGAAAGCCCAGAGAGCAGGATCGTCTCAAGCAGATGTGGGACCAGCAGGAAGCATTCATGCGCCTGTTGCAGCAATCACGTGGGTTTCCTGACTTTCCGACTGACATCACTTCAAAGCAAGGCCAGAAGTTTTTGAAGGACATCACCCATCACATGATGGATGAACTGTTTGAAGCAGGACAACACCTGAAGAATTCGAAGTCGCATCGCGCCACGCTCGTTCCAGAGGTTGACCGTGAAGCCTTCAAAGAAGAACTCGTGGACGCGCTTCACTTGTACCTTGAGCTGGTGATTGCCTCGGGAATCACACTGCCAGAACTTGTAGATGCCTACATGAGCAAGGGTGAAACGAACGTTTCTCGCATCAAGGGCGGGTACTGAAGCATAGTTACTCGGATGAAACTTGACATCAAACAACTACGTCGATTGATCAGCGAAGCAATCAGTGAAGCAACAGGTAACTCTCCTGACGTTGTGATCGGCGGCGTTTACTATGACCCCAAAGGTCGTGAAGTGAGCGTTGAATTTCTCGAAGGTGAACAAGTAGGGTACAACCTCTTGTCGGGCGGAAAAGTCAAGAGCTTTGATGATTCGACGGTCACTGACTTGAAAGCATTTCTTGTCTCAGGTGGATTTGAACTCGATCACGTAGAACAGTGGTAATATGAACAACAGCAGCACAAAGATCGTTTGCGGTGATCCTCCTTATCTTAGCGGGCCCACGAACGTCGGCAGCATAGGAGCTCAGGCAGTCTGGATCGGCGATTACCCGCCTCCGCCGCCTTACCAGCCCTACAAGCCCTCGATAGAAATCATGCCTGTGCCGCAGAAGATCTATCCTCGGGCTGACATCCTTTCTGGGTGGAGCACTGTGTCAGTGACTTCGCCACCTTGCAAGTGGCGTGCAGCTCAAGCGTCTGACGGCCTGACACTCACAATCGACATGCCAGGGCTTAGGTCTGCAGACGCATGTATTGAACTTGAGAACGGTTCTCTGAAGGTCACCGGCAAGCGTTTCGACACGGGGTTGAACCTCTACGAACAGTACACGATCGGGACCGATTATGATCCCAAGTCTGCCAGTGCGGTACTTGATGCCGGCGTTTTGACAATCACGGTGAAACGCTTCAAAGAGAAGCGACCTCATCGAGTTCCTGTCACTGATAAGTGAAAGTTGCGTAGTCGACGTGGTACTATTAGAAGGATGGCTCAACCGTTCATCGTAGACCCATGTACGTACAATAAAGTCACCGCGATTCGTGACGCTGCTGCGTACGTTGAGGAGTTCCTTGACGTCAATGGGTATCCTCGTGTGAAAGAGTACCTTCTTGCACCCGATGACAAGAAAAAGCCACCGGGACGTGGGAACCCGTGGCACGACAACGGATGGTACTGGAACAACATCCTCTTCGTTAACCTGAAGCGCTCACGTCCGCCCGTGAAGAATCCTGGCTTTCAGTGGTCATACACGGGATTCAAAGCAGACCTCACAGCGCCAGGAATTCTGGCCCACGAGATGGGTCACCACGTGCACCGCGCAATCCTCGATAAGATCGATGCAAAACACGGTCGCATCATGCTCCAGTGCATCCGCGGGATTGCAAAACGAGAAACTGCAGTATCTGGCTACGAACCGAACGCATACGAAATTTTCGCTGAGGCAATGCGCCTCTTCATTCTGAATCCGAAACTCCTCGAAGAAGGACGACCCCTGCGATATTGGTTCCTACGAGGACTCGGTCTCAAACCCATCACCGACGTTCCCTGGCGTGAAGTTCTGCGCAACGCACATCCCAGGCTAATCTCTGCCGCAGAAAGTTGGATTCGAAAATGAACTTTGATGTTGACGCCCGCACGATTCTACTTTGCAGGGCCGGAAGCC
>Ga0315291_10009955_pt1 | contig 11641 bp, 10 predicted proteins | sample YL17G12_20_MG_FD_203070 | JGI IMG/M metagenome (GOLD analysis project Ga0315291, IMG submission 203070) | Sediment microbial communities from Yellowstone Lake, YNP, Wyoming, USA - YL17G12_20 | ecosystem: Environmental > Aquatic > Freshwater > Lake > Sediment | place: USA: Wyoming | collected...
CCCACACAGCCCAACTACCTCCGCTGCGCCCTGGCGATCATCGTCCTCCTCGCCTTTTTCACCCGCCCGCTCGCCCTCATCGGCCTGGCCGGCATGGTGGGCGCGGCCGCGGCCAACCTGCTAGGGCTGTTTGGGCCCCCGGCCGTGCCACCACGCACGCCGGGGGGCCCCGCCCCGCCGCCCCCGCCGCCGCCCATGAGAGCCCTGGTCAACTTGGCGGCCTACATTCTGGCGGCGTACACCCGGTCGCCTGGGGTCGCCTTCCGTGGTGGGGCCCTGGCCGTCTCGCTGATCGGACTGCACGCCTCGCTCTTGGCAGCGCCGTCCGAGCGCGCACTGGCCGCCCGCACCGGCCGCCCGCCGGGCGTCCGCTTGCGCTCCGTCCTCACGGGCCGGCCCTCACCCACGGACCCCACATCCGACCCCCGGCGGGCGGTGCGGGAGTTGGCCGCTGGGATGGGCGCCCTGGCCCGGGCGGCCGCAGCAGGCGGAAAGGTCGCTGCTGGGGAAGGCATGGACAGGGCGGCTCGCTGGGCGAGGGGGGTGCTGGGCTTGGGCGCGCCAGTGGCTGGGGGTGGAGCCCGGGCCCGGTTGCGGGCGGTGCGGTGATGCGCGAGAGTAGACACACGGAGGAGAGAGAGCGAGGGGGAGGAGCGATGTCAACCCGGCACCACTTGTAGATGAAAAGTGTGATGAAAAGCAATACATACATTTACTTGACCGCCAGCGCCGAAAACATTGTCCCCGCCGCCATCAACCCCAGCGCCGTCCGAGCGTGATGTAGGTGGATCCAGTGCACCAGGGCGGCGTGCGTGCGCGCGTTGCCGGTGGGCGTCGCCAGGAGGCCTCTGTTGATGGGCATCAAGACCAGCACCGTCCACGGCCAGTTGGAGGCCAGGAAGATGGAGCCCACCTTCCAGGCCGGGTCGCCCGTCGCACGGAAGGTGAGCCAGCCCAGGACAGACCCGATGATGGCGAGCATGCCCTGCATGCCGGCCGCCCGCTTGTAGGACGGCTTCCAGGCCTTCAGTTCGGCGGGCGCGTCCAGGGCCGCTCGGGCCGGGTTTTCGATGGTGGAGACGTAAAGCGCGGAGGCCGCGAACGCGACCGCCGCGCACAAGGCACCCAGGGCGGTCGGGTTTGGTTCGGTCATGTTATGACCGAGCACGCGGGGCCGTCCTTCGCGTCGTGTGTGGGGGCAAGAGAAAGAAACGAAACGAATTGGCAACTGGCGTACCCACACCCCATTTTTTTCATCACCCTCCTGCCTTGGCCTTCTTGGTCGCCCCGCCCTCATCGCCGCCCACCGCGCCCCGCTTGAGCGGCGGAGGGGGTGGTGAAGGTGCCGCAACAGCTGTCGCTACCCCGCTCCCCTCCTTTTCAGGCACCACCCGCGCCCACCCGCTCAGGGCCTCCTCCGTCCGCCGGAAACAAAAGGCGACGAACAGTTCTGACGCGCGCTCCAGCGACGGGTGCGCGCCCGGGAAGGCGGGCACAAACGCTTTGAAGGCAGCCTGCTCGTCCGCCGGGTCCAGCAAGGCCTCTAGGAGCGGCGCATTCCAGGCGGCCACGGGCTCCAGGCCGACCGTGCGGGCCAGGCCCGTGAAGGCGGAGGCGAAGACCAGGTACTCGAGCGACCCGGCCGCCGAGTCCGGGTCAGTCTCGTGGCCGGCCGTCACCGTGTCTTTGATCGCGCACGTGTACGCCGCCCCAAAGGGGGCGGCCTCGCCCTTCCACCGGGCCTCCAGGCGCAGGGCGGGCGTGTCCAGGACGGGCCAGGCCCCGCCGCCACGGATGGCGCCCATGACTTTGCGCCCAGACGGGACCGTCCCAAAAAAGCAGCCGCCCGGTTTCAGGTGGGCGGCCACGTTCGTCAGGAACCGGCGGGCCGCGTCTTCCGAGGAGAAAAAGTAGTGCGCGGCAAACATGCAGGAGACCGCGTCAAAGAGATTGGCCGGGGGTGGCGGACGGGCGGTGGAGGCCGCGGCGCCGGACGCGGGGCGGCCACCCTCGCCATCCTCTCCACCCTCCCCACCATCCGCACTCCAGGGCGCCGTCCCGAGCGTGCTCACCACCTCAAAGACCACCTCCGGCGCCACCCCGCCCCGCCCCTCAATCTCCGACTTGGTCTCCTCGTACCGGCGGCGCGCTTCCTGGATCTCGCCCGGGCTCAGGTCGACGCCCTTGACGAACTCCACGCCCGCGGTCGTCCACTTATGGAGGTCGCCGCCCCGGCCGCAGGCCAGGTCCAGGAGGCGCGGGGCGCTGCCCGCGAAGGCGTTGATGAGCTCGCGCTTGATGCGGTTGTGGTACTGCTTGAGTGGCAAGGCCGCGCCCTGCTTGCGGGCGCGGAGGGCCTTGAGATGCATGGTTGAGAGAGGGAAGGCTGAGAGAGTGGGGAACGAGCGAGCAGCGCGCGAGAGGGGTGCGCGTGTTTGTGCCTCACCTCCCCGCCCGTGCGCCATCTTTACCTCATCCTTGGTCTCCACCTTGTTGGCGTGGCGGTCGTACAGGGAGCGGGTGTAGTCGACCGCGTTGGTGTCCATTATTTTTTGTGTTTTCGTGCGCCGATGCGGCGGGGAAAAAAGAGTGGCAGTCGGGCTGGCTCTTGTCGTTTCACTTTTCTTTTCGGGGAGCCTGTTGCGCCCACCGGAGACGCGCTGCTGTGACGAACCATACACATATTCGCCATGCGCGCCCTCACAATCCGTGTATCATCCCTACCGCGCCTCGTCCTAGTGTGCAGCGCGGGCGGCGCTGTGACTGCTGCAGCGCTCGTCGCCAGCCGGGTGACGTGCCGGCCTGCACATGCGGCGCCCCTGCTCGCTGGAGGGACGTCACGGAGCCTGGCGGTCGCCCGGGCTGGTAAAGAAAAAGGTGAGGGAACACACAGCGCGGCCTTGTGGCGGCAATGTGCAGTTGAGCACCCCGTAGGGCGGTGTGTCACACTTTAGAGAGAGTGCGGCCCGACCCCCCAACCCCCCCTCCCCGACCCGACCCTCATCCATCCATCACACACACAGCCGCCTCCTCGCCCACCAACACTACCACCCTCAAAGTAGAGGGCATGGTCTGCTCCAAATGCACGGCCCGCGTGGAGAAAGCGCTGATCGACGCAGGCGTGGAGGTCGCCAAGGCTGACTTGGCGAGTGGCGTGGTCTCAGTCACGGGCCCGGGCGCGGACGCGGGCGCCCTGGCGGCGGTCGTCACGGCCATCGGGTTCCCAGCGGTGCCCGGAGAGTGAGAGAACGTTGCCACTTTGGGTGCATAGTGGGGTGTTGTCGGGGGGACGACGGCGAGAGAGGAGAACACACCAGGGGTAAAACCTATCTAAATCACGCCCTCCTCTTTTTCCGCGGCCGTGTCGTCGCCGCCCCCATCCAGGGGGAGCAGGTCCTCCGGCAGCGGGGGTGGGGCGCGCCAGAAGGCAAAGTTCGAGAACTCTTCCCGCGTGACGGGCGGCGCAAAGAAGGCGGGGCCGGCCTGCGGACGGGCAAGGGGGAGCGCCCGCGGCACCAGAGCGGCGGCGGCCGCAGGGTCGCACGGGCTGGCGGCCTCCTGGCTGCTACCGTCGCCGCCCACGGGGGCCCGCACCCCGCCCGCCCCACCACCATTGGTGGCCCACTCCTCCTCCCCCGTCGCACCGACCACGCGCAGCGGTGGAAACTCGTCGTACACGGTCGCATTAATCGCCGCAAGCGAGGCCCCCACGACCTCCCTTCCACCCGCCCGCCGCAGCTCGCCCTTCGGGTTGATGATGAAGACACGGGTCGCCGGCAGGCCCACCGCCAAATAGGACAGCTCATCCGTGTCCCGGTTGCCAAAGCCGCTGTGGAAAGGGTTCCAGCTGGCCGGGAAGAGGCGGCGCACGTCTTCGAGGCACTGAATTTTGAACTCGTGCGGCCGGCGCAGGATCACCTCGCGGTACAGCGATGGCAGCAGCCCTTGCGGCGAGATGATGACAGGGCCGGCCGGCATGCGGACCCCGCCCTCCTGGACGATGGAGAACAAAAAGTCCCGCGTGGACGCGGCCTGGGCGATGGACCGGGAGGAGAGGTAGAGGAGGAGGTACCCGTGCGCCCGCACGTCCGTGAACAGGCGGGCGATGCCGGAGTGCGACCAGTCCAGGCCCACCCGCGGCAGGACGTGGCCCAGCACGTCTGACCGGGTCACGGTGCCGTCAATGTCGGAGATGACGAGGCGGGCGTGCCAGGGAATGGCGTAGATCGCCGCGCGGAGGACGGCTCGGCGGCTGGACGCGAGCTCCAGCGTGTTGCGGCCCGGCTGGAGGTTGAGGGCGGCCAGCTGGGCGGAGGAGGGGACAAAGGCGCGGCGGTGACGGAGGCGGGGCGGGCGGGGGGCGGACGCGGCGGCCTCAGCGGCGGGCGTGCCGCCCCGGGAGAGCGCACCGGGCAACCAGGCTCTCCATGAGGTGGTGGTCCGTTTGGAGGGCGCGGTCGCGTGCCCGCCCTCCTCCTCCTCTTCTTCCTCTTCCTGGCCGCCGCCTGCCGCCAGCAGGGTGATGCTGCCAATCAGGGGCGCATCTGACGGCCCACGCACGGCAGCCGGGACCAGGCCGTCCAGGGCGGCCCTCCAGGAGGAGGCGGGCGCCCCCGGAAAGGTGGCCGCAGCCGCGAGTGCGGGCGCGGCCGCGTGCCAGGGCCACAAGCCCGACCCGCCTCCCAGCGCACACAACAGGTCAGGATCCGCCAGGGTGGCAGGCCCGGTGACGGGGTGGGCCAGGGTGGCCTCTCCCACTCGGCCGCCCTCAAATGCCGCCACGATGGCAGCGTGGGAGGGCGTGGAGGCCGAGGCCACGGCCGCGCACACCGCCGCCCCGCACAGGGACAATTCCAGCAGGGGCGGGCCGCCCCGGGCCCCTTTCGCACCCCGTCCCCGCCGCCCGCCTCCATTCGCCCGCGGTTCGGGCGACATTGATCCGCCCAGCAGGCCGGGTGGCGGCTTCTCCTCTCCACCCGGGCCGGTGGCAGCAGCGGCTCCAGGGGGTGGGGAGGGCGACCGGGCGGACGGCGGGGCCCGAGTGGCCACGGGGAGGGCTGGTGGCAGCGACGGCAGCAAGGCTCCAGCACTGCCGTGGCCGCCGCCTCCATTCCCCAGCGCGCTGGGCGGCGGGTTGGCGGGCTCCCCTCCACAATGCCCGCTGGCGGGCGCGGGCGCGGCCTGGCTGGCCAGGCGGCGCCAGCCGGAGGGGCGCATGATGGAGGACCCGCCCGACGACGTGCCATCGTCGTCCAAGGACGAATACCCTGCAGACAGGAAGGCGGCGTCGTCGTCGTCCGAGCCCGCCCCGGCACCACCACCACCACCAGGCGCGCCCCCGCCGCCCGCGCCGCTGCCTCCTCCAGCCGCCTTGGCCGGCGAGGCCGGGCGGGCGCCTGCCGCGCCCGCGCCCTCTACCCCGTCCTCCTCCACCCGGAAGAAGGCCTCCCCCGACCGGCTCAGGTGCATGTGGAAGGCCGCGGGCGCCCCATTGACGGCCACCCCCACCCGGCGCTCGTCCAGCGCGCGGAAGCGGCCGCTGTATTTGCCGAACCGGACGTACCAGGGCGAGGACCGGAAGGTGCCGTCGGGTTGGCGGACCACGATGATGTCGATGGCCCCTGCCAGGTGAGGGGTGACGGCGGCGAGGGCGGTGGCGGCGGCGACGGTGCCGGACTGGAAGTAAGAGAGGCGGATGTGTGGGGTGGAGAGAGGGCGCGCGCAGGTGTGTGAGTGTGTGTATGGGGGGGCGCGCCCACTCTTTAAGGTTTTGTCTCACCTTCAACGCCCCAGCCGCCGCGCTCGCCGCGCGTGACGACCGAGAGGGCACCGGGGGCGGAACGGGCGGCAGCATCACGGGCGGCGGTCCGGGCGGGGGGCCGTCCATGGCGTGGAGTGCGCTCTGCGAAAAGAGCAATGGACGGTAAAGCTAGCGCTCTCTGTCCATTTACATTAACCTTTTTTCTCTTCCATCAACGCCATGCCGCCCACCGCCGTGGCCGCCCCGGCGGCCGGCGCTGCCGCTGGACCTAGTGGCGACCCTGCGGCCCCCCCCGCCGCCCGGGCCAACCCCCTGGGAGGCCTGATCCGGATGTTTGTGATGTGGTACCTGGCCCGTGCCCTGTTCGGTGGCGGTTCCACGCCCGCCGCCAAGCTGCCGCGGGAGGCCCAGCTCTGGCCCGCCCTGCCGCGGGGGACGCCGGTCGATGTCGCCTTCTTCCTGTCTGAAGTGGCCTTCCCGCCGGCCGACTGGGACGCCGTGGGCGGGCCCGTCTGGAGCGTGAGCGGCGTGCCGTTGGGCTCTGAGCGGTCCGAACGCAGCGTCCTGGTCGAGTACACGCCCAGCGAGGTGAGCTTGGGTGATGTGGCATGTGTCGGAAATTCGTGGGCGGTGCCCTGAGCGCGGGGGCGAGGGTGAGCGGCTTGTGGAAGGGCGTGAGAACAGCAAAGCATGCGCTGCGGCCAGCGGGCGCGGCGGCCCGCCGCGCCCTCGACCTCCACACCCTGCTGGAGATTCTCATCAGAGGTCATTCGCGCACACGCCCCCCCTTCCCCCCCCCTCTCCCTCCACTCCACTCTCTCCTATACTACCAGGCCGTCCAACGCAACGCGTCCCTGTACCTCCACACCCTCCTCGCCCCGACCGGCACCCCCCTAGACCCGTCTGCCCCGGGATATGACGCGGGGGCCATCCACGCCCGGACCTGGCGGGCCAACGTCCACCTGCCCCGCCCTAAAAACAAGACGGGCGTCCTTTTGCTGGCGGCCGGGGGTGGCAAGAAAGGCGATGCGGAGGCGAGCAGCACGCCTGGCCGGGTCCTGGCTGGTTTTGATGGCGGGGACGGAGTGGCTGCGGCAGACAGGGCTTCAAAGCTCCCGCCCGCCCCACCCCGCGAGATCATTTCCTACTTGAAGCCCAATCTGACGGTCGCCCTGGTCGACGAGTTCTCGGCGTTCCCGGCGAGCGGGGTGCCTCCGCACGTGAGCAGTCATGGAAAAGGGGGAGGGAGGGGCGTGGGGTGTGGGGCGTGAAGAGATCAAACCATCCCCCTCTTCCCATCCCTTCCATCACCTCACCTCTCCTCCCTCACCCGCCCTTTCTCCCCGCTCCCCCCCCCCAACATTTTTCTCGTCAGTACAAGGACGTCCTGGACGTCGACATCCCGTCCATGACCTACGCGCCCATGGCCTGGCTCAACGATTTCTGGCTGCTGAGGGAGGGGCTGGTGCCGCTCAATGCCAGCACCGGCGCCGTCACCCTGCGCCTGTCGCTCTATGCCCAAAAGTCGTGGCAGCACATGATGCTGGCCCAGCTGCAGGAGTCGTTCAAGCTGCAGCAGTCGTGGGGCGCGATGAATGAGGGCGAGCCGGACGACCTGAAACGCATCCTGACGGAGGGCAACCCGTACTTCCTGGCCCTGACCATGGCCGTCTCGCTGGCCCACTCCCTCCTGGACGTCCTCGCCTTCAAGGCGGACGTCGGCTTCTGGAAGGGCAAGCAGGACGTCAAGGGCCTGAGCGTGCGGACGATCGCCTTCAACGCCGGCTGCCAGGCGGTCATCCTGCTGTACCTGTTCGACAACGACACCTCGATGGTCGTCCTGGGGTCGGCGGTCATGGGCCTGGGCGTGGAATGCTGGAAGCTGACGCAGGCCATGGACGTCAGCATCGAGCGCGGGGGTGGGGCGCCCGCGGCGGCCGGGGCGCCGCTGGCCACGCGCCTGGCGGCCGGGGTCGCGGCCCTCCTCCCCGTCCGGCTCGTCCTCAAGGACAAGGCCTCGTACAGCGAGTCCGACACGGACCGATTTGACAAGGAGGCGACAAAGTACATGGGCATCGCGCTGGTGCCCTGCGTCCTCGGGTACTCGCTCTACTCCCTCAAAACGCAGACCCACCGGTCGTTCTACTCCTGGGCGGTCGCGTCCTTGGTGGGCGCGGTCTACGCGTTTGGCTTTGTGCTGATGTGCCCGCAGCTGTGGATCAATTACCGTTTGAAGGTGAGGGGGGCATGGGGAGGGGGAGGGGGCATGGGGAGGGAGGGGAAGAGGAGGCGGCTCATGGCCCACTGTTTGCGCTCGCACCCCAGACTCCCATGGGAGAGAGGGCTTTGCGGCTTGTGGCGTGCCGGGGTGGAGAGAGAGAGGAGAGAGAAAACAGACGTGCGGCCCGCAGAGGGTGGGGTTTCTTCCACCCCCATTCAAAAAAAAACTCTTTCTCATCTCCCCTCTCCTCCTCCCATATCCAAAGTCTGTCGCCCACCTCCCTTGGCGCCAGCTGGCGTACAAGTTTCTGGGCACTATCGTGGACGACCTGTTTGCGTTTGTGATCAAGATGCCGACGCTGCACAGGCTGGTGAGAAAGGGAGACACAAAAAAGGGGAAGAAGCCCACGCCCCGGGTGACACGATGCCTGCCCCTCTCTTTCCTCACTCACGCACGCGCACCCTCTCCCTGTCTCGCATATCTCATCGCTTGCTTCTCTGCCCCCCTACTTCACGCCCCTTCCACGCAGGCCGTCTTCCGAGACGACATTGTCTTCTGCGTCTACCTCTACCAGCGCTGGGCTTACAGGGTCGACCGGTCCCGGGCGAACGAGTACGGCTTTGCCGCGGAGCCCGCGCCTGGCGGGGCGGGCGCGGCCGCAGCAGCTGCGCCGGAGGCGGCGACAACCGGTGTGGGGAGTGGGGCGGTGACGGCCGGGGTCACCCGGCGGCGGGGTGGTGGTGGTGGTGAGGCGGCGGCAGCGGCCGACCTGGTGGGGGGTGCGGCTGAAGAGGAGGTAAAGAAGGACCTATGAATGTGAAGATTTGCAGCTTTCTGGAATTGGCGTGTCGACAGGCCGTCTGTCGGCTCGCGCTCTTGGATCAACACTGTCACTCAGCGGAGAAAGACGGATGGGTGAAAAATGAAAAAGGAGATGAGCGGAAACGAGGGCGAAAGCGAAGGTAGGGCGAGGGCCCCCCTACTCGCCCCGCGCCTCTCTTCACACTTTTCTTCCTCACCACCCCTCCCCGCGCGCGCGCCCCACGACCCCCAGACTCCACCCACTCGCGCACAGCCATGCAGTCCTCCATGCAGCGTGGCCGCCTGGGGTCCGCCTCGCCGTCCACCCGGACCGGCAAGGCGGCCGCCCGCGGGCGCGGCGGTGCGTTTTTTTTTTTGCAGTGCCACACATTTCCTAGGCAGGGAAGGGGGAGAAACGAAAAAGAAGAGAGCGAGAGGCTCGCGGCCTCTTTCATGTGGCGCCCCACAGGGCACCCGCCGCCAATGCACGACCCGCTCCAATCGCCGGTTGGCGAGGGTGTGGCCTGGCTAGCCGCGTGGTGTGATCCGGTCGCAGTGAGCCGAGCCCGCTAGCCCACAGGGGGGCGGGCGCGGGGCGAGAAAGGGAGAGCCGATTTGTCTGTGCCTCGCGGCCGGGAGAGGGCGGCAAAGCCTGCTGGCTGCCGGCCGCCCAGGGGGCTGGCCCCGATCCTACGCATCACCTCATGTGCCCAGCTTAGAAGCTTGGCTCACTCCTGGGCCCGGGACGCGGGTCGCCCCGGTCGCCACCTTGCTCTCCTGCGCTTGCCTAGGCCGCCCGGCGCTGCCCTGCTTTGTGGGGGTCGAGGAAATAACGCGTGCTCACGTCCCCCTCCATCCCTCCCTTTCCAGTCCTCGTCGTCCGCGCCGAGCGCGATCCGACCAAGCGCATCGTCATCACTGGAATGGGCATCGCCTCCGTGTTTGGCAATGAGATCTCCACATTTTACGACTCGTGCGTTTTTTTTTTTTTTTTGCCTTCCCCGCGCGGGCGCCGGCGAGCGTATCGATCGCATTCTTGGGAGCAAGACCTACCGTGCGCCGCGGCGAGCCACACCGCACATTATGCCCATGCTGCCCGCCTAGGGCTAGCAGCGAGGCCTGAATACCGCCCTAGCACAGCCGTGCATTGATCAGAGCTATCCCCATGTCACGGGGCGAGCGGCCGCACCCCTCTCTCTCACCGCCGCCGCCGCCGCCCGCCCACCACTCACTCTCGACCACTCTTTCTCTCTCTTTTACTTTTGCCTCTTCCCAGCCTCCTCGCCGGCAAGTCGGGCGTCGCCGCCATCGACCGGTTCGACGCCACCGAATTCCCGACCAAGTTTGCCGCCCAGATCCGGAACTTTGACAATGAAGGGTGAGTGGGAGGAGAGGGGGCGTGGCGGGACGCGTGAGGGAGGATGAGATCCATGCTCGGGGGCGCGCGGCCCTTAGCGCCCACTCTCACCATTCTCCCCTTCCTCCCGTCCTTCCTCCCGTTCTCTCTCCGCCCTCCACTCCCAGCCTGGTCGACAAGAAGAACGCCCGCCGGTACGACGACTGCCTGACCTACTCCATCGTCTCCTCCAAGAAGGCTCTGACGGACGCGGGCTTGGAGATCGGGTCGGACGGCTTCAACAAGCTGGACAAGACCCGGTGTGGCGTGCTCGTGGGTTCCGGCATGGGCGGCCTCACCGTCTTCCAGGACGGCGTGAAAAACCTGGTGGAGAAGGGCTTCAAGAAGATCACGCCCTTTTTTATCCCGTACGCCATCACCAACATGGGCGGCGCCCTGGTCGGCATCGAGACGGGGTTCATGGGGCCCAACTACTCCATCAGCACGGCATGCGCAACGGCCAACTACGCGTTTGTGTCCGCCGCCAACCACATCCGGTCGGGCGACGCCGACCTCATGATCGTGGGCGGGTCCGAGGCGCCCATCATCCCTGTCGGCCTGGGCGGGTTTGTCGCCTGCCGCGCCCTGTCCACGGGCGGGGCGACGCCGGAGCAACCCGAGCGCGCGTCCCGGCCGTGGGACACCGGTCGCGACGGTTTTGTGATGGGCGAGGGCGCGGGCGTCCTGGTCTTTGAATCCCTGGAGCACGCCCAGGCCCGGGGCGCCAACATCCTGGCGGAGTACCTGGGCGGGGCGATCACCTGTGACGCCTACCACATGACCGACCCCCGGGCGGACGGGCTGGGCGTGTCGACCTGCATCGAGCTGGCGCTGAAGGACGCCAAGATCGACAAGGGCCAGGTCAACTACATCAACGCGCACGCGACGTCCACGCTGGTGGGCGACATCGCGGAGGTGAAGGCCATCAAGAAGGTGTTTACGGACACCTCGCACATCAAGATGAACGGCACCAAATCCATGATCGGGCACTGCCTGGGCGCGGCGGGTGGGATGGAGGCGGTCGCCACGATCATGGGCATCCGCACGGGCTTCGTCCACCCGACCATCAACCAGGAGAACGCCATTGACGAGGTCGCCGGCATCGACACATGCGCCAACGAGAAGAAGGCGCACACGATCACGGCCGGCATCTCCAACTCATTCGGCTTTGGTGGCCACAACTCTGTCGTCGTCTTTGCGCCCTTCAAGGAATGATGTGGAGGAGACTGATAAGTGTGGTGTCGTGAGGAACCCGGTATGATTGTGGGTGTGAGTTTTATGTTTTCAGCGATCTTCTTTCTTTATGCGTGTGATGCTTGGGGGTGGATGAGGCCGGGCGTGTGCTTCGGAGGACGGGGATGGAGAGAGGGGAGAGGGAGAGCGGAGAGGGAGTGCGCAGGGAGGCCGTGGGGAATCAAAAAAAAGAAGGGGCCAGCGCGTGTGTGAGGTTGTGTGGGGGGAC
>Ga0315291_10009957_pt1 | contig 11640 bp, 19 predicted proteins | sample YL17G12_20_MG_FD_203070 | JGI IMG/M metagenome (GOLD analysis project Ga0315291, IMG submission 203070) | Sediment microbial communities from Yellowstone Lake, YNP, Wyoming, USA - YL17G12_20 | ecosystem: Environmental > Aquatic > Freshwater > Lake > Sediment | place: USA: Wyoming | collected...
CAAGCACATAGCCTTGAAGGCCGCCACCAAGTCCCTGGGTCATTTGCACGTCATGCAAGAGGCGGGTCACGTTGGTCACGGGTTGATGGACATCCTGTCGAGGTTTGCCGCTGAGGAGGGAAAGCACCATCCAGATGACGTGATGGCAGCACTGGTCATGCAATCGGTGCAGGATGTCCTGGCCGAGATGGCTGAGGATGACGAAGGACTCAAGCGCATCCTGGAGTACACGGCCAAGGCTTCCGGGGGTACTCCGAAGAAGCCTGTTACTGAGGAGTCGGAGGACACCGAGGCCGGAGCTGATGAGGAAACCTCTGACGAGGACAACCCGTTTGAGGACCAACCTGAAGCCAAGCCCAAGGGTCCGCCCCCAAAGGTCAAGACAGCAGCCGGGCCTGGACTAGCGGACCTCTGTGAGCAGGCTGAGACAGTCCACCGGGGTCTCCGGGCCTGGATACGGCAGTTTCCACAGGTCCTTGCCAAGGCCGAGCAGGAGGCCGTAGGGCTGGATGAGGGGCTGGTTTGGCAAGACCGGCTGGTAGACTACTGGAGGGAACTGGAGGTCCCCATGAAAGTCTTGGAGGACATAGACGACCAGATAGAGTTCTACCCTAGGGAGAAGCTCTCGATCACCTGGCTCATCAACGAGGCTCGGCAGGCTACCTGGGAGCGGGGGATGAACATCAAGGCCAGAATTGAGTACGGCTTCGGGAAGCCACAGTTCGTGGACAACCAGATCGCCTACTTCGTGACCCGGCTGGAAGAGTGGGCGGCGGCGTTCGAGAAGTGGAACGAGGAATCTCTCCAGATCCTCCATAAGGTAGCTCGAAAAGCCCGTCGGGTCAGATGAGATACTATTTGTGGCACAAGGAACAGTGATGGACAAGATAGCCTCGCCCAAGGAACTGCAAGCGCAGATCACGGAACTTCTGGTCTACTCACAAGGAGCGGCCCCGAGCAGGGAGAAGATTGCCTCGGATTTACGTGATCTGGCTGCCAGAGTCACGAGATCGAGTGACGGGAGTACGCTCAGAGAGCAGGCAGACTGGTTGAAGGCCGTCAAGGACTTTGAGGATGCGGGAAACTGGCTGTGGGAGGTTTGGGAGAGGGTGCGCTTCCCGGTGCTGCTCGGAAAGGAGCACTATCCTTTCACCGAGCCCTTTGATGAAGTAATGAGGGGGATCAACAACTGGCGTCGGTTCCAAGAGCACGAGTTGAACGATAGGAAACACGTTCTGTAGCCAGCCGGTGTAATCTAGGGTTGATCCCCCCTGACTCGGGGCGTATCACCTAGAACCAGATGACCCTGTACAGCGGCAAGGCTGAGCGTCTCCCATATTCTCTGTCTCGTTGGACGGACTTGCCCGCTGCGAAGTGGGACTGGTTCAAGAGCCAGCTTGCGGCCAGGGAGATGATGGCGTTCGACCCCCGAACGGCTGTCCCTGGCAAGTGGTCCCTCCGTCCAGAGGACACTCTGGGGCTGGTTTTCTGGACGAAGAATCCGGAGAATCTGATCCTGGATCACTCGATCCTGACCCCCTACCGGAAGGTCATCCACATGACCTTGACGGGCTGGGAGGAAGTCGAGAAGGGTGCCCCGGACATCCAGGAAGGGTTGGCCCTGATGCGTCGGGCTGTGGCGACCTTTGGCCCTGAGAACGTGACCTGGCGTTTCAGTCCTGTGCCAATGACGGATGACGTGCTGGACCGCTTCGATTACATGGCCCAGCGGGTGGCCCTGTTCGGCATCAAGGAGGTTTATGTGGCGTTCTTGCAAGAGAACGACCTGATGCCCGAGACCAGGGCACGTCGGACCCGTGTGGAGCTTCTCAAGCAGATGGCCCAGAAGGCCCATCTGAGGGTGCTGCTCTGCAACGAGGACCGTTCCCTTCAGGACGAGCACATGAAGCCGAACAACCTGGCTTCAGGGATCTGTGAGTCCGGGGAGCGGTTTCAACACGTCCCTGAACAGTTTGACCCCGCGTTTCCTGCATCGTCTCGTGTCATGGGAGCCTTGAGGCTTCCTCCACGAGAGGGCTGCGGCTGTGCCATGGCCGTGGACCCCTTCACCATCAACGAGACCTGTACGATGGGCTGCTCCTACTGCTACGCTGCGGACAAGTCGCTGGCTAGCAAGAAGCGCAACACCACCAAGTTCTCCCTTCCGGTCCTATCACATGGGAAATAGCACATATCCCCGCTGCCCCGAGTGTGGTGGGGAGGTCCAGCTCATGGGGGGCAAGGGGCGCACTCGGGAATATCTCCGGGGGGTACGACTGCCCATCCCGGATGACTACGGGATCCCCACCTGCACCAAGTGCGGGGAGGAGTCGATGAACATCGAGGTCTCCGAGCCGCTAGACAAGATGCTGGGAGAGAGCCTCCGTTGACCCCCCAGATCCCTGACGAGGACTCCGAAGACCTCACGGAGGATGAGGTGGCCCAGGCCATTCCCACTGAGGATACCCATGCTCTTTCCCAGAGGATCGTGGCGGTCCTTCGTGAGAGTCCCGGGACTCAGCTTGAGAAGCATGAGCTTCGGCGTAGGAAGCCCCACCTTTACTGGAGGGCACGGCTGAGAAAGCCCACCGGGGAGGAAGTTGTGCTAGTCTTCGTAACCGACTGGCTCCAGCAGGAGAAGCCTCATGCCCATCATCCCTAATCCCGAATGCCCCCCACCTCCCTGCACCAAGTGTGATAGGGACAAGACCAACAACGTCTGGGTTGAAGGGCACGATCCCGAAAAGGGTGTTCCAGGCATCTGCCTACTTGACACTCTGGAGGACTACCAGGTCATCGACGTCCTCCAGCGGGACGAACGGGCGAGGCAAGACCTCCTTCGGGTGACGAGTGACCCCCACTTGCTGGACCTGGCGGTGAAGATTCCTAGATTCCCGACCACGGAAGAGGGGGATGAGCTTCAGAAGGACTTTGGGAACACTACCAGTGCCAGCCCGTTCTACTCGATATTCCGGGGTCAGCCCCCGTTTGCCCAATGAGTTTTTCTCGTAAACTAACTCGGAAACAGGCGCAGAACAGCGTGGGTCTAGCCCTGGAGAAGATCGGCCAGGCTGCCAAGCAGGCTCAGGGCATCAACGCTATGCTGGGTACCATTCCTCAGCAGATGGTAGAAACGAAACGAGTGCTTGACACCCTGCTGGAAGATTACCAGACTCTCGCAGACGAGCTTGAGTTAACTCGATACATCCTCAGGCGTGCTGCGAACTTGACTCCCGAGCAGGAGCAAGGCTACACCATCGACTACGAGAAGCTGAAGGCCAGTGGATGACCGTTCGAATCCTGAAACCCCTGGGCCAACCCACGGGGAACCCCCGCCCAAAGACTCCCCACGAGTGGGACGGTCTGATGCGGAAGGTGATGGCCCGAGCGGTCCAGGTCCAGGACCGCAGGTTGCAGGGGCTCCAGGGAGTGATCTCCAGGGGGGAAACGGCGAAGTTCCTCAAGAAGATGGGGATCATCTGCGAGAACGACATCCTGAGAGAGTTCCCAGACCCGAACACGTAGAAGCCTTCCGGGAGAAGGTTACACAGGCTTTCCAAGCGGGTGACCCAGAGGCAGCCTGGATAGCCGTACAGGCTCTTCTGACCTGGACTGATGAGATCACGGCGGATGCGGCTAAGAGTCGGTTCCAGCTCAACTTCGGTACTGAGCGGTGTCAGAATTGCACAGGGCTCAAAGCTGGACCTGACGTAGTGGCAACCTGCTATCAGGTTAAGCTGTGTTACTACACGAACTTCAGGGGGGATGGGTTGACTCCTCGGCAAGCCCGTATAGCGAACCTCCTTGGAAATAAATCTTAACCTGGTCGATTTCTGGCCAGGTTAAGATCGATCCGGTGTAATGACTCAAAGGGTTGACCCCTCAATAGTCGAGAAGGCAACCGTATGTGGAGAATATCAGATGAGTAATACAGCCCTTCAGAAGGCAGTCCAGGCTGCCGTGGGAGTCGCCATTGAAGCGGCTTTCAAGAATTTTCAGGATACGCCCACGAAGGCGGCTCCCAAGGCAAAGCCTGCAAAGGCTGCCAAAGCAGCTCCCAAGGCAAAGGCTCCCAAGGCACCTATCACGTTGAAGGAGCATGCTCAGGCAGCTCTGGATTCTGGCAAGGTGGATGGGCGTTCCTCGGAAGCCAAGAAGCTCCGGGAGTTCATCGATTCCAAGGTGGACGGTCGGAGTGCAGAGGGTCGTGCGGCTGCCATCGAGGTGAGCGGCCTCCTCGGACTCCCCCCACCGAAGAAGCCAGGGCCAGCACCGAAGACCAAGGCTGAGAAGCCAGCAAAGGCTGCCAAGGCCCCGAAGGCCGCAAAGGCAGAGAAGACTCCCAAGGCCCCCAAGGCCCCGACGACCGTCAAGGAGCATGCTGAGGCAGCAATCGAAGCCAAGAAGTTCCACCACAAGTCCAAGGACATGGCGGCACTCAAGGCGTTCGTTGCGAGCAAGGTGAAGCTGACGACCAAGGAAGGTCGCGAGATGTCTGCCCAGGTGGCGGCACTTCTTGGGCTCCCCACTCTCAAGAAGCCGGATCGTGTAGCAGCACCGAAGGCAGAGAAGGCTCCCAAGGCTCCCAAGGCTCCCAAGGCCGAGAAGGCTGAGGCTGCCCCGAAGGTTGATGGTCGTTCCAAGGCTGCACGGGCAACCAAGGCAGCGGCGAAATCGGGAAAAGGGGAAGCGGACTCGGCAAGTGATGCATCCACGCCGAGTCCGAAGAAGTCTGCCGGTGCCAAGCCCAGGGCAATCGATGCCGTAGAGATGGTCATCGGAACTGGCACTATGAATGCTGCGGAGGTTCTGAAGGCGTTGGAGGAGAAGGGCTGGCTGCCCGACTCCACTGACCCCAAGACCTACGTGAGCTTCATCCTGTCGCAGAACAAGCCCAAGTTCGAGCGGGACCCCTCCAAGGGTCGGGGTTACTACCGCATCAGGGTCGAGGCTGGGGAGACAACCCCAACTCCCCCTCCAACTCCTTTGGAAGCCCCGAAGGCGACCAACGGTAGTTCGAACGGGACTTACTCGGCGGCCCACGGGGATCTTCCTCTGGCCACAGAGGATGACAACCCGTTCGAGGATGCGGACGAGTTCACGGACTCCGTGGACAACGTATTGGGTTAGCCGAGCTTCCCAATTTGACGAAAGGGGAGGGCCAAAAGCTCTCCCCTTTCGTCATTGCACGGTGTAGGGTGCTCAGGTGCCCCTTCAGATCGGTGACCTCGTGGAGTTCGAGGGTGCTCGTTGGCTTGTGAGCCAACAGCATCGTGGTGTTCGCACCGTCATCCTGCGACAGCTTGACGGCAAGAGTCTGGAGATCGCTAATGACCTCGCTACTTGCAAGGTCATTGCCCACCTCCCGAACTGGCCTTTCCTCACACTCCCCAATAAGACCTCCCCTCTCACGGAAATCACCATCACCCGGGGTCAGAAGACGTCCGTCCTCAAGCCAATGCATGCCTGGGTACCCGCAGAACCTCTCCACAACGGGGGCTGCGTCTATTTCAACCCCAAGCTGGACTTACGCCCAGGGGAAGTCTTGGCGGCCAAGCATGCTAACGGAAGCATGACCAGGGTCAACGTCACCAAGACTTTCGGCACTCTTCGACGCAAGGTGGCCATCGAGGAAGCCAAGAAGCCATCTGTTCCGCAGACCCGTTACGACCATCTCCTGATGGAAGATGATGATGCCTAGACGATTACCCATCTTGGCTGACCGCTCCGTGCAAGAAGCACAGGCCAATCGTCTCCAAGGGGCACACGAGTATGAGGCCAAGGTCTCGGCTGAAGGAAGGATATCTTGCACATCTGGGTGTGCGAGCTGTTGCCACTACCCATTAGCGGTGTCCATCTTGGAGGGGATCTCTCTCTACCAATGGCTGGTGGACCATTACCTCTGGACCCCACGGCTCAAAGCCAAGCTCGTGGAGGTCAAGGAACAGACTCTAGGCTTGTCCTCAGAGGTATGGCTCCTGGCGATGATCCCTTGCCCCTTACTGACCGCTGAGCTGCTGTGTAGCGCCTACGAAAGCAGGCCCTTCATGTGCCGGACGATATTCTCCAAGGGAGACCCTTTCTATTGCCATCCCCACCGGTTAGCCGCACAGCGTTCAGGAATCCTGGATCGCACAGACGCGGTGGCAGCTCTCTGGAGTGCCGAACGCAAGACACTCAAGCGGCACCAGTTACAGCAGGTCACCATCCCCCTGGCCGCTGCCCTACTCCTGAGTGAACGGATCGTGAAGGGCGAGCTAGAGCTTGAGGAAACCAACGCTATCTTGATCGCAGAGGCCCAAAGTGAAAAGTGAGTGCTGCGTCTGTCACAGAGAAGCTCATGCGGGATCAACCCTGACGCTCAGCCCTGAGGAGAAGAAAGCCATCGAGAAGACCGATGGCAAGAAGGCCCCGGACACCCTGTTCTACTGCAAGCCGTGTTACCGCATCCTTTCAGACAAGGAACGGGGTGCTCAGTTTCTCAGGGGGATGATGGAAACAGGTCTACATCAGGCTGGTGTAGTGGGGGCCGAGACCAAAGCCAGCAAGTTTCACCGAGACCTCTTATCCAAGGTAGCCAAGGTAGCCAAATGAGTGATGAAGCCGAAGTCCATCGAGTCCCCTTGAGTGACCTCGTAACCCACTTCCAGAAGATCCGGAACGAGCAGGGAGAGGAGGCGTACCACAGAGCGGTCAAGAATTTCGCCAGGGGGATGATCCTGAAGCCCAGGGGAGAGCTGTTCTTGCAAAGCGCCTTTCCTGATCTGGACCTGGCGGCTATCCGAGAGGAGGCCGAGAAGGCTCAGCCCTCCCCGCCCCCACCTCCAGAGAATCCTCAGGAGGTGATGCTGAACTACATGAAGCAGCAAGTACCTAACCTGAAGACCCAGGTGCAGTTCGACCTGTTCATGCAGTGCTTCGATGCCCTGCGGAAGGCCATGAACGCTGCTTATGGTCTCGACAAGCCAAGCTACGAGCAGTTCAAGGGGGCACTCGACATGCTCATGAACACCGGCCTGAAGGTATCGGAGGCGGTGGAACAGCTCCAGGAGAACCCAGAGGCCACGACCAACCAGGACTTCAAGCAAGCTCCCAAGCAGTTCGAGGAACAGGATGTCCAGTCCGCTCTCATAATCGAGTTGAGCTTGATCCAGAGTGGGGATGATCTGCAACAGTGGTACACGACCAACAAGGACCGCATCCATGGTCAGGTCGTGAGCCCAGCCCTCCGCAATCATCTCCTGGACTCCATCCGGGCCAAGCGGAACGGGTTCATGTCATGAGCCTCTGGAGTGACAGCCCTGACATAACCTGTCCTAGCTGCGGAAATGAGTTTCACCAGAGTGACTACTTTGAGATTAAGCTGGGTGCCGAGGTCACATGCAACTCGTGTGGCAAGGTCCTTACGATGGTGGATGAGAGTTTTGCAGCGGTCATGGGCATGGGAGGTAACGAATGAGCCAATTCAGTCTTGAGAAACTTCGGGCGGTCAAACACATCGTCACTCACCGGGACTGTGCCGACGGCACCAGCTCGGCCATGATCCTTCGGGATGCCTTTCGGGGGCAGGGGGTGAAGCTCACGTTCCTCCAGTACAACACCCCCGAGCAACGGGCTCTGGAGGCTGAGCCTGGGATGCTGTTCTGTGACTTCTCCCCGTCTCGGGAGAGAGTCCAGGAGTTCGTGGATGTGGGCACCCTGGTTCTGGACCATCACAAGTTCGCCAAGGACGTGGTAGACGCCTTTGGGGAGAACGGGGTTTTTGCTGACGAGGTGTCGGACCCCGGGGTCTGTGGAGCTATGTTGGCCTACCAGCACGTCTGGAAGCCCCTGGACGAGGCTCGGGGGCGTGGGGTTTGGATGGATGCGGACCCCCTCACTGACGACATCATACGTGACCTGGCGACCTTGGCAGGCATCAGGGACACCTGGCAGAAGGCGGACTCCAGGTGGCTGGCAGCCTGTGAGCAAGCTGAGGCTCTCCGGTTCTGGCCTCTGGAGAGGCTTCTGGACCAAGACCCTCACGGCTGGCCTGACCTCATCCAGCCCATCGGCTCGGTTATTTTTGCCAAGAACCTCCAGCGGGCTCAAGAACTTGTCGAGACCTCCTACCGGTTCGTGTCTTCCAGGGGTACCAAGGTGCTGATCTTCGGCGGCACCTCGATGTCCAGTGATGCGGCCGAGGCAGCAGGGGACACGGTAGACCTTGTGGTGGGGTTCAGCTACAAGACAGATGAGGGAAAGCCCATCGTCATCTTCTCGACCAGGAGCCATGCGGACTTCAACTGTGGGGCCTTCTGCAAGGCTCACGGTGGTGGCGGCCACACGAAGGCCGCTGGGTTCAGTGTGCCCCTGGATCTGGGGCGTTCGCTGCGGCGAGTATCGGGGCCAGACCCCAACCCGTTCCAGCACTTCCTGGAGATCCTGGAAGCCTACGAGGGCACGCTTCCGCCTCCTGAGCCCAAGACCGTCTGGGAACGGCTGCCATGAGCTTGGAACGCCGACGACTCCAAGCTTTGGTCGATGCTCAAGACCTGGACGGCATCTGCCGCTGGGTAGATGAGGTCGTTCAGTTCGCCAAGACGGAGACTCTCCGGACGAATGGCCTCAAACGTGTGGTCGAACTTGAGGAATGTGCCCAGGGCTTGTTTGCTCTGCTGGACCACATCGACACCTTGAGCGACCAGACCCATCCCTCGGTTGAGGAGATGGACGGCCCGTACTTCCAGGCGGTCAGCCGTACCCACCGACGTAGATTCGAGTTTGGGTCAACGGACGGGTACTCAGTCGAAATCCACCGGCCTCGTGATCCCGATGCACCACCCTGGGTAGACAACCGTTCCCAGCCCGAGACGATCTGGGAACGGTTGTCTACCGAATAGCTAACGGGGTACCGTCCGCTGACACGAGGCCCTTATTCTTTGCGAAGGCCAGCCTTTCAGCCAGGACTTCTTGCTGCTCAGCCTTGGAGAGGCTGCCGTACTCCTGACCTTCTACGCCATAGTCTCCCATGCAGTTGTCCCACTCGTTCATCGGGCCACCGATGTAGAGGGCCAGGGCATACTCCCAGCCGAGGAACGTGGACTCGTCACTCCGGCCTGGGTTCTTCTTGCAGGCGAAGACGTGGCCCATCTCATGCACAATCTCGGGCCACTCCGCTGGCAGGGAATAGATCACCTGCTTCTTGGCCCAATGGATCCCGAGGTCATGACTGGAGAAGGGGGCGTTATAGAGCCCCTTGGGGTACTTGAGGTTGTGGGGGTCTTTCCCTCCAAACCGAGTGTCAAAGTCGTCCCTGGAAAGCTCCACTAGCTTCCCGCCCCACTTCTGGGCCAGATTCCGGAGCTTCTTGATGCAGGTGTTGCCCACGAGGGGACTACGTTTCAGAGGGAGCCGAGATCAACCGGTTCCTGGCGAGTTCTCTTGGCCAGCCATGTTAACCAGTCTCCATCATAAGCACGTCGGACCAGGTAGGGTGGCACTGAACTCGATGTAGCTCGAACCGTGCCGAGTTGAAATGTCCCGAGCCTTTTCGAGCAATCCCCTCACCCTGAGCGTTCTGGGTTAGCTCGTAGCCATCGTCCAGGAGAATCTTGCGTTCGGTTTCGGACAGAGGCTCAAAGCCGCAAGTCGCCCCGACGACGTACCTACAACGGGCACAGTCATTGAGTATGTACGACTTGCGACTCTTGCGGCTCACGCGGGATCAGCCCTTCTTCTTTGCCATGTCATCCAGGCTGGCCTGGAGGGCTGCCATGAGGTCAATGAGGTCTGACTTGGCAGCGGGGGCCGCCACCGTGACGGTCTCACCGGAGAGCTTCTGGTCCACCGCCACCTTGACCCTGGCCACGAAGCCGTCATTGTACTTCTCGGGCTCGTAGGCATCCGTGGAGAGAGCTTCCACCAGCTTGGCAGCCATCTCGACCTCGACATCGTGGAAGGCCAGCTTGGCCACCTTCTCGGTGACCTCGGAGAAGTCCCTGACCTCGTCCGCGTAGAACATCTGGTGCATGACCAGACCATCCTGGAAGGGACGGACGATGATCAGGTGCTCCTTGCCCCGGCTATTGTACCGAGCCAACGCCACCTTGCCGGTCTTCTTCATGGTCTGGGCCAGTAGCATGTAGCCCTTGTCCCCACCCTTGTCGGCACCGAGGTAGTAGCTGTTCTCGACCATCAAGGCATCGAAGGCCGAGGCCGGGATGAACTCCTTGATCTCCATCGAGGGGGACTTCTCGGCCTCCAGGGCCTTGACCTCATCCTTGGTGAAGACCACGAACTGATCCTTGCTGTACTCGTAGCCCTTGTTGCAGTCGCCCTGCTGGATCTCGACCCCGGTCACCGCATCGACGTACTTCTGCTTTACCCGGTTCCCAGCCGGGGTGATCATCGAGAACTTGACCCCCTCAGCCGAAGCCGCCGTGTACAGCTTGACGGGAATCGAAACGAGGCCGAAAGACAAAATGGCGGAGGATATCGAGCGCAGCATTTGGGGACTCCAGGGTTGAGGGGTTGTAGGGATAATACGGGCCATCCAGCCCAAGGATCAACTCTGGTCAGCACTTTTCTACTTTTATCATCTCTAGTTCATCATCGAAACGGGGTGCGTAGTGATAACCGGATAGAGAACCTGGAGCTATGGTCCACCTCTCAACCCAGAGGTCAGAGAGTGGCGGATAAGGTTGCCTGGCGAAAGAGCTGCTGGACCGCTACGAAAAATTAGTCGAGAGCGATCCCTCTGTCGTTGGAGCTAGTCCTCGTCCAGCCGCTCCCAGATAGTCTCCCCTGGGGGCTTTTCCTCGGGGACTTCCTTGGGTTTGGGGCCTTCCAGGGTGATGGTGGCCAGGGGATTGAACCTTGGGCCAAGGGGGTAGCTGAAGGTGTCGGAATCCTCCATTTCCCTGAGGTTGTCCGTCAGCTCCACCATCCAGCCTTCCGGCCGACGGATGAGGCTGACCCCGATATTCCGGACGCCGTCTGCTCCGTCCACGGGGGTGTAGTGCGAGGGCACCCTGAAGTCTGCATACCCCTGGTCGTCAAGCTGGGTGACTTCCTCACCCTCGGTCAAACTGTAGGTTAGGAGGGAATGTGTCTGATTCCCAGTTTTCCGGGAATACTGCACCTTGGGGTTCAGGATGAACTCCTCACAGGTGACCTCGAAGTTCCCGTCCTGAGAGCGGATTGAGACGACCAGGCCCTCGGGATATCTCTCGGGGTCCAGTTCAACGCGGGGTCCAGTGAAGTTGATGAACATCGTGGCTTTTCTGAGGATACACCGCTCTCGGTGAAATCCTTGTGAGTCGGGCCTAGTGGACCATGCTCGACAAGGCGTCTTTCCGTGTCCTCTCCAGGTTCAAGGCGGTGAAGCGCCTGGAGGGTGGTTTCCATGTCGTGGGCAAGTACCAGGGGAAGAAGAAGCTCCCGAGTGGGAACACCGTTTATCTGTACAGTGAAGCGCAAGTTGCTGCCAGGAACCGCAAGAAGGCCAAGAGGCTGGAGAAGCTCACCAAGAGCATCAAGTCCCTCCGAGCCCAGGTCAAGCGTGACCTCAAGTCGAACGACCCCGAGAAGGCTCTGACTGCCCTGGCGGTCGGCCTGATGGACGAGACGGCCGAGAGGGTTGGTTCGGACGCCAGTGCC
>Ga0315291_10009959_pt1 | contig 11640 bp, 4 predicted proteins | sample YL17G12_20_MG_FD_203070 | JGI IMG/M metagenome (GOLD analysis project Ga0315291, IMG submission 203070) | Sediment microbial communities from Yellowstone Lake, YNP, Wyoming, USA - YL17G12_20 | ecosystem: Environmental > Aquatic > Freshwater > Lake > Sediment | place: USA: Wyoming | collected...
CGTCCGCGGGCGGTTGGAACGGGATCATGCTCGGGTGCGCGGCCGAGGAGATGACGTCGTAGCCCGGCGTGACCACGTCGGGCTTGATGCGCCCGTCGGCGCACGGCCCGCGGCTGCTGAACGCCGCCATGCCGTCGGGGTTGTCGGAGGTGTAGTCTGTGGCGATGGGGTCCGCCGGCCACCTGCTCGGGATGAACTCACCCCAGGTGAGGTTGGCGAGCCCCTTCCAACCTGCGAACGGCGGCCGGAAGCTTTCGGTTGCGCCGACGGTGATACAATCCTTGGCGGTCGCGGGCTGGCCCAAGCTGACGGGGTCGATGATGCCGTGCCAGTTCGTGTCCACGCCATCGTTGCCGGCGGCAAAGAGGATCGTCATCTCCGGATGACGCCACAGGTAGTTGTCAACCATGAACGACTCGTAGATGTACTCGCCGGGGTAGATCGACGAACCCCAACTGTTGGTATGAATGCGCGCTCCGGCCTTGAACGACTGATCGAAGAGGTCCCCGAGGTCAAGGGGAAGGCCGACGAACCCTCCTCCCCCGGGCGCGACGGACTGGAAAACGACCCTGGCCTCTGGCGCCATGCCCGCGAAAGAGCCGGTGTAAGCCGAGGCAGCGGGATTGGAGCCCGACATGCTGCCATTGCCGAGCACCGAGCCAGTAACATGGGTGCCATGTCCACCGAAGTCTCCCCAAAAGTCTCCGGTGGCGAGCGGGAAGGTGGCGACCACGCGCGGATTGCCGTTGGCATCGAGGAAATCCGGGTGCAGCGTGTCCAGGTTGCCGGTATCCAGGCCGGTATCGGCGATGCCCACGATCTGCCCGGCGCCGAAGAGGCCGTAGTCATTCCACGTATCGACGCCCCAGGGCAGGCCGGTGACGTTGCTGATGTTCAGGAAGCGCTGGCCCATGCTGTTGGTCGGCTTGGGGAGTTCGTACTCCTGGATCCACAGCACCTCCGGCAGCGCGGCGAGGTCGGTCACCGCCGAAGCCGGGGCGTGCATCCGGATCGCCGGGTTCGGCGTCCACGAGAAGCCGAGGTACCACAACCGGCGGTCCTTGATATACGTGCACACGCGGTCGAGAAGCTCGCCCGGGAAGAGGCTCACCAGCAGCGTCACCCCGCGCGTCTTGTCCGCGACCAGGGATTTGCGGTACTTCCACTGCGGCGGGAAAGGCCCGACCCAGCGCACGCAAGGCAGCGCCCCGACCTGTGCTGCCTCGGTTGAAGTCATGCGCACTGCGAAGGCATATCGGGGAACGTAGGCGACGAACACGCCGCCGAGGGCGCGCACCTGGCGCTTCCAATCCGACCGCACCGGCCCCTGGAACTGCACCACGTAATAAAAGCGGCCGGGAGCGATGGTGGAGCTGTACGCGGAGGTGGCCCCGGCGGCGGCGGCCGACGTCGCCGCAGCCAAAGCCGACCGCGCCTGGCGCACCTCCACCGGCTCGGCGCACTTGGGGTCGAATTGCGTGTCGCCCAGCAGGATCGGCACATACGGCTCGGCCCACGCCGCGGCCGCCGTGATCAGCAGCAACGCCAGCATCATTCCCCAGGCGCTTCTCTTCATCTGACATCCTTTCACGTTGTGGCCCCCCCTGACACAAGCCGGGACCCGTTCCGTGCAGGAAGGGGTCCCGGCATTTTCGTCACCTCACTGTCCCGCGCGGACGGCCGCGAAGCTTGCGCCGTTTGTCAAGCCGCCAAGGCTCATTGCACTGTGATCAGCAGACGCTGCGGGTTCGCCACCGGCGCGTACACGATGGTCGCGGTCGGCGAGAACAGGCTGATCGCGCTGCCGTACGGGCTGAAGGCAACCGTCAGGCCGTCGGTCTGCACGATCACATCCACAAAGATCTGGCCGCCCACGGGCACGTTGATCAGACCCAGGATCTGGTCGCCAATCCCGGCCGGCGGCGTCCCCGAATGCTGCCTGAACGTGATGTAGTTGGCCGGGTAGATCTTGCCCTCGACGACGTCAGGCGTGTTCTGGACGTAAACGCTCGCCACGTTGTCGCCGGTGTTGATGACGCTGAATGCGTTCTCGATCAACTGCAACCCCGGGCCGACCGGATAGGACCGCACGAGCTCCGAGTTCTCGTCGGGGTAGACGACCGTAAACTCGAGCACCTCTGCAGGCAGCGCGTTCACGTTGATGTTGAGAGTCCCCTCGGCATCGGACCCGGTCGGCGGCTGCGGTGAGCCGGCGACCAGGGTGAAGGTGCCGGCGGTCGCGGGGTCGATCAGCGTCGCGCTTACGGTCGCGGTGGCAGTTCCGCCCACGGTGAAGGCGGGGTTGGGGTTGAACCTCACTTCGGTGATGTTGTTCTCATCGGCGGTGGCGAAGTACACCGCATTGCCGTTCTGCACCGGGTTGCCGTGTTCGTCGGTCAGGACCGCGGTGAACGTCACCGTCACGTCCTGATCAATAGTGGTGCCGCCGGTATCCAGCGCGAGCGTGATGGTGCCGGAGGGCCCCGCCGCGCCGACGCGCTGGTGGATGACGAGGCCCGATTGACCTGAGATGATGGTCGGCGCGTCGGCGGTGATGCGCACATTCTCGACCGTCACTTGATCCGGGAACTTGGTGAGCGTCGCTGACGCGCCGCTGAAGCAATGCTGGATGCCTCCCGGCGTTTCGACGATCGAGGTGACGTCATCGACCGTCGCAAACGACGTGCCGCCTGCGAAGAACTCCCAGTGCACGGTGACACCGGAGGGCAGCGGGTTGTTGTTCCGGTCGGAGAGGATCATGCTGGCGCTTATCGAATCGCCCGCCTTCGGTGTGACGTGCGGCTCGGTCAGGTCCGAGCTCCCGATATTGCCCAGGCGCCAGTCGGCGCCGTAAGGAGTCCAGACGTCGCTGTCATTCGCGCTGCCGTCCCAGTTGAAGACGGAGAAGTCGCCGCAGAAGACCTGGCGCTCCGGCGTGGCGGAAGCCGGCCCATTCGGGCTGTTGGCGTAGGCCGTGATGGTCGCCCAACCCGGCCGGAATGTCGCCTTGTTGGTGGCGTCGAGGAAGCTGCCGGTGACCAGGGTCGCTTCCGCGAGACCGTCCTCAGTCGGCACCGAGCCGTTGATCTGCCCAATGTCGGTGTGGAAGAACACCGGCGTCCCGTTAACCACCGGGTTGCCGAACTTGTCGGTGACGCGCGCGAACACGGTCGCGGTCGGCGACGCGCCGCTGGGGCTGGTCTGGCCGTTGGTGGCGGGCATGGAGCCGTTCGGGGCCAGGATCGTCAACGAGGTGTTCTGCGGCACGCCCGAGGTCAGGGTTATGGTGATGAACCCGGTGGCGCCGCCGGACTTGGCGACCAGCGTCGCCGTACCCGCGACGGTGCCCGCGGTGAAGGTGGCGGTGGCCTCGCCATTTTCGTCGGTCGTCAGCTTGGTCTCGGAAAGGGCGCCGAGGCTGGTGGCGAGATCGACGCTCGCAGAGGCCTTGGGGGTGCCGCTGCTGTCGGTCACCCGAACCAGGATGTCCGAGGTCGCGGCGCCGTCGGCCTGAAGCGAAGCCGGGGTCGCGGTCAGAGTCACCACGACGTTGACCGGCGCGATGAACTCGACCTGGTTCGATCCGCTGATGAGGCCGGCGGTGGCGGTGACGGTGGCGACGGCCTGGGTGTTCGGCGCCTTGAGGAAGACCGTCACGAGGCCGCCGACGGTGCGCCCGCTGGCGACCGTGGTGCCGCTCTCAATGAAGGTACCGGCGCTGGTCCTGAACTCGACCAGGGTGCCGTCGGCGACGGGCTTGTAGCCGCCCGCGCTGGCATCGGGCACGTTGGTGCGGACGTCGGCGACGATCTTGGAGACGCTGCGGCTGTCTGCCGGCAGGGTCGTCGGCTCGGCAGTGACGCTGACCCTGAACGGAGGATCAGTGTAGGTGACAACCGCGCTGCCCAGCGATTCGGCCGAGCCGTCCCAGACGCCGTCGTCGTCGGAGTCAATCCAGGCCCAGACGACGTCGGAGTCGCCGTGAGTGAGGTCCACGGCGCTGAGCAGAGTCGAATACGCGATACCGCTTTGCGTCAGCACGCGCTGCCGCCCATTGGCGATGAGGGCGCCGGTGTTGCTCATGGTCTCGCCGCCCTCGAAGGCGAAGCGTATGACGGTGCCGTCGAGGACCGGATCGCCGGTAACGTACTTGACGGTAGCGGTGATCAAGGAGGTCGCGCCGAGCCCTGCCGCCGGCAGCACGCGCGGATCGAGGCTCACACTCACGCGCGGCGCGGCGACAAAGCGTATGGTGATCTGGGCCGCAGGCGTCCCCGCGGGAGCGCCCACCGCGGTGGCGGTCACGACGCAGTTGCCGAACTGGTTCATGGAGGCGCTGCGAAGGGTCGCGGTCGCCTTGCCGTTGGCGCCGGTGACGCCGGTGGCGCGATCGGGGAATCCGGGCGTGCTCGGATCGAACACGCCGAGCGTGGGCGCCAGGCTCACGAAGTTGACGGTGACGCCCGACATGCCGCCGCCGCCCTGGTCGCTGACGGTGGCGGTGAGGAGCGTGGTGCTCATGCCGTCGCCCGGAAGCATGGTGAGTTCGGCGGCCAAGGTAATGCCGGCGATCTGCCGCGCCTGGAGCGTGATGGTGACATGATCGCTCAGGGTCACGCCGCCCGCGCCCAGGCACGATGCGGTGACCACGGGGGTTGCGGCCGGGTTGGTTCCGGCTTGGAAGCGCACCGCGGCCTTGCCGGCAGCATCGGTCAGCACGCGCAGACCGGCCGGGACGGTGGTCGCCGGATAGCTCGGGTGCGCGATGAGCGTTCCGCCGCCGCCGGCCAAGGTGAAGACCACCTCGACGCCCTGAACCGGGCTACCGCCGGCGGTGGCGGTCGCGATGATATCGGCAGTGCTCGTGCCATTGGCGACCACGGGGCCGGCCAGCGGCGTGATCGTGAGCGCGGAGGGCGGGCTGCTCGGGCTCACTGGTGACGGCACCGCCGCGATGCGATCGCTCTCGGTCGCGCTGGCCACGGCGGCAACGGCGTAGGAATAGCTGCCGGCGGCCAGCGGCGAGTCGGTGTAGGTCGTGACGAGCCCCACTTGCGCGATCTGCGCGCCATTGCGGAAAATGCGATAGCCGGTGACGCTCGAATCGGGGCTCGCGGTCCAGGTTAGCACGACCCCTTCGATGCGAGGCGAGGCCTGGACATTGGTCGGCGGCGCCGGCTTGCCCGGCGTGAATGTGACCTGGAGCGGCGGGCCGACTCTGCCGTTCGCGCTGGTCGCCGCGGTAACGGCGCCGATGGCGTAGTAGTACACCTGGCCCGCGACCAGGCCCGGGCTCGAATCCTCGAACGTGGTCTTGTTTGCCGCCACCTGACCGAGTAAGGTCGTGTTGTCCCACGGGCCGGTGGCCGAGCTGCTGCGATAGACGCGATAGGATGCTATGAAATCCTCAGGGTTGGGACTCCACTGCAGCGCCACAGATTGGAGAAACGCCGTCGCCGAGGGCATGGCCGGCGCGGTGGGCCAGGCGGGGCCGACCTCGATGACGCCCACTGCGCCGCGCCGCATCTCATAATAGCTGTAGAAATCCACCTGCGCCGATTCGACGGGCCCCGCGACCGCTGCGATCCTGTAGGCGTAGAGCGTGCCCACGTTGGCAGAGGTGTCGTTGTAGATACGGTCGCCCTTGCCGACGATGGCCAGTAATGAGTAGCCACCCGCCTGGCGCGTCGGCCGCACGCGGCTGGTTGCAGCGCGCGCGACACGCGCCGCGCGACCGGTGCCACCCATCTCGGCCCGGAAAACGTTGAAGCCGGTGACGCCCGCCGCGCCCGCGGGAGACTGCCACGATAGCTCGACCGTGTTGGCGGTGGGCGTAGCGATCGCATCCGCGACCATGCCCGGGGTCACCGGCGCCGCGCCTCCCTCGCCGCCCTTGCTGGCGAGCGCGATAACGGCCGCGGCGGCGATCGCGGCCCCGACATACTGCCACGTCTTATCCTTCTTCCGCTTAATGGTAGGTGCGGGTGTGGGAGCGGTGGGCTTCTGTCCCGCGACGATGCCGATGCCCAGAGCTTGCTGGGCGGCCTGAAGGACGGCGCTATCGATCGCCTCGTTCATCAGCGGCCCTTCGCCGCCCGCGAAGCCTACTTTCTCGGCGCTCTTGCCCGCGACCGCGATGGCGTTGACCTGGTCTGTGCGCAGATCGAGCTTATAGATGGAGAGGCCGATGGTGACCTGCTTCGTCTTGGCATCGCTGGTGTACTCCTCGACACTGCCCCACAGCACCATGTCGGCGCCCAGGGCGCGGCCGATGCGCTCGGCCTGGGAGCGGTTGGCCGGCGGCGTGATGTCGAGGTCGCTCGGCTCGAGCGTCTTCTCGATGCTGATCGCCCGACGGACCGCGGGCGATGACGCACGCAGGCTGATCATGGTCGCGCGATCGGAGGCGGCGAGTGTGGTCTGCAGCGCCTGCTGCACTCGGGTCGCGAGCTCCGCGCCGCCGACCTGGGTGTTGTTGGCGAGGGGCAGGACGACGACTTTGGCCCGCGCCGTCTCGGCCGTGGCCATGGCAGCGGATAGGGCCAAGCCGGGTAGGGCTACCGCGAGCACAAGCCCGTAGACGACAACGGTAGCAATGCTACCCTTCGTGAGCTTTCTCATCACCTAACTCCTCCACTGCTAGCCTGGATTATTCATACTACGCTTGAAGAGCGTGCATCGTACCTGCGATGCGTGCGCGCATGAATAATGCGCGCTAGAAGCGCAGCCGAAAAGTCCACGTTTCGGCTGCCAGCTTCTCCGGATCTCTGGCCCCGACACGTCGGGGCTCCGGAGATGCGCATAGCGCATCACCCGTGATAGCGCGTCGGTCCGGCCGACAAAACGGCTTTTCGGCCGGACCTCTAGTTATCCCCCTGCTTCAGCCGATACCGTCTCCGGCCCGCTTATCGAGCGAACGGCGCGGCAATGCAGGTTGCCGGCCACGGAGTCAACGCGACGGCGCGACCATGCGGATGCGGCGCTGCCCGCGGCTCGCCGCGGTTGCCGCGGCCGCGCTGCCGGTGAAGATGATGGTGCTGTTGCCCGGCGTGCTCCATACGTGTCCCTGGTGCTGCGGGAAGAGCTGGAAGAACGCCGGATCGGTGCGCGGGGGCACCGGATCCTGCGTGTTGCGCGCGCCCACCCGCCAGTGCAGGGTCAGGATTCCACCGCTCGCCGGCGGAGGAAAGGTCTGGGCCACGTTCACCGTCTGCGACAATGACGTGCCATTCGGGAACGATCCGTTAAGGGTGAACGCCTTGGTATTGGTCGGCAAGAACAGCGAGTCGAGGCTGAGCTGGAGCACATACTCGTCGGCCAGGTCGACGGCGTTCCAGGTGAAGGTGACCTCGGTCAGATCCGTGACCTCGGTACCATTCGTCGGCGCCGTCAGCTCGGGCGAATCCAAAGCCGAGGCGATGCTGGAGCCGGTAAAAGCGGATTCCTTGATCACCCACTGCCGCGTCGGCGCCGCCTGACGCGAGTCGGCAGGTTGCTGGGCGGCGGCCCGAGCGGGGAAGGAGGCCGGTACGTCGCTCGCGGCGAGCAGGCCGCCCGTACCGCCGGCGGGCGTGGTGCCGCCGCCGGTGGGCGTGGTGGGCGTGGTGCCGCCGGTGCCCGGGCTGAACTGGATGTCGGACACGATCGCATCAACGCGATAGACGAACTGCCTCCCGGCCTCGGGGGCGGTCTGGACGAGGCCGCTTACGACGAAGGTGGTCAAGCTGGGGGTCGGCGGAGACCCGGGGTTGACCGCGAAATCCGTGATCCTTCCCGTCGTCGAGTCGATGGTGAAGAAGGTAGTCGTCGGGAGGTCGGTGATATTGGGAATGTTGGTGTCGATGAAGAAATTGCCGGACCCGGTGAGGCCCGATCCCACATTCTGTGACGGCTGAATGTAGATCAACTCGCCGTTTCGGAATACCTCATATCCGAGGACGTTCTGCTGCTCGTGGTGGAACGGCGACCACGTGACCAGGACGCCCGGGACGCGCGCGCCGGCACTGGGATCCGAGAAAGAGCTGGCGAGCACATTCGGCACCGCCTGATCGGCCGGGCCGTGGGTGGACATGGTGAGGTAGATGCCGGCGGCGGCGGCGACGCCCAAGAGCACGTTGCCGAGCTTGCTCTTGCTGTGGGTGCGACGCGCCGCGACTGCCTGCGTGGAGGTTGGGGCTTCGAACACGGCCATCGTCGTATCACCGACGGTGATGCCGCCGTTGTTCTCGGTGATCGCCGCCGTGGCATAGGTCGGCTCGACGTCGATGACGCGCACGCGGCCGACCGTTTGGTTGAAGCGCATGACCACGAGCTCCATGCCTATGGCGAGCCCGATGCGGCTGCCGCCGTTGAGGTACACATCGGTCGGCGTGGCGCTCAGGACCGTGGCACGCGGTATCCGGAAACCGACTATCGCGTGCACCGCCTGGTAGGTGGCGAGGGTGAGCGCTTCGTCAACCAGCGCGGCATCGTCACCGGTGTAACCGGGCTTGGGCGTCGAGCTGCGCGTGACCCGGGCGCCGTTGGTATACTCGATCGCGATGACGTTAAGCACGGAGACCGTAAGATCCACCACCGCGACGCGGCCCTCGTTCGTCTGCTCGAAGTGGACGTCGTTGATGACGCCGGAGGACACGCGGTCGACCTCGACCTCGCGGCCGAGCTTCGCCTGCGCGGTCTTGTCAAGGGGAAGCGTGAAACCGAGGCGGGCCATGGCCTGATCGACCTCGGCGCGCTGCAAGGGCTGGAACTGCTTCGATTCGTCCATCGCCAGGACGAGGGCGTCGGCGGCGCTGCGGCCCAGGGCGTCGCCGCCGTAGCCGCTGTGGTTGACGAAATCGACCACCGCGATCGGTGGGGCCTTCTCGGGGGTTCTCGGTTCCTGCGCCCGCACCATCGTGGATTGGGTGCCGACGATGGCGAAGAAGGTGACGGCCGCGGCAATCACCAGGGCCAGCGCCACCACTCGACGCCGGCCGACGCTCATGGTGCCCATGTGACCTTGCTCCTCTCCTGCCCGGAAACTGCGCCAAGAGTTTCGGGTATTACCGGGGCGGCGCCAATATCGCCCCACAAGCTGCGACTCGGGAAGATGAGATGACTGCGATGGATATCACGTGCGGGGATACGCGCCCTGCGGCGCATCCTCGCCTGCCTCCGATTGTTAGACGCCGTCACAGCCCACGAGTTCCCAGCGGCGCCACATTCTACCATACGGGCAAGCGGTTGTAAATCTGCGGGCGGCCCCGTCAACCGCTTACGGAATTGCTGCGAAAACATGGCGCCGCGGCCGAAGCGCCTGCCAGCCGTTGCTGCCGCGCCGTGCCGCTTGCTGCTCGCAGACCAGTCAGCCTCCAGCCCGTACCCTGAGCCCGTCCCACAGTTTCTGCGTCTGCGTGGCGGTTTCCTCTAGGGTGCCCGAGGCGTCAATCACGAAATCAGCGCGGCGCCTCTTCTCGTCGACCGGCATCTGCGCTCTGACGCGCGCCTCCGCGTCGGGGCGGCTGAGTCCATCTCTGGCCATCAGGCGCCGCGCCTGCTCTGCGTCCGGCGCGACCACGGCGACCGTGACGTCCACGTCGCGCTCGGCGCCGGTCTCGAAGAGGAGCGGTATCACGGCGATCACGACCTGCGGGGGATGGGATGCGCTGCGCAGTTCGGCGAGGCGCCGGCGCAGCTCGTCCCGGATGCGAGGATGGGTGATGCGTTCGAGCCGTCCCCTGAGGTCAGGGTCGGCAAAAACGAGGGACCCCAGCCGTTTGCGGTCGAGGGTCCCGTGGTCGGTCAGTAGGTTCGGCCCGAAGGCCTGCACGATGTCATCGAAGGCCGGCGCGCCCGGCGCCGTTACCTCCCGTGAGAGCTGGTCCGTGTCAATGATCGTCGCGCCATGCCGCCGCAGCATGTCCGCGACGGTGGTCTTGCCGGTGGCGATGCCTCCGGTGAGACCGACGACGATCATTCCTCCGTTTCTTCCCTCCGCGAGAATACGTCACCCACGAGGTCCGCCACCGTGACCCGGCCCGCGTTCCTCTGTTGATCCATATACTCCTTGAGCGCCTTGCGTTCCTTGTCCTGCTGCACGTGGCGAATGCTCAGGGTCATGCGGCGCTCGGCCGGACGCATCGCGATGATCTTGGCCTGGATCTCCTGGTCCGCCGCCAGGGTCTCCTCCGCCTTTCCATCCTTGGGCAGTTCCGAGTTGGGGATGATCGCCTCGAAGCCGCCCTCCAGTTGAACGAAGGCGCCGAACGGCACCACGCGGCTGACGCGGCCTGTGACCAGGTCGCCGATGTTGTAGCGCTCCTGCACGTGCTGCCATGGATCGGGCAGAATCTGCTTCAGCCCCAGCGATACCTTTCCCGCCTCGCCGTCGTACTTGAGCACGAGGACTTCGATCTTGTCGCCGGGCTTGACGACGTCGGACGGGTGCCCCACCCGCGCCCACGACATCTCGGTGACGTGCAGCAGCCCGTCAATTCCTCCGAGGTCGACGAATGCGCCGTAGTCGGTGACCCTGCGCACCACGCCCTTGCGCACCTGCCCCTCTTGCAGCGACGCCAGCGTCTGCTCCCGCTTATGGTTGCGCTCCTCCTCCACCGCCAGCCGGTGCGACACCACGACGCGCTTGCGCGCGCGATCAACCTCGACGATCTTGAGCTTGATGGATTGCCCGACGAACCGCTCCAGCGCCCGCACATTGCGCGTCGCCACGTGCGACGCGGGCAGGAATCCGCGCAGCCCAAGATCCACCACGAGGCCGCCCTTGACGCGGTCGGTCACCATCGCCGACATGGTGTCACCCCGCTCGTAGGCGTCCATGACCCGATCCCAGACGTTCTCGTAATCAGCCTTGCGCTTGGAGAGCACCGGGCCGCCCTCTTCGCCTTCAGTCCGCACCACATAGACGTTGATGCGATCGCCGACTGCGAGCTCCTGCGCCGGCTCGCCCTTTTCGCCGATGAGGTCGGAGTGCGGGATCAAGCCTTCCGACTTGGTGCCGACATCGACGAGCACGCCTTGGTGGTCAACGTGCACCACAAGGCCGCTGACGATATCGCCCGATTTCAAAGGCGACAAGGCTGAATCATACTGGGGATGCTGCGGCATCGGATTGACGGCGATCTCGTCGACCGCGACATCGGACTCCGGTTTGGTTCTGTCAAGCTCCATCTGATCTGGCATCGGTAGACTGTCCTTGGCGGCCGCTTCGTCATCCAGCGGCCGCTCTTCGTTCGTCCACGCCATCACATTCTCCTCAACCCGGCGGTCACACAGATGGCAATGAGGCACGCGCGTTCGCCGTGCACCACGTCCTTGGTATTCCCGCCGCGCATTGCGCTTAAACTCGACGCCGAATGCCTCGCCGCGATCGGTGGCGGCCACGCGAGAGTCAGGCTCATCACGCCCCGGCCGCGAGAGCTCTCGCCTGCATTATTCATACTGCCGAGCGCGTCGGCGGGAGGGCACAGCATCCGCGCCGCATTTGATGCGCCCGTGGCGCATCTCCGGAGCGCCCCGATACATCGGGGCGCCAAGATCCCGATGCATCGGGATTCCGGAGCACCGACCAGTCGGTGCCATGATCGGACGCGGATTATTCATGTCTGGCGCCGTGGACGCGGCCAAGCCGCGTCTCCGGAG
>Ga0315291_10009962_pt1 | contig 11637 bp, 9 predicted proteins | sample YL17G12_20_MG_FD_203070 | JGI IMG/M metagenome (GOLD analysis project Ga0315291, IMG submission 203070) | Sediment microbial communities from Yellowstone Lake, YNP, Wyoming, USA - YL17G12_20 | ecosystem: Environmental > Aquatic > Freshwater > Lake > Sediment | place: USA: Wyoming | collected...
AAGGCCCGGGTGGGCCAGGATGTCGCAGCCCGCCTCAATGCCCGCGCGATTCGTCCCTTCCATCACCGGCTCCGACGGCGTCTCGCCGTGAACCACGACGATGCGGGCGCCCAGTTGCCGGGCCCGCGCGACGACCCGCGCGATGTGCTCCGGCCGGCAGTGCGTGACCTCGGCCCCGGCGATGACCTTCATCTTCATCACCGGCGCCAGGTCCGCCGCCACCTTCACCAGGAGCGGCACCACCGCGTCCACCAGGGCCGTATCCACGTGGTCGGCCAGGCCGAGGGCGCGGAACCCCAGAACCTCGGCGCGGCGGGCCAGTTCCGTCGGAATCAGGTCGCCGTCGCTCAACAGCGTATGCGTGTGCAGGTCGATCATAGGAACGGCTGCGCCCGACTTCAAGCGGTCGTGGTGCGCCCGGGGTGATTCGAACACCCGACCTGCGGTTTAGGAAACCGCCGCTCTATCCTACTGAGCTACGGGCGCACGCGTGCGGCGTCCGCCGCCCTGATCCCCGGCGGGGCCCTCCCACGAACCCCGCCGCCGGCGGTGCGCCCACCCCGGGGCGTCCCGCGCGCACAAACAACCGCGGAAACTCTATGCAAACCCGCCCCCGCCGTCAAGGAGAAACGCCGCGGCGCCGTAACCCCATCAGTTACGGGTGCTTGTACTCTCTGAGCCGGGTGGCATGCCCAGCACGCTGTTTGCTGGGCATGCTCTGCGCCGCAGCCGCTCGCGTGCCCACAGCCTGTCCGCCTGGGCGGGCATCCCGCGGCCCGCCCAGGCGGGTAAACCGTGGGCATGCCGCCCGGCCAGGGGAAGAAGCCCCCGATAATATGACAGCGCTAGATTGCCATTGGCGCGGCGGGTCTCCGCACCCGCCGCGCGGGAGTGCCGCAAGTTTCGCGAAGTTCAGCGGCATTCGCCGCGGCGGCTACGGAGAGCCGCCGCGCAGAACGTGAAAGTAGCGCTGTCACAATAACTGACGCCGTGCGCGGCGACCCAATGCCTCGGTCGGGGAGGCAGGGCGCCGTGACCAGCCCCTCCGCAACCAAGGGCGTGCGCAGCACAGGCCGCGGTTTCGACATTCGCAGGCTTGCAGCGGTTCCGGCAGGCGGCTATAATGCGCCGATTCGGGTGGGGGCGTAGCTCAGTTGGTAGAGCAACAGCCTTTTAAGCTGTGGGTCCCGGGTTCGAGCCCCGGCGCCCTCACTCTTGATTGCTGAGCGGGTTTCCGCTATAAGGACCGCGGCAGCGACGCGCTGGACTTAAGGTGTTGCCGCCTGTGGCCCCGTCGTCCAGCGGTTAGGACACGGCCCTTTCAAGGCCGCGACACGGGTTCGAGTCCCGTCGGGGTCACCACCCTGCGTCGCCCGCCGGTGGCGGGCTATGCAGGGTGCCCTCCGAAGCCCCGCGCAGCGCGGGCGAAGGAGGGCGTTGGCGAGGCCGCCGCCCTTGGGGTATAATGCCGCCGCCGTGGCCCTGTCGTCCAGCGGTCTAGGACATAGCCCTCTCAAGGCTAAGACACGGGTTCGAGTCCCGTCAGGGTCACCAGAATGCACGGGGGCCGAGGTCAGGCATCGGCCCCCTTGTTTTTTGCGCTGATGGAGCAGCCGCGCCGGAAGTGAAGGGGCGGCCGGCCGCGCAACCCCCCCCGCCCTTACTCAAGCGGCTCGAACTCCGACGGGGCCGCGCCGCAGACGGGGCAGACCCAGTCATCGGGCAGTTCCTCGAACGGCGTTTCGGGCGCGATCCTGTTGTCCGGGTCGCCCTGGGCGGGATCGTAGATGTAACCGCATGGTACGCACCGGTACTTGCGCATCGGCGTATTCCCCTGAGCAGTTCACGATTGGGTGTAGCCCCGCGCCGCGCCGGGTGGCATGCCCACAGCCTGCCCGCCTGGGCGGGCCGCAGTCCGCGTGGGCATGCATGCCCAGGCAACGGCGGCCTGGGCATGCCACCCAGATACATACAATCGTGAACTGCTCTAACGGGGCGGGTTGCCGGCGAGGCCGAACCGCTCGACGGTCTCGGGCTCTATAGGCGCGGGCGAGTCGGCCAGGAGCGCCCGGCCCAGGCGCCGGGCCTCGCCCAGGACCTCGGCGTGCTTGCGGATCTCGCCCCGGCCGTCCACCTGGTTGACGAACAGGTTGGCGGCGTACGCGCAGGCAATCGCGTCGAGGTAATACTTCATGGTCAGGCGGACGCTCTCAAACATCTTCCTGCTCTTGGAGCCGCCGACGGCAATCACCAGGGCCCGCCGGTCGCGCGGCTCCGGAAACAGCGGCTGCTTGAGGACGTACCGGCGCGACCAGAGGCACTGGCACCGGTCAATCAGGAGTTTCGCCTGGGCCGAAACGGCCATGAAGAAAACGGGCGTGGCAAAGATGAGGCGGTCGGCCTCAAGCATCTTCGCCATGGCGGCCTGGTAATCGTCCTGGATGCGGCAGAGGCCGGTGCGGGCGCAGGCGTTGCATTCGGCGCACGGGGCGATCGAGAGGCCGCGAAGCGGGAGGTACTCGGTCTGCCCGCCGGCGTCCTGGGCGCCCGCCAGGGCCTCGCGCAGCAGGAGGTCCGAGTTGCCGCCCTCGCGGGGGCTGGCCGAGATGCCGAGGACTTTCAGCGCCATTCTGTCTCCGCGTTATTTCCACGGCCGGCGGTCAAGCCACGGCAGCCTGCCACGGCACGGCGCGTGGCCGTGCCACGGGCTTGCCCTGCCAGGGGCGGGCCGGCCGCGCCACACTAGCCGGGCATCAGATCGCCTTGCGGACGGCGTCGAGAACGGCCGCATAGTCCGGCTCGGACGCCACTTCCTTGACCACCTGGATATACCGGATGACGCCCTGGCGGTCCACCACGAAACAAGCGCGGGCCAGGAGCCGCAGTTCCTTGATGAGCACACCGTAGGCCAGGCCGAAGGCGGCGTCGCGGTGGTCGGAAAGGGTCGTCAGGTTCGTCACGCCTGCCGCGCCGCACCAGCGCTTCTGCGCGAACGGCAGGTCCATACTCAGGGTCAGGATCTGCACGCCGGGGCCCAGCGCGGCGGCCTCCTGGTTGAATCGGCGGGTCTCGAGGTCGCAGACCGGGGTATCCAGCGACGGAACTGAGGCGATGACCACGACCTTCCCGCGCAACGAGGACAGGGAGACCGGGGCCAGGTTCGTGTCCGTCGCGGTGAAATCCGGCGCCGGCTGCCCGATGCGGACCTCGGCGCCGACAAGCGTCAGGGGGCTGCCCTTGAATGTGACGGCGCCTGGACGCTCGCTCATGATTGTCTCCTTGCCGACGACGTTGCCGTTTCGCCCGCGCTGATGCTGTCATTGTCGCACACCGGACGCCGCCAAGGCAAGCGGGTCGGCCTTTTGCGGGTCCTCGGCCAGTTACGGGGTGGCATGCCCAGATCCTGCCCGCTCGCCCAGTCGAGTCTTCGACCTGGGCGGGCCGCCTCGGCGCCCCTGGCGCCGAAATGAGGCCGGCCGCGCCGACCCCCGCCGCGCGGGCGGCCCCCCGGCTGTTCATCTCAACGGCCACCCTTGGCATTGTGGATAACTTTGGAAACCGCCTCGGCGCACCTGGAAAACACACTTTTCGACCCCTGCGGCAGGCAAAATCGGCCCTGGCGCTAGCGCCAGAGGGGGTGAGACCCCAAAATGTTAAGATGGGCATGACGAAATGCGCTCGGTTTTGATCGCTTTTGATCGGAATCTGTCGCCCTTTTGACCGATTTTGACTCGAATTTGACGGTTTTTAACATGGACGAATGGGCATACGCCGTTGTGGATAACTTGTTGCGAAAAGGCAACGCGGAACGCGGAGTGCGGAGTGACAACGGCAACAACGAACGGCCTTCACCGCGGAGACCGCAGAGACCGCGGAGAAAACGTCTTTCTGATTCTTGAAAAAGAACCCTCTTTGAGTCTTTCTCTGCGTTCTCGGCGTTCCCTGCGTTCATGCTTCGGAACCCTCCCGGCGTGCTTGTCGCAGCGGTTTTTATGTTGACCCGCATAAGACGCCACGATATACCATGGCATGGCACGCAATGGATTGAGGCCAAAGGGATTATCGCAGCCCTGGCAGAGGGATCAACGGCGTGTTTACGGGCAGGAAACCAGACTTGCGCATCTTATGCGGGTCCATGTAATCATTGATAGACGACATAGCGAAGCGAGGACAACATGATTATCGCCGTCTTCATTCTGTGCATCCCTTTCCTCATCGGCGTCCTAGGTGTTACAGTTGCTCCGAAAAGGTTCAAACCGTATGTCGCATTTCTCGGCTGTGCCGTCACTGCTTCCATGGCCGCATATTTCGTCGCATTCTGTGGAAGAGAACAGAGCGAGGTCGGTCTGTACGCGCTGGTAATCTTTGGCCTTGGCGCGGTCGTTCTTCCGCTACTATTGCAGCGGGAGGTGTAGATTTCCGACTTGCGGTAGCGCTTCGCAGGATCAACGATCCACAAGCGTCGGAGGAGAATCACGCATGCAAACTGCAATTCAGATCGTGAGCATGTTGGCGGCGCTTATCGCTCTGCTACTCGTCTGGCGCCAGCTACTGTTCAACCAATTGACGGACCTGCACAAGCAGTTGCTTGCCGACGACATGCAGGAGGCGCTGCGATTCGTTTACAGCGTTGACCCGGACCTGTTGGCCGATGCGAGTGGCAGGGACCTCAAGATGCTGGAGCTGGTTCTCAACACCTATGACCTCATCGGTTTTCGCGTAAGAAGAAAGGTGTTGCCCAGGCGAGCGACCCTTGAGACCGAAGGGAAATTATTGCTGCGTGTTTGGCAACAAGCAAAGCCATTCATTGACAAGGAGCGGGAAAGACGCAAAGACGATTCCTACAAGAAACATTTCGAGTGGCTTTGCGATAGGGCTCGGGAACAGCACCCCGGTTACGTGCCGGTAATCCACCCACCTAGAAAGGACGAGTACCACAACCCGAAGCCCTGCGTGGGCATACTCTTGCTGAAGGGAAACGAAGTGCTATTGGGAATAAGAGGCGTCGAGCCGTTCAAGGGCTTCCTTGACATTCCAGGCGGGTTCGTCGAACCCGGAGAGCATCCTGCTGACGCAGCGGTGCGTGAATTCAGAGAAGAGACACAACTGACGATTGACAGGCCTACGGATCTCCTTGGCATTTTCATGGATGTCTATGGGCCAAGTGGCGCGTCCACCATGAACCTCTGCTATGTGATTAGTGACGCCAGGGGCAAGGAACGCCCTCAGAGTGACGTTACAGCCCTCGAGTGGTTCTCACTCGGCGATCCACTAGACAGGCTTGCCTTTGAGTGGGAGAAGAAGGCGCTTTCGTTGTTGAGAGATAGACAAAAAGGCACGCATCCGAACGCAGGACCCAAGCACTCGTCAGAAGGGGCCATAGATTGCGTCGAGAACGACAACTGACAGCGCGCCGCGGACGGCCGCACTGTCAGTTGCGCCTTATGCGCAGCGTTACAAGTACTCCTTGTCTATCCGCACCTGATCGCAGCGGTCGCCACCCGGCTTCGTCCCGGTCCCGACAGGTCGGGAGGACTTCGCCGTGGCAGGCGGCGCCCAGCCAGGGTCCAGGCACCGGCGACGGAAACCCCCAATTTTACCCGCCTAAGGCGGGCCGCAATCGTTCCCGCGCCCGCCGGGTATTCCGTTTGACACGCCGATGGGGAAGGTTACCATGCCGCCATGATTTTTCGCGGCAAGTGCGCGGCAACCCAACGGGCGATGCCCCGGCGGGGGCGCTCAAACCATTTCGGATGGGCTCAATCGACCCCGCGTCATCGGCGATCCTGCCATCTCTCGCTGCCTCACACCGTCCTGGTGGGCCTCTTTTTCGCGGGCGCGCTGCTCGCCGGCTGTCAACATCCAGCCCGGCAAGCCCTGCCGCCGACGGTCAGAGTGGCGGCCGTGCAGTGCTCCAGCGAGTTGGGCGACGTGGCCGCCAACACCCGGAAGTTGACCGAACTGGTCAGGCAAGCCGCCGGGAACGGGGCGAAGATCGTGGTCCTGCCCGAGGCTTCGATCACCGGTTATCTATCGCAAGACGCCAAGACGAACTGGCTCGTGGCAGGCCGGCCGATCCAGAAGGCCTATGTCGGCCGGGACCCCGCGCCCGTGGCCGAACCCGTGCCGGGACCGTCCACCCGCCACTTTTGCCAACTGGCCAAAGACCTGAAAATCTACCTCACGATTCCCTTGGTCGAAGTGGACTTCACCGACGGACCCGACAAGCCGCGCTACTTCAACACGGTTTGCCTCGCCGGCCCGCAGGGCGACGTGGTGGCGCACTACCGCAAACTGAAACCGTGGCCCTACGCGGAACAATCCTGGGCGACGGATGGGAATCGGGGACTCCAGACCTTCGACACCGAGTATGGCCGCGTCGGCCTCGCGATCTGCTTCGACATCTACACGGTCGTGCCGCAGTACCAAAGCAAGGACTTGTGGACGCTGCTGTATCCGAGCGCCTGGGCGGACGCCGAATATCCCGCGGAATGGTTCTATCACAAATTGCCGGCGCGGGTGAAACAGTTCAAGCACCACCTGATTGCGGCCAACTGGAGCGTGGATGGGCCTCAGGGATGGCGGGGATACGGGTTCAGCGTCATCATTTCGCGCGAGGGCAAAGTCTTGGCGGCCGCGAAGAGCGTATTCGGCTCGGACATCGTGTACGCGGACTTGCCGATCGGCAAGCCGGCGCCACCCATGCATTAGTATGTAGACGTGGGCTGAGCGTTGCTCCTTGCTGGAGCGTGGATTAACCGCAAAGGTCGCAAAGAACGCAAAGGACGGATCGGTCCGGCCTTCGCAGCCGAAGCGGCTGCTTCGGCGGAGTAGGCTAGGATAGTAAAGAGTTGAAGAGGTTGTCTTTGCGTTCTTTGCGTCCTTTGCGGTTCAAGGCCCGTGTTGCCCGGGTCGCGGCCCGGATGACGATGCCGGGGCGATCCCTGGCGCGTGCTGCCCGCCGGAAATCAGAGGCAAGGTGCCCACCAAGGCGGGCACCCTACGTGGGCTGGGCGGCGGGGCCGGCTACTCGACTTCCATCTTGAGGCGGGCCGTGGCCAGGTTGCCGCCGCGGTCGATGATCGTGACGACGATTTCCAGCGGCCCCTTCTCCAGCGGGGGCACCACGAGCACCTGGTTCAGGCGGACCTGGCGCCCGGCCAGGTCCATGCCGCCCAGGACCCAGTCGTGGCGGGGGGAGAAGAACTGGATGGCCCCGAGGGCCTTGTCGTCCGTGAGGTCGCCGCTTAGGAGGATCGTGGTGGCCCCGGCCCGGAGTTTGGTGGGGTGCGTGATGTCGGCGGCGGGCGGCTGGTTGTCCGACAGGTCGCAGTCGTCGGCCAGGAAGCGCGACCAGCGGAGCATGCGGGCGGTGTCGGCCATGAATCCTGCCTTGGGGCCCGGGGTATTCAGGTAGTTGTTGCGCAGGTTGCGGAACCCGTTGCCCATGATGTCGGCATCGTCGGCCCGGCGGTCGTGCGGCAGGCCGAAGGCGTGGCCCATTTCGTGGGCCACGGCCCCGAAGCCGTCCTCGATGAACTCGAACCGCGGCGAGTCGGCCTTCATGCGATGCAGGGCCGTGCGGCCCTTGATGGGCGTTGAGTCGGCCAGGTACTGCAACTGGCCCTCAACGGTGGCGGCGCAGAACTCATCGCGCAGGACCCAGGCCGAGAACATCCCCACGCCGCCGGAGGTCGAGAACCGGCTCCCGAGCGCAAGACCGCCGGGAAACTCGAACTTCCACGGCCCCTCGGTGTACGTCTCGACGAAGATGACGTAGAGGTTGTCGCGGGCCTGGCCGAGCGCCTCCTCGACCTCCGGCAGGATCCGCGACCACTGGCGCTGGCCGCTGAAGTCGGGGTCGCCGCTGTAATCGCCCGCCGCATCCTTGCCCGGCACGAGGTGCACCCGGGGCTTGCCGTCCTTGAACTCGAAGTCCAGGCCGCCCGTCGGGTAGCCTTTCGATTGCAGGTCCCGCCTGTAGAGGTCGTTGACAAAGGTCATCAGGACCGCGATCTTGTCGGCCCAGTTGGCGGTGGGCCGGCGGTCCTTCGGGACGAAGTAGACCATGCGCACCTTGTTCCGGCGTCCGAGGTCCTTCAGGGGCTCCGGCCGCGCGACGGCCTGGACAGGGGCAGGCTTGTCCCGCTCGGCCGCCTCCTCGGCCGGGGCCGCGCCAAAGGCCGCGGCGGTTGCCGCAAAAGCGCACGCCAGGACCGTTGCCGCAACAAGCCTCTTCATGTTCCGTTCGCCCTCATGGCGGACCGGTCTTCCTGCACCTGGCGCCCGCCTGAGTGTAGGCGATGGGGGGTGGAGCGTCACCACAATTTCCACGTTTTCGGCGTGCCGGGGTGCGCCAGAAGTTTCTGGCACACTTGCCATGGGCTGTCATGCTGAGCGAAGCGAAGCATCTCGCTGTTGGGATGCTGCCGGCGCGCGGCCAAGACGAGATTCTTCGCCCCCGCAAACGGGGGCTCAGAATGACAATCCTTTGGTATTGCCAGAAACTTCTGGCGCACCCGGCGTGCCGCGAGCAACGACCGCGGCCGGCGCGCATCCGGGGCGGGATAACCGCTGTTAAAATGCGGCTGCCATTCGTATAATAGGTAGTCGGTCGAAAGGAACGGGGCAGGAGCCGAGTTATGAGATATGCGCTGTGTTTGGGCGTAGTGCTGGGGGCACTGGCGGCGCCGGCGGCGGGTGTCCTGGGCCAGGTTGACTCGCACGGTCTGCCGCCCGAGATGCCGGCCGTGCTGTTTCCCACCTGGGTGACGGCCTTGCCGCCTTTCGGGTCGCAGGAACTCTCGCCGCCTCTTGTTGTGAAAGGGCCGGCCCGCGCGACAAAGGCCCCCGACGGCGCCGACGGCCGGCCCGACGCCATGAACGTGGAGGAAATGATCAAGGAGCCGCGCGAGGCCATCCGCCTGGCCGAATCCGCCAAGTACAAGGAAGCCGCCACGGCCGGCGCCCAACTGCTGAACCGGGCCCGCGAACTCTACCGCGATTACACCTGGGACTACCTGGGCAACGCCACCGCCTGGTCGTTCATCCAGACGGGCGACTCCAAGGGCGCCGTCCAGGCCCACCTGCTGGCCGCCGCACGCATCGACGACCAGGACGTCGGCGACTACCACCGCGCGGTCGCCCGGATGCTGACCCAGACGAAGAAATCGGCCGAGGAAATGAAAAACGCCTCGACCTACCGCGAGGAACTCCGCAAGGCCCTGGCCGATCAACTCGAAAGCCTCCGCCGCAGCGCGTCCGCAGCCAAGAAGACCCCTCATTCCGCAACGTTCCTGAAGTACGTCCAGGACGCCTACGCGAAACTGCGGCTGCTGACGGCCGCCGACCCGGACCTGGCCAAGAGCGACGCCCAAGGGGCCTTCCGCGAGGGGGCCCAGGGGCTGGTGGCCAGCGTCCTCGCGGCGCAGATGGCCGACGCCCAGAAGATGCAGACCAGCCTGCACGACACGGCCGCCGCCGGCGTCCACTCGCAGGAAATCGACGAGTGGAACCGCGACATCCGGGCCCTCTGGTCCAAGGTCCAGGTCCTGAAGCGCCTCTGCCGCATGGGCAACTACCTGGAGCGCATGGGCCTGGCCTCCACGGGCGGCGAGGCCGAACGGTTCTTCGCCGAGGCCCACAACCTCCTCTTCGTGCCCGACAAGGAGGGCATGGTCTGGCAGGAAATGGGCCGGTCGAAAATGTTGGACGGCATAGCCCATATTGACATCCGGCAGTACGTTCCCTGGCAGGAAACCTACGTCTCTCCCCTGGGCGTCAAGTCCGACGGGCCGACGCAGCTCCCGGATAACCGCTTCAAGCCGGTCAACGGCCAGATGACGCCGATACAAAACGGCCAGATGACGCCCATGACCGGGAAGATGCAGCCCTTGGGCCCCCCCATGACGCCGAAGTATCGGTAGCGACTCGCCCCTCGGCCCCTGCCCCCCGGGTACAGCCTCAGTCTCGCAGACGCTCCTCAAGCCGCCAAGACTGACGCCGTACCGGGTGCGCCAAGAGTTTCTGGCACGGGTGGCATGGCCCAGGCCGCCGTTGCCTGGGCATGCTCCCTGGCCGACGGGCGACATGCCCACAGCCTGCCCGCCTTGGCAGGCCAGCAGCGGCCCGCCCAGGGGGGCAGGCCGTGGGCATGCCACCCCCGAGCAGGGGCCTTGCCAGAAAATCTTGGCGCACCGGCCGTACCCCCTCGGCGCGATTTTGCTTGAAAGTGGGCGCACTATTTCGTTTCGTATTGCCGGGGATAAGGCGGGAAAGATGGCACAAGTGGCACCCGTCAACGCGGGCGGAGCGGCCCCGGCGGATTCCGGACAGGCCCTGGCGGCGTACCAGGCCCGCGAATCCGCACTCTACCAGATCCGCGACGCCCTCCTGGCGGCCGACAAGTGGGACGCGTTCCTGGAGAACCTCCAGCAGCGCGGCCTGCCCGAGGCCCGCGCCCGCCAGATCATCGACGTGCCGGTCCCGATGGACCTGCACCTGCACTCCACGCACTCGGACGGCCAGGTGCCGGCCCAGAAACTCGCCTGGCTGGCCCGCATCATGGGCCTCAGGACCATCGCCCTGGCGGACCACGACAGCCTCTCCGGCACGCGCGATCTTTACAGCGAGGCCACCCTCCTGGGCCTTGCCGCGATCCCGGCCGTCGAACTCTCCACCGGCCAAGCCGGCCTGGAGATCCTCCTCTACTTCCCCGACGCCGGCCGCTTCTTCCATTTCCTGACCACGCCGCGCGGCAACCGGTTCGCCAAGTACCTGGAGGAGAAACAGCAGGCGGTCCATGAGGCGACGCTCAAGGTCCTGCCTGCCGTCAACCGCTGGCTCAAGCGCCAGGATATCCCGCCGGAGCGCCACATCACCGTCGAGGAACTGGACGCGTGGTTCGGCGGGCAGAAGCCGTACTACCCCGGCACGCTGGCCGTCCTGGGCCTGAAGCGCCTGAGCGACCGGCAACGCAAGGCCCTGGGCATCCGCGATCCGCGCACGTTCAACACGAAGGTCGTCACGCCCGCCCTGAAGCGCCTGGCCGACCCGCCGGCCGCGCAGGCCGACCTCTGCCGCGCTACCGAAGACGTCCGCAAGCAGATCGCCGCCATCCGCCAGTCACGCGCAGGGGCCGTGGCCATCCTCAGCCATCCGAGGGAACTGGTGACCAAGGGCAGGATGTCCATCGGCCAGGTCGCCAAGACCCTCGAGTACCTGGTGCAGAAGGCCGGCTTGGACGGCATTGAGATCGGCTGCGCCCGCGACACCGAGGCCGACGTCCGCGTGTGGCGCGAAATCGTCGACGACCTCGGCGCCTCCTCCGGCAAGGGCAAGGCGCCGGCCCCCGGGCCGCTCATCGTCTCCAGTTACACGTCGGACTTCCACGTCCTGGCCCCGGGGACCGCCACGGGCGAAATCACCCTCGGATTCGGCCTGCTCGATGAGCGGCCGGAGTATCGGCGGGGGAACCTGCGGCCGCAAACGTCGCCGGAAGAACTGCTCGAAGCCATGCGGCACCGCGCGGCCTTACGCTGCAAGCAGTAGCCGCCGGCGGCCGCTTCTCGAACCCGCCGCGCCACAGGCGATCGTGAACCGTCCCGGTAGTCCGTCACACTTGTTCTTGTGGCTTGA
>Ga0315291_10009963_pt1 | contig 11637 bp, 9 predicted proteins | sample YL17G12_20_MG_FD_203070 | JGI IMG/M metagenome (GOLD analysis project Ga0315291, IMG submission 203070) | Sediment microbial communities from Yellowstone Lake, YNP, Wyoming, USA - YL17G12_20 | ecosystem: Environmental > Aquatic > Freshwater > Lake > Sediment | place: USA: Wyoming | collected...
GTTCACGCAGACCATCACCCAGACGACGAATATCGCTAACCTGTTGCAGTCCACCGCTGCGGCCGCCGAGCGTGTCTTCGAATTCCTCGATGAGGAAGAGGAAATACCCGACCCCGTCGATGCCGCCAAACTGGAGAATGTTTCCGGCCATGTATCGTTTGATAACGTGCACTTCGGCTATAACCCGGAGAAAATAATCATCAATAATTTCTCCGCGGATATTCACCCCGGGCAAAAGGTAGCCATCGTCGGCCCCACGGGCGCCGGCAAGACCACGCTGGTCAAACTGCTCATGCGTTTTTATGATGTCAATAGCGGCAGCATTTCCGTCGATGGAATTGACATTAGAAAGCTCAAGCGGGAGGACCTCAGGTGCATGTTCGGCATGGTCTTACAGGACACCTGGCTGTTCAACGGCTCTATAAAAGAGAATATAAGATACGGCAATCCCCATGCCACGGACGAGCAGGTTGTCGCGGCGGCAAAAATGGCTTATGTCGATGCTTTCGTGCACACTCTGCCGCACGGCTATGACATGGAGCTAAATGAGGAGTCCAGCAACTTATCCCAGGGACAAAAACAGCTCGTGACCATCGCCCGGGCATTCCTCACCGACCCCAAGATATTGATATTGGATGAAGCTACCAGCTCCGTCGATACCAGGACGGAAGTGCTGATACAAAAAGCCATGGAAGAGCTGACCAGGGACCGGACCGCCTTCGTTATCGCCCATCGTTTATCGACCATCCACAACGCCGATATTATCCTGGTGATGAAGGACGGGGATATCGTCGAGCAGGGCACGCACGAGGAACTCCTGGAAGCTAACGGCTTCTATGCCTCGCTTTATTACAGCCAGTTCGATACTGTCGCCGCCGAAACTTAAGGGAACGGCGGGGTAATTTCAAAATTGAATACAGCCCTTGAAATCTGCTCCGGAGGTAAAAAATGAAAGTCGTAGCTATTGTGGGCAGCCCCCACGCTGACGGGAATACCAGTTATCTGGCCGACCAGGCGCTCGAAGAGTTAGCCTCGCAGGGCATTGAAACCGAGAAAATCGTTCTGGGACAGTGCGTCATCGGTCCCTGCCTCGCCCATGACAAATGCGGCACGTTCTCGGCCTGCAAAGTAAAGGATGATGCCCCCGGCATTATCGAGAAATATAACCGAGCCGACGGCGTTATCCTGGCCAGCCCGGTCTACTTTTTCGATGTCTCAGCCCAGATGAAAGCCTTTATAGACAGGAACTTTTTCACTTTTACTCACGGCGGCAAGAAGAAAGCTAAATATGCCGGCCTGATTGCCATCGGGGGCGGCGGCGGGGCTGATGAGACCATCGCCACTTTAAAGAGGTTCGCCGGACTGCCTGATGAGAACTGCTTCGTTGTTGCCGGATATACCGGGCAGGATTCCGCTAAAAACAACCCTATTATCATCAAACAGGCCCGTGAAATGGGCAAGAAAATGGCGGCAAAATTAGCCCGCAAAAAGTAAAGTTCAGGCTCAATTATTACCAGAAGAACTCTTGAATCCCATCCATAAATGGTGTTATTCGGTTTTGGTTGTTTCATCATCAAAACTCACCCCTTTTAAGCTCTCCCCCTTAATCCCCCTCTCAAACCCCCTCTCAAACAGCAGGATAGCACGAGATAGAAAGTAAGTCTGTTTGAGAGGGGTTCACCCTGAAGGTTCTCCCTGAAGGGACAGGGGTGAGGTTATCACATAACAACCAAATGCAAACAGAACCCCATAAATTTCAGCTTGACCATATTGACGCCGTCTGTTATACTTCGGGCGAAAGTCTCTTGCCCGCTTTTGAAAAGGCATATTTAAGAAAGGAGTCTGTCTAAAATGGCTAAGAAAGAGTTCGCTCACCTGGTAAAACCCATGATTATCCAGGACCCGCCCAAAGGGCTTTACGCCGAGCCCTGCATCTGGATGGAAGGCAAGGACCTGGAGGGATTTAACGCTCATTTTTCCTTCGGGTTCGTGAAAAAACCTTCCACCTTTCATCCCCTCGAAGGAGCCTTAATCCACCCTTATGATGAAGTCCTCGTTTTCGAGGGGACCAACAGTAAAAATATCCTGGACTTAGGCGCCGAGGTATCGGTAGAAATCGGGGAAGAACGGGAAGAGGTTGTGTTCACCAAACCTTCTTGCGTGATTATCCCCAAGGGGACTCCCCACGGTCCGGTCAGGGTCAGGAAGCTGAAGAGGCCTATCTCTCATTACACCATCGGCCTGGCGGCCGCCTACAAGGCTACCGCTGTTCCGGTTGAGGGTAAACCTGCCAAAGCTAAAGCTACCAAATATGGCCATCTGGTCAAGAAAATGTGGACCAATTTCAAAAGCATGGGGAGGACCGCCGGAGGCGGAGCAGCTCTGCCCGGCGGACCGGACAGGCTGGCCGCCAACCAGTACGGCGTCATCCGGGCGGCGGAAATGGGCGTGGGGCCCGGCAACGGCGACGAGGTTGTCTGGCTTTACGGCGACGACCTGGAAGGGTTGAACCTTAATTTCACCTGGGGTTTGTACAGTCGCAACGGCAAATGGCACCGCAAAGGCGAATCCCATTACCATCCCGAGGCGGAGATACTCTGCTTTGTCGGCCTCGACCCCGATAAACTGGATTTCCTGGGCGCCGAGCTGGAGCTAGGCATGGGCAAAGACTACGAGAGGCATATCTTCAATACACCCACCGTGGCTATCTGTCCGGCCGCTTTCCCCCACCTCCCCCTCATTACCCGCTGGGTGGATAAGCCTTACGGCTTTTTCGTCATCTGTCTCAGCGGCGAACACGCCTCGCCGTGGGTGGAAGCTTAATCGACTTTGCTTGATATATGAAATACCGTAAATTCGGCCGGCTGGACTGGAAAGTCTCGGCCCTGGGCTTCGGCTTGGCGCGTCTGCCTGCACGGGGCAACGACCCCGCTGATATTGATGTCGCTGCCTCTGTCGCTTTGCTCCGCCTTGCCGTCGCTTCCGGCGTCAATTACCTGGACGTTGGCTGGCCCTTTGCCGTAAAGAGCCATGAGCGCTTGTCCCGCGTGCTCCGGGAAGCGCTGCCAAACGGCTATCGCGATAAAATTTAAATTGCCGCTACCCTGCCTTCTTCTAAAATCAGGGCGCCGTCCGACTTCGACCGTTATTTGGAGGACCTGCTTAAGTGGCTCCGCGCTGATAGTATCGACTTTTTACTGCTGGGCGGCTTGAACCGGGATACCTGGCCTGACCTCCAGGGCACGGACGTGCTGCGCCGGGCGGAGGCCGCTATGGCTTCTAAAAAAATCGGCGATATCGGCTTCTTTTTCCACGACCAGTACCAGTTTCTCCGGGACATTCTGGAAGCTTACGATAACTGGGCTCTCGCCCAATTCCAGTACAGTTTTATGGACGTCGACCACCACCCCGGCTTCGGCGGACTTCAACTGGCCGCCGCTAACGGACTGGGGGTGGTCGTCTCCAGGCCGCTTTTAGGGGGCAGGCTCACTAAAGAGCCCCCGGACTCCGTGGCCGCGATATGGGCGGACGCTAAACCCCAACGCCCCCCGGCCGAATGGGGCTTGCGCTGGGTCTGGAATCACCCGGAGGTCGCTACCGTCGTCGGTGATATGACCACCCCGGAGCAGGTAAAAGCCAATGCCGCCCTCGCCGATACTGCCTTAGCGGACGGCTTTACCGTGCCGGAGGAGCTGGTCATCAGTCGGGTCAGGGATGCTTATCGCGCCTTGAAGCCCATCCCCTGCACCGCCTGCCGCGGCTGCATGCCCTGTCATCAGGACATCGATGTTCCCCGTATCTTTGAGATTTATAACGACGCCGCCATGTACGGCGATACTGAAACGGCAAGGTCTATCTACCGCCTCGAAAAACACGACCTCGCTGGCTGTAACGACTGCGGCACCTGCGCTAATGCCTGCGGCAAGAGGATTCCCATCGCCGACTGGCTGAAAAAAACGCGCGCATTACTGGCGGATGAGGATAAATAACCCACGGGTATGGAGAAAACCCCCTTAGAAGTCGTTCAGAAACCGCTCATGGTGAGCCTGTCGAACCATAGCGGTATACTTGCTTTGCCCTTCGACAAGCTCAGGGCGAGCGGGGATAAGATGTTTTTTATTATTGCTAAACGACCTCCCTCAACCATTATCTTCCGCACAGCGGATGTTATATAATTACTTATATAAGCTTCTCTTCCCCGTTAAACTACTCGTCTTGCGTAATTCCCCGTTGAGGTCTATTCATGAAAATAACGGTTATTGGGGCATCCGGCAATGTCGGTTCCTGCGCCGCCTTCTCCATCGCTGCTCAAAGGCTGGCTGATGAGCTGCTTTTAATCGACCTCCCCCGTCAGGACATGGTGACCCTGCACGCTATGGACATTGATACCGCGGTTACCGGTAAGGATATGCTCGTGCATGCCGGCCAGTACGAGGACATGGTTGGCTCGGATATTGTCATCATGGCGGCAGGCTCAGCGAAGACCTTCCTCTCCCGCATGGCGGTACTCCCCGAGAACCTTCCTCTCATTCGTGACATCGCCGGAAACGTTAAGCAACATTGCCCCAACGCCTTGGTGATTATGGCCACCAACCCGGTTGACCCCCTCAACTACGCCATGCACCTCGCCTCTGGCCTCGACCGCCGCCAGCTTATCGGCTATTCCTATAACGACTCTATCCGGTTCCGCATGAGGCTGGCGCAGGCACTCGATGTCGACTCCAGCCGCGCCGAGGGCACGGTCATCGGCGAACACGGTGACAGCCAGGTGCTGCTCTTCAGTTCGGCGAAAGTTGACGGCAAGCCTGTTAAAGTAAGCGACGATATGAAACGGAAAATACGCCAGCAGGTGCCGGACGGTCAGAAGCTATTGGGAGAGCTCAGGGAGAAGACCGGCCGTACCGCTGCCTGGACAACGGCGGTAGGGCTGACAGCCGTGTGCCGCGCCATCGTTGAGGACACCGGCGAAATGATTCCCTGCTCCGTGGTGCTGGACGGCGAATATGGCTGTAAAAATTTAAGCATGTCCGTCCCCACGATTCTTGGGATAGACGGAGTTAAGAAAATCCTCGAGTGGCGGCTTGCTCCCGATGAACGCGAGCTATTAAATCAATCCATCGAAGTCCTCAAGCCCGCCATGAAATATGTGGAGGAACTCCTGCACCTGTGTTAAAACGCAGAGAGCAAAATCCCCCTCGTATCCCCTTCCGATTTCATACGGAATCCCGTATGAAGGGAGTGAATCGGGACTTTACAAAAGGGGGATGTGGTAACGGATCCTTCGCGGAGTTTACCCCGATTTTATCGGGGCTGGAATGACAGAACACGATCGAGGTATTGCCATAAGCAGCCAGAAATTTGAAAAGCTACTGGAACCGGGGCAAATCGGTAGGGTGAAAACCCGCAACCGCATCATCAAGACCGCTAACGGCACGTCGTTTATCGAGCCTACCGGCTACGTCGGGGATAGGGCGCTGGCTTACTATGAGGCTATGGCTAAGGGCGGCGTGGGACTGCTCATCACCGAGTCCTGTGGCGTCGAATACCCGCTGGGCGTCCAGCACCCGCCCGTCCAGTTCCACCTCGACGACGATAAATACATTCCGAGCTATACGGAACTTGTCAAAGTCATACACAAGCAGGGCTGCCCCACGTTTATCCAGTTCCAGCATGCCGGCCCCTGGAATCCCACCGGCCTCCTTCCCAAGCGCGATACCAAGGCTGCCTCCGCGCTGACGCAGGAAGAGCTTCCGGGCCCGGGCTTTGCCGTTCCTAGAGGCATGAGCCATGCCGAGGTTAAAGAGTACATCGATATCTGGGCTAAAGCCGCCGAACGGGCCGCTAAGGCAGGCTATGACGGCGTGGAAGTTAACGGCAGCGCCTGCCACCAGATTAACACATTCTTATCGCGTATCTGGAACAGGCGTGATGACGAATACGGCCCCCAAACCCCGGAAAACCGCTCCCGCTTTATGTGCGATATCGTGCGGGAGATTAAAAAACGACTCGGCCGGGACTTCCCCGTCACCTGCCTCATCAATATCGTGGAATACCGCCATCCTAAAGGCACCACCCTCGAGGAAGGCGTGCAAATCGCTAAACTTTTAGCGGAAGCCGGCGCGGATGCCATTCAGTGCCGGGCGCACAGCTACCATCACCGCGACGGCCTCATTCAGCCGGAAAAAATGTTCTATCCGGAGCCGCCGGATGATTTGCCGAAAGATTTGGACTGGAGTCGCGGCGGCAAGGGCGCTTTAGTCCCCCTCACCGCCGCTGTCAAGAAAGTGGTCAAAGTCCCCGTCTTTTGCGCCTGCCGGCTCGACCCCGTTATCGGGGAAGAATACCTGCGTCAGGGTAAGCTGGACTTCGTCGGTATGACGCGCCGTCTGTTAGCCGACCCCGAGCTGCCCAATAAGGTTATCGAGGGCAGGACGGAGGATATCCGTCCCTGCACCGGCTGCCTTCACTGTATCGATGTCCGCAATAAGAACCAGCTCCTTGAATGTATGGTCAACGCCTCTCTGGGCAAAGAGAGGGAGCATGCCTTAAAGCCCGCCGCTAAAAAGAAGCGGGTCATGGTGGTGGGCGGCGGCCCGTCCGGTCTGGAGGCGGCGCGGGTGGCGGCTCTAAGAGGCCACGAAGTAAGCCTCTACGAAAAAACTCCTCGTCTGGGCGGCCTGGTGCCCATGGCGGCGATGGTCAAAGACGTTGAGCGTGACGACCTTTTAAAACTGGTGAAATACTTTAAGACACAGATGGCTAAACAGGGTATTACCGTCACCCCGGGTAAAGAAATCGGCGTTAAAGAAATCGAGGCGTTTAAGCCGGATGTGCTGGTGCTGGCGGCGGGCGCTTTACCGGATAGTCTCAAGATTCCCGGCAGCAACCGCCGCAGCGTCGTTAGCAGCGCCAGTCTGTTAAAGCAGCTCCACTTTTTCCTGAAATTCTTCGGGGTAAAAACACTGTCGCGCCTGACTAAAATCTGGATGCCCATCGGCCAGCGCGTGGTTATCGTCGGCGGCGCCATCCACGGCTGTGAGACCGCCGAGTTCCTCATCAAGCGCAATCGCCGGGTGACTATCGTCCATGACGGTAAATCCCTTGGCGAAGGCATACCAGTCGAGGACCAGATGCGCTTCTTCCCCTGGCTGGATAAAAAGGGCATCGTCCGCTACACGGAAGCCATTTACGAGGAAGTAACCGATAAAGGGCTGGTTATCACCACTAAAGAGGGTGAGAAAAAGACCCTGGAAGCCGATACTATTTTAGTGACCCTTCCCTACCTGCCAAACAACGACATCATAAAAAGCCTGGCGGGAAAAGCCCCGGAAATATATAACATCGGCAGCGGCGCGGAGCCGGGACTGATAGTCAACGCTATCGCGGACGGGGCGCGCCTAGGGCATAAGATATAATATTCTTAATAAATGTTATGTTGACCGACACTGCCGTCCGATGATACGATAAAAACAAGGACAACATAGTGATGGTGAAGCTATAGGTTTCTGCCGTGAAGTTCAGCGAACTGGTCAGGCTTTTAAATCAATGGCTTTAAGCTGGTCAAGGAGAAGGGGTCTATCCGGTACTATGCTAAAGTAGGCGTTGATAAATTAATTAGAATTGACTATTATGGTTCTAGGGAAATCCCCACCGGTACTGGTGATGCTATTCTAAAAGCGGCCGGTATCAAGAAGGGGAGGTAGTGATGATAGATTTAAAATATTCTCTGGTAATCGAAGCAACTGAAGACCCTTCGTTCTTTACCTTCTTTTCGCCGGACCTGCAGGGTTTTACCGGCGTTGGACATTCCGTTGAAGACTGCCTCTACAAGGCAAAATGGGGCATGGAAGAGCATGTTGACCTCCTTAAAGAACGAGGCATTTCTATTCCAAAACCCAACCCTAATCCCAACGTCATGATTAAAAATGCACCGCGTCTGGCAGCGATTGGCTAGAACTGGTGCTATAATTATTAATGATAACAGACCTTATATTTGTCTCATCCAGAAGGAGAATAGATGGAAATTTCCGGCGTACGCAGGAACAGCAAAATATTAATTGACGGCGCGCTTTACAACGTTGAAGAAGCCGAGTTCACCAAGCCGGGTAAGGGGCGCTCCGTTTATCGCCTCAGATTGAAGAACCTGCGTGACGGCGGCATTATCGACCGCACCTACCGCTCCGGTGAGAAGGTCGAGGAAGCCAGCATGAACACGGAGGAAGAACAATATCTCTATCATGAAGGCGATCAGTATTATTTCATGAATACCAAGACCTTTGACCAGCATCCCCTCTCGGCAGACCTGCTCGGCATTAAAAAGAACTTCCTCAAAGAAGGCATGGAAGTCGTCATGCTGATGATGGGTGACGAGCCTATCGATGTCACCCTGCCGATAACCATCGACCTCAAGGTAATCGAAACCGAAATATCCACCAAGACTGCCACCATTACCCCGCAGATGAAGTCCTCCATCGTGGAAACCGGCTACCGCATTGACACCCCGTCCTTTATCAAGGTGGGGGATGTAATTAAAGTGGATACCCGCTCCGGCAATTACGTGGAACGCGTCTCCACCGGAAAGTGAAGCATGGCAGAGGATGAACACCGCCGCCTTGCCCGCCTGGCGCCCAACCTCCGGCGGCGAGCCCAAATCTACGATTTCATCCGTGCTTTCTTCAAAGAGCGGGATTTCCTTGAAGTAGAGACCCCCATCCGCGCCCCCGCCATCGCCCCGGAGCCGTTCATCGTCCCCTTTCAGAGCGAGGACTGGTTCCTGGCCGCCTCCCCGGAGCTCCACATGAAACGCCTGCTTGCCGCCGGTTATGAAAAGTTGTTCCAATTCTCGCACTGCTTCCGTAAAGGCGAAAGGGGCCGCTGGCATAATCCGGAATTCATCATGCTGGAATGGTACCGTCAGGGCGCGGACTACCTTGGAATCATTCAGGATACGGAGCAGCTGATAGCGTCAATCGCGCATAAGCTCGGCCTTAAGAACACTATCAAATATCAGGGACAAAAGATTGACATCAGCCTGCCCTGGCCCCGGATTACCGTTAGAGACGCCTATATCAAGTCGGCCGGCTGGGACCCCGTGGCGGTAAACGACTCCGTCAGGTTCGATATGGACTTTGTGTCTAAAGTCCTCCCCGCCTTTTCCCCGGAACGCCCCACCGTGTTGATTGATTACCCCGCCCCGCAGGCTTCACTGGCGCGCCTCAAGCCGGGTAATCCCCTTGTCGCCGAGCGTGCCGAGGTCTTTATCGGCGGCCTGGAGCTGGCTAACGCTTACAGCGAACTTATCGATGCGCGGGAGCAGGCAAGCCGTTTCCGGGAAGCGGTAGAGGAAATCCGCCGGGAACGCGGGCAGGACATGCCCCTGCCGGATAGCTTCATTAAAGCCGTAGCCCGCCTCCCCGAATGCGGCGGCATCGCCCTGGGCATTGACAGGCTCGTGATGCTTTTCTGCGATGCTGCCTCGATAGATGACGTTCTGCCCTTTACGGTGGATAACACTTAATCGCCATCGAAGAAGCTATTTACTCTTCCCCGACTTCAACCTCGCGTTCTTTTCCCCCTCCGAGGTCTCTTTATTGGTAACGGGGTGTTTGTAGTGGAAGGGGAAAATATAGCCGGAAAGGTAACGCCCGTCATTCAAATCGATGGGAATGTCCGGCCTGGGGCCCCGGAACTCGCCATTGATGTAAGGCCGGTTCACGTCCTCCGGCATCGCCCAGTCCCCGGCTAACCTTACGGCGTACGGTATTACCCACTTGATGGATAGGATTTTCCAGGTTCCTTTTTCCTTGATATAGCACATTTCGTATATGCCGCTGACGAACGAGCGCCGTAGGCTGTCCCCGCGCGGGACGAAAATACCGCCGAAAGCGTACCACCTGCCCCTGGCTGTCCTGCCGCTGGGGTCGATGTCCACGATGCCGGCAATCTGCATCACCTGGTGCATGAACTCCGGCGGCGATACCTTCATAAACTCGAAGTACCTTTTCACGCCTTCCTTGCCCAGCCACTGCCCTTCGAGCCAGTTCAGGCGCACGTCCGGGCTATCGGCAAAACAGTCCACTATTTCCTGGTACATCATGTGTTCGACGTAATAGCCGTAGGCTTTTTGCAGCTTCTTTATCGCCTCGATGTCCTTTAAAATCGTCAACTGTTTCTCCTGGGCCTTGACCTTCTTCTCCAGCGCTTCAATTCTCGCTAACATTCCCGCCGCATCCATGGTAATTTCCCTCCTTATAAAATAGGCTAGTCGCCCCGGAGCTTCCGCAGCAGCCCCCTGAGCGTCTGCCACAGTGTGTTGGCGCTGTCTATCTGCGCTTCCGGTACGTTTGTTTCGCCGTAGCGTACGCTTTCATACATTTCCGTCAGGCTGTGCAGCGGCCCGCTGCCCTCGGGCACGTAACGCTGTAAGCGGCTGGCGTATTCATCGGCCGTCTCGTGGCGGCGGCGCGCTATCCCCGACCAGCCTGCCTCCCACTGTAAATGGCGGTATATGTCCCGGATATCCAGCCGGCTCGTTGCGTTTTCGTCGAAACGGTACTTCGGCGTTTCGGGCGCTTTCCGCTTGAATCTCTGCCCCATCATGTTAAAAAACAGCTTTAAATCGTCCCTTAACCCTTTCCAGCTAAAGAGGGACTCGCGGATTTCTTCTATCTCCTCCCGGGCACGCCGCGCCCGGAAGCGTGAGACGGCTTTCGCCAGGATAAAAATCACCACCCCGATAACCACCGCTACTACCAGCCATTTAATCGTTTGCGTCACGGCCAGCGGCAGCTCTTTCGGCGTCACCTCCGGCATCGTCGGCATGGACATGTTGCCGGAAATGTCGGACAAGCCTTGCCCGGTGCCGCGTATCAGATTAATCAGCCACTGTAAAATCCACATCAGGGCGTCGGCGATGTAGTTAAGCGGTATTAACAGATAATTCAATATCTTCCCCAGGAACCCGAAGATGACATGCGCACCCCGTCCGATGCTGTCGAAAAATTCGGGTGATAAGGCGGAAGCAATGCCGAAACCCACCAGCACTACCCCGCCGATAACCCCCAGCATTATCGGCAGCCAGCGCCATACCGACGTCAGTGCCGCTTCTTCACGCGGCATCGTGCGGCGCATCAGGTAGAGATGACAGATGGCAATAGACATCAGGCCGAAGAAGAAGAAGGCTATTACGTTTACCCCGATGCCCTCTCCCGGCCTCGTTATTCTGCCCGATGCCGAGCTTATTTGCCAGATAATAATCAGCGCGATGAGAGCTACCATGCCGAGCAGGAAGGTGCGGTAGATATCTTTGAAATATGATGTGGATTGCCCCAGTATGATGCCCCGCCACCAGAGATACAGGAATGCCGGCAGCGCCACCACGATGGTGCCGGGATTTTTTAAAGTATTTCCCAGCACCTGTCCGGTATGGGCAAACCATCCGCCGCTTAAAAAAGTGTAGCCGTCGGCATACTCATAACCGAGCACCAGCAGCATCGTGACCAGCCCGCCGCCGATGACGATGCTCTGGATGGCCCACATCGGAATTTTTAGTTTAATGGATATCCTCGTCACCAGCAGCGAGACCGCCAGCACGATAAACACCGCACCCAGGCTAAGTACAGGGCGGGATTCCCGAAA
>Ga0315291_10009964_pt1 | contig 11637 bp, 10 predicted proteins | sample YL17G12_20_MG_FD_203070 | JGI IMG/M metagenome (GOLD analysis project Ga0315291, IMG submission 203070) | Sediment microbial communities from Yellowstone Lake, YNP, Wyoming, USA - YL17G12_20 | ecosystem: Environmental > Aquatic > Freshwater > Lake > Sediment | place: USA: Wyoming | collected...
ATCGAGGGGTATTTGGATCTCCTTTGTCGTCCCCGGCCTTAACGAGGCGACAACATCCTTAACAGGAGAAGTAAAGACATTCACTCCAAGGACGATCAGCATGTCATCTGTCCGTCCGATGCAACGCACTCAAAAACTCTCTAAGCTGGTTATCAAAAAAAATCTGTACATGGTGGATGATTAAAGGTGAACTCTTTTCTTGGCATAATCTACAATCATTTCTAAAGAGTCCCTCGTGAATCGGAAGCAAGGGCTTTGGCAGCTTCATTCAGTGATTTCGGCTCTAGATATTCAAATTTGGGAATGCGCATTTTTACCTCCTTTTAAAACTCCCCTTCTTCCTTCAACATCTCTTTAATCTCCTCCCTCAATCTTTTCTTCAAGTCCTTCGGCTAAGTCTTCGATCTGAAGCTTTTTTAGCTTCTCCATCGTTGGCAGGCCTCTTTCCGACCATCCTCGAATCGAATAGTACTCTTTTAATACCTCATTCCAAGGAACTACCTTTCCTTTAAATATACCCATCTGGGCAGGTTCGTAAGCTCGTTTGTCTGCAAAAGTGTCATTTCTATAATCCCAACCCTTTAATCTGTAATTGAAAAGTCTCTGTAAATTAAAAACCCTTTCTCCTATTTGCATTAACTCATCGTATGTTGTATCCCAGCCCGTGATTTTATTCAAAATGTCAGAATAGGTTGTGGGGCCAAATCCTACCATTAGAAACTGGGTGGCAGACCCGAACATACAGGTAACAAGTGAGTTGAATAGTGCAACCAAATTCTCCGTCCATACGGAGAACAAAGCCTTTCCTTTTGTATCCCTGACCCATTCCACATCAACTTTTTGAGAATCTCCAAATATCTTCTTTTTTAACTCTTCAGGCATGTCTAACAGCTTTAAGGATTCTTGATACACTTCAGCGCAGGTTTTACCTAAAAACTTAGGGTATGTATCTCTTTTTTCCGGCATAAAAGCTAACTCCCAAACATTATGGTGGCGAAGCCAATCTCCTCCCCTGGGGCTTGTCAAAGCACCCAATGACCACATCAATGCTTGAATTTTTACATCCCTCTGTATATATTCTTTGCCCTTCACGTGGGGCGCAATCTCTTCAGATCCCTTGCCAATCTTCTGACTCGCCTCAGCCACTCCATTCGCTAACAAGTCTCCCAATTTCCCCTGCCGATAGGCGATCCGACGTGCTAGCTCACAGATTAATTCTGCATCACCGCGCTTGAGGGTTAATCCATCTGTGTCATCAAGAGTCAGAATCCCTCTTTCAAAACAATCAACTGCCCAGGAATAGGTCATTGAAAAAGAAGCTGGGTCCAAACCAAGCTCCTGTAACAATCTCTCAAAGTGAATCCACTCTCCGAATTCCTGTATGCCCAGATTACGCAGACACACAGTCAGGAATGTCATATGGCCACCGAGATGTCTCAGACCAGAATATTTCCCCTCTTTAATTTGTAGCCAGTGATAGCAGGGATTGGGGCAATCGAGACATCCAACATTCTTGAGATGAGGGAAGTCGGCTGCCTGTCTGTTTTCGACTAACATGGCCCCGCTTATTGGCCAGTCCCTTGCAGTTGCTAAGCTTGTCGTCGCTCCGTGCTCTCGCCATAATTTTATCATTGGTTCGTTGTCAACGAATGTCTTGACGGCACGGTAAGAAGAGTCCAGCAATCCACGAGGATCGTGCAGTGAGATTTCGCCAGTACCGCGAACAGCAATGGCTTTCAGGTTTTTTGAACCCATTACGGCTCCAGCTCCTGAACGGCCCGGACATGAAGTGCCGTCAGAACATGGTGGAGAATATTTCACCAGACGTTCACCTGCAACAGAAGTGCTCAGGACACGAATTTCACCTTCATAGCGCTCTCCCAATTCCTCCCTTATCATCCTTACTGTTTCACCGGTTTCTTTTCCCCAAATATGAGAGGCATCCTTGAATATCACTCTGCTGTCATCAATGAAGACATAAATTGGTTTCTTGGCTTTACCCCTTATGATGACAATGTCAAACCCCGCGTACTTGAGCATTGAAGGAAAAAACCAACCAAATGATCCTGAGCCAAACCCTCCGGTTTTAGGGTCAATGCAACCGAGCATGGCCCGTCCTGACTGGGGTGCAGCCGTGGCTGTCCATGGCCCTGTGGCAATAATGATCTCATTCTCAGGGCTGAAAGGCTCTATGGCGTTAGAGAAATCTTCCCAAAGAATTTTGGTAATCACCCCGTCCCCACCCAGCCAGAGCCTTGGATTGATACCATAACTGCCCCAAAACTTATCAATGGGCAATATATCTATTTTTTGGTTATCTAAAGTAATAATCAATACATTTCCCGCATATCCGGCAGGAATGGACATAATTTTCTCCTTTTAAATAGGTTCTTCTTCTCTCGCTCTTGCACGGAGTTGGATCATCTTCTTAGCCAAACGATCTCTTTTAGGTAAATGAGCCAAATTTTTGGGCAAGAATTGCAATGCGCCGCTTGCACAAAACCTAACGCACTGGGGATCCCCCCCACATAATTCGCATTTAACAATCTGTTTCCTGTTCAGGTCATAGAGAATTACACCAAAAGGGCAGCCCACCATACACATTCTGCAACCTACACATTTGTCATGGTTGATAATCAAGGCACCCGTGTCATCATTCCTCTCGACAGCGAGAGCAGGGCATAGATACAGACAGTATGGTTGATCACATTGCTGGCAGGTAATCATATCAAAAATCAGATCGTCCTCATCCGTCATTTTCGTAATTGCATGTCCCTCGTGCCTAACAATATGAATCCTGGATTTTGATAGACTTGTTGCTCCATTGTTATAGGTTGAGCAGGCAGTCATGCAATACATGCAACCTGAGCAATAATGTGGGTCAAACACGATAACCTTCTCCTCATCCATTGACTTAACCTCCGCATCTGTGTCAAACTTACGATCACTTAAAAATAAGTTGATCCCTTGCCAGTTTTAACCTCTGCCTCTCACGCTATTAAGCTTTCGACCAAAGGGAAACTGTTTGAGGAAGCGAAATGGGGGTCTCCTGAAAGACATTAGATCCTTATAGGTTTTTACCTTTTCTTTTCTCAAAATAGCAGCAAGAAATAACCCCAGGTCTTCGTCCCAATTGATCGACTGGATGCCAACCAGCACTCCATTGGACAGAACGAGTCGCCGATAGCCTCCATTTCTTCTCACTTCGATAATGTCAAGGCCAGAGTCAAGGCTGGTTCCAATGCTACCAATTGAAACCGCCTTGAGGTCAAAGACATCCACCGCAGTAATATTAAGGGAGCCAGTATATGTTCGGGGAATTCCAGCTGCGTTACTGCCTGCGACCTCGCCTTGCTGTCTTGCGTTGTGCCACAGTAAACTTAAAATAGGTTGGCCGTCAATCAAACTCAGCGCCTCGGCACAATCACCGCAAGCATAAACATCTTGGATGTTTGTGCTCATCCTATGATTCACTTTTATCCCGCCCAGTTTTCCCAGTTCGAGGATTCCTTCAACGAACCCTTTTCCCGGCCTCATCCCAGTTGCGAGAATTACGGTGTCGCACTTTATCTCGCGCCTATCGCTAAGCACTCCCTCTACCTTCCCCCCTCCAAGGATTTCAACAACCTTTTCTTGTGTTCCAACATCGATACCGCTATTTTCCAAAGCATCTTTAATAAGGGAAGCTGGGTATTTATCGAATATCTGAGGTAGGATTCGGTCAAGAAGTTCAATCAGAAATACTTGATACCCTCTCCTTCTTAGGGCCAAACTCGCTTCAACACCTATTGGGCCTGAGCCTATGACTACTGCCGTGCATCCTTCCCACGTGCAAATACCGTCCGCATCTTCAATAGATTTAAACGTGAATACACCTTTTCTGTTTATACCCTTAATAGGAGGTATAATTGGTTTGCTCCCCGTTGCGATAATGAGTTTATCATAAACTATGTTCTCAGCCTGCAATATTACGTTTTTTCGCTCTAGATCAAGGGTGATAGCCTTCTCGGATGTAATGAGCTGGATATTATCTCTCGAATAATCCGGGAATTCCCTGACGAACACCCTCTCTCTGCTTACTTCGCCTGAGAGATAATTGGGAAGCATGCAGGGCGAATAGGTAGGATAAGGTTCTTCCGATATAATTTTAATTTGTGCTTCTTTGTTAAGTCCTCGAATAGCATAGGCAGCACTGATTCCAGCTATTCCATTCCCAACGACTACAAATCGCTTCCATTTCTCGTCTTTTCCTATCTGGACAGCCATTGTTTGTTTATGAATTCCAGTACCTCCATTATGAACGAACTCCATTCCTGGTACGGCAATTTAGCAAAAATACATGAAACTATGCTACTCCCCGAGTCTTTTTTCTATGATCCCTCAATCTCTTTGCCTTGCCCTCTGTTTTTGGAAGAGTTCCTTCGGGAAGGAGTTCTATCATCGGGTGCACACCTTCAATGGCATCCTGAATTTTAGAAGCGATCCGTTCGCTCAGCTTTCCATATATTTCCTTTGGAACTTCCGGTTTCGCCTCACATCGAATGGTTAAGGTCTGTGTAAAACCTTCTTCATCCAAAACAATCTCATACTCGTTCCCTAATTCAGGAAAGCTTCTCACCACATTCTCAATCGCCGACGGAAAGATATTGATCCCTTTATACCAGATCATGTCATCTGCGCGGCCTTCAACTCCGTTAACCATTCGTGTGCAGGTGGCACCACATCCAGGGCATGGGCCCAATTCAGCCAATCTGCCGACGTCGTTTGATCGATATCGGAGTAAAGGTTGTGAATCTCCAAAAATATTGGTGTATACCAGTTCCCCTCTCTCGCCGGGGCCTAATACCCGAGTGCCTCCTATCTCTACCACCTCCACAATGACAAAATCATCCCACGCATGAAGCTGAGTACTACCCCGGCAGCTTCTTCCAAGAACGCACATTTCCGTTGAACCATATCGGTCAAAAACCTCCTCAGCACCCCAAGCACTCTTTATCCTTGCCCTCGTCGCTGGTATCGTAGCTGCTGGCTCCCCAACAGATTCTACAATCCTCACAGAGCCCATCTCCGAAAAAGTCATCCCTATCTCGCTTGCCTTATCAGCAAGATATAATAGAAATGAACCGGTAGAACTGACCAGGGTGGGTTTCAATTGATGAATCAGGCTAATCTTCTCTGGAGTACTATATCTCCCCAGCCTAACGACCATTGCACCCATCAACATTCGAGCGGCTGCTCCAGCGGAGGGACCCATCAATCCATCCGTAGGACCCAGAACCACCACAATCTCACCGGGGTTAAGAGGCGTATAGACTGCAAGCCTTCCGATGTAAAGATCCCAATCCCTTCTGCTCATAGTCCTGCTAAGTGGTTTGCCTGTCGTGCCTGAGGTCGCGAAGAATTGATATAATTTAGAGGGATGCACCGCTAAGTAACTCCCGTAAGGAGAATTTTTCTCCTGATCATCCTGTAACTCTTGCTTGGTTGTGAACGGAATCTTCCTCAGATCGTCTAATCCCTTGATATCATCAGGAGTAATGCCAGCATCATCAAGTTTCTTTCGCCAAAAGGGTGCGTTCTCATAAACATGACGGACCTGGGCTTTAAGCCTATCCCCCTGCAGTTCTCTCCTTTCCTCCAATGTCATATAATCAAACCGCGGTGGACAACATGCATATTCAGGTAACATTCCGCACCTCACCTTTTTCAATTTTGTAAGATCCAACCCACTTGCGAATTTTTTCAGTAGCCTCGATTAACCCGCCGGGCAAAGATAAAACGGTTATAATAAAAAGAATAGCGAATATCAGGACACTGAACTGACCGATTGCAACCGTAAACAATTCCTTGAGAACAACATAACCGACAGCCCCCAAAATAGGCCCAATAATAGTCCCTGCACCTCCAATGATGACAATCAGTACTGGCTCAAAACTCCAGATCAGGTCAAAGGGTACAAAGTAGTAATAGGCAGCAGAATAAAAGGCATAGACGCCTCCGGCCGAACCAGCAAGGAAGGTACTGACAGCGAGGGCAAGGACTTTGCATTTAAATGTATTAATCCCTGTCGCGGCGGCTGCTTCTTCATCTTCCTTGACGGATATCATTCCAAGACCGAGCCTTGAGTTCACCAATAGATAGACCACCCCTATCGTGACCAACATCAGTACAAGGGCTACGTAATAACGGGGCGTGAGGGTATAAGAGGCGAGGTATTTGGCAGGAAGGAAGCTTACCCCTGGAAAGACATTGCCAATAATCACCCTCGTAATAATAGCCAATCCCAGGGTGCCGATGGCGAAGTAGACACCTCTTAGCCTGAGACTGGGAAGACCGATCATGGCTGCCAGAACCGCAGCAGATACGCCTCCAGCCAACAGAGCCAAAAAAATAGGCACTCCGGACATCCAGAGTAAGCGAGTCGCCAAGGCTCCTATGCCAAAAAATGCAGATTGGCCAATACTAATCTGACCTGTATAACCACCTAAAATGTTCCAACTTTGAGTGATGGTGATGTATAGAAAGAGCAAAATAAATAAGTTTATAAAATAGTCTGACTTAATGACTAAAGGCAGTAAACAGCAGACCGCGATGATCATTCCGATGATGACAAACCTTTTCTGGATGATTGCCTCTTTGAGGGTATTGAAATACCATCCATCTGAAATGGAGATTTTATGGCTAAAAGCATAGCTGGCGGAAGGAAGATTCTCAGCCGAGCTACTTGCGCCTCCTCCTTTTCTTGCAAATAATCCCTGTGGTCTGAACATCAGTAGCAATATGAACAGGATAAGGCCAACAACCTGTTGATAGGAAGCACCTATAAAGTAGACGCTGACTGCCTCCACTACTCCAAGAACCAGACCGGCGGCAAATACACCTCCGATCCGTCCCAGTCCAGCCAGTGTAATGACGATGAGCGCTTTGATAGACCATCCCTCTGAAATCGCCGGGTTAAAAGCATAGCTAACGGAAAGAAGGCTTCCAGCCGCACCCGCTAAGGCAATGCCGATAGCGAAAGAAACAAGATAAGTCCTTTCAATATTAACCCCTACGGTCAGGGCCGACTCCCAGTCCTGCGAAGCAGCCCTTATGGATTTGCCAAAGTAAGTTTTGTTTAAAAAGAGATGTAAGGCAAATATGAGTAACGTTGTCAGGATGACGCCGAATAGTCCAACATAAGGAATCCGCAACCCTAAAAAACCAAAGGTCATACCGGAGTAAGTGGTGGTAATGTTCCTTTCATCCGCAGTCCAGAGGATGGTAGCGATACTTTCGAGAACGAGCATTAAACCAAAACTGATAAGTAAAGAGTTGTCAATCCTTATCCCCACAGGGTACTTAGCCAGGCTGGAGAACATCAGTTTATAGAGAAACATGCCTATCAGGAAGAGAATAAGCATCACTATAGGAATGGAGAGAAAAGGGTCTATGCGATAGAGAGAGAAGACTGAAAAAGCCAAATACGTGCCTATCATGATCAAGGAGCCGTGGGCGATGTTCAGATATCTCATCACACCAAAGACTAATGAAAGTCCCGAGGCCGCTAATCCATATAATGCACCGACGAGGATACCGTAGATGAGGCTCTGACCTATCGCTTCTACAAAAGACATATCTTAAATATCCTTTTGTCCTGACTCGAAGCCCAAATAGGACTCCCTTACATCTTCACTGGATAAGAGCAGATCAGCCCGATCATGCTTTACAATACGACCCGTTTCAATGATGTATCCTCTTTCTGCCACCTCTAAAGCCAAACGTACATTCTGTTCTACAAGAAATATCGTGATCTGTTTCGAAGTGTTTATCTCCCTAACGACATCATAGATATTTTGTACCAGAAGGGGCGCTAAACCCAAGGAGACCTCATCCATGAGGAGGAGCTTCGGCTGGGACATCAACGCCCTGCCTATGGCTATCATCTGCTGTTCTCCGCCACTGAGCGTGCCTGCGGTCTGATTCTTCCTCTCCTTCAGCCGGGGGAAGATTTCATAAACCCATGCGATCGTTTCATTTTTCTTTTTTCTGGCCTTCGCATTAAAGGCACCCATCTCCAGATTTTCTAAAACACTCATTTCAGGAAATAATCGTCTTCCTTCATGAACGATGCAGACACCCCGTTCGACGATCTGATGGGCCGGTGTCTTATCAAATCGCAAACTGTCAAAACGTATACTTCCGCGGGTGGGCCTCAGCAATCCGCATATCGTTTTGAGAAGTGTACTTTTCCCAGCACCATTTGAACCCACTAATGCTGCAATTTCTCCGCCCCGTATGGTTAGCGAAACATCCCAAAGAGCCTGAAGGTCTTCATAATAGACGTCAATACGGTCAACCTCGAGCATATGATTCTCTTCCTAAATAGGCTTCAATCACCTGTCTATTTCTAACGATTTCTTGAGGTGTCCCCTCGGCTATCTTCTCCCCCACATTAAGCACCATCATCCTGCTCGAAATTCCCAACACCGCCCTCATGACATGTTCTACGATCATCAGGGTTACCCCTGAATCTCTTATTTTCTTTATGAGGACCAGGGCATCTCTAATCTCCGTTGGATTTAATCCTGCCATCATTTCATCTAACAACAGCAGTTCTGGCTTCGTTGCCAGAGCCCTGGCCAACTCCAACCTTTTCCGGTCGGACAGAGTAAGATGATGAGCGACAGTCAGTCTTTTGGATCCTAATCCAACAAACTCAAGAATCTCCTCAGATTCTATCTTCGCCTGTCTCTTATTTTGAGCGGGTTCTCTTCCGTACATCCTGCCCACCATCACATTCTGTAAAGCGGTCATGTGAGCAAATGGTTTGACTAATTGAAAAGTTCTGGCTATCCCAATTTGACAAATGCGATGGCTTTTAGATTTTGTGATATCATTACCCTTGAACATGATCCTGCCGGTATCTGGCTTCAGGAATTTTGTTATCAGGTTAAATAGTGTGGTTTTCCCAGAACCATTGGGACCTATAATCCCCAATATCTCCCCTTCATGGAGATCAAAGTTTATCTCTTGCAGGGCCAACAGCCCTCCAAAGGACCGCGATAGGTTTTCTATCTGGAGAAGGACCATCTCGTCTCTTTCCTTATAGGAAGTTCAAAAAAAAAGATCGTCCTTAGCCGACCGATCGACCTGAGATGAAGGCAATCTAAATACCCGAGGCGAATGACTCGGACGAATGACTAAAGACTTATAATGCTACTTTCTCTCACTCCATTTCGGCATCAAAAGCAAGGGGGATGTAATGAACTTTTCATGATAGATCACTTGTGACACTCCTTTCTGCCATTGCATCATGGCCACAGGAGTGATGCCCACGCCGTCAGCCCTGAACTTTACCGGACCTTCGACAGTTATCATGTCGGTAGCGGCAATGGCATCTCTGATTTTATTACTGTCTAATGTACCTGCTCTTTTTATGGCGTCAGCCAATATCTGAACACAAGAGTAAGTGACTCCGACAGTGACAGCTGGTAGTCTGTTATGTTTTGCCTTATATGCCGCAACCAGCTCGCTACACCCTGGATACTTAAAATTGTGGTCCCAGTTACTGACGAAACACACATAGTCACCATTTTGTTTCAAGTTAGCTGACCACAAGGGGGTGCCGGCTGCGCGCCAAAAAATTACAACCTTGGGGTTGTAATCGAGCTCTTTTATTTGTCTCATAAGGGCAATCCCATCAGGTGGCGCTGGCACACCGATTACGATCTCAGCATCGGCGGATTTAGCGGCTATGATAAGAGAGGAGAAGTCCTTGGTTCCAACCGCATAACTCTTACTGGTTACGATAATATAGCCTCGCTTCTTTGCCACATCAGGAGTTAAACGCATTAATTCCTCACCCCAATCTGTCTTTTCCGCAAAGACAGCTACTGTACTCGGCCTCTGAGCTTTGGGGATGGTGTCGATCGTAGCAAAGATGGCTTCAAGACCAGTGTCTGTTTTGGCAAACGGTGAAAAGAGGTACTTGTACCCCTGCTGATGAGGCGCCAATAGAGAGAAAGATACTGCGAGGATGGGCACCCTATTCTTTTCAGCGATACCGGCTGCAGCCGCACAGAGTGTGCTCCCATATGGTCCGAGATAAGCAACCACTTTATCTATGCTATGAATCTTCTCCAGCCTGGCAACACACTTTGTAGAATCTGATTCATCATCTTCTATGATCAGCTCCAGGGGAATCTGTTTATTGAACTCTTTAACATAGATACCACCCCCTTTGTTGATATCTGCTACCGCTTGCTCATAACCAAATTTTGACTCAAGTCCACCACTTGCGAACCCGCCGGTGAAAGAGACCGCTCCCCCAATCTTAATGGTCTTGGGTAGCGAACTTGCCTCGACATCTAAAAATGCGAGGGGTAACATTGATAACATCAGTAAAAAGAAAAATACACTCAATCTTATAATTCTTTTTTTTCTTCTCATTTTTGTCTCCTCCTTATAAGTATGTAATCGCGATCCCTACAGAGTCGCTAATCCATGAAGTTTGCTTAAATAGATAAAGAGTCCATCTTAAAAGGGTTTTGTCTCCTTTGCGCAAGGCAATACCTCCCTTCTTGAATCGTTGCAGAGTCATTTTTTTAATAAGCTGATTATTTGTATTTAATGACAGTGCAGGTATATTCGGGCCAAAACTGCTCGTCCCCACCCGTTTCTAATCCGTTTTAGGGCGCGTTCCCTGCAATCGATCATAGAAAGCTGACATCGTAAGAGTTTTATCTATTTTAAAGAGTGTGACGCAGTCTATAGAAGAATTTCCAGAAGGACAGATACCAAAATAAAAAGGACTTGTCAAGAAAATATTTTCATTCTGTGTATAATTCCCGTAAAAAAATTTTATTGACAAAAAATATTTTCTGTGTATATCTTTCACTCTGTGTATATTTACCACCTAGAGAAGTTAAGGAAAAAGAACTAAAGGATTTTGCAAATACCTCTCTCTGAAGTAAATAATTAGAGGGTCATTATGGCAAACAAAAGAAGAGTAGATATTTACATCGATCGAGCGGTATGGACTCGATTTACCAAAAAGGTAAAGGGATTTTCACCATCAAGAGTCTTAGAAGTAATCCTCCAATCGATTATGGGGGAGGACACTCCGACAAAACAATTATATCGTAAGGCCGAAGGGTTAGAGTTGATTATTCAGAAGAAGCTTGATCCACCCAAAAAGAAAAAGAGATAAAAATCCGCTTTATACTCATTATTTTCCACCTCGAGCGACTATGGTGAACGCCATTGAAAAATTGTCATTGCGAGGAGTACCAACGGTTGCGAGGTGCAGCCGAAGCAAACTCGGAGATTCCTCGCTCCGCTCGGAACAAGCGCCGCAATCCCTTGAGATTGCTTCGCTTCGTTCGCGATGACAGCCCATAGGACGTCAATATATTTATGTCGTTCACTAGTGTTACGGGAAACCAGACCGAATATCAAGGGGTTAGAAAATTTGCCCCAATCAGGTGTATTATAAGTTGTAGTCCGAATTTCTCCTTGAACTTCGCCTTCGAAATAGACCTCCTTCCATTTGAAATCTCTTTGACCATTGGGTTATAATTTTACGCTCTTCCGGGTTCTTTGTGGGTTACTTTCCCTTCATCCCCCTCTTGTACCCCCCTCTATTCCCCCCTTAAG
>Ga0315291_10009969_pt1 | contig 11635 bp, 12 predicted proteins | sample YL17G12_20_MG_FD_203070 | JGI IMG/M metagenome (GOLD analysis project Ga0315291, IMG submission 203070) | Sediment microbial communities from Yellowstone Lake, YNP, Wyoming, USA - YL17G12_20 | ecosystem: Environmental > Aquatic > Freshwater > Lake > Sediment | place: USA: Wyoming | collected...
CGAAGCTGTATGCCTCATAAAAAGATCGTCATGGTGCAAGATAAGAAGATCGCCCTTGTCGCGCATGACAACAAGAAACGCGATTTGCTGGAATGGGCCAAGTTCAACCGCGATCTCCTGGCGCATCACGAAGTGTACGCCACTGGCACGACCGGCGAAACCCTGGAACGGCAACTGGGCTTGAAGATCAATAAACTCCAGAGCGGGCCTTTGGGTGGTGATCAGCAGATTGGCGCCAAGATTGTCAGTAACGAGATTAACTTCCTGATTTTCTTTTGGGACCCTCTGGAGCCGCAACCGCATGACCCGGATGTGAAGGCTCTCTTGCGCATGGCAGTGGTGTGGAACATACCAATTGCCTGCAATCGGGCTTCGGCTGATTTCATGATTTCGTCACCGTTGATGGAAGGTGAGTACAATCGGCTGGTGCCGGATTACGATGAATATCGAATGCGCAAGATCGATATTGGAGAAGGCCGCTAACCCACACGGTGAAACCGGATGGCCGAAGGAGTCGGGTGAGTCGCTGATGGATTCGCCGTTTTCCCCGTGGAGGAAGTACCCCGGGCCCTTGCGGATATTCAAACCGATCACTTGATCCAGCGCAAGCGTCTGTTCTCGTGCGATGAGGGCAATCCGCTTGGGGGGAAGCAGCCGGACACCGTCCACGCCTGTGGCGAGGGAGGCGTAGTGGCGGGCCAGGTCCCGGGCGTTCATGATGCCGCCGGCGGCCGGGATGCAGGCGCGGCGTATATCGGGGCAGTTGTACAGGGTGGCAGCGGCAGGAAGCTGCTCGGGGATTGCCTTCGCCAGCATCGGCATGGGTTCCGGCCCGTTCTCGGGAATGGGGCCGTCCTCAAGAAAAGCGACTCGATCCTCCACCGCATCCGGAATGCCGAAGAACAGGTTGCGCAGGCCCAGGGGGGCGCAGATCTCATCCTTCACGAATTGGGATATCGGGCGACCGTCGATGCGGCGCAGAACCTCGCCCAGGATCCAGCCGACCGTGTAGCCGTGGTACCCGGTCATGGTTCCCGGTTTCCACAGCAGCGGCAGGTCCGCGATCGCGGCGCAGATCCGATCCCAGTCGCAGAGGTCTTCAGGAGTGGCGCCTTCGGGCATCTGCGGCACTCCGGCGGTATGGGTGAGCACATGCCGGATGGTCACGCGGCTCTTCCCGTGCGCCGCAAACGCGGGCCAGTAGAGCGCTACCGGGTCGTCATAGTACAGCAGCATGCGCTCGGCCAGGATGTGAATGGCGGTGTAGGTGATCCCCTTGGTTGTTGAAAACACGGTGAACAGCGTGTCGCCATCGACTTTCATCCCGGTTCGGGTGTCCGCGATGCCCGCCCACGCGTCGATGACGAGCCGTCCCTGGTAGTACGCCGCGACCTGCAATCCCAGCTCTTCGCCGCTGGCCACCAGATCGTCCAGCAGGGACTGGACCGCGGCGTTAGCCGCGGAAGCCGTCGGGCTCATGCATTACCTGCGCACCAGTGCGACCACGGCGATCAGGACGGCCAAGGCCCAGCGGTAATAGACGAAGACCGCCGCGGTGTGCTTCTGCAGGTACCGCAAGAGAAACTTGATGCAGAGGAAACCGCTCAGGGCCGCGACGACGAAGCCGATCGGAAAAAGCGTCAATTCAGTGCCGGTGATGGCGCCGGCTTTCACACTTTGGAGCAGGTCCACCAGGCTTTTCAGCCCGGCCCCGGCGATAATCGGCGCTGAAAGTAGGAAGGAGAAGCGGGCGGCGGCCTCCCGCTGAAGGCCGAGGGCCAGACCGGTGGTGATCGTGCTCCCTGACCGGGAAACGCCCGGAAAGATCGCCAGGGCTTGGGACAGGCCGATGAGGATCGAGTCTTTCCATTTCATCGCTCCGATCGGGCGTTCATGGCGGGCGAGCCGGTCGGAGAGGAAGAGCAGCACGGCGAGCAGCGCGATGATGACCGCCATGGCGATCATGGAACCGGCGGATATCGGAGCCCCTTCGGGATGGAAAACGGCCTCGATTTTCCCCTCAAGCAGAACGCCGGCAATCGCGCCCGGGATGCACGCCAGGACGATGAACCAGGCCAGGCGGCGGTCGGAGTCCGAGCCGATCTTGAACTGGAAGATGCTCTTGAACCACGCACCGATCAGGCGGACCCAGTCGGCCGCGAAGAAGACGATCAGCGCCAGTAGGGTCCCTAAGTGCAGGGCTATGTCGAAGGTGAGGCTCTGCAGCACCGGGTCGGTCCAGCCGAACAGCCAGGGGACGATGATCAAGTGGGCGGAGCTGGAAATGGGGATGAACTCGGTGAGACCCTGAATGATGCCAAGAATGATGGATTTAACGATCATCACGTTGGACACCTCGCTTGCTGCCGATCATGGCACAACTGGTCCGCTTGGCTCAAGAGAGGGGAGGAGTGCACCTGCGAAAAGGCGGGCGTGCTGCAAGAGGGCACGCCGGCCTGCGGATTGACCGGCCGGTCGTGCCCATCGTGTAGTAGCGACAATTGGCTTGTGCCTAGGCTGCGTGATTCCTAGCCAGTGCCGGGGCGAACACCTCCCGTGCGAATTGCTCGATCGAACGAGGCTCACGCCCGGTGATCTTCCTGACGTGATCCGTCGTGAAATCGCCAATCCCCCGGGAGTAAGCGGAGGCATAATCCTGCAGGACGGTGGCGGCCCACTCGCCCCAGCCCAGCTTGCGGATCGAATCGCCCACCTCCTCCGGCGGTATCGGCACGTATTTCACCTCCCGGCCCAGGGCTGCAGATACTGCTCTGGCCACGTCGTGGAAGGTGATGGCCACCGGGCCGGTGAGTTCGTACGTTTTGCCTTCGTGGCTCCTGTCCCCAAGCACTCGTACGGCTGCATCCACGATGTCGCGGACATCGATCATGCCCAGCTTGCAGTCACCCATCCCCAAGTACATGGCTCCCTCGGAGCCGATGCTCTGAGCGGACATGAAGAGGTTCTGCATGAAGAAATGGGGTCTGAGAATGGCATAAGGCAGGCCCGCAGCCTTCAGCTCCTTCTCGGTTTGGGCGTCAGGACCGTTTCATTTTTTGAAAACGCTGACATGGTGTACCTCCGATACAAATGCTTGGGTAGTTACGAAATGTAACTAACTAATTTATATATAAATAACAAAAATAGTAAACACTGGGCAATCGAAATGATCGCCTCATCCGCTGAAAGAACAAGCACAAGTCCGCCATGGCTGTTATTGCCACAGATCGAGCCTGGGTTCTGCTTCGTGGACTAGGCCAGCGCTTGTGGTGAAGGTCGCTGCGATTTGGCATGAATAATCTCTTGACAGCAGGTAACAAACGTTATATATTAATAACTAAGGTTCGTGATAAAATACGATCGTTATCGCGCTGAGGAGGGTACTTCATGGCGCCGAAATGGGCCGAGGAATATTCCGGGATGAGGAGGGAGAAGATCCTCTCGGCCGCCTGGGAATGCTTCCTGCAAAAGGGGTATCGGGAAACTACGGTGCGGGAGATCGCCCGTCGGCTCGAGGCCAGCACGGGGGTGATTTACACCTACTTTAAAAGCAAGGATGAAATTCTGGAAGCGATCCTGACACGCACCCTGGAGCAGAATCGCAGGCTTTTCGAGCAGGCAGGCCGTGGCGTTGCATCTGGCGGTGCGATCCGGGAGCTGTTCAGCGGCTATCTGGCTTGTTGCCCAGTCAGTGTGCTGAAAAAGAACGCCAGAGGCAACATCGGTTTGTGGGCAGAGGCCCTGAAGCAGGAACGAATAGGCCGAATGGTCGGCGCCTACCTCTACCGCCTGCACACCGACATCTGTGGAATCGTACAGGGTTCAATCGAACAGGGAGCGATGCCTGCCGGGCTCGATCCGGAGGCGGTGGCGGGGTTTTATATGGCATTCTACCTGGGACTCGAGCTGCAGCTGGCCCTGGTCCCGGGATTGGTTACAGCGGAGTACCTCGAGAACATCCAAAGAATACTCTATGAGTTGCATTGGCGAAATCCGGGTCAGAAGCCTGCGGTTCCCGCAGGGTCGCCGAGCGCGGGCAGCCCGCGACGAGGCCGCGGGCAGTCTGCCGGAAAAACGCCGGCCAGGCAACGTGAAAGTCGCGTGCACAAGGAGGATTAAACCATGCCGATCGCCGTTCAGCCTGTGAGCAGTGCCCTGACCTGGGCGGACCACTGGTATCACATCCGGGCCCGCCTGGGCTTTCGGCGCGCCCATCATCGGGTGGAGCCGGGGCTGTACGCCCTGGGCAACCCCGACCCGGACTCCCCCGTGTTGGTCAGCGCCAATTACACCCTGAGTTACGATGCCTTGCGCTCCGCGCTCCTCGGCGTGAACGCCTGGATCTTGGTCTTGGACACCCACGGCGTCAATGTCTGGTGCGCCGCGGGCAAGGGCACCTTCGGCACCGAAGAGCTGGTGCAGCGCATCCAGGCCACAGACCTGGGACGGCTGGTGCGCCACCGGCTTTTGATCCTGCCCCAGTTGGGAGCCCCGGGTGTTTCGGCGCACGAGGTCAAGCAGCGCTCAGGGTTCCGGGTGGAGTACGGCCCTGTCAGGGCCGCGGACCTTCCGGAGTACCTCAAGACCCGTCAGGCCACCCCGCAGATGCGCAGAGTGCGTTTCAGTATCGGCGATCGGGCGGTGTTGATCCCGGTGGAGGCTGTGCACATCGCGCTTCCCGTGCTGCTCATCACGGCCGCCCTCAGAGTGACCGGAGTGGTGCACCATTTCTACAATCAAGCGGTGGCCGCCGTTCTGGCCGGAGCCGTCCTGTTCCCGCTTTTGCTGCCCTGGATTCCGACCCGGGACTTCAGCACCAAGGGCTACTTGCTCGGTGCACTGTTGGCGTTGCCGCTCATTCTCAGAGAGGTATTGGCTGGCCCCCAGGCTGTCTGGTGGCGGCAGGCGGCCGGAGCGCTCAGCAGCCTGCTGATCGTCTCAACGGTTTCCGCCTTCCTGTCGCTCAATTTCACCGGCTCCACCGTATTTACCTCCCGAAGTGGGGTTAGGCGGGAAATCTTCCGCTACGTTCCTGCCATGGCCGGGAGCCTCGGGGCCGGCATCGGCTTCAGTCTCTTGCTTTGGCTACTCTGATTTTGTGGAGGGCTTCGATGTTCAATTCCTATGCCGTCAGTACATTACAATACGATTCGCAGCTATGCACCGGCTGCCAGCTGTGCAGTGCCGTCTGCCCGCACGGGGTTTTTGCCGCCGCGGGCCGCAAAGCGAAGCTGGTCCGGCCCGAGGCCTGCATGGAGTGCGGCGCCTGCCGGCTCAACTGCCCGGAAGGGGCGATTCGCGTGGACAGTGGGGTGGGCTGCGCCGCCGCCATGATGTGGTCCGCCTTGCGGGGCCAAAAAGAAATCTCCTGCGGCAGCTCAGCGGGAGCTGGTGCTTACCGTGGAGGGACTCCGCCTGCGGAAATCATGCCCCCATGCGCTCGGGTGATCGCTCGGACTATTGCAGGACCGAATCCTCCTCGGCAGTCTGCCAATAAAAACCGCGCCCGAGAGGGGCGCGGCTGCTAAACGATCGGGTTTCGGTCGGCTGTTAGCGCAGGACTCTGTTACCGCTCAATCGGCGCCTTGGGGATTCTTTGCAAAATCGACCATGCCTTGAAAGTCCACGACCACCGCAGGCTCATTGCCTACGACCCAAGCGTCATGACCCTGTGGCAGAAGGGAAACGTCTCCCGCCTTGCAATCGAGTTGTGTACCATCGTCCATGACAACCTTCAACGTCCCGGAAATATGGTACTGAAAGTGGGGCGCTTCACAGCTTTTCGTCTTCGCCAGAGGCTACACCGACGTAGACCACTTCCACCCCGGCTCGAACACAGCTCGTCCGATCGTAGCTCCACCGATCTTCACCAATTCCAGTTTCCCTTTGGGAAACGTCCTTACCTCATCGGGACGTTTGAAGCTCGCAAGTTCCGCCTTTTTCGTTACAGTGTTCATTTGATCTCCTTACTGGGGTAAAGTTAAACATTACTGAAATGATAAGCAATAACAATATTTCTTGTTTTTTGTTTGTGCCGTCTGACGAGTGAGTGTATCGACCGCACCGAGCAGACATATTCGGAAACCTATGCCATTCTGTTTTTCCCCTGGCAGAACTGCTCATCGCTGGAATACACTTGGCGGAAAATTACGACCCGTCGTCGGGGCAATCGCCAGCAGGAAAAAGGTATGCGTAACCCATCGTCAACAATTATTGCCTGACTGCCAACCCGTAGGCTGCTTTTTGCGACCATACGCTTTTTCTATACGTAGGTTCATCTCGGTTTCGCTCAAGTGTTGGGTGAAAGCTCTCCCCAATTTCTCGAATTCGGTAACCGCCGAAATAGGCTCGTTCGGGAATTCAGCGATTTTCTGTATGAATGAAGAGTTCTGGCCAGGGCAAGGCATCTCACAATGGGACCGAGCCAATCATCTTCCCGTGAAAAATCAACTGGGAAACTTTGCAACAGTACGAATCCTCTTGACGATTCCATCGGGACAGCGTAACTTCATCGTATAAATATGACAAAATTAGTAGGATATAATGACTAGTTCGAATAGTGAAATGTTCTCATCGAAGATCGAGTTGGAGACTACTAGGAGGTACACCTCCGAAGACATACTAGTGAGAGCGAGGGATTCTAACCTGTTAAAAAAGTTACAAGGAGACCTAAAAATGACATTCAATAAAATACATTCGAATCATCGAGGAATTACATCGTTAGGCAGCAACACCATACCATTCCAGCCCAGGATCCTGAGAATACCATTGCTGCTGGTGGCAATGTTGACATCGGCTCTGATCGCGACAGGGGCTGCGACACCTGCTGCAGCGCAATCTTCGCCGTCAGGATCAAGGACCTTCAACGTCGATGTGGGCTACGAGCAGGTATCGAAAGGCCTTGAAGCAGAAGCGTTTTTTCCTGATAAATTAACAGTAGATGTGGGAGACCAAGTCCTCTTTACTCTCCGCAGCCATGAGCCCCACACGATCACTTTCAACGCTCCCCAGCCGCTTCCGGATCCTTTCATGCCGCAACCTGATCAAAACGTGGCTGCCAACCCCGTTATCTTCTTCCCCGCACCCGCTCCAGGAGGCCCTCCGGCGAATCCTCAGGATCCGGTTAACCTTGTCGTCTCCTTTGACGGCACCGGCTATGTTAACTCCGGGTTCCTGCAAAAGCCCGGCGACGCCTTCAGTGTATCTTTCACCAAGCCCGGTACGTACCAGGTTCTCTGTCTGGTGCACCCGGAACACATGAAAGGCACGATCGTTGTAAATCCAGCGGGTGTCATGCGCCCTAGTACCGATGCCAATTATCGCGCGGAGGCGCAAGCCCAAATCAACGACTACCTAGCGAAAGCTGGGGACATTCTGAACAGCATCAGGGTACCGGGACCCGTTACCAACCGTGACGGAACCCACACCTATACGGTTTTTGCCGGGCTAGGCGACACGGCGATCGGCATCGACTTCATGCGTTATTTCGGAGGCGAGCGTCTGATGCTCAAGGCAGGTGACGCGGTCACTTTCGTCATGGAAAAGAACGGGCAGGGCGTGCCCCACACCATCACCTTCCTCTCGGGGGGTGAAGAGCCTGATTTCGTTATTCCGCAGCCCCAGGCGTCGGGCCCGCCAAAGCTCATCGTCAATCCGGTAGCCCTTATGCCGGCTCCCATTCCTCCCAAGCCGTACGCAGGCTCGGGCTATTACAACTCGGGGCTGTTGCTGACCGGAAGCCCCGGACCTCAAATGTACACTGTGACCTTCAGCAAGCCCGGTACTTATGAGTACTTGTGTGTCCTCCACGACGAGGACGGCATGAAGGGTACCATCGTCGTTCAGCAGTAGTGCGAGTTGCCAAACAGAACCCCTCCAAGGGGAAGCCCGTCAAAGGGTTTCCCCTTTTTTTCTGCGTTGCCGAAAACCCTGCGATAACACCGGACTGGCGATGTCGGGGTCGAAGAGACCGATTCGTAGGTGAGCTTGTCGATCTCGTAGTACGTCGCGCTGCCGATCGGCTCATAGACCGCGGCAGTGCCGTCATCCCCATAGACGACCTTGACCGCGATCCCATCATTCGGGTCCTCATAGGTCGGCTTGATCCAGCTGCCCACGAGACTCCAGTTCTCGGCAGGATTCACCAGGAATCGTACGGCAGTCCAAGACCAATCCGGTGTCCCATCGTAGTCAAAATTGCTGTACAACGTCAGCTCGTCCCCGGCAATGCTGTACGGAGTTTCCGAGTTAATAGAACAGGACTCCCAGTCGGTGCCATTATAGATTTCGGTATCCTCTGAATCGAGGACGTGATCGTGGCAGGTGTATGTCCCTCGCGATGACATCTGCTGAAGCGCCGATCCGCCCACGGGATATAGCAGGCTTTCGTAGGTGCCGTCAAGGTTCAAAATGAGAATTGCAGCACACGGAGTTCCTGGTGTCAGAAGATTTCTCCCAATCCAGGTGCCGATATACGGGACGTCCGGTTTCCCCTCGAGCGCGCACCCGAAAAAAGTTAAGATCAGAGCAGATGCGATAGCGCCCAGTACCCAATTTTTATTCATAACCGACCCCCTAGTTTTCACCCATGACCATCGGTTTTCGGATGAACCATGAAAATGACCAGGCGATTCGATGTCGCACACTTTGGAAACGAGCTGGCTCAAGCAAAGCCCTCCGCGGTAGTTCATGCTATGGCGAGACTTTCAGGCACCGATTCTTGGGAACTCGTAGCACGCGCCAGAAGATCCCGGATCGCGTAGGTGCCGTGTTTCCTGACCTTCAGGAAACCGTTCCACGCTGCTTCGGCCAGCCGGCCCTCGTTCCGCAGGTCGAAAAGCAACTCGCCGGCATCCCGAGGATCCTCCTGCGGGATCTCCGCCTGGATGTCCAGAGCACGTCCGTGCTCCGGATGACCCGGGAAAACCGCCGGAAGTATTCGGGCTTGGTGTGGCCGAAGATGACCCGGATGTTCGGGCAGCCGGACGGTGCCCTGCTGGAGATTGTCCCGCAGGCTCACCATGATCTGCCGGGCGAGGTCGTGTCTCAGGATGTCCAGGCTCCGGTCGCCGAGGACCTCGAGGGGGAAGGGGAAACCGGTCAGGGTGGTCCTTTCGGCGGCGACGGCCGGAGCCGGGTACGAGGTCACCATGGGTAGCGGCTTGGTCCGAATCCTGGACAGCATGCTCTGGCACAGGCCGCGCCCGATCAGCGCGTTCATGATCCCCACCTGAAAGGTGGGTTGGGAAAGGTTCCGCAGTGGATAATAGGGCGGGATGCTCAGCAGACGGTCCACCAGGCCGAAGGCCGGCCAGCCTCAGAGCGAGCCTGCCCGCGCAGAAGGGCGAGTGGGCGCGGACGAGGGCGAATCTGAGCCTGCGCAGCTCCAGCGCAATGGACAGGTCCACCTGCGGTAGCCCCAGCCGGTAGGGCGGCCGGGCGGCCAGCGGCCCGGAGAAGTACTGGAACACACCCGTGCGCCGCCGGCCGCTGCAGTGAGGGATGGCGGGGATCACCGCGTAGCTCGGGCCCAGGGTCCTGCTCAGCTCCGCGGTGTGGTTCCTGACCGTGAGGGACGCCCCGTCCATGATCGGCGGGAAGGATTCGCTGAACTGTCCGGTAACCATCTCCCATGTGAACGCCAAGTGCATACCATACCCGTGAATTACTGTAACTGTTTATCAGGCAGGAAATTGGGAGCGAACGGGGGCTTTGGGAATCACACGGACCCCTGCGAACTTCGTTGCGGGGATGGTTGCCGCCGCCGCCCGCCAGGCCGATGATCGTGGACATGCGTACGATGATGTCCCAGCGGTAGATCGAGAAGCTGACAATGGGGGCGATCATCTGCGGCACCACCGCGATCAGCGCCCAGATCAGCAACTGGGAGATCGAGCGCCGAAAAAACGGCAAATCGCCGGCAGCGGCCCCCGGCATATGCCAGATTCAGGAGCAGGATCGACGGGGTTCCCAGCAGTACAGTTCACACGACCCCGGCGAGCGGGAACGGCAAAGGCAGCAGCGTGGCGAAGCGCTCGTGTTCTAGAAAGAGACGGTGCCTGTCGCAAGGAACCGATTGTACTTGAAATCGCGGAGGTGATCGCTTACAATTATAGTAGGGTATCCGCCATGCTTTTCGGACCGTGGCTGCGACTAGCGTTCGGCGGACTACCGAGCGAAACGAGAAACGAAGGAGGACGAGACGATGGCCCTGTACATGACGCAATTCTCGTACACCCCTGAGGCCTGGGCGGCTTTGATGAAGAAGCCCGAGGACCGGAGCGTTCCCTTGAAGGCCTTGTTCGAGAAGTTGGGAGGCCGGCTCATTGGGATGTATTAATGCTTCGGCGAGTATGACGGCGTGGCAATCGGTGAGCTTCCGGACAATACTGCCGAGATGACGATGCTTCTCGGGGTTATCGCGCCGGGCCATCTCAAGGCGACAAAGACGACGGTGCTGTTCACCGTACAGGAGGCCATGCAGGCGATGGGGAAGGCGGGCGGGATTGCCTACCCTGCGCCGAAGGGATAGTCCCCGGGTATATTGCTGACGCACTGGGGGCAGGCTATTTGTTGAGTGGCGGCTTGAAAACCAGGAGCACCACGAGTGCAGGCAGCAGGACGGGAAGTGCGATGAAGTTCACGACCCGCCAACCCGCCAGCCCGATGACGGTTCCGGCTGACAGCGTGGCGATGGCCTGGACCGCAAAAATCGAGAACTCGTTCACAGCCTGCGCCTTGAACCGTTCCCTGGGGTGGTAAGACAGGGAAAGCAGGAATGACCCGCCGACGAACAGGAAATTCCAGCCAAGGCCCAGGGCTATCAGCGCGACCAGATAGCTGGTGAACCCAGCGCTCAACAGGTTGATCGCCACCGCCGCGCCCATGCTCAGGGTGCCTATGATCGTCAGGTTTTTGGGGCCGAAGCGGTCCACGATGAAACCCGAGAACAGCGAAGGCACGTACATCGCCATGACGTGCGCCTGGATCACGGAGGCAGTGTGTGCCACGTCAAAGCCATCCATGACGTGCATGCTGATCGGCGTGGCGGTCATGATGAAACCCATCACTCCGTACGCGACGATCCCGGCCATGAGCGCCACCAGATAGGCCGGCTGGGAAACCACGCGGAGCAGGCCGCGTTCGCTTCCCGCGGTTTCCGTTTTCGTGACGGACACCTCCCGGCTGAAGGTCAACAGAATGGTGGCCGCGCCGTACAGGCAGGCAAGCAGCAGGTAGGATCCGGTGAAGGCCGCGGAGGAGAACCAGTCCCTGGCCAGCGTGCCAAGCCGGGGGCCCAGGTATCCGGCCAGGATGCCCCCCACGAGCACGAAGGAGATGGCCTTGCCCACATACCGGCTTTCTACACTTTCCGCAGCTGCGAAACGGTATTGCTGCATGAAAGCCAGGTTTCCGCCGATGAACAGCAGCGCGGCACTGTATAGCCAGAAGTTTTTCGACTGGATGCCATAGGCGGCGGCGAGCGAAGCCGCTGCTGCGATTATGGAAGCGAGGATGAATCCGCGCTTCCGTCCGACCCGTTTCATGAGCATGGCCGCCGGGATCGAAAACAGGGCGACGCCGACGACCATCAGGGTAACCGGGAGTGTTGCCAAGGTTTTTTGCGGGGTCAGGC
>Ga0315291_10009975_pt1 | contig 11631 bp, 7 predicted proteins | sample YL17G12_20_MG_FD_203070 | JGI IMG/M metagenome (GOLD analysis project Ga0315291, IMG submission 203070) | Sediment microbial communities from Yellowstone Lake, YNP, Wyoming, USA - YL17G12_20 | ecosystem: Environmental > Aquatic > Freshwater > Lake > Sediment | place: USA: Wyoming | collected...
ATTCCGCCATGGCGAAAGCGCGGCGCGCAACGAGGAAACCGGCCCGAGGCTCGGACCCAGCCCGCGTCAGGGCCATCCTGAAAGGGCTCGACCAGATGTATCCGGGCGCGAGGTGCGCGCTGGGCCACGAGAACGCCTGGCAGCTCCTGGTGGCCACCATCCTTTCGGCGCAGTGCACCGACGTCCGCGTCAACATGGTCACGCCCGAGCTGTTCAAGAACTATCCGACGGTCGAGGATTTCGCCGTGCTGCGGCCCGAGCTGCTGGAGCCCGACGTTCGCTCCACCGGTTTCTTCCGCAACAAGGCCAAGTCGATCGTCGGCGCGGCCAAAAAGATCGTCTCCGAATTCGGCGGCCAGGTGCCGCGCACCATGGACGAAATGCTAACGCTGCCGGGCGTGGCGCGCAAGACCGCCAACGTCGTGCTGGGTACGGCATTCGGGCTGACTACCGGCATCGTTGTCGATACCCACGTACACCGCCTCTCGCGCCGCCTGGACCTGACCCGCCAGGACGACCCGGGCCGGATCGAGCGGGATTTGATGAAGGTGATTCCCAACAAGAAGTGGATCGAGTTCAGCCATCAGTTGATCTGGCATGGCCGGCAACGCTGCGCCGCGCGCAAGCCGCACTGCGACGCCTGCCTGCTCGATCCGCTTTGCTACGCCGCAGACAAATGGAAACTGAAGAGAACAGAATAATGGCAACTTCTCGCGGCCTTGCACAGCCTGAAGGCTATGCCACTGGCGACATGGCGCCCGAAGAATTCCGGCGGCACGGACATCGCCTGGTGGATTGGATCGCCGACTACCTGGCTCATCCCGAGCGGTTGCCGGTGCTGGCGCAGGTTACGCCCGGGCAGTTGAAGGCCGCCCTTCCGGACGCCGCCCCGGAAACCGGCGAGGATTTCGACGGCGTGCTCGACGACTGGGAGCGGCTGGTCCTTCCCGGCGTCACGCACTGGAACCATCCCGGCTTCTTCGCCTACTTTGCCATCACCGGCTCGGGGCCCGGCATTCTGGGCGAGATGCTCAGCCAGGCCCTCAACGTAAACGCCATGCTGTGGCGCACGGGGCCGGCGGCCACCGAGCTGGAAGAAGTGGTGATGGGCTGGCTGCGAAAAATGATGGGCCTGCCGGAGCAGTTCTTCGGCGTGGTGATGGACACGGCCTCGGTCAGCAGCCTGTGCGCCATCGCCGCGGCCCGCGAGGCGCTGGACCTGGGGCTGCGGGAAGAGGGAATGGCCGGCGGGCCGCGCCTCCGCCTTTACACCTCCGAACAGGCTCATTCTTCCATCGAAAAAGCGGCCATCGTGCTGGGCATCGGCCAGCAGGGCGTGCGCAAGATCCCCGCCGACAGCCAATTCCGCATGGATCCGGCGGCGCTGGCCGCCGCCGTGCGGCAGGACCGGGCCGGCGGCTGGCTGCCGTTCTGCGCCGTGGCCACGGTGGGGACCACGTCCACCACCAGCGTAGACCCGGTTCCGGCCATCGCCGAGGTCTGCGCCGCCGAGAAGATGTGGCTGCACGTCGATGCCGCCTATGCCGGGGCCGCCGCCGTGCTGCCCGAACTCCGCCACATACTGGCCGGCTGCGAGCGCGCCGACTCGCTGGTGATGAACCCCCACAAATGGCTGTTCACGCCCTTCGACTTCAGCGCCCTCTATTGCCGGCATCCCGAAACCCTGCGCGCCGCCTTCAGCCTGGTGCCCGAATACCTGCGGACGCCGGAAGACGCCCGCGCGCGAAATTTCATGGATTACGGCGTGCAGCTTGGGCGGCGCTTCCGCGCCCTCAAGTTCTGGTTCGTGCTGCGCTACTTCGGCCAGAAAGGCCTGCGCGACCGCCTGCGCCACCACATCCTTCTGGCCCAGCAGTTCGCCGCCTGCGTGGATCAGCACCCCGATTTCGAGCGCCTCGCCCCCGCGCCATTTTCCGTGGTCTGCTTCCGGGCCCGCCCGGCCGGCATCGCTCCCGATCATGCGCACCTGGATGCCTTCAATTCCGCTCTGCTTGAGGCCGTCAACGCCAGCGGTAGGGTGTTTCTGTCTCACACCAAGCTGGGCGGTAAATTCACGATTCGGCTTGCGGTCGGAAACCTGCGGACCACCGAGGAGCACGTCCGCACCGCCTGGGATTTGCTGTGGTCGCAGGCCGCGGCGCTGGCGCCTCGCTTCTTTTGAGGCCTCCTGGCCGCGCGGCGGCGTCCCGGCGTTTATGCGCCGGATAAGTATTATTCACTTCCCGCGCTGCCACCCCTCCGCTACTCTGGTCTGGCCATGATGCACACCCCGTCGATGCTTATGTGTTGTCACCGCAGGAAGGCGGCGGGGTTGTCTCCGGGCTAAAAGGAAAAGGGGAGCAAACAAGGCCCACCGCCGCTGCTGGCGACGGTGGGCCTTTTTTCTTTTCGGGCCAGAATGCGGAGTACGAAATGCGGAGTCCCTGCAATTCCGCATTCCGCACTCAACGGTGGGGGAGGGAAATGCAGGAGCTTTTGCTAAGAGAGGCGAGCGAGTTTCGTGCCGAAGCGGCGCGGTTTCTGGCGGGCGCCATTGACGAAGAAAGGTTCCGCTCCTACCGCCTGCGCCGCGGCATTTACGGACAACGGCAAGCCGGCGTGCAGATGGTGCGCATCCGGATACCCGGGGGCCGGGTGACGGGCGAGCGATTGCTGGCCATCGCCGAGGCGGCCGAGCGGTTCGGCCATGGCTACGGCCACATCACCACCCGGCAGGACGTGCAGCTCTACTACGTCCCGCTGGAGCGCGTCGCGGACACTATGGAACTGCTGGCGCGCGCCGGGCTGACCACCCGCGAGGCCGGCGGCAATGCCGTCCGCAACGTGACCGCCTGCCCGCTGGCCGGGCGCTGTCCCGGGCAGGCCTTCGACGTGCGGCCGTTCTGCGACGCTGTCACCCAGCGCTACCTGCGCAGTGAGGCGACGGCGCGGTTGCCTCGCAAATTCAAGATCGCCTTCTCCTGCTCGAGGCGCGATTGCGGGCTGGGCGACATCAACGACCTCGCGGCGGCCGCCGTGCTCCGAGACGGCACACGTGGCTTCCGCCTGCGGGTTGGCGGAGGTCTGGGACCCTCGCCCCAGGCCGCTCAGACGCTTTACGAATTCGTGCCGGCCGCGGACCTGGGCGGAGTCTTCGATGCCGTCCTGCAGGTGTTCGATCGCTTCACAGACCGGACGGACCGCCACCGGCTGCGCCTGAAGTTCCTGGTTCGTGAGCGAGGTCTGGAGTGGTTTCGAGAGCGGGTCGAGGAACGCCGCGCGGCCTCCGGCCCCGCCGATTGGCAAGTGCCCGAGCCGCTCCCCTTGCCTGCCGGCGGGCAGGTCTGCGTCGCTGTGCCGCAGGGCAATCTCTCGGCCCATCGGTTTCGCCTGCTGGCTTCGCTGGCCGGGGAGTACGGCGACGCCACTCTCTGTTTCACCCTCGATCAGAACGTTCTGGTGAACGGGGTGGCGCCGGCGCAAGCGCCGCTGCTGTTGCAACATCTGGCCGCCGCCGGATTTCAGATCGAAGGCGCGGGCGAGTCGACCGACGTCGTGACCTGCCCGGGCGCCACCACCTGCAATGTCGGGTTGACCCGCTCCATGGACCTGGGCGCGGAGCTGGCCCGCATGCTGGCCGCCGAGCGCGACCTGCTGGCCCGGCAGATCACCCTCCGCGTCAGCGGCTGCCCCCATTCCTGCGGCCATCACCACATCGGCAACATCGGTCTGTTCGGAGGCGCGCGCACTCTGGATGGTGAGGCGGCGCCGTTCTACCAGTTACTGGTTGGCGGGGGGCAGTATGGCGGTGAGACCCGTTTCGGCCGCCCCATCGGCGCGGTGGCCGCCCGCCAGGCGCCCCAGGCGGTTCGGCGAATCATCACCTTCTACAAAGCCGAGCGCCTGCCTCGCGAGACGTTCCTGGATTTTGTGGAGCGGCGGGGCATCGCCGCCTTCCGCAGCGAACTGGCAGCCATCACCGGCCAGGAAATGGAAGAGATGTTGATCGATTGGGGCGCCCAAGAAAAATTCGCTGTGAGCGTGGGCCAGAATGAATGCTCCGCTTAGGCTGTGGGCTGTTGAAACCGAGCCGCGACCGTAAGGGAGCGTCCCCAACTCATCAGTTGATGATAGATGCGCTCGGTTTGGTGGACGCTCCCTTACGGTCGCGGCTCGATCCGCTTTTTCAGCCCCAGGCCCGGGCGCTCGGGAAGGATGAGTTTGCCTTTCTCGGTCAGAACGCCGCTCCACGGGTCGTTGGCGATCAGGAGATTGCCATCCAGATCGGCGTAATCGACCAGCGGTGACAGATGCGCCGCCGCCGTCACCGATACCGAACTGGAGATCATGCAGCCCAGCATGGTCTTCAGCCCCAGCGCTTTGGCAATCTGGATCATGCGCAAGGCCTCGAGCATGCCGCCCGCTTTGTCCAGCTTGACGTTCACGCCGTCATAAGCATCGGCGAGCTTGGGGATATCGGCGGCGTGCAGGCAGGCTTCGTCGGCGATGATGGGCAGGTGCACGCGGCCGCGCACCCAGCGCGTCTCCTCGATCATGGCCGCGGGCATGGGCTGCTCGACGAACTCCACCCCCTGCGACTCCAGCCAGTTGATCTTGCGGACCGCCTCTTCCTTGGTCTTCCACCCCTCGTTGGCGTCCACCCGCAGCGGCTTCTTCGTGAAGCGGCGCACCGTTTCCATGGTGGTCTCGTCGGAATCCAGGCCCACCTTGATCTTCAGCACCGGAAACGCTTCGGCCTCCTCCAGTTTCTTGCGGGTGGTCTCAGGCGTGTCGATGCCGATGGAGAAGGTGGTGAGGGGCGCATCGCGGCGGTCCAGGCCGAAGTAGCGGTACAGCGGCACACCCAGCTTCTGCCCCACCCAGTCCATGAAGGCGATATCGATGGCGGCCTTGGCCGCGTATTGGCCCTGGATCCGCCGGAACACTTCGGCCATCACCTTGGAGAACTGCCAGGGGTCGGCCGACGCCAGGTAGCCGCGCAGGGATTCGACCGCCTGGCGCGCCGTCTCCGCGCTCTCCTTGTAGCGGACGATCGGCGCCCCTTCCCCGCGTCCCGTGATGCCATCGCGCGTGAAGCTGAGGTGCAGCGTATCCCGGTACTCGCTCGACGACATCACCGTGGTCCAGGTGTGCCGCAGGTTCAGCCGCACCATGCGCGTCTCAATCGTCGTGCCGGTGGGGGCGCCTGCCGCCGGGCGGCCCGCGGCAACTGCCGCGGTGGCTGCCGCGGCGCTCTTCAGCCAGTGTCGCCGGTTCATTATCCAATCTCCTTGAAAAATGGGACGCAGATAAACGCAGGTTGGAAGTTTGCAGATCTGCGTTTATCTGCGTCCCATTCTATCTTGCGGCCACGGCCGGCGGGCGCTCCCGCAGCCGCCGCGCCGCTACCAGAAGCTTAGTCCAACGCGGCTCCTTCAGCCGGCTGATCTGGACCACCGGATGCTGGTAGGTTGTGGCATTGATGAATTGGCCGTGGCCGATGTACATGCCGGTGTGCGTGATCTTCTCCGGGGACCGGCCGAAATAGAGCAGGTCGCCGGGGCGCAGCTTGTTGAAGGGCACCGGTTGCAGCTTCGGCCAGCGCGATTGGGGCGCGGCATCGCGCGGCATCAGCACCCCCTGCCGCCGGTATAGCATCTGCATGAATCCGGAGCAGTCGTAGCCGAACGTGGAGGTGCCGCCCCAGAAATACGGCAGGCCCAGGAAGCGGCGCGCCAGCTCGACGGTCTCCTTGATGGAGAGCTGCCGCGGCTCCAGGGTAATGTCGCCTCGCTGAATCCATCCCGGCCGGCCGTCGGGCAGCCGCACTTGCAGCCAGCGCCCTTCCTCCCGCTCCGGTTCGGCGACCACTTCCAGGCGCGTCTCGAAGGGGACGGTGACCAGGGGCTGATGTCTGGTTACTTCGGGCTCGCGGTAGAGGTTGGCAAACAGGCTCTCCACCTGCGCCACGCGCCCGCAGCAGGCATACCGGCGCTCGCTTTCCGCCTGCACCTTGATGGAACCCAGCGGAATCCAGCCGGAATACTCGTCCGGCATCGTGACCTTGGCCCAACCTTCTTTCTTTTCCACCAGCGTGACAAGGGTTCCGTAAATCGCCTGGGTGACGACGTCGGCGTCCTCGGTGGGCGCCGAATACAGGTTGGCCACCGGCTTCAGCACGACTCCTGCCTCCGTGCCGGAAAGGGCCAGCACCAGCCACAATAAGACAGCCATGGCGCGCTCCGTTGTTCCGGGGAAAACGTACCGCGGGAAGCAGGGATTATACACGCACTGGCCGCGGGCCATCACCTGTGTCGGAACGACACGGCGCAGGCGCGGAATGCCGCGCCCTGGGCGCGCCGCCCGCCCGCCGGCTTATTCATCCGACACAATTTGGCACGGCGCGGAATTGGCACGGAGCTTGCACAATCAAGAGTGAGGGGTAACGCTCCCTCAAGAACGCCTCTCTGTTGCTTCGGCCAGTGACCAACGTGTTGGCGCGGCTCGGCGGAAACCGGTGGAGCAACAGGGAGGCGGGTATCCAGTCGCCCGCCCCGGCGTCATCTCCGCCCAGGAACAATCCAATCGACAACTCGCCGCCACCGAGCACCCAGGCCGGCTGAAGCCCGGCCTTACGCAGGGCGCCGGCCGCAGGTCAGCATCGCCCGCACCTTGCTCCAGATGGTTTCGGCCGCTTCCGGTACATCAAGCACATCGCACTCGGAGCCCAGGATGTGCGGGTGTTCGGCCTGGCGCATCCTGGCCACCAGATCGAGTGTCAGTTCCTCGACCTTCTCCAACGGCACGACCGCGTCGGAGTAAAAATTCTTTGTCGGCAGGTTCCCGAACAGGACCACGTCCTTGGGCACGACGGCCGCGTCTTCCCACAGGCGTCGCGAACTGCCCAGGCTCAGGATGACCGGGTGGAGCCGTCCGGCGAATTCCCGCACCATGAAGGTGGACAGCTCGCCGCAGTCGTGGAAGATGAGGTCTACGCCGGCCGCCTGCAGCAGGCCGTTGAGGCGCAAATGGGGCGCCATCACGAAGCGTTCCAGAATATCCGAGCCCGCCTGGATCTGCTTGGGAGACAGGTACACCACATTGGCGGCCGGTTCGCAGATCAGGATAGCTTTCGCACCGGCCCGGATCTGGGCTTTCACAGAGCGTTGTACGGCCAGTTCGGCGAGCGCCAGGCATCGCTCGGCCAGGCGCACGCCGGGATCGTCCTCGGCCGTCAAGCCCGTGCCGGCCATGGCCACGGGGGTGATGGGGTCCTTCAGCAGCTTGGTCATCAGCGAAAAGGGGCCGATGGCCATGCCCACCGGAGCGAACCTGCCCCCCTCGGCCACGTGCCGGACCGATTCGATGTGGGCTCGATTGCGGGCCGCGAAATCGTCCTCCGCGGCTCCCCGGACACGCTCCAGATCGGCGTCCGCCGGCGCCTGGTCGAAGTGGAACGAATCGGCTTGTGGTTCGGCAACGCCCAGCAGCCGCAGCACGTCGGCTTTCTCCAGGCGCAGATCCATCAGCGCAACCGCCAGGGGCGTGTGGAACTCGCGCGCCGTCTCCTCAATCACCGCGCCCAGCCGCCGGCCGTCCAAGACGATCTCCGCGGCGTCCGGATGCCGATGGAGGATGAGATCGGCGCCGATCGGCATCCGAAGTCCGGCGCGGGCCAAGTCCAGATAGAAGTCGCGTTTCATCGGATTGGGAACGGTGATTATCGGTTGGCGGGCGCCGGAATAGCAACCTCAGGTTGGGGTTTGATGCGGCGTGTGGTCCAGCCGCGCCGAGGCCCCTGATTTAACTGCGGCTCGGGGCACGGGTCGAGTGATAAAGTCGGCGCCATGCTTGCCAAGAAAAAGTCTCTTACCGGCTGCTTGTTGCTGTTGTTTGGGCTGGCGGCCGGCGCGGCGGGCCAGCCTGGACCTGCGCGCGGGCCGCTGCGCATCCTTCCATCCAATCCGCGCTACTTTACCGATGGCTCGGGCAAGGCCATCTATCTCGCCGGAAGCCATAATTGGGGCAATTTCCAGGACTCCGGGCACCGCGCGGAGCCCGGCGATCCTCCGCCGCTATCCGATTTCCAGCGCTACCTGGACTTTCTCCAGCGCTACAACCACAATTTCTTCCGGTTGTGGAGATGGGAAGTACCTCAATGGACCGACACCGAACCGCCGGGGGTCAAACATGCCCGGCCACATCCGTGGCTGCGCAGCGGTCCCGGCCTGGCCAAGGACGGAAAGCCCAGATTCGACCTGACCCGTTTCGATCCGGAGTACTTCGAGCGCTTGCGGGTGCGCGTCAAGGCGGCCGGGGAGCAGGGCAGGTACGCCTCGATCATGCTTTTTGAAGGCTGGGCGGTCCAGCTCCTGGATGCCTGGACTTATCATCCCTTCAACGCTGCCAACAACGTGAATGGGATCGATGCCGATGCCGACGGGGACGGCCGCGGCCTGGAATTCTATACGCTCGTGCCCACGCCCATGGGCAAGCAGGTGCTCGCCTTGCAGGAGGCTTACCTCCGCGGGGTCATCGACACCGTCAATGATGCGGACCACGTGCTCTACGAAGTCTGCAACGAAGCCGGCCCCTACTCCACCGAATGGCAATACCAGGTCATCAGGTTCGTGAAGGAGTATGAATCGCACAAACCGAAGCAGCATCCCATCGGCATGACCTTCCAGTACCGGGGAGCCACGAACCGCGCGTTGTTCGACAGCCCGGCAGACTGGGTCTCACCGAATCCCGGCGAAGCGGCGGAGAGCTACCTGGAGAATCCGCCGGCCAACGTCAGTGGCAAGGTAATCGTCAACGACACCGACCACCTGTGCGGGCATACCTGCGGCGACAACATCTGGGTATGGAAGAGTTTCTGCCGCGGCTTGAACGTGCTGTTCATGGAGGAGCTATCACCGTCGCCGATCTGGCAGGACTCCGCCCGGGTGGCGATGGGACAAACGCGGCGGTATGCCGAGAAAATGAACCTCGCCGAGATGACGCCGCACAATGAGCTGGCTTCCGTAAGGTATTGCCTGGCCAAGCCCGGCTCGGAGTACCTGGTTTTTCAGCCTGGCGGCCGCGGCGTATTCACCGTCAACTTGAAAGGCGCGGAGGGCACGTTGGCAGTGGAGTGGCTCAACATCAACGCCGATGCCACCGTGCCGGGGAAACCGGTCCAAGGTGCAGGCGTCCGGGCCTTCACCACGCCTTTTCCGGGCCCGGCGGCGCTCTACCTGAAGCTCATGAGCGAGGGACGATGATCTCAAGTCTGCCGCCGCCAGTGGGTGCTGGACAGCGGCGCGGGCCTCATAGATGGTCTTCTTGACGTTGAGCGGCCGACGGGCCTACGATAGTTGCACGCAAGCCTGGGCTATGGCGACAGGAGGCCATATGCGTGGATTGGTGCTGTTTGTGATTTGCTCGCTGGTATTGTTTGCCGCCGGCGCCGCGGCACAGGTTCCGGTCGTGCCGCAAGGCGGAGTGGTGAACGGCGCCAGCTTCCGCCCGGCCAACGCGTCCGGCGGGGGCGTGGCCGCCGGTTCCATCGTATCGATCTTCGGCAGCAACCTGTCCGAGGCCACCGTGGCGGCCACCAGCACGCCGCTTCCCACGTCGCTGGGCCAGACAAGCGTGAGGATCGGCGGCATCGTGGCGCCGCTGTTCTTCGTCTCGGCGGGCCAGATTAACGCCCAGGTGCCGTGGGGCGTCCCTGCCGGGACCAGCAGCATCACGGTGTCTGCCCTGGGCGGAAGCAGCGTACCGGCCAATTTCACCATCCAGGACAGCGCTCCGGGCCTGTTCTCGCAGACCTCCGACGGCCGTGGCCCGGGCGCCGTGCTCAATTACGTACCGGAACAGAAGGTCTACGCCATCAACACGCCCGGTGCCACCATCAACCCCAGCGGCATCGTCACCATTTACGGGACTGGTTTCGGCAGGGTCAGCAGTCCGCCGGCCGACGGGACGGCTCTGAGCGCCGCCGTCTCGACTATCGTCACGCCCGTGGTTACGATCGGTGGACGCCAAGCCTCCGTCCAGTACTCCGGGCTGGCGCCGAATTATGTCGGCCTCTATCAGATCAATGCCGTTATCCCCACCGGCACGCCCGAGGGCTGCTACCTGCCGGTCACGGTCGCGTTCGGAAGCAATGTGAGCAATACCGTCACCATCGGCGTGACCAACAACCGCGTGGACTGCAGCGTGGCCACCAGCGGCTCCACGGGGTTGTTCCTCGGCGGTTCATTCGGCTATGCCGCGTTCTCCAAGATAACCATGCAAATTCCCTTGGTTAACCCCCTGCTGTTTCCGCAGCCCAACGACCGCATCGACGCTTTCTTCCGGCGTTACCAGACGCGCGTTCCCACCTCGCTGGTGCTTTACCCGCCGGTGGGCGGCGGCTGCAACATCTGGCTGTTCAAGTCCGACAGCGCCCCCACCGACATGAGCGTGACGACCGACGTGGGGCTGAACGCGGGCACGCTGACCCTTTCGCGCACGGGATACAACCAGGCATTGGGGACAAAGCAAGCGGGCGAGTATACCTGGGATTTTCAGCAGAGTAATTTTATCCAGGCAGGCGCCGTCTGGACGCTGAGCGGATCGGGCGGTTTGGATGTTGGCGCGTTCTCCGTCACTCAGACCCTCCCCAGCCCGTTGTTCGCGGTGCGGGACTTCGGCACGGTCAGCGGGGTATTCAGCCAGTCGTCGCCGCTGAACATCTCCTGGAGCTGTCCTGACACCGGCGACCCGGTGGGCGTCGAGGTGGCTTCCTACAACCTCGCTACCAAGCTGGTGGGTATGGCGTTCTGCTCGTTTTTATGCGGCAATGGGACCGGCCAGGTCAGCGCCGATGTCCTCAAGCAGTTGCCTCTGAGCGGTCTGTCGGCCGCTAGCATCATCGCCTTCTACACTCCAAACCCCGGCAAGATTCCCGCTATCAAGGCCACCGGCCTGACCCAGGGCGCTTTCGGCCTGGTTATCACCAGCACCTTGAGCGGCGCCCAGATGGTGCAGTAGCGGGTTGGTCCGCTGACGATTGGTTCATGGACAACTGACCGATCCCCGGACCCTGGCCCGCGCGACCGGGAACGAGCCCATGAATCCATCGTCTGTCAGAAGCGGTCTATCATAGATAGTAGCTGCCACAGGAGCTATTAAGAAATCCATGGCGGCGGTCCCGCTTGGCGGGACCGCCGTTTGCGTCGGCGGTTGGTGGAGATGGCGGCCCGGCCTGGCGGGGTTGCCGCTTCAGCCGCCGCTGATGCCGTAAGAATGATTGCTTAACACCTCACACACTGGGCTGTACTGGAGAAGAAAAAGAGGAGAGAAAATGCGTCCATTCGTGTCACTTGTGGTTTGCTCGATGGTTCTGGTGGCGATGAGCGCGATGGCTCAGGCGCCGGTGGTGCCGCAAGGCGGAGTGGTGAACGGGGCCAGCTTCCGGCCCGCCAACGCCACCGGCGGCGGTGTCTCAGCCGGCGCGATCGTTTCGATTTTCGGCAGCAACCTGGCGACTGCCACCGTGGTGGCCGGCAGCCTGCCGCTTCCGACCTCGCTGGGCGGCACCACGGTCCGGATCGGCGGGGCTGCGGCGCCAATGTTTTTCGTCTCGGCGGGACAGATCAACGC
>Ga0315291_10009976_pt1 | contig 11631 bp, 10 predicted proteins | sample YL17G12_20_MG_FD_203070 | JGI IMG/M metagenome (GOLD analysis project Ga0315291, IMG submission 203070) | Sediment microbial communities from Yellowstone Lake, YNP, Wyoming, USA - YL17G12_20 | ecosystem: Environmental > Aquatic > Freshwater > Lake > Sediment | place: USA: Wyoming | collected...
GCCTCCAGCGCCACATCCTGCGCTCCATCCTGACCATGCTCGGCATAGTCTTCGGAGTCGGCGCGGTCATTTCAATGCTCGCCGTCGGCGAAGGCGCCAGTTTCGAATCGCAGGAACGCATCAAGCGCCTCGGCAGCGACAACGTCATCCTGAAAAGCGTCAAGCCCCAGCAGGACGAAAACCAGACCAGCCAGAGCAGTTCACCGCGCGCCATCACCGCGACAGAATACGGCCTGACGTATCTCGACGCGGAACGCATTCACGCGACCGTACCGGGCATAAAATTGATCCTGCCCATCCGCACCATCCGCAAGGAAATCCGCTACGGCGCGCGCGCATTGGACGGCTACGTCCAGGCCACTGATCCGTGGTACCTCGAAACCACCAACCGCAGCGTGCAAAAGGGGCGCTTCCTGACCGACATCGATATGAACAACTCGAGCACCGTCTGCGTCCTCGGGACCGACATCGCCAAGAAACTCTTCCCCTACGAAAATCCCTTAGGCAAGAAAGTGCGCATCGCCCAGAATTATTATTGGGTCGTAGGCGTGATGGAAACCGAGGGTACATCGAAAGACGACACCGGCGGCGCGACCACCGACGTCAACTCCTCCGTGCTCATTCCCATCACCACCGCTCAGTTCCGCTTCGGCGAAACGATCATCGACATGAGCGAAGGCATCAAGATGGAAAAGGTGCAACTGCACCAGATAATCGTAAAAGTGAACAACGTCGCCGACGTCATCCCCGCCTCGGAGATGATCCAGAGCATACTCAAGAAAAACCACAAAAAGCAGGACTACGAAATGGTCGTGCCGCTTGAACTCCTGCGGGAAATCGAGAAAAACGCCCGCATGTTCAGCATCGTCCTCGGCATGATCGCCGCCATATCATTGCTCGTCGGCGGAATCGGCATCATGAACATCATGCTCGCCAGCGTCACGGAACGCACCCGCGAAATCGGCATCCGCCGCGCCCTCGGCGCGAAACGCCGCGACATCGTCATCCAGTTCCTCTCGGAAACCGTCGTCCTTTCGCTGTGCGGCGGCATACTCGGCCTCGGCGTGGGCATCGTCATCCCCCTCCTCATCCACACATTCACCGGCATGATCGTCATCTTCACGGCGTGGTCGCTTATACTGTCCTTCTCCATCTCCGCGGCCGTCGGCCTCATCTTCGGCATCTACCCGGCTTACCGCGCAGCGAACATGGACCCCATCGAGGCCCTGCGCCACGAATAGCCGGACCTCCCGTGCGTCGCATGTCACGGTCGCGTGAACGTCGTCTCGCCCTTCTGTGTGAACGGCATGTTTATCTTGCCGTACGGCGTACCGAAATCCAGCGCCCCGCCCAACTCGTAATTCGCCTTCTGCCCGGACAGCATCTCCAGCACTGCCATACCCAGTTTCTTCGGATCAAACGACAGCGGTATCTCCACCGTCCCCTCCTCCCCCGGCGCAAGGCTCACCGCCTTGCCGGACTCGGTCTTAACAATCTCCGCATCGCTCAACTTCAGCCCGTAGGAAATCCTCTCCAAATCAAGCGGAAACTCGTTCACGTTCCTCAGGCGCAAATTAAGCACGCCTCGCACCTCGTCAAGTTTCAACTTCTCCCACTTGATCCCCGCCAATTCAATCACCGGCAGCGCCGGTATCGGCACCTTGTCGCTCCACTTTAGCGGTATCCCAAGCGGCCCCAACCCCGGCACATTCACCCACAGTTTCACATCCGCCTCATACGAAATCACCTTCCCCGGCTTGATACCCATGACCACCTTGAGCAGATTCAGGAACGGCAACTCCACCGGCACAGGCACCATCTTCGACCCCCTGCTCGGAATCGCCGTATTCTGCAAGTCCGCACTCCCCGACAGGAATTGCGTACCGCCGCTCGACATCGTGTAATCCACATTCGCCAGCGGCAAATCAAACGAATACGGATTGTGCACATTGACATCAACGACCAAATCCACCTTGTCCAACGACAACTTCTGCAGGTGAATCCCCGTAATCTTAGCCGTCGGCTTCCGCAGTCCCTTCAGCAACCCGCACCCCGCGCACATCGCGCACAACAGGCACAACGCAATCCCGATGATCCTCATCTTGCGCCCTCCCAAAAAGGTCGGTGGAATTTCGCCTTGCATTGTAAAATTCCCCGCAAAATATGCAACGGCCCCGCATCCCAAAACAATATTGTAATACTCCCCTCCCCGCTGTATCATCATGCAAACGCAAACAAGGAGGACACAATGAGGCGAGAGAAAAGACGCCGCAAACGCGCCCGGCATCACAAACCCGCATCGCTCAAGAAACTCCAGTGGAAACCCTCCACGCTGCTCTACCCCGCGCCAGCCGTCATGGTCACGTGCATCGCCCCGGACGGCCGCCCGAACATCATCACCCTCGCCTGGGCCGGCACAACCTGCTCCGACCCGCCCATGCTCTCAATCGCCATCCGCCCCGACCGCTACTCCCACCCGCTCATAAAAGAGTCCGGCGAATTCGTCGTCAACATCCCCTCCGTCGCACTCGCCTGGGCCACGGACTACTGCGGCGTAACCTCCGGCAGAAACGTGGACAAATTCGCAAAAACCCGCCTCACCCCCGCGCCGGCGCTTCTCGTCAAGCCGCCCATCATCGCAGAATGCCCCATCAACATCGAATGCAAAGTAACGGAAACGCTGAACCTCGGCTCGCACACGATGTTCCTCGCAAAAGTGGTGGCCATACAGGCGTCGGAAGAATTGATGACGGCGGACGGGAGACTTGCGCTGGAGAAGGCGGGACTATTCGCCTACGCCCACGGGCACTACTACGCGCTGGGCAAGCGCCTCGGCCACTTTGGTTACAGCATCCGGAAGAAGAAATAGATTTTTGCCACGGCTTCCCCGCCTATGGCGGGATGGCCGCAGATGGACGCAGATAAAACTCACCACAAAGAACGCAAAGAATATCCACAGACTCGTGCACCTTGAGCGCATAAGTCTGTGGTTTCTCTTGGCTGCATTTGCGTATAAGATGTTATGGTATTTTGCGCGAAAAGGATTGTCGCCTCTTTCACATGCACATACGAGCACATCGAGCGCAACGCGGCCAATGCGATTTCGGGATTCCGCGCCTCACGAAAAGGATTGCTTGACGCTCGCGCGGCAAGCCGCTAGAATCAGCGTTTTCGGTTCGGATTCATCAAGATTTTCAGGGGCGAGATTTTGTCGGAATTCAGATACGCCACACGTGGCCGCGCCCAGCGCGAGGCGATTCTTCGGACGTTTGCGGACAAGGGCCAGCCGGTGGCCTTTGACCGGACCGTGGAGATGACTTACGAGGCGTGGGACAAGATGTTCCACGGCGATACGGAAGGCGCGCGGTCGCTGGCGCAGGAGGCGCTTGTAATCGAGGGCGAAAATTTGGAGGCGCTCGGCGTCCTTGGCGAGGCGGCGCTGATTGCGGGCGATTTGAAGCAATGCGAGGAGTACCTCTTCCGCGCGGTGAACGCCGCCGAGCCTACGCAGCCCGTTGATAAAGACAATCCCAATGACGCGCTCCGCCGCATGCATTGGTCGATGGCGTTTTTCCACACGCTGGAAAGCATCGCCGCGCTTTGCATCGAGCAGGGGGAAAACGATCAGGCTATCGACGTGCTTGAGCGATTGCCGAGCACTGCGTTTGCGTACCTGCCGTGGTCGGCGCTTGTGCTGGCGCGGCTTTACACGGTGAAGCAGAATCCGGAGAAGGCGATGGCGGCGCTGAAGCATTGCATGAATTTCCGCTTTCCGGGGACGTCGTACGATGTCGCGTTGTGCCAGATAATGCTGGGCGACGCGCTGCGCGCGGCCCAGGCGCTGAGGGAAGGATTTTTCCAGTCGCCGTACATCGCGTGCGAAATCCTGGGCGAGCCGGCGCCCGGCGAAGTCCGCCGCGGCGCGCCGGACAACATTCACGAGCAGATGAAGGAAATTGCAAGGCGTTACATGAACCAGTTGCGGCAGACGTGGGAATCACTGCCCGGCGCGATTGATTTTGTCCGCGACCTTTGGAACCATCCGCAGGTAAAAGCGGAGGCGTACGAATACTGTGAAGTGGCCCAGCGCGGCGCGTCCAGCGGTGACGAAACGGTTGTCAAGGAGTCTGCGGCGCGGCTCACGGAACTTCTGAATGCCAAACGAATCGCAGGCACATCTTTCAAAATCGCCGGCGAAATACGACCGCTGCCGCCGCGGAACATAACGCAGAAAAATGCTGAGGACTAGGCCCCCCGATGCACAGCGATGCGAACGCGACAGCATATTGACTTGCGGGTGGTACTTGCTATAATCTTGCACATTATGAGAGGGGGCGCACAGCATGCGGGTCTGCTCCAGATGCGGGTAACATGGCGTGACCGTTTCAGGGGGGATTCCGTTATTGTTGAGGCCCTTGATTTTTATAAGGACACTGCATGGACGACTCGTCTATCCGTAAGGAAATGAAGGACCTCGCGCAGGCGGGCGGCGGAGCGAACCTGTCTCCGGAAGACCTGAAGCAACGCGGCGTCAGCAAGATCAACATACTCACGCCGCAGAAGGTTGAGGAGTTGGTCCGCCAGCGCGCCGCGGAGATGCTCCGCGCAAAGAAAGATGAAATCCTCGGCGCGGCGGCGGCGAAACTCAATGCGCTCACGGTGGCAAACAAGGACCTCCGCGTGCAGGTGCAGACCCTGCAGGAGCAGCTTTCTCAGCACCGGGACTGCTTCGCGCAAATTGAACGCCTGAAGACCCGCATACTGGATCAGACCGCGGCGCTGGAGCAAACGCGCGGTCTTCTTGAGCAGGAGCGCGCGAAATCTTTCCAGAACGGCGTAGCGTCGCAAACGCCGATTGTCGAGCGTTACCGGGATGAAATACTGGCGCTGAAGACGCGAATCCGCGAACTGGAAGAGCAGAGCAAATCCCTGGCCGCGTCAGAACAACGGACTCTCAAGGACGAGTTGAAGCAATACCGCGAGCAGATAACGCAGATGGCACAAGAGATGCGCTCCTCGCGCGAACAGCCGCGCCCGACGGCGGATACCTCGTGGAAGGAGGCGCTGGGTCAGACGGAGACGCTGATAACGCAATATCGCGATGAGATTTCCGCGCTGCGCGAACAAGTCGGCAAGTTGAGCCGCAGCAACGGCGCGAAGGCTGAAGAAATGGAGCAAATGGTCACGCACCTGGAGCAAAGCCTGTCGGAAAAACTTTCCAGGAGGCTCGACGATCTTCGTCCCCCGAAAACTCGCCCGCGCGTCAAGCCGCGTGAGGTAATCCTCGACAACCTTTTCCGCCATGAGCCGGAAACGAATATCGGCGCGATGAAGGTGAGGCAAAAGAAAGGCGACAGCATTAACGAATCGCTGGAAAGGTTGAAGTCTTTCCAGAACAACCGCGAGGAACTTGAATTGAAAGCGCCGGATCGCGATGCGCCGGCCCATGGATAAGATCGAGATTGAGGGGAATCGACGAGAATTCTTCAGGTCATAATCCTATTGGAGATGTGAACAATGGATGAGATCATGGAATCAAAGGCCACGGACGTTCAGACCAGCGCGTCGAGATTCGTGCCCATGAACCTTGCGCTTGGGAGAGGGCTGGACATCGGCACGGCAAACCTCGTTTGCGCCGCGCGGTCTCTGGCGGGCGAGACGATCATCCGCGCACAGCGCAACGCGTTCATCGACATTGTAAGCAATCCGTTCACAAAGAACATGCTGACGAAACTCGACGTGCATTACGTAATAAGCGACGGGGCGCTGTGCGTGCTCGGCGACCCGGCTTTCGAGTTCGCCAACATCTTCAACCGCAACATGCGCAGGCCGATGAGAAACGGCTTCATAAGCCCCAACGAGACCGACGCGCTGCCGATGATCAAGATACTGGTGGAAAATCTCATAGGTCCGCCGCGCGAGGAAGGCGAGGTCTGCTATTTCTCGATCCCTGCCGAGCCGATCGATATGGAGATGAACGTGGTGTATCACAAGGGGATATTCGAGGGAATTCTACGGCGGATCGGCTATGTCCCGCGCGCGATGATCGAGGGCCACGCCGTTGTTTTCGGCGAACTCGCGGACGAGGACTTCACCGGCATCGGAATTTCCGCGGGCGGCGGGCTATTCAACGTCTGCGTTTCCTATAAGACGGTCCCGGCGATATCGTTCAGCATAAGCCGAGGAGGCGACTGGATCGACGAGAATGTTGCGCGCGTGACCGGCATACCAATAAGCCGCGCCACATTCACCAAGGAGCGCGGCGTAAACCTCATGAAGCCGAAAAACCGCATCGAAGAGGCGATCGCGATTTATTACAGAAACCTGATAACTTACACTATTGATGCGCTGAAACATGAGTTCACTCAGTCGCGCTCTCTGCCGACTTTCCCTGAGCCAATTGTGATCGCGTGCAGCGGTGGAACCACAATGATAGAAGGTTTCACGGAGGTCTTCAGCGAGGAATTTGAGAGTAGCGGCTTTCCCATAGCGGTGAAGGAGATCCGCCGGGCAAGCGATCCGCTGAACAGTGTGGCGCGGGGACTTTTGGTGGCCTCGCTTTCCGAGAAATAGGCGCACACTGGCAGCGGCTTACGCCGGATGGCAGTGCTTCTTCGAACAACTGGCTTAACGAATCAACCGAAATGACTTTTAAGCAGAAGCAAAACAGACTCAAAACCGTTGTTTCGTTACTTGTGAAGAACTATCCGACGCCGCAAGGGGCACCGGAAGAAAAACTCGACTTGCTGCAGTTGGTAGTTCTCGCCGCAATAAGCGACGACCCTTACAGCGGCGCAGCAATGCAGATGATGAGGCGCATGGAGCGAGATTACGTGGACTGGAACGAGGTACGCGTCAGTTCCACGTATGAACTGGAAGAGGTATTTAAGGCCTATCATCTGAACCCAGAGCATGCAAACACCCTGAAAACCGTGCTTCAGTTAATCTTCGAACGGGAAAACAAACTGACGCCGGATTTGACAACCGACACCTTCCCCGGCACCGTCAGAGCGTACCTGTGGGGCTACAAGAATTTCCCCCAGGCTGTGCAGGATGCGGTACTCATGTTTCTCGATGGGCATCGGGACATCCCTGTAAACGAGATGGTGTTGCGATTCACAACCCGGATCGGCGTTGCGGAAGCGGGTTCGACCGCCAATTCGGTACAACTTCTGTACAAGAAGGCCGCCGGCACACGGAGCCTCCGCGCGGTGCATTATGCAGTCTGCCGACACTGCAGGGAGCTGTGCCGGGAAAAGCCTTTGTGCCGAAAATGTTTTTTGGTGAATCATTGTGACCACGGAACCAGACAGATATCCGGCAAACTTGCAAAAACCGCCGCGAACTGACGGCAGATGGATTTTGCCAGCGCTCATACTGGCAATAGGCCTTCTTTCCGTACAAGGCTGCAGGTCGCACTTCGTCAAGATACCCGGTTCCGCAAACGACAAATCCGGAGGGGTTCATCCCGCGGCCTGTGGGGCGTACATGCACGGCATTCACGCCGAACAAACGGGGGATTGGAAAAAAGCAAGGGAATACTACGCTTGCGCGCACGAACTTGATCCCGCCTCCGTGCGCGTACTCACGCGACTGGCCGTCAGCACCTACGAAGCAGGGATGATCGACGAGGCAAAACCCTTGCTCCAAAAGGCCGAAAAGGCGGCAAACGAGGACCCGGAGTTGGCAATAGTGATCGCCCGTTTTTTCGCGCGCCAAGACCAAAGGGCCGAGGCCCTGCGCTATTATGATATCGCCGCCCAGAGGGAAGACCTGAGGTTCCCGGCGCTGTTCGAAGAGGCGCGACTCCTCGAGAGCGCCGGAGAGAAGGACCGTGCCGAAGAAAAATACATTGCGCTCGCGGAAAAGGTTGAAGACCCGATGAGCAAGGTAATCCTGGGCGAGTATTACATGCGCTGCGGGCGTTACGATGCGGCGCTCAGGCAGTTTACGACCGTCGCCAAGAATCAGCCATACATGTACGGCTACATAGCGATCTGCCAGGCTGAAACGGGAAACATCGACGGCGCTATCGCCGCTCTGACGACATACGTCGAAAACAATTGTCCCAGCGGCCCCACCATTCCCCAGGCGGAACCAGGGGAGAGCGTGCCGGTACATGAAGCGGCGGATTCGGTCCACGGCGGCTCGCCATGGGACCCGTTCAAGCGAGTAGCCGCAACCGCCCTGGCTAAAGGAATGCCGGACAAGGCGGTCCAGGTCCTTGAGGTGGCCGCGGGTTGCGGCGGCGAGACACCCGCGCTGCTGGAAATGCTGGGCGACGCTTACAAGGCACAGGGGAAGAAAGAAGAGGCGCGCAACGCCTGGACGAAGGCTCTGGATATGGCGGAGCAGGACAGCGACAAAAACCGCCTGCGGGACAAGATTAGACAGTTAGACCATTAGACTATTAGACTGTTAGACTATTGGACACGGCCTGACAGTCTAACGGCCTAATAGCCTGAATTCTCGGAGGACATATGTCTGGACATTCACACTGGGCTGGCATAAAGCACAAAAAGGGCGCTGCTGACGCGAAACGCGGGAGGCTCTTTTCCAAACTGGCCAAGCAGATAACGATCGCGGCCCGCCACGGCGGAGGTGATCCCGCCATGAATCTTTCCCTCCGCTACGCCATCGACAAGGCCAAGGCCGCAAACATGCCGAAGGACAATATCGAGCGCGCCGTCAAAAAAGGCACCGGCGAAATAGAAGGCGCGGTGCTGGAAGAAGTCCGCTATGAGGGCTACGCGCCCGCCGGAGTGGCCGTGATGCTCGAAGTCCTAACCGACAACCGCAACCGCACCTCCGCCGAGATCCGCAAGATATTTGAAAAGAGCGGAGGCAACATGGGAACGGCAAACTGCGTCTCGTTCCTCTTCGAAAACAAGGGGCTTCTCACCGTAAGGACAGACGCCATAGATGAAGACACATTGATGGAAGTCGCGCTGGAAAGCGGCGCGGAAAATTTTGAAAAGTCCGGCGATCTCTATGAAATCACAACCACGCCCGCGAATTTCGACAAGGTGAAAGCCGCGCTCGAAGCCAAGAAAATTCCGCTGGAGACGAGTGAAATCTCGTTCCTGCCGACCACGAAGATCACGCTCACCGAGACCGAAGCGAAGAAAGTCCTCAACATGATCGACCAACTCGAAGAGCAGGAGGACGTGCAAAACGTTTATTCAAACTATGATATCCCCGACGAGATATTCACCAAATTAGCCGCGGCCATAGAATAGAATCGCCGGGTCGCAACAATCCATAACCCCATACAGCAACTGCCGTTATGAAAGCCAAAGGGGCGGCAATTCGCTCCTTCCCCATCACGCGCAAAATCCTTTACAATCTCGCCACGGTTTTCGCGTCCAACTGCGCAATCACCTCCAGGATTAGTTTCAGCGCGTTGTCGTAATCGGCCTTGTGAATGATGCCGACAGACGAGTGGATGTACCGCGTAGGCATGCCCAGGTAAAGCGACGGCACGCCCTCGGAATGCATGTGCACGCGCCCCGCGTCCGTCCCGCCCGTCTGCAAAACCTGAATCTGATACGGAATCTTGCGACGTTCCGCGGTCTTGATGAAAAGGTCGCGCAGACGAATGTTCGGAATCATGCTGCCGTCATACACCGAAATCTGCGGGCCTTTGCCAAGATCATTCGCGTCGTCATCCTTCGCCCCCGGCGTGTCGGAAGCGATGCCCACGTCAAGGCAGATGCACACATCCGGGTCGATGACGGCGGCGGCCGTCTTTGCTCCGCGCAAACCGACTTCCTCCTGAACGGTCCCCGCGCCGTAAACGACGTTGGGGTGCTTGCGCCCCTGCAGTTCCGCAATCACGTCCATGAACAGCGCGCAGCCCACGCGGTCGTCATACGCCTTGGCCAGAATGTAATTCTTATTCGCGAGTTCCTCGAACGGGCAAATCGGGATTATCGGGTCGCCCGGGCGCACTCCGAACTTCTTCTCCGCTTCCTCCTTGTCTTTGACGCCGATGTCGATGAACATGGTCTTGATTTCCGCGGGCTTCTTGCGCTCCTCCTCGCTCAGTTTATGCGGCGGGGTCGAGCCGACGACGCCCGTGTACTCGCCCTTGGAAGTCTTCACAATGACCCGCTGCGCGAGGATCACCTGCGGCCACCATCCGCCCATCGGGATGAACCTGATGTAGCCTTCCTTCGTAATCGCCTTCACCATGAAGCCCACTTCATCCATGTGGCCGGGCAGCATTATCTTCGGCCCGCCCCTTGTGCCCGCCTTCTCGCAGATTATGCTGCCAAGCCGGTCGCGGGAAATCGCGGCCACGCCCTTCATTTCCTTTTCGATAATCGCGGCAATCCCGTCTTCATAGCCGGGCACTCCGTTGGCCTCCGTGAGCATCTTGAGCCACTTCATTGAGCGCTGTTTCATTGTTTCCTCCGCGGTTTTCGTGGACATTCTCAAGCAAACCTGCATCTACGAAAACCGGAATCTTATCACATGTCGCCGCCGACTGAAAGAAATTTCAGCCTCGCGCCCGGGCCGAGATGAAGTCCGCCCCGAGGTGACTGACACGATTACGGAGTCGAGGGAGTTCCGACCGAGACTCGTAGATAGTGACTATCACCGCTATCGCCATCACGTCCCGCTATCCGGAACTATGCGGAACTTTGCGGAACAATGTGCCGGATAATTCCGCTTACGCGATTTTTCTCATTAGCGCATGCCGCACATGACCTTACGTGGCATTTTCGCAACTTCATTGTGAAACTTTGCGGCACATGTACCGCATATTCCGACGCGCGCTATTTTCTCGTTATTCCTTATCGCATCAGACCTTACGATAGTCGCCAAAACCGCTAAGCGGAACTTTCCGGAACATTTTTGCCCTTTGCACTTTTTCCCGCAGAACTTGTCCCGCCTTCCGCGGGACTTGTCCCGCCCTCCGCGGGATGGCCGCGAATAAATTCCCACATCCGAAACGTTTCAAACCGTTCCATTCCGACACCGTTTTTGTCCATAAGCGCGCGCATTTTGTCCAGAAGCCGCCGCTTTTTGTCCATAAGCGCGCGCATTTTGTTCAGTAGCGGACGCTCCCGCTCGCACACCAATTTTCTCACCACAAAGGCCCGCCCCGATCCCATCGGGGACACCAAGAAGTGCCAAGGGATGAGGGACGAGGGATGAGTGGTTTTCTGTTCACTAATCCCTAAGAGGCTATTGCAAAACCCAACACAACGACGGCGTGCGTCAGCGGAAGACTTTGTAGCTGCACGGCTCGCCGTGCCCATCTTCTGTAGCGGCACGGTTTACCGTGCCTTATTCGGCAAGGCGAGCCTTGCCACTACGTAATTCCGGCAGGGCAAGCCCTGCGGCTACAAAACAGCCGCGGTTCTGCAATAGCGTCTAACAGCCGAATGACGCCTTGCGGCATCCCGATCCTATCGGGACAGTCTAACAGCCTATCTTGGTGCCTTCGTGTCCGCCCTTGGCGAGTGCGCCCTTGGCGACATCTCGCTCTTCGGCGGAACCTCGCCCAAAGGCGGGTCTTAGTGGTTGGCTAACGCCCTACCTGAAGTGTGTCCCGTGAAATCGCGAGCGTCAAGTACTTTTTGAAAAATTCAGAAAATTTTTTTACGAAACCACAGATTTCAC
>Ga0315291_10009977_pt1 | contig 11631 bp, 8 predicted proteins | sample YL17G12_20_MG_FD_203070 | JGI IMG/M metagenome (GOLD analysis project Ga0315291, IMG submission 203070) | Sediment microbial communities from Yellowstone Lake, YNP, Wyoming, USA - YL17G12_20 | ecosystem: Environmental > Aquatic > Freshwater > Lake > Sediment | place: USA: Wyoming | collected...
CTCAGTCGGAAAGAATCCCTAAAATCGGAGTGCCGAGGGCCGGACTCGAAGGCGTTATAATTATTAGATTTCCACGTAGTTTGTGATATTATATTTTTGGTTTTCACGCAGGTTTCAGCTTTAATTATCTGCTTGGCTCATTACCTATTTTCTGCTGTAATGACTCAATCTCTGAAAAAAACTTTAAGGGAAGGGGCTTAACGGGGAGGCGGCCAGAAAAATCCTCCGAAACTAATTCTTCGAAGGAAAGCCGCTGGCCGAGTATTCCTAGTAAAGTCGGGTAACAAAACCTTCCTTGACATCGGCCCATTCCCATTCTTGTCAATCTCTTAATTTGTTCAATATGACAATAACCGTCATCGATAATCTCAGAAATTGTTCTCAACTTAACTTCTTCGCATCGGCAGATAATAGTCTCATCAGTAAGTAATTTCAAAAGGCCGGGGCGAAAGGCATATATCTTCTCTAAGAAATTTTGATACCATTTATGGCGAGATAAAGCTTTGCGAAGCTTGGATTGACGCTTATCGGCTTCGATTTCTGAAATGCAGCCAAGTTGGCAAGCAACTTCGGTTCCAACAATTTTGCCTTCAATTACTGCCATTTTCACTCCTCCAATTCCCGTACAATCGCCGGCTACAAAAATCCCTTCCCGCGATGTTTCATATCTGGAATTGAATTTTGGCACCCAACCTCTGAGACGTGGATTGCAAGTATGCTCACACTTGGCTAGATGAGTGAATGAAGTTGATGGAACGAAGCCAAAATTAAAACAGAGCACATCAGCCTTGAGCTTTCTCTCTGTACCTACTATCGGTATCCAATCTTCATTCATTTCTACAGAAACCACTTCTTCAAGGTATTCACTTCCTAAAGCTTCTTTTACGACGGAATTAAAATAAATAGGAATCCGATGCTTTTTTAGTCCGGCGAAATAAAAAATCCCTTTTGTAAGTAAATCCAAGGACCGCCAAAGTGGAACAGCTTTCTTCATCAATTGTGTTAAAGAAGAGGCTTCCAGGACTCCGATAACATTGGCTCCGTTGTTAAGGAGGTGCGACGCGGTAAGATAAAGAAGAGGTCCGGTTCCTGCGACAAGAACTCTTCCGTCAGGAACTACTCCTTGACTCTTGAGAAGGATCTGAACTCCGCCGAGAGTCATCACCCCAGGCAAAGTCCATCCACGAAAAGCAACGGGAGTCTCATATGCCCCTTCTGCAATCAATATCTTTTTTGGCTTGATAAGCGAATTTCTTGGATTGTCGATAGCGATTGTTTTATCGTCAAATATGCCCCAAACTACAGTTTTATTGAGGAATTGAATGTCGTTCTTCGATATTTCGCTTTTAAGGTTTTCAAAAATCTTTCGATTTTGAGAATCTGATAAAGGCTCCTGGATAATAAAGGGGGGCGCTATCTGACGAAATATCTGTCCTCCGATTTTTGGATCTTCACCAATGACGGTGACTTCAACTCCTAATGAGGAAGCAGCGACAGCGGCGCTTAAGCCTCCGGGACCTGAACCAATCACTACAAAATCTCTATTTTCCATTTTTTTCTCCAGAATAAATAACCTTATTCACGAGTTCTGATCTTCATAAATGGAAGGGCAAAGGTCTGACACGCTCTTACTCTCGTACCATTTTCAAGGATAACAAGACACTCATTGCAAATGCCCATGCCACAATAATAGCTTCTTGGGCTTTTGTTTTTGAGCGTCCTTCGAATTATCTTTTTTCCTGCAGCGAGTAAAACTGTTGCTAAAGTCTCTCCCTCATAGGCGATAATAAAATCGTTATCGACTTGAATAACAAACGGCTCCTCTCTTTTTACCTTCTCAAGTCGTCTCACCATATCAAATTCCTCCCTAGATATTAATATCACTGACTCCAATATTTTATCCTCAGGCAAATAAGAGATTTAAATGCTCGCCCTGAGCACCATGTTGAAACACTCTCGCAGTTTCATTCATTTTTTGCCCGACAAAAATCAAAATTCCATCAAGAGAAAAAATCCTTCAACTAAAACTATATACAAGGAATAACTAAGAATGAACTCATAATTTCTCTAATAATAATAATTATTTGCCGATTAGCTGTCAATATATAACAAATAAAATATATTATATATTGTAAATCTTGACACTATTTCCTCCTTGTGCTAAACATCCGAATAAAGGAGACCCAGCATGGAACCTAAGGTCGGATTTATTGGACTTGGTCAGATGGGAAAGCCGATGGCTATTAATGTCTTAAAAGCTGGTTTTAAGCTAATAGCTTACGATTTGAAGAAAGAATCGTTGGAGGAGTTAACAGTTAACGGAGGGCTAATCGCGGCAAGTCCAAAAGAAGTTGCCCTGCATGCAGACTGGATAGTCCTTAGTCTTCCCAATACAGAAGCAGCTAAAGCTGTTATTTTTGAACCTGATGGAATTATCTCAGGAATTCATGACGGATTAGTTATTATCGATTGTGGTACGACAGACTTCCATGTTACAAGAGAGATCGCAAACATCTTGAAAGAGAGAAGAATTGATTTCATAGACGCGCCTGTCTCCGGCATGAGGTCTCGGGCAATTGAAGGAACTCTTACCATAATGGTCGGTGGAGAAGAAGGCGTCTTTAAAAGAATTGAAAAGGTATTGGCTGCATTTGGAAGCAAAATTATCTATATGGGACAATCAGGTAGTGGACAATTAGCCAAGCTAGCCAACCAGCTTCTCTTCAATATAAACACCGCAGCTTTTGCGGAAGTCCTGCCAATGGCCGTAAAAATGGGACTTGATCCGGAAAAAGTCTGCCAAGTAATTCAGACAGGCACAGGGAGAAGTTTTGCCTCGGAATTTTTTGTTCCATTAATCTTGGAGAATAATTTTGGGCCTGGTTACCAGTTGGCAAACGCTTATAAGGATATGATTAGCGCTTTTGAGATTTCTAGCCGAAATAAAATCCCGCTTCCTATTGTCGCCGCAGCTACGCTCACCTATCAGCTTGCATTGGCCGATGGTTTGGGCAACGAAAATAAAGGCGCAATGATTAAAGTATGGGAAAAGGTTATCGGGGTTAAGGTCCGGAAGAAAGAAATGTCCGATACGATCAATGAACGGAGCGAAAGAAAAACATGATTCCTTTAAAAACAGGTGGAGATTGAAACATCAGGAGAAATTAGCCCATGGCAAAGAAAAAACGAGGCTGTCAAGAAGATATAACTGAAGCATACTATCATGGCTTGATGTGCTCAGTCGGCTTTCGGGAATTAGATCTTAGAAAACCCATAATAGCTATTGTTAACTCCTGGACAGATGTCAATCCCGGCCATATTCCTCTTGACCGATTAGCAAGAGCTGTTAGGGAAGGCATCTGGGCAGCTGGCGCGGCGCCCGTAGAATTTAATGTGCCAGCGCCTTGCGACGGAATGGCGCAAGGCTATGGAATGCATTTTGTTCTTCCTCAAAGGGATCTGATAGCTGCTTCTATCGAAGCCATGGTCAATGCTCACGGTTTCCATGGACTGGTAATGCTTTCCTCCTGCGATAAAATCATCCCGGGAATGATCATGGCTGCCATAAGATGTAACTTGCCGACTCTTTTTCTAACCGCAGGGGCCATGCTTCCTTTCCGCGATGAGCAGAAAGAAATGGTGACTTCTGACTTAAAAGAGGCTATAGGGAAGCGAGCGACTGGAGAGATTGATGAAAATACGTTTAAAAAATGGCAGCGGCACATCTGTGCTTCCGCCGGCACCTGTTCCATGATGGGAACAGCCAACACTATGGGAACTTTCTTAGAAGCTATAGGAATAGCCCCATTTGGCTCGACAACTTTGCTGGCCTTTGATTCCGCAAAAATAGGGCAGGCAAGAGACGTGGGAGAAAAGGTCGTTCATCTCGTTCAAAAAAAACTCAGGTTCTCGACATTTCTAACTCCATCCAGTCTCCACAATGCTATAAAAGTCATTGCAGCAACAGGGGGCTCAACCAACGCCGTTTTACACCTTCTGGCAATTGCGTCTCTAGCCAAAATTAAGTTGACACTTAAGGACATTGACGAAATCTCGAGTTCGGTACCCTTAGTGGCAAAGTTTAAGCCGACATCTAAATTTAATCTCTCTGATTACCATCGCGTCGGCGGCGTAGCCGCAGTAATGAAATCGATACAGAAATATCTTGATCTTTCTGTGCCGATGGCGTTTGTCCCCTCCTTGAAAGTTGATTTACAAAACGCCCCTCAACCAGACGGAAACATCATATATTCTGCAGAAAATCCTCTAGACAAAGAGGGTTGTTTTTGTGTCTTGTACGGAAACCTTGCACCAAAAGGAGCATTAGTTAAAAAAAGCGGCATAAGCTCAGCCATGCTTAAGCTCTCAGGACCCGCCATTGTGTTTAACTCAGAAGAAGAAGTGCGCAAGTTCCTTCTAAAACGGAATGTCCGGCCGGGCTCTATCCTTGTCGTCCGTTATGAAGGACCAAGAGGGGGGCCTGGGATGAGAGAACTCTCTATCCCTGCGGCGATGCTTGTCGGAATGGGGCTTCATACTTCGGTGGCAATGATTACTGATGGACGATTTTCGGGAGCCACGCATGGCCCTTGCGTTGGTCATATTTGTCCTGAAGCCTGGATAGGTGGCCCTATCGGTGCTGTAATAGATGGAGATATCATTGATATTGATGTTCCTGGGAAAAAAATCGAGGTGCGCCTTTCTCCAAATGAGATACAAGAACGATTGAAGACGAGGAAAGCTCCTACTCGTAGAATTCACGGATTCCTCAGTACATACCGGAAGTTGGTCTCTGGAGCGGATGAAGGCGCTCTATGGCTATATAATTAAACAAATCGCGTTCTGCCTTCTGCAAATTCGACGCAATGCGAGAATATTCATTATCAATGTCATCCAAGATTAAACAGAAAAGGAGCATGAAATGAGTCAAGTCGACCATGTTTTCTATCGGAGTCAGAGAAAAAAAATGCCTCTCATAGACAGAGGTGAAGGAATTTATCTTTACAGCGAGCATGGAAAAAAGTATATCGACGCTTCTTCAGGTGCGCTGATTTCTAATATCGGACACAGTATGGCACCGATAATTAAAGCTATGCATAAACAAGCTAAGAAAATTGAATTTGTCCATGGAACCATGTTTAAGAATGAGTCCTCAATCCAACTTGCTCGTCGTATAATCGAAATGTGTCCTGGAAATCTTGATCGAGTGTATTTTGTCTCGGGGGGGTCAGAAGCTATAGAGACTGCCCTGAAAATGGCCCGCTCCTATCATGTAGCACGGGGGAATGTTCAAAAGCATTTAGTGATCTCCAGATGGCAAAGCTACCATGGAGCAACACTTGGCGCTCTTTCAATGAGTGGAAGGACGATGAGCAGAAAAATCTATCAGCCCTATATGCTTGACTTTCCCCATATTTCTCCTGCCTATTGCTATAGATGTCCTTACAACAAAGAACAAGAAACATGCAACAATAATTGCGCCTGGGAACTCGAGCATACGATCAACCAAATAGGAGCAGAGTATATCTCTGCCTTCATTGCCGAGCCAATTGTGGGAGCTACTTTGAGCGCGGCTCCAGCTCCACCCAAATACTTTTCAATCATTAGACAAATCTGCGACACATATGATGTCCTGTTCATAGACGACGAGGTTATGACTAGTTTTGGGAGAACAGGGAAGAATTTTGCTATTGAACATTATGGGGTTATTCCAGATATTATCGTAGGGGGCAAAGGGCTTGGCGCTGGATATTATCCAATCGGGGCAGCTATCTGCACGGATAAGGTTTTCAAGCTATTTGAAGAAAAATTGGGGAGTTTTGCCCACGGTTTCACTTACCAGGGAAATCCCCTCGCATGCGCGGTTGCTTTGAGCGTAATTGATTTTATTAACAAAAATGATTTGGTATCTTATGTTGAAGAAATGGGCGAATATCTTATAAAAGAGCTTTCAAATCTGTATCGCTTTGATTTTGTGGGTGATATCAGAGGAAAGGGCTTCATGATCGGCTTGGAACTGGTTAAGGACAGGCATACCAAAGAGCCTTTCCCAGTTGAGAGGGGAATTACAAAATTGGTATCAGAAACTGCGTGGAAGAGAGGATTAATCATTTATCCGGCATCTTCTAACGGCCAAGTGCAAGGAATAGCAGGTGACGGCTTTATGGTGGCTCCTCCTTTTATTACTTCCAAAGAACAAATTGACAAAATTGTTGCTCTTCTGGATAAGACTCTTGATGAAGTCTATAAAAAAATTCGTCTCAATTTTTAGCGTTCACTTTCTATTTTTTCGATTAATTTTTTTACTTCAATCTGGCTCGGATCCAATCTCAAAGAAGCTTTCAAGATTTCCAAAGCTCTTTTTTTCATTACTTTTATAATAGCAGATCGCAAGAGAGTTAAGCAGGCTGATGTCACTGTTATAAATTTTGTTCCCCTCAAGAAGGTTCCCGATTGCCTCAGAATAATTACCTAATCCCATATAGGCTTTCCCCTTTATTAAGTAATAATTGAATTTTAAACTGACATCTTCTTTAATCTTCTCTATCAATTCAAGACTCCTTTTATATTTTCCTATCATGAATAAAAAATTGGCATAATTAATTAACCCTTTTTTATTATCCGGTTTTAATTCATACGCTCTCTCGATATTTATTTCTGCATTCTCATAGTTTTTAATTCTTTCATACTGCTGAGCGAGAAAATAGTAAAACAAATATTTATCAGCAATCAAAACCGCATTCATATGAGCGGTCGGGTGGGAAATGGTTGCTGCGGGCGAGATAATGAAATTTTCCTTTTTCTCATCAATAATCTCTCCGCTCATATCTCTTAAAAACAATTTCATCTCATAGTAGGCAGGGGCCAACTCTCGAGCAGGAATGGATTGAGTAATATTTAAAATTTCTTTGTGCGGATAATTTCTTATCGCCAATTTATAAGACTTTGGAGAAGATGTCTTCCCATCAACCGGATTAATTATTATATCTACCGATCCCCCATTCCATAAATCCAATGAGACACGCTCAATATTGAAAAATAAATTAATGCTTTCCGCAAACGAAAAGGTATTCTTCGGGTCGACAGCCAATTTCTTGTCCAAAAACTTGAATGGAATATGCAAATCACTCTTATACTCCTCAACTTTATATCCCAAAAAGGGTCCAACAATTTGGGGTTTGTTTGGTTTTTGGGGAACGAGGACATCCCTCTCGAAAACAGTGAATTCCTTTCCAACTGAATTTTGAAGGAGGACGATCATTTTGTACTCACCTTCAATCACAGGGATAGAATCCTCAAAAGCAATGCCAGTCGCCAATATTTGTTCCTCTTCTTCGGGTGAAAAATAAAGGGGGAAATATTTTGCATATTGAAAGATAATTTCTTCTCTTATCCTCATACTCACGTTCATTGTAAAATTGCAGTAATACTGGTCTTTCTGTTCATAATAATCGCGTTTGTTAAAGCCGGCTGAAAATTATAAGGAATTTCGTTAGGAATTAAGGATGAAGAGACATCTGCTAAAGTCGGCGCAAGTTCTCTGAGCGCTTCATAAAGTCCTTGATAATTTGTAGCATCTGTGTATTTTGTCTGGATCATTAATCTTCCGGCCCATCTGAAACCGGATCGTATATTTTGTATTCTCGCGCTCTATCTCTCTGAAAAAAGACGATGCCAAAATGAGCAGGAAGGCCTTTCTCTTTTTCTCCATAATAATACCAGACCTGTGCAGGATAGAGACCTTGTGTTGCCTCAAATCTTTCAATGCTTGCTAGTGGTCCTAAAATAATATAAATATTTCCCATATCGGTTATCCATCCTTCCCTTGTCGCCTTCCGTCCGTAATGTTTATTAGCATAATTGAATCGCTTTAAGTGTTCATCTTTGTATTCATTTTCAGGCGTTCCTACTATGGGATCCCTTTGCCGCCAGAAAGCCTCTATAAAAATGTCCCGGTCTCTGTCATCAGTTAATTTCATAAAAACGTCTTTCTCTTGGGGAAGAATGATATATTGAGTCAGCTTCAAGAAATCTCCATACTTCTTGGCCAGATCTCTTTCCGTCAATTTTTGCTCTGAAAGAACTAAAGAAGAGATCAATAACAAGAAAAAAATCACAATCATTACTTTGACTTTCATATCGTTGAACCTAATAATATTTTTCTCTCATCTTAGATTCCGAAACTCCCTCCCTCGCTATCATTCCAAGCTTATATTATTCTTTCATCTCAGAAACTCAATGAGCCCGCCACGCGGGAAGATTTTTCTGACACGTCATCTTGAACGAGATCGCTTAAAAAGTTTTGATAGCCTCATTATATTTTTCCATTTATAAATAGGCAAGAGTGCAGATATTCAAAAAACATTTGATGCATCCATTTATTTTTTTATTTGACTTTTCTTATTTATATCAAATAATATTATATACAATATATTTTCGAAATATCAATATTATGGTCAAAATTTCGCTTAGATCAAAAAAGGGAGGATAAAATTGAAAAAACTAGCTATTTTTCCCGGATTATTACTAATTTTTATTGCAATTCTCTTCTTTGGCTTTTTTGGGAAGGCGGAAACTCCTAAAAAAGATACTGCTCCTCTTATTCAAGAATCTATTCTTAAAAATCTCAAGTGGAGATGTATCGGCCCGGCAAATATGGGAGGAAGAATAGATGATTTTGCAATCGTGGAAACCAATCCCTCGATCATTTATGTTGGCACGGCGTCTGGAGGAGTCTGGAAAACAATAAATAACGGTATTACCTGGGAGCCAATCTTTGACGATCAAAGCACGAGCACCATAGGCGATGTCACCATCACTCCTTCAAATCCAGATATTGTTTGGGTCGGGACTGGAGAACCCAACAACCGCCAAAGCTCCTCATGGGGAGATGGAGTCTTCAAATCCGAAGATGGTGGAAAAACATGGAAAAATATGGGATTGAGAGATACTCACCATATCGGTCGAATAGTCATCCATCCCTCCAACCCTGATATTGTCTATGTGGCCGCTTTGGGCCGGCTTTGGGGGTCACATCAAGAGAGAGGCTTGTTTAAAACTTTAAATGGAGGAAAAACCTGGATCAAATGCCTTTACATCAATGAAGATACGGGAGTTGTAGATGTTGCTATAGACTATAAAAATCCAAATATCCTTTATGCGGCTGCATATCAAAGACGTCGGACGCCTTGGGGCTTTAATGGAGGGGGACCCGGAAGCGGACTCTACAAAACGACAGATGGCGGAGAAACTTGGGTCCATCTCACCAGCGGATTTCCAGAGGGTATAACAGGTCGTATCGGCATAGATATTTGTAGAAGTAATACCAACATTGTTTACGCTCTCATCGAACACAAAGATGGAGGAGTTTTCCGCTCGGATGATAAGGGATTGACCTGGAAGAAAATGTCAAATACGAACCCCCGTCCGGTGTATTACAGCAAAATTCGGGTTGATCCGAATAATGACCAGAGAATTTGGGTCTTGGGTGATGAAATGTTTGTATCCGAAGATGGGGGAAGGACGTTTCGCACAGATTTAATAATTCGAGCCGACCGCTCAAAAAGACGCGTTCATGGCGACTACCATGCTATGTGGATAAATCCCTCAAACTCTGATCAAATGATCATAGGCTCAGATGGGGGAATTTATTTTTCCTATGACCGCGGAAAAAATTGGGACTTTATAAATACTCTTCCCCTTGGACAAGTTTATGAAATCAGTTTTGACATGCGAAAACCTTATTTTGTGTCTGCAGGATTGCAAGATAATGCGACCTGGCATGGGCCCTCTGCAGCTTGGTTCAGAGACGGAATCACAAACGATGAATGGTTTAGAATCGGAGGAGCGGATGGTTTTTATAACCAGATAGACCCTAAAGACTATACAACAATCTATACAGAATCGCAACATGGCGAGATTTGCCGATTTAATCTGAAAACTGGCGAGTACAAATCCATTAAACCCGCGCCCGAAAACTCTCAAGAAATTTACAGGTTCAACTGGAATTCCCCGTTCCTTCTCTCCCCATATAATCCCCAAAAAATCTACTTGGGAGGAAATCGGCTTTTTATTTCTGACGACAGAGGAGAAACATGGCGGGCGACAATGGACCTAACATCTCAGTTAGATAGAGATAGAATCCCAATTATGGGAGTCAATATTAATGAAAATACCCTTTCCAGGCATGACGGAGTAGAGTTCTTTAGCACAATAACCACCATTTCCGAATCGCCAATAAAGGAGGGCCTTATCTATGTGGGAACAGATGATGGAAAACTCCAAATTTCTCGAAACGGTGGAACGACTTGGAAAAATATTGTTCAAAACATTCTTGGGCTGCCAAAGGACATCTATGTCAGCCGAGTTGTGGCCTCTGATGCTGAAGAAGGGACTGCCTACGCCACCTTTGATGGTCATTATGAAAACAACTTTAAGCCTTACGTTTTTATGACGACTGATTATGGAGAAAATTGGAAGACTATCTCAAGCAATTTAACTGAAGGTGGGACTGTCAATGTTATACGAGAGCATCCTACGAATGCAGACCTTTTATTCGTCGGCACAGAAAGAGGAGCTTATTTCTCGATCGATAGAGGAAAAAGATGGATAAAATTTGCCAATAATTTTCCTGTCGTTCCTGTCGATGATATTGCCATTCATCCCCGAGAGAATGACCTGATCTTTGGGACCCATGGACGAAGCATATGGATTTTGGACGACATCACTCCCCTCTCTCAGCTCACAAGAGAAGCGCTGGCAGCCTCGAGCTATCTTTTTGATGTGCGCCCCGCAACAATATTTAATCCCTTTTCACTGAGGAATAATTATGATTTCAAAGGTGTCTATGGGCACAAATTTTTCATCGCGCCCAATCCTCCTCTTGGCGCCATAATCAGCTATTATTTGAAGGAAGATGTTAAGGACGATGTGAAGATCGTTATTCAAGGTAGCTCAGGTCAAAAAATTTGTGAGCTCGCTGGGCCTAACGAGGCTGGGATCAACCGCATGACATGGGATTTAAGATACGGTCCTCCTGATTTTTTCGAAGAAGGAGAAGTCGGCTTGAGACCATTTGTTCTTCCTGGGGAGTATAATGTCATATTAAGATATAAAGACAGCGAAATGACAAAAACGGTTCTCGTCGAGGGTGATCCTTCAGTTGATATCTCCTTCGAAGACATAAAAGCTCAACATGACACCCTCCTCAGCATCTATGCTCTAAATCCTGCACTTTCTACATCTATTAAAGCAACTGATAATTTATGGAAGCAAATTGATAGTCTTAAAAAAGCTCTCAAGGAAACCGCGGATGTCCCTAAAGTTATCTCAGAAATCCTCGATAATATCTCCAAGAAAATAGAGAAGATTCGAGAGCAGCTTTTAGGAAATTCTAAATTGGGCAGTGAGTCCAGTCGCTTTTCAATCAGGGGACAAATGAGAATGTTATCGATTTCAATCGCCAGCTATACAGAGAGACCTTCTCAAACCCTTATTGAAAAAATCCGAATTAATTCAGAGAAGCTGAAAGAGGTTATCGCAAAAATCAATGCTATCATCGAAGGAGATATTCCCGATCTCAACAAGTTGTTGAATGAAAATAATATCCCCCGTCTTCTTCCTGGAAAAGCC
>Ga0315291_10009978_pt1 | contig 11629 bp, 11 predicted proteins | sample YL17G12_20_MG_FD_203070 | JGI IMG/M metagenome (GOLD analysis project Ga0315291, IMG submission 203070) | Sediment microbial communities from Yellowstone Lake, YNP, Wyoming, USA - YL17G12_20 | ecosystem: Environmental > Aquatic > Freshwater > Lake > Sediment | place: USA: Wyoming | collected...
CGGCAGCGCGCAGTATCCCAAGCGCGAAGGCGGCTTCACCAGCAACGCCGAGCTGATGCACGACTGCGGTGTGAACGTGCTGCCCAGCGAGCAGAACTTTCAGGCCCGCGTGGAGTCCGTCGACCAGATGTTGGCGCGTATCGAGGGCGTGCTCATCGATTCCAGTTGCACGAGGTTGATCAACGGCTTCCTCGGCGGCTACTGCTACCCTCCCAACAAGAGTCTCATGGGCGAGTTTCTGCCGAACGTGCTCAAGAACAAGTATTCGCATCCGCATGAAGCCCTCCAGTATCTGATGGTTCGCATCTTCAAACCCGACTTGCGCCCGGATGCTCGCGACCCGGTATTGAATCTTCCCTACCGCGACCACTATAATCCTCTTGAAGGTACTGGCTACGATCCTTTCTCCTGGCGCCCCGGAGGTGGCCGGAGCTGATGGCTGATTCAACCGTCCTCGAAAAAGAGAATAGCCTGCAGCTGGCGGAACTCGGCAAGGAACTGATCCGTCTCCTGGAGATGTTCCGCACGCGCCGACATAAACACGAGCAGCGTTGGCGCGAGATCAACGAGAACCTACTTCCGGACCGCGAGATCCTGATGCTGGGCGTGGATCACAAGGGCATGACCACGCACCAGGACCTCTACGACGACATCGGCACGCACTGCCTGCAGGTATGGGCCGATGGTATGCTTGGCTACACCGCCAGCCCCGGTTACAAATGGGCCCGTTTCAAGATGCGCAAAAACAAACTCAATGCCGTCCCCGACGTCAAGAGCTACCTCCAGGACTACGAGGAGCAGATGTACGACGAGTTCAAGGACGGCGGGCTATATAAAATCCTTGGGATCGCGCTGCGGGATCTGGGCGGGCCCGGTACCGCCAGTTGTTACGCCGGAGACCGTCCCGGGAAAGATTACCCGATCTATAAGGTCTTTCACCCGGTGGAGATCTTCATCGGCGAGAACGAAGACGGGGATATCGACATAGAGTTTCGCGAGTATTACATCAGCTTGCGGAACCTCGTCAATTACTTCGGCGAAGCGGCGGTGGGTGAGGAGCGCGTGAAGCAGGCAAAGAAGAACCCACTAAAGGAAGTCCGGGTACTTTGGGCGCTCCTTCCGCGCGAGGAGCGGATCGAGGGCCTCCTACACCATCTCAACAAACCCGTTGCTGGGTTCTACGTCGATGCGGACAAGAGCAAGATCCTGTTGGAGGAAGGCTGGGACGAAATGCCGGTCGTGACCGCACGCTGCATCCTCGATAGCGGGGAGGAGTACGGCCGCAGTCCAGGCAGCAACGCCGTGCGCGACGTGAAGATGGCGAGTCTGATGAGCCTCGCGACTATGGTTGGGGCTCAACGCATGGTGGACCCAGCTACGGACGCACCCATCGAACGGCGCGGGCAGATATCTAAGGCCGCGGGAGCATGGAACTGGTACGAACGTGGCCAGCAGCCGGGCAACATCTATCCGATCCAGACCGGGATCAACATGCCGGCTGGAGCGGACATCCTCGAAAAGATCGAGCAACGTGTGAAGCGGCATTTCATGTACGACATCTTCATGAAGTTGCTCACGGAGCAGAAGCCGCAAACCGCGTACGAGGTCTCCGAGATCGTGGGTGAACGCGCGGTCGTGCTGGCTCCGATCATCAACCAGTATCTGCACGAGTTCCTGGACCGCCTCATCGCGCGCACATCCGCAATCTCGGGACGCGCGGGCCGGCTGCCCGAGCCCCCGCAGGTGCTCCAGGACGAGGGCCTGACGTACATGGATGTGGAGTACCTCGGGCCCCTGGCGGAGGCCCAGCGACGACTCTTCAAGACGCAAGGCATCCGCGGCTTCATGGAGACGATACAACTGGTGCCTTCCAAGGACGCCGTACTGGACCGAGCCAATTGGGATGAGATCGTCGAGGACCTGGCCGATGGCCATGGCGTGCCGGAAAAGGACATCCGCACCGACGAGGAAGTGAGCAAGATCCGCGAGCAGCGGGTCAAGATCCAGCAGGCCATGCAGCAGGCGGAGTTGGCCAAGAGCGGCGCGGAGGCGGGATCGAAGATGAGCAAACGCCCCGAATCCGGGAGTCCCCTGGAGGCGATGATGGCGGGGGGCAGGGCAGGGGCATGATCTACCTCGGCAAGCAGTTGACGGACGCGGACATCGACCAGATGTACCACGTGCTGTTCGCCCAGAGCGCAGTGGGTCCGATCGTGCTTGCGCATTTCCTGGCGGAGGAGTGCCTGCTCTGGGACGAGATCGACCCCGAACCCCAGTTGGTGGCCAAACAAAATCTAGGCAAACGGCTCTTGAAACGGATCGGCGCGATCCGGGAGAGCAATCTATATGAGCTGACGCGGAGGCTGGTGGAAGCTACACCGCCGGCGCAGCTGAGGGAGTAAACGAAATGACTTACACGAACGCGGTAGCGGTGGTGATGGTCGAGGCCAACAAGCTCATCGACAAGCTGGAGCTCGAGACCTCCATCCCCAAGTCGGACCGGGATTTCCTGGCCGCCTATCAGACCAAACTCACTTCGGCGAGCACGCGGAAGGATGAGGACCTTCACTTTCTGGACGTCTTCTCGGTCTGGATGATCCAGCGGCACCGGATCACGGCGTAGGGGGTGCTATGTTCAAACACGTACATCTCCAGTGGTTCGCAGATCCACCTGCTGCGGCCTCTGCTCCGCCTGCGGTAGTTCCGCCGGCACCGACTCCGCCGGCAGTAGTGCCGCCGGCGCCCGAGCCCGAACTGAAGGCGGACGGTACCTTTCTCGCGCAGGCCCCGGACAAGTACAAGAAAGATCCGAAGTTCCTCAAGGACCTGCTGAAGCACAAGAGCTGGGGCGACGTGCTCGACCGCCTCTACACCGGCGAGCAGCAGTTGACGGAGCTGCAGGCGAAGTTGGCCGCGGCTCCGCAGAAGCCGGAGGAGTACGTTTTCGATGAGCTCAAGTTCCCGGAACACCTGGCGGGAGATGTGTTCGCCAAACACCGCGAGCAGTTGGGCGCCTACCTGAAGGCGAAGGACGAGGATCTGCGGGCCCTGGCGCTCAAGGCGGGCCTGAGCAAGGACGCAGCCAAGGTCGTCAGCGGATTCTTCCGCGAGGCGATCTTCGCCACGTCCAAGGCCACCCAGGACGACTACGCCAAGCAACGCGAGGCCGGTCTGACCGCGCTCAAGGCGGAGTGGAAGGGCGATTTCGCGGCACAGGAGGAAATCGCCCGCCGCGCTATCCTGACCTTCGGTGGCGAAGCACTGGTGGCAGAAATTGCGGGGGGCCCCGGGGGAGGCCTGGAAAACTCGCCGAATCTGATCAAGGCGTTCAACAAGATCGGCAAGGCCATCGGCGAGGGGCACCTGGTGCCGGGCAAGCCCGGGGTTGCGCAGCCCGCTCCCGAACAGAAACGGCGCGAGGAATTGAAGAAGCGCTACAACAAGAGTCCGGAACTCACGGGCGAAGTTGCTGCGGCAACCCCCAGCTCAGCCGAACAGGCGGCCCTGGACAACCTGCGCAAGCGCTATCCGAGCATGGGGAGGTAGACCATGAGCAGCGAACCGACGAAACAAGAGCGGGACTGGAAAGCCGAGAGCGACGCCAGGACTCTGGCCATGGCCGACGCGATCGGCAAAGATCCCGAGCGATTGAAGAAAGCGCAAGGCGCCGCCGGCCGATTGGTGAAAGACGCCAAGGAGCAGCAGGAGGAGCAGGAAGAAATGACCCAGGCGCTGGAACGACTTGCGCAGCGCCGCGAACGGAAGGCGAAGTACAAAGACCGCTACCCGAAAATGGATTGAGCCCATGACCACGGACGAGCTGGAGTACCTGGAGAAGGTGAAGATCCCGGAGTACGCGGGCTACGGCTGGATCAACGCGGCCGAGGACATGCGGAAACTGATCAACTTCTGCCGCAAACTTCTATCCGAGCGCTCGGAGGAGCCGAAGTGAAACACATCATCTTCTGCCTGCCCGGGGCCCCGACAGTGGTCGCCGCCATGAGCTGGGACGCTCTCGTCGCGGCAGCTTCCAAACCCGAACGCGGTCTGCGCCTGGAGGTCGTCCGCGGATACAACTCCAGCGTGACCCTCTGTCGTAACAACATCCTGGAGGAAGGCGTTACCGGACTCCGCAAGTCTGCAAAACCCTTCGGCGGCAGACCTTACGACTTCATGATGTGGATCGACAGCGACAGCGTCTACACGCCGGAGGATTTCTTTCGGCTGCTGGATGCGGACAAGGACATCATCACGGGCATGGTTCCGATGAATGCGGAGGGTGTCGGAGCCTTCGGGTTAGTCGAAGGCTCGCTGAGCAAATACGTGAACTTGCACGCCGTGGGCCAGGACGCGCCCATGAGTGACTTCCATTTCTGCGGCTTCGCCTTCCTGCTGGTGCGGCAGGGTGTGTTCGAAACCCTCGACTACCCCTGGTTCCAGGAAGTGCCCTACGAGGAAGACGGGCGGGTGATTCTGCCGGGAGAAGACTTCGACTGGTGCCGGCGCATCCGGGCGAAGGGCTTCAAGATCTGGGCCCATCCTGCGGTGCGCATCGGACACGACATTCGTATGGTAGTCCGCGTTCCTGGCCCACCCGTAGATGCCATCGACCAGTACGACGAGGCCTGGCGCCTCAGTCGGCCGGCCCTGGAAGCGCTCCGGGATCTTCTGGAGCAGAGGAAGCCTAAGAAAGTGCTGGAGATTGGACCCGGGGCCAGCTCCTTCGTGGTCCTGCCCTGGTGTCTGGCCAACGGAGCCGTCTATCAGGCGCTGGATCATCAGGGGCCGTACAGCGAGAAACATTTGGCGAATCTCAAAAAGGCGGGCCTACCGACCGATACAACCTTCGCTGTTGCCTTGGACCGGGAAGGCGCATGGTACTCACGGGTGCCTCTGGCGATCGATCAAGAGGTACCCTACGATTTGGTGATCGTGGACGGCCCAGTAACTGGGAGGGCGTGTCCGGCTGCTCTTGCCGCATACGAGCGCTGGGGGAATCCGCACACCATATGGGTTTTCGATGACACGAATCGGGAAGAGGAGTTTAAAGCCGCTATACATGTCGCCGGCAACAGGATGATACGGCGCATTCAAGACCCGCAATACCCGCGCACAACCATGATCCTGATTCCCTTGAAAGAACTTGACGAGCGGGGCGAGGCGGTAGATACTGTAGGTAGTACCGATGCGGAGGCCGTAGGCTCTACCGCATCAAAGGGGCAACCCGAAGCGAGAGTATAGCCAACCTGCGGCAGGTGCGTTTCTTCCGACCTGACTGGGAGGAGCGGAAGCGGCGGCCCATGGAAGACGATCTGTAGCAGACGGACGTTCCTCAAACTCGTTTTGAGGAGCAAGGCTATGAACTTCCTGAAACAGCTGGAGAGAGTCCACCTCCAGTGGTTCGCAGACGTGGACCTGGCAGGGAAAGTCACCCTGCTGGATCTGGCGCAGGAGACCCTCCCCGGCGGGGAGCGTTTCGTCCAGGTCGCCAAGATCTTGACCAAGGCAGTCCCTCCTTTCCAGGACGCGCACTGGGAGGAGGCCAACCAGTTCACCGGAGACATCTTCGGCCGCGACGCATACCTGCCCAACGGCGAGATGCGCTCCATCAACAACGGCATCGACGCCACCTCCGGCAAGACCGACCAACTCATCGAGCCGATCTCTCTGTATGAGGATCGCGGCATCGTAGACCAGGAGCTGGTGCTGATTGCGGAGAAGGCGAAGCCGGGCGGAGGCGTGGAGTTCCGGGCGCGCAAGGACGACCAGCACATCCGAGGCGGGGCCAACTGGCTCGGCGACAAGATGCTGTACGCGACGCGGGCTGTGGCCACACCCAACCACATCAACGGTTTCGCTACCAGAAGGGCCACGATCGCGGGCGGCAACATCTCGAATAACGGAGACGCCAGCTCCAACGCCGTGACTTCCGCTTACCTCCTGGGCTGGGGACCGGAGAAAGTCTGTTACCTGTACCCGCCGGGCGGGAAGACCGATCTCGTCAAGGAAGAGGACATCGGCAAGCAGCTCGTGATCGGCGCCAACAGCAAGCAGTTGCTGGCGTACGTGACCGAGTTCTACTACAGGTACGGCATCCGGGTCTTCGACGAGGCTTACTTGCAGAGACTGTGCAACATCGGCACCGGGGCGGCCAACCACATCGACATCAACAAGCTCATCGAGCTGTGGCATAACCTGCCCGACCCCGATGGCTCGGTGTTGTACGTGGGCAAGACCGGCCTCATCCAACTGGAGCAGGAGGCCAAGACCGCGGGCGAGCACATCCTGCGGTGGGTAAAGCTGGACTCGGGGGGAAGCGTGCTGATGTTCAAGGGCATCACTCCCGTGCGGAAATGGATGTCCATCAAGGACACCGAAGCCGTGGTCGCGTAAGGAGGAAATATGAGCGACGCATACCTGTATTTCACCGCGGAAACGGGCGACCTCGTGACGAGCAGCGCGACCCTGAGCAAGGTGCTGAAGGAATCGCAGATCAACGAGCCGGGCAAAGGCCACCAGAAGTTCATCGAGGTGATGACCGATGGTCTGTTCACTAGCTCGGCGCAGGTATATTCACTGTACCTGAAGACAGGCAACACGAGCCCGGGCGAAACCAAGGTGGGGGAGTTGTTTTCGGCCCTCACCGGGGCTAGGTTGTCGCTGGCGACAACGCCGGAACAGATCGTGGTAGCCAAAGTGCCGTTGCCCTCCATAGGGCTGCTGGACTACATCTCGCTGTACTTCTACGCCCAGACGGCGAACACGACCGGGAAACTGACGGCGCGCATCCTGCTGAACTAGAGGCAGGTGCAAACCGCGGCAAAGAGAAATGAGGGCCAGCTGGGAACGGCTGGCCCTTTGTCCATGGGGGCTGAATGAACCTGAACGAGACCAAGGTCAGGATCTACAATCTGGCCCTTATCAAACTCGGGATCACCGAACGCCTGACGACCGGCAACGAAGACTGCGAGGAGGCCAACGCCTTCAACGCGGTCTGGGAGCAGGTCCTGCACGAGGTGTTGGAACTCGCGGATTGGAAATGTGCGCGCAAACGCGCGGTACTGAGGCGAGACACGGACTTGGTGGAGGCCGCCACCAAGGCCAAGCCCGTGGTGGTTACGGCCACGGCGCATGCCTTCGAGGACGGGGACCTGGTGCAGTTTTCCGACGTCCTGGGCATGACCGAACTCAACGGCAACGTCTACATGGCGAAGAACCCGGCCGCCGCAACCTTCGAGTTGTACAACGAAGACGGCACGGCGCAGCTGGATGGTACCGGGTACGGCGCCTGGACCAGCGGTGGCATCATCTGGAGAGTCCCCAACTGGGGCTACGCCTACGCCTTCAAACTCCCGGATGCCTGTATCAAAGTCATCGAGACCGGGGTAGACATCGGGGGCTGGGTGGAGGAACACAACATCTTCCTCACCAACTACGCCGACGAGGAGTTGGAGATCCTCTACATCGCCTACCTCTCGGACCCTCGTTACTTCAGCCCACTTCTGGCGGATACCGTGGCCACGAGGCTGGGGGCGGTGTGCGCGCCGGCGCTGACCAAGAGCAAGGCCAAGCAGCAGCAACTGGATCAGGAGTTCGCGGGCCTGCTGACTCTGGCCAGAGCGCAGGACGCGCGCTACAGGCAGGAGCCGGACGCGGGCTCGGCGCTGATCACGAGTATGTAATGGCGGAAGCGCGGAAGATCGTCACCGATTTCACGGGCGGGGAAGTCGGCGACCGCCTGATGGCCAGGATCGATACCCCGATCTATAACCGCACCTGCCGTACCCTTGAGAACTTCCTCGTCCACGCCTCCGGTGGCCTGGACTTCGCACCCGGCACCGTCTTCATCTGCGAGGCCAAGACCCACACCACCCCGGTGCGGCTGCTGCCCTTCGAAGTCTCCGCGAGCGAGAAGTACGTGCTGGAGCTGTCCGAGAGCGCGTGCCGGTTCTACAAGAACAAGGCACGGTTGCTGGACGGGGCCAACCCCCTGGAGATCGTCACGCCCTGGGCCGGGGCGGACCTGGCGGGTCTTCAGACCACGCAGCAAGAGTACAAGATCTACCTGGCGCACGGGCTGTATCAACTGCACGGACTGAAAAATTATGGGGATCTACTCTGGAACTTAAACAGTGCGGATCTAGACGTTTGTCTGGCGGTTGCGCACAATGTTTCGCCATACATCACGGCTTATGCATACACTGGCGATGTTTTCACGAAGAGACCAAATCCGGATACTCTGCCGGCAGGAATCGGATGGAGTTGCGCTGTTTCGTCCGATGGTATGTATCTTGCCGTGGCGCACACCACTACTCCCTTCGTCACGATCTATAAACGCTCTGGCGACACCTTCACCAAGCTCGCCAACCCCGCGACGTTGCCAGGCACCAGCGGAAACGGCTGTGCATTCTCCGTAGACAGTATGTACTTGGCGGTAGCGCACAGCACCACGCCTTTCGTCACGATCTACAAGCGCAGCGGCGACACCTTCACCAAGTTGGCTGATCCGGCAGATCTGCCACCCAACACCGGTTTGAGTTGCTCCTTTTCCGAAGATGGCACGTACTTGGCCGTCGGGAATATTACAACCACGCCCTTCATTACGATCTACAAACGCAGCGGAGATACCTTCACTAAGTTGGCTAACCCCGCGACGCTGCCGACCGGCAGCGGATACGGCTGCATGTTTTCCAAGAACGGCGTCTATCTTGCCGTGGCGCATACCACAACGCCTTTCATCACCATCTACAAACGCAATGCGGATACCTTCACGAAGCTAGCCAATCCCGGGACGCTGCCGGCGGGGAATGGATTCACTTGCGGATTCTGCGCCGATGGCGTCTATCTTGCCGTGGGGCATAGCCTCACTCCTTTCGTCACACTCTACAAGCGCAGCGGCGACACCTTCACCAAGCTCGCCAACCCCGGGACGCTGCCGGCAGGTGACGGACGAGGTTGTTCCTTCTCTGCGAACAGCATCTATCTAGCGGTAGCGCACAGCACCACGCCTTTCGTCACGATCTACAAGCGCAGCGGCGACACCTTCACCAAGCTCGCCAACCCCGGGACGCTGCCGGCAGGTGACGCATACGGCTGCGCATTTGTTCCGGATGCCTGGGAAGGCGTTTCTTGGGGTTCTCAGTATCCTGCGGCCCTCACCTTCCACGATCAGAGATTGATCCTCGGCCGCGATCAGAGAGTGCGTGGGTCTCGGACCGGCTGGCCTCAGAACTTCCTGTTGGATGCCGCGGATAATGCGGCTGCCTACGAATACACGCTCGCCTCCGATCTGCTGGAGGAGATCGTATGGATGCGGACGAAGGACCACAGGATCGTGATCGGCACCAGCCACGGAGAGTGGCCGATGAGCGGGGGCGATGCGCCGATCACGGGCGCCAACGTGTACACGGACCGAGTCTCCGCTCACGGCAGCGCGGGCGTTGCGGCGATATTGGCCAATGAGTCCCTCCTGTTCGTGCAGAAGGGCGGGCAGCGGCTGAGGGAATTCATGTACAGCATGGAGCGGGGCGGCTACATTTCGCCGGATTTGACGCAGCTGGCGGACCACATCGGCGAGAAGGGCCTGCTTGAGTTCGCCTGGCAACGCTCCCCGCGATCCTTGCTATGGGTCCGGTTGTGCAACGACGAGTTGGCGGCCCTGACCCTGGACCGCAACAACAACATCGTGGCCTGGAGTCGGCAGCCGAGAGACGGCTTGGTGAAGAGCATAGCCGTGGTATCGGGAGACGCCACAAACCCGGAGGACACAATCTACCTGTGCGTGCAGCGCGTGATCAACGGCGAAACGAAGCAGTACATCGAGTACATGAAGCCCATCAACCGGCCCGCGGACGAGAAGGATTACTTCTACGTGGACTGCGGCAAGACCTTCGACTACAGCGCCACCACCGACGCCATGGAAGGCGCCACCAAGGCTAACCCGGTCGTGGTCAGTGCCGCCGCCCATCCCTTCGTCAACGACGAGTTCGTGCGGATCACGGGCGTGGTGGGCATGACCCAGCTCAACGGCAATACCTACATGGTCAAGAACAAAGTCGCCGGCGTGTACTTGGCTGTCGCGCATGCTACCACGCCTTTCATCACGATCTACAAACGCAGTGGCGACACTTTCACGAAACTCGACAATCCCGCCACGCTTCCGACTGGACAAGGATGGGGCTGTGCCTTCTCCACGGACGGCGTGTATCTGGCGGTGGCGCATGCTACCACTCCTTGGGTAACTATCTACAAGCGCAGCGGGGACACCTTCACGAAGCTCGCCGACCCCGCCACGTTGCCAACGGGCCAAGGAACGGGATGTTGTTTTTCGTCCGACGGTGTTTATCTGGCGGTCGCGCACGACGCGAGCCCCTTCGTCACGATCTACAAACGCAGTGGCGATGTTTTCACCAAACTCGCCAACCCCGCCGAGCTTCCGACTGGACACGCAATCGATTGCGCCTTCTCTGCCGACGGTGTTTATCTGGCGGTCGCGCACGACGCGAGCCCCTTCGTCACGATCTACAAACGCAGTGGCGATGTTTTCACCAAACTCGCCAACCCCGCCGAGCTTCCGATCGGAACCGGATGGGGCTGTACCTTCTCTCCCGACGGTGTGTACCTAGTCGTAACGCACCTTGATACCCCTTTCGTGACGATCTACAAGCGCAGTGGGGATATCTTCACCAAGCTCGCCAACCCCGCCGAACTTCCGACCGGAACCGCACTCCATTGCGCTTTCTCAACCGACGGTGTTTATCTGGCGGTAGCGCACGTCACAACTCCTTTCATCACGATCTATAAACGCAGCGGGGACACCTTCACGAAACTCGGCGATCCCGCCACACTGCCAACGGGGGAGGCATACGATTGCGCCTTCTCTGCCGACGGTGTTTATCTGGCGGTAGCGCACCTCACAACTCCTTTCATCACGATCTATAAACGCAGCGGGGACACCTTCACGAAACTCGCCGACCCCGCCACGTTGCCAACTAATACCGGATGGAGTTGCGCTTTCGCCGTCGACACCTTCGAATTGTACCTGACCGATGGCGTCACGCCTCTAAACGGGACCGCCTTCGGCATCTGGACCAGCGGCGGCCTTTGCGAGAAAGTGGTGAAGGATCTTTCGGGCCTGGATCATCTGAAACTAAAGACAGTGGCGGTCTATGCCGACGGCGAAGCGCTGGGCCAGGAAGTGGTATCCAGCGGCGGCACCATCACCATCGACGCCTACGCGGCCAAGATCCACGTCGGACTTCCCCGCACGGGCAAGATATGGACCCAGCGTCTGGGGCATTTCTCACCTGTGCGCATTCCCGAGGCCACGCTGCTGCTGTACAAGAGCCGCGGCGGGAAGATCGGGGCGGACGCCGGCAACCTTAAAGCCATTCGTTACGCCAGCGACACACTTCTGACGGGCCCGCAGGAGGTGCGGATCGGAGGCGCTTTCAGCAGGGAGGGAAGCATCATGATCGTGCAGGACCAGCCGCTACCGATGACGGTGCTGGGAATCGTGGCCGAGATGAGCGCGGGAGAGTAGAGAGATGTTTTGGATCATCGCAGGAATCATCGCCGCTGGCGCGGCCATCATCGGAGGCGGGTTGAAAGCCAAAGCCGAATCCGAGGC
>Ga0315291_10009979_pt1 | contig 11629 bp, 9 predicted proteins | sample YL17G12_20_MG_FD_203070 | JGI IMG/M metagenome (GOLD analysis project Ga0315291, IMG submission 203070) | Sediment microbial communities from Yellowstone Lake, YNP, Wyoming, USA - YL17G12_20 | ecosystem: Environmental > Aquatic > Freshwater > Lake > Sediment | place: USA: Wyoming | collected...
TCCGAAGCCAATGCCGCGCTGGCGAAGGTTGCCGAAAACAAGGCGCGCTATCGGATGGTGCTGGTCAATTGACTGGCGATTGGCCAGCCACTCGGCGTGGGGCCGGTCGTCGCGCCACCGCGGATTTCAGCTTTCCACGGGATATCCCGCCTCGAGCCAGCCACGCCAGCCGCCCGCCACCGAGATCACGCGCGTGTAGCCCATCTTTTGCAGGTTGTCAGCGGCGAGCGCCGAACGAAAACCTCCGCCGCAGTAGAGAATGATTTCCGCGTTGGGATCCGGAAACCTCTCCTCCACATCGCGCTCGATGATGCCCTTGCAGAGATGCTGCGCACCGGGGACGTGACCGGCCACCCACTCTTCGGCCTCCCGGACATCGACCAGGTGAAATCCACCCGATGCGAGCCGCTGTTTCAATTCCCGGACACCGATCTCAGAGACTCGAGCCTTGGCGTCCTCGACCAGCGCCAGGAAGCGAGGGGAATGGTGTTTGGCCATGATGTAGTCCTCCCGAGTAGATTTGAAGCGAACGCAGTCACCGTCGCCTTCCCATGCCCAGGCGCGGCTAAGTTACGGCACCCAGTCGGCGATGAAGATGTTTATTTCCCGCCGCTGTTTCGCGTTCCGGCTGGAGGCAAAAATCAGTCTCTTGCCGTCGGGCGAAAACATGGGAAATGAATTGAAGCCGCCCGTGTAGGTAATCCGCTCCAGCTGGCTGCCGTCGCGATTGACGGCATAGAGTTCGAATAGGCTTGTCATCGGATTTTCGTAATTGGACGAGAAAATAATGCGCTGGCTGTCCGGAAAGAAGAACGGAGCGAAGCTTGCACCGCCCAGGCTCGTGATCTGGCGATTCTCCGAGCCATCGGCGCGCATGACGTAGAGGTCCATTTGCATCGGCTCGACGAGTTCCTGCGCGAGCAATTCTTTGTAGCGACCCACTTCTTCGGGCGCTGTGGGATGATGCGCGCGGTAAACGATCCATCGGCCGTCGGGCGAAAAGAACGGCCCGCCGTCATAACCCAATTCATGCGTGAGCCGCTTCACGCCTTTCCCGTCGGCCTTCATTGTGTAGATATCGAGGTCGCCGTCGCGCAGGGAAGTGAAGACGATTCTCTTCCCATCGCGGGAGAGCGTGGCCTCGGCGTTGTAGCCTGGACCTGCCGTGAGTTGTTTCACGATTTCTCCGCGGTCGGTGGCTTCAAATATCTGGAACGCTGAATAGACGCCCCAAACGTATCCTTTGGAATAATCCGGCCGGGGCGGACATTCGGAACTGGTTAAATGCGTGGAGGAATAGAACAAACGCTTTCCGTCGCGGAAGAAATATGCGCAGGTCGTTTTACCTTTTCCGGTCGAAACCAGACGAACGTCGGATCCGTCTGCGTTCATTTCGAAGATTTGGTCGCACGGATGCGGCTCGCGCGTGGACTGGAAAACCAGGCGCTTGCCGTCCGGGCTGAAGTAAGCCTCGGCATTCGTTCCGCCGGAGGTCAATTGTTTGACGTTACGGAGATGCACCTCCCGCGTGTCGCGCAAGGGGTCGTCGGGAGTGCCTTGGACCACGGGGCCGGCGCCGGCTAGGCCCGTGGGAGTTTCCTTCTGCGGGCCTTGCGCTTGCAGCCTGACAATTGCCAGCAGAAGCGCGCCTCCAACGAGGATCCACCCGGCTGTTTGCGTTGGTGTCAAGAATCTACTACTCCCATTGCGACTCATTTTCAACCTCTGCATCCCGGGGGATCGAGTTCAGGAAAGGCCGCGGCATCGCGCGCCATCGGCGCGAGCCGTTGTTACTTCTTCACACACTCAAAGACCAGTTTGAATCCGTCAACGCCTCCGCCCGCCGCCACGTCCGCGCGATGTTCTTCTTTCGGACAACCGCGCCGCTTCATGGTCACGAAATTGCGGCCCGGGAGCAGCTCTACTGCGACCGTACCGTCCCCCGGCGTCTCAGCCTTCACATTCTCAAGCACCGTGCCATTCGACCAGGTGAATTCCAGCGAAACTTTTTCGAGCGGCCGGCCGGCGCTGTCAGTCACGATGAGGAGCACAGGCTTGTGCAACAGGCGCTCAGGCTCGTAGATCTCGGGAGGTAGCAGGATGAACTCGATCGTCGCGGCGGGCTCGGCGGCCGTCACGGCGAGATGACGAAACACCACGGTGTCTTCTTCGAAGTCAGGCCGCCGCACCGTTACCCAGTAGGTTCCGAACGGCAGTTGGGTGAACGAGAATCGGCCTTCGCTGTCGGTCCGCGCCTGGCTCACCAGGCGTTCATCTTCATCGCTCAGCGAGGCCAGCACATTGTAAAGTGAATGCCCGTCGTTGCGGAGCACCGCGCCGGCGATCGATCCTTGGCCCGCCGCTGGCTGGAGCTCGATCTCGACTGTGTTGCTCGTCACTTCGCCCTGCCACAACACCGCGCCCAGGTTCCTGCGGATTTCCTCGGCATTCGAGTACTTCGCCCGGTAGGTGACCGAAAACCGATAGCGACCCCAGATCGGCTCGTCCTCTCCTTCCGGCCCGGAGCGCGCGGGAATAACTTCCAGGACGGCCTTTTCCGTCGTGTCGTCATCCGGCGCCAGTTTGATGAGCTTGGGGCGGGGCAGTCCGACGCCTTCGAAAGCCCTGCCTTGCGCGGGTGTGGAGGCATCCGGCGAGCGCGTTGTGCCGATGGGTTCGAGGCGCGCCTCCAGGGTCGCGCCTTCGGTCGCCTGGGCCCGGACACGCCGGTAGAGCCAAAGCGTTTCTCGCCCGGAATTGTGCAGGTGGAGCGTGAGCCGCGCCGGATAGGGCTCCGCGATCGCCGGCTGCTCGACGGAAATCAGGAGCTTCAGCGGTTCAGCTTCACCACTCGCCAGCACGGTTCCAGCCGACAAGGCCGTCAGTATTAGGAGGAAAGGGATTCGCATCAAGCGAGTTCAGAGCTCTATTTCCGCACTTCCAGCGTCACCTCGCGCGCTAGCCGCTCGCCGTTGCGCAGCACCGTGACCATGACTTTGTCGCCGGGTTTGTGGGCTCGAAGCGCGTAGGTGAAGTCGTAGAGGTTATCAATTCTCTTGTCGCCGAACTCGACGAGCACGTCGCCGCCTTTGAGACCGGCTTTGGCCGCGGGACTGCCGTCGCGGACGTCGGTGAATTTAACGCCGTGCTCGCTTTCCCCCATGTCCGGAATGGAGCCGAAATACGGTCCGTAGCCTCCGCCCGCGCCCATGACCGGTGAGGCGGGCTCGGCCACGCGGACGTATTGTGGTTTTTCCGGGAGCGCGTCGAGCGCCTGCCCGACGCCGGCTACCAGTTCGACCACCTTGGCGCCCCCCGTGGCATCAATCTTCTCCCAGGTATCGGAGGGTTTGTGATAGTCGGCATGGAGGCCGGAAAAGAAAAACAGCACCGGCACATCGCGCACCGTAAACGACATGTGATCGCTGGCGCCGTAGCCGGAGGCCGAATAGCTGAGCTCGAAGCCACCGCCGGCGATGGACCGGTTCGCGTCCTCGACCAGTTTCTTGAATCCTGGCCAAGTGCCTGTGCCACCCACGTACAGCCGGTTTTTCGAGACGCGCCCCACCATGTCGAGATTAAGCATGGCGATGGTCTGGTCGAGTGCGACCGTCGGGTGCTGTGCGTAGTAGCTCGAACCGAGCAGGCCTGACTCCTCGCCCGCGAACGCGACGAAGACAATTGACCGTTTCAACTCGGCGCGCCGCCGCGTCAGGACGTCCGCCAGTTCCATCATGCCGCTTGTGCCGGATGCATTGTCGTCGGCGCCGTGATGAACTTGGCCGATTTGACTAGGGGCGAGGGAGTGTTCATCACCAAGGCCCAGGTGGTCGTAGTGCGCCCCCATCACGATCGCCTGCTTGCCGAGTTTCTGATCGCGCCCGGGAAGCATACCGACAACGTTCGAGACCTGCCGGCGAATGCGCTGGACATCCACGGTTAAGGTTATACGCAGCGACGGGTCGAGGGCGAAGGAATGGTTCGAGAGGTCCTTGTCGATGGCCTGCCGAAGCTCCTCGAGCGTATGGCCCGATGGCTTTAGCCATTCGTCCACAATGACCGCCTTCACCTGGAGCGACGCCAGCTTCATTTCCTCCGGGCCCGAAAGCGATCCGAAGCGAATCAAGGTGTCCGGCTCGCTTGGATGCGCGCCAGTGTCATTCACCAGGATCATCCCGGCCGCGCCGTGATTCTTGGCGTTGATGGCTTTGTTGACGATGGCAGCGTGCGTGGTGAGCTGCTTCCCGGCGAAGGGACTCTTCTCGTCGTCCTCCTGCGGTTCATGGCGCAGCACGATCATGAATTTGTCTTTGGCATCGAGGTGCCTGTAATCGTCGTAGTGGAGGTCCGGGGCGGTGATGCCGTATCCCGCGAAGACTAGCGGCGCGTCGAACCTGCCGTCCGCTGAGAAGCTGAAAGGAACGAAGTCCTGCTGTGGAGCCAGTGTTTTCTGGCCGGCGCCGTTCGCATAAGCCAGCGAGTTTCTCGGCCCGAGCTTGGCCCCCACGGTCATCATGAAGTGCTGGAGAAAGGTTCGGTTATCCCCGGCGGGCTGGAGGCCGAACTTCCGGAAGCGCTTGGCGATATAAGCCGCGGCCTTGTCGAGTTCTTTGGTGCCGTCGCCGCGCCCTTTGAGCTTGTCACTGGCGAGGAACTTGACGGCCTCCTGAAATTCCCTGGCGGAAAACTCGGGGGTAGGTTCTTTGGCTGCCACATAGCTGACGGCGAGCGAAGTCACGAATGCTGTGACGACCAATGAGGTCACTTTTCGCCGACTGCGATGTCCCCAAAACACTCCGTGATGTTCCACTCCGTCACGCTCCGTGAAAAAGCAATGCAGACTTTCCATTATACATGGGGGTACCCGGACGGACGGATGTCGCAGTGATGGCGGTCGCTACAGCACCCGCAGGATCAAACACTTCAGATAATGCGTTTCGGGCACGGTGAGCAGGATGGGATGGTCGCGTGACTGAGTCCGCCGCTCAACGACGGCGACGGCCCGGTGCGCGTCGAGCGCGGCGCTGGCGATGGTTTCCAGCAAGTCAGCCTCGCTCACGTGGAAAGAGCACGAGCAGGTAACCAGGTAACCGCCGGGGTTGAGGATTTTCAGCGCGCGCAGGTTCAGCTCCTTGTACCCGCGCAGCGCGGACTCGCGGCTGGATTTCTGGCGGGCGAAGGCGGGCGGGTCGAGTACCACCATGTCGAAACGCCGGCCTTCCTGGTCCGCGGCCTTGAGGAAATCGAAACAGTTGGCTTCCAGCCATTCGATGTTCGCGAGGTTGTTCAACTCCTGGTTGCGTCGCGCGAGCTTCAACGCTTCCCCAGAAGCTTCCACTCCCAGGACCGACTCGCACTGGCCGGCGAGGGCGATGGCAAATCCTCCCGAATACGTGAAGCAGTCGAGCAGCCGCCCGCGCGCGTATTGCCGCGCCGCGGCGCGATTCTCGCGCTGGTCGAGAAAGCCGCCGGTCTTCTGCCCGCGGCGCAAATCATAGGCGAACTTGACGCCACCCTCTTCGACCAGGACTTCGCCAATATCCTCGCCCGCAAGAATCCCGACTTGTTCCGGCAGTCCCTCGAGGCCACGCACGGCTGCGTCGTTGCGCTCGAGAATCGAGAGCGGGGCGAACTGTTCCGTAAGGATTTCCACGACGATCGGCTTCAGGCGATCCATGCCCTGGCTGAGGGTTTGCACGACAAAACATTGCGCGTAGCGGTCGATGATGAGAGAAGGCAGCAGGTCGCCTTCCCCCGCCACCAGGCGATAAGCGTGCGCGCCCTCCGCCACCCGTTCGCGGTACGCGGCCGCGGCGCGAATCCGCTCCGCCAGAAAGGTGCGGTCAAAGGGGCGGCTCTCGCGGGTCAGCATCCGCAGGGTGATCTGGGACTTGCTGCTGTAAAGCGCCTGCCCCCAAAAGTGCTTCTTGCGGTCGAGGACGCGAACTACGTCACCGGGGGTGGCGCCGGAAGCGTCCGCAACGTCGGCGCGATAGATCCAGAGATGCCCGGAGGTGATACGCTCGATCCCGCGGGCAGTGATGGTCGCACTCGGAGAGTTCACGTGCAAAAATCTATCACACGCCCGCGAGATCGAGCCGCGGAAAATCAGCCGCCACAAGGCGAAGCGAGGCATCTCGTCGTAAAATGCTGGGGAATGCTTCTCGCGGAATTTGACTACCCGCTTCCGTCCGAACTGATCGCGCAGCGGCCGCTCGCGGAACGCGACGCCTCGCGCATGATGGCGCTCGACCGCGCCGCGCGAACGTTTGAGGACCGCGCGTTCCGTGACCTCCCACAAGTCCTCCAGCCGGGCGACCTGCTGGTCTTTAACAACACCAGGGTCTTTCCTGCGCGCTTGCTCGGCCGGCGGCGCGGGACGACGGCGCAAAAGGTTGGCAAGCACAATCCCGCTGCCCGTGAGTTTCTGACCGGTGAGACCGAACTGCTGCTCACCAAGCGGGAAGCTGACGACGTTTGGCAGGGCCTGGTGCATCCCGGACGCAAGGTGCGGACCGGTGAGGTATTGGTCTTTGGTGAGGACGAACTCGAGGCGGAAGTTTTGGGGCGTGGCGAGTACGGAGTTCGTCGCGTTCGCCTGCGCGCGCGCGAAGGCTCTATCGACGCGGCCATCGACCGCCTGGGTCACGTGCCGCTGCCGCCCTACATTCGCCGCGCCGACGAGGCTGCCGACCGTACGACCTATCAGACCGTTTATGCCAAAGTGCGCGGGGCAGTGGCGGCGCCGACAGCGGGTTTTCACTTCACGGAACGTATCTTTGATGGGTTACGCGCCCGTGGCGTCGAGACCTGCGAACTCACGCTTCACGTGGGCCTGGGGACGTTTCAGCCCGTTCGCGCGGAGCGCGTGGAAGATCACAAGATGGAAGCCGAGCGGTTTGAGATTTCCGAATCTGCTGCCTCGGCCATCAATCGCGCGCTTGACGAGCGGCGTCGCGTCATCGCCGTCGGCACAACCAGCGTCCGGGCGCTCGAGCACGTGGCCCGCGAGAACAGCGGAAGGATTATTCCCGGCCAGGGCGAGACGAGCTTGTTCATCCTGCCGGGATTTCAATTCCAGGTCGTGCGCGCACTTCTGACCAATTTCCACCTTCCCAAATCCACGCTGCTGATGCTGGTTTCGGCGTTCGCCGACCGCGAATTGGTCCTACGCGCCTACGGCCACGCCATCAGCGAGCGCTACCGCTTCTACAGCTACGGCGACTGCATGCTGATTGTGTAGCGGCGGTCTCTGACCGCCGGCATCTGGAATTTGTAGGGGCAATTCATGAATTGCCCCTACACGACCAGGTCCGCCGGTTATAGAGCGGGGCACCAAATGCGGCGCTGCGTCAATCCCACCGCACCCGTACGCGGTACTTCAGGATGGACTCGCCATTGGCGGTCACGGGTACGGTGAAGCGCGCGGCGAAGGCGGCGGTTTTTTCCCATTTGAACGTGGAATCGATCATCGTCCAGTCGCCGCCGATGGGTTCGTTAACGAGCACCGTGATTGGCTCCGGCTTGTGGTTGCGCAGGGCCACTTCGAACGCCATCTCATAGGTGTGCGGGCCCCACGATTTGAAATCCGTCTGCTTGCGTTCCGCCACGACGTCGAAGGCATTGCCGATCAGCAGGTCGAGCATTTCATCTTTGGGCGTGTGGTCGATGCGATCCTCGCCGATGAACTGCACGCGGCCCTTCGAGTCGCCCTGGTAAACGCGCACCGTCCCCGCCGGCAGCGGCAACCCGAGCGAGTTCGCCTGCGAGTTCTTGAACTTGATGCGGACGTTCACGGGATCCTTGAACGGTTGGCCAGGCCGCTGGGCATTGTGATAGTAGAACTGCTGGCCGTTTACTTCAAAAACCTTCTCGATGTTGACTCCCGTCGAAGCCAGCAGACTGATCTGCTTGGTCTCGTTGTTCTGAAGCGTCGTCCGGCGCTCGAGCGTATAGAGGTGATATTCCGACAGGCCCTCTTCCGCGAATTGGGTTGCCGCAACCTCGGCCTTCATTGCCCTGGCTCCTGGAATCCCTCCGACGATTCCGGTGAGGACGCGGTGCAACTCGCCCGCCACCAGCTGGAGCATCGCGTTCCTGAACGCCGTCCCGCTGTTGTTGACGATGGTGACCCAGCCATTCAGATCGGCCACTTTCTGGTCAGCCGCCACGGTGAGCACGTAGTCGGAGTTCCAATTGATCTGATTGGTGAGGTACGACGCTTCGACGGTCTGCTCGCCCGTGTGGCGGTTGTCGAGCATCCAGACCAGCGTGGGTTTGCTGTAAAGGTTTTCCGGCAGATCGGGGAAGACGTAGCGGTCCGCGCCCATGCCGGTGATGATCTGGTCGCCAACCTTCCACACCGGACCTTCGTTGTAAGCCAGCAGCGTGGCTTTGACGGGGACTTCCTTCGTCGAGTTGTTCTCACTGACCATGCGCACTAGCGTCAATTCCTTGCCCACGTATTTCTGAAGCAGTTTTTGCGGGCTCAGGAGGTCGTATTCGTAATTCTGTTCGAGCACCGTCAATTCTTTGGGCGCGGTCAGCGAAACAATGTGGACGGTCGCGGGATTGACCGCCGCGGCAATGTCCATGAAGCGCAGATCGATCGTGCCGGCCGGGAGCTTCACCCGGCGCACGTCGCGCACCAGTGCGACGTTCGAGTTATAGACCGTCACCGCAAGCTCTTTCTGGTCTTGCTCCGTCGAGGTCTGCGCGCTCTGGGCAAAAGCCCGAGGAGCGATGATCAATAGTCCCAACGCCAGCGCAACAAGCACGGAACAACGTTTGTACTTCTTCAGCATGGCTCACCTTCCAAATCGAGAGTTCCGTCCCAATGCCATTAGAACGCCCAGCCTAGCCCTTCTTGCAAGAGAAATAAAGCAGAGACGGTCCGCTGGGCCGTCTTTCCACCTTTTGGAAAACATTTTTGCAAGCCACCGTCTCCGCGTCGTTCTTCTGCTGACAGCCGCCCGGAATGCGACTCGCGGGCGAAGGGAGGACAAAAATGAGGAAGGATTCGGTTCTGGCAGGTTTGGTGTTTCTGGTTCTGGCGTCGCCGCTCGTGGCGCACATGGTCTGCCCGCGACCGGTGGCGGTGCCTAAGGGGGCGGGGGTCGGGGAATTTCGCGAAAGTTGGAAAGTGCTCGAGCCCATCACGCGCCGCAACCTCAGTATCTATCCTGTGGTTTCGAGCCTGGGCGCGGACACGTCGGGGTTTCTCACCCTGGACGAGGGCGTGGCGGCAGGCTCGGTCAAGATTCTCGAACGCGGACAATTGCAGGGCGCCATCTACCGCCGGCGTGACGCGCGCCGGTGGCCGCCACAAGTCGAACAATATCCCGACGGCGGCGGGGCCAGTGTGAATGAACTTGTTCTCTTGAACGAGTCCTCGCGGCCGTTGTTGCTGCTGGCCGGCGAAGTGGTTTCAGGCGGGAAGCAAAACCGCATTATCGGCGCCGATCTCGTCGTGCCGCCCAAGAGCGACCCGATTCCTTTGACGGTTTTCTGCATCGAGCACGGGCGCTGGACGGCGGGAGGTGGCGCGTTTGGTTCGGCCGGGGCCATCGCGCATCCGGAAATTCGCAAGGAAGCGCAGGCGAGCAAGAGCCAGCAAGGGGTGTGGAATTCCGTCGCGCGGGCGGCAACGGCGATGTCTGCGGAGTCATCGACCCAGGACTACGCTCACGTCCTGGCCAGCCCTAAGGCGAAGAGCCAGGTGGACGAAGCCGCCAAAGCGCTCCAGGCTGACTACGAGTGCGAGCTGCGCGATCATATTCGCGGGCGCAGTCCGGTAGGCGTGGTGGTGGCTATCAACGGCGAAATCGTCTGGAGCGATGTCTTCCCGACGCCCGAGCTCTTCCGCCGGTACTGGCCGAAACTGCTGCGGTCCTACGTTATGGAAGCGGAAAGCCGCGGCGCCAGGGAAGGGGAATCGGCTTGGGGACGGAAGCTGCCCGGGCTGCCGAACGTGAAGCAGGCGGAAAATTTCCTGCTCGAAGACCGCGGGCGCGTGAGTGTCAAAGTGGAACCGGCGGCTTTCCGCCGCACGGAAGTTGTCGCCTCCGAATATCAGATCGTGGCGCTCGAGGCGATTGACAAGACCGAACCCGCCGCAACGGACGGCTTGATGCTCCACTTCAATAAGATGACGCGCGGCTGACCGCCTCCCTCCCGGTCAGCAACCGGGGGGCGACCCTGCTGCGCGGGGTCGCTCCCCTTACCTGGAGGTTCTACCATCCCCGGAGCGACGTATTGTCCCATTTCCGGAACCTGGCCCTCCCGGGCAATTCCAGGCCCCTGGATGAGGCGGTTAGGCTAGGAGGCAAGGGTCGGAGCGTTTCGGAAGCTCACAGGGGCCTTTCCGGGCCCGGGTGGGGCATCCCAGACGGCTAGCCGGAGAAGGAGCGGGGTTGGGACGGCACTAGGCTCACGCGGTTGCCTCATCGAACTCTCGCCCGATCTGTTCCAAGTCGGCTTCAGCAAACTCGCGCGCCATCCAGTCGGCATGACGCAACTCGCTGGGCGGGCGGCTGTGGGCGAGCGCCAGGCACCTCATCCCCGCCGCTTGCGCTGCCACGACGCCCAGCGGCGCGTCTTCGATTGCCAGACATTCCGAGGCTAGAAGGGGTTTCACCCGGAAGGCCGCCAGCTCACCCAGGCGCGCCAGTGCCTTGAGGTAAACCTCGGGCTGGGGCTTGGAACGCTCGCAATCGTCGGCGGTGGCGAGCACGGCGAACTTCTCGCGCAGGCCGAGCTTGCTGAGCAGGTGTTCGATTTCCACACGCAGGCTGCCGCTGGCGATCGCCAGGGGGTAGCGCGCCGCCACCTTCTCGACAAACTCCACCGCACCCGGCATGGGCGGCAGGCCGTCGCGGATGATCTCCTGGTAGGTGCGGAACTTCCAGGCGACAAGTTCGTCGCGCCGCTCGGGATCGATTGGCCGCCCGTGGCTCTGGTAGAGATGCTCGATGATGCCGCGGTCGTCCAGCGCCAGGTAGTCGCGGAAATACTCGGCCTCACTGACCGTCCAGCCTTCCTGGGCGGCCATCTGCTGGGTGAGTTGAAAGATCAGATGCTCGCTATCGACAATGACGCCGTCGAAGTCAAATATGATGGCACGCAGCAAGGTTGGATGCTCCAGCGTAACGGGTGGGCGCGGCACGCCGTGCCCCTACAGCGCGATCCGGTCCGCGCGAAGAATTGGCTATGATACACTTAAAATTTCGGGCGCGGCAAGGCGCACGGACGATCCGAAGGCGGGAGTAGGGAGTAGCGAATAGGGAGTAGGGGGCTTCTCCGCTGCTGAAAGCTGATAGCGGACCTCTGACGGCCAGTCGAGCGTCGAGGCAAAGCGGCGACCCGATGCATCAAATCTGGTATGCGCGGGCTTCGAGGCCCTGACCGACGATGACGCAAGGTCTCAGCATTCCGATTGCATTTGTGGCGGGAGTGGTCTCATTTCTCTCGCCCTGCGTGCTCCCGCTGGTGCCCGGCTACATCTCGATGCTATCGGGCGAGAGCATCGAAGAACTGAAGGCGGGCGGCGGGCCCGGCCTGACGGCCCGCATCTTGCGCAACTCACTCGCCTTCGTTTTCGGGTTCTCGGTGGTCTGTGTGGCGCTGGGTG
>Ga0315291_10009980_pt1 | contig 11628 bp, 8 predicted proteins | sample YL17G12_20_MG_FD_203070 | JGI IMG/M metagenome (GOLD analysis project Ga0315291, IMG submission 203070) | Sediment microbial communities from Yellowstone Lake, YNP, Wyoming, USA - YL17G12_20 | ecosystem: Environmental > Aquatic > Freshwater > Lake > Sediment | place: USA: Wyoming | collected...
CGGCTCCACGTCCACGCGCCACTGGAGGTCGTAGGCCAGGTTCGCCAGTAGCGGGTACAGATCGTCGCACCTAACGAGGATGTGCCATCGGAACTTGCCCCGCAGGCGGGGCAGGAAGCACGGGGCAGGGCCGGTGATCGTCACCCACGGCAGCCCCAGGCGGCGCACCCGGTCGTCCAGGTATTCCCGCATCCGCGCGCTCTCCTCGCGGCAGCGGCGCAGGCTCGTATCGGCATACAGCAGCCGCGCCATGCGGGAAAAGGGCGGGTAGGCGTGCTCGCGGCGGAATGCGGTCTCCTGCCGGTAGAATTCCGCATAGTCGTGACCCCTGGCGGCCTGGATGCACGCCTGCTGCGGCGTGTACGTCTGGACGATCACCTTGCCGCCCAGGACGCTCCGGCCGGCGCGCCCCGCTACCTGAGTGAGCAACTGGAATGTGCGCTCACCTGCGCGGAAGTCGGGGAGGTACAGCGACGTGTCTGCGCTGATGACGCCCACCAGCGTCACGCGGGGCAGGTCAAGCCCCTTGGCGACCATCTGCGTCCCGATGAGGACGTCGGCCTCGCCGCGGCTGAATTGCTCCAGGATGGCGTCGTGCGCGCCGCGATACCGCGTCACATCCCGGTCCCAGCGCAGCATCCGTGCCCCCGGAAACATCTCCTGCGCTGCCTCTTCCACCTTCTGCGTCCCCAGGCCAAAATAGCGGATGCGCACGCCGCCGCAGGCCGGGCAAGTTCTGGGCACGGGTTCGCGGCGGTTGCAGTGGTGGCAGACCAAGTCGCTGGACGCGCTGTGATAACTCAAGGGCAGTTCGCACCGGCGGCACTCCATGACGTGGCCGCAATCGCGGCAGATGACGAACGACGCCGCGCCCCGCCGGTTCAGGAACAGAATCGCCTGCTGTCCTGCGCCGAGTGTCTCGCGCAGGGCAGTTTGCAGCGCGCGGCTGAAGATGCTGCGGTTGCCTTCCAGCAACTCCTTCCTTAGGTCTACGACCTCCACCTTCGGCAGGTCGGAGTATGCCACCGGGCCGGCGATCTGGACAGATACGGACCTTCCGGCCAGGCGGGCGCGCTCTTGCTCCAACCGCTCGCGGCTCCAAAGGATGCGCTGCGGGAGTTGGAGCAGGCGGTAGCGGCCTTCCCGCGTGCGGGCGTACGTCACCAGGTCGGGCGTCGCGCTCCCCAGGATCACCACTGCGCCGGTCAGCCTGGCCAGCTCAACCGCCGCATCGCGCGCGTGGTAGCGGGGCGAATGCTCGCTCTTGTACGAAGGCTCGTGCTCCTCATCCACGACAATAAGCCCCAGACGGCGCACCGGCGCGAACAGAGCCGACCGCGCCCCCACGACGACGGAACGCTTGCCCGCGCGGACAGCCCGCCACTGGTCAAACCGCTCGCCTTCCGACAGACCGCTGTGGAGGACGGCCACCTGGTCGGGGAAGCGCGCCGCGAACCGCTGGACGGTCTGCGGGGTGAGCGAAATCTCCGGCACCAGGACAATGGCCTGCTTGCCTGCGTGGAGCGTCTCGGCCAGGGCGCGCAGGTAGATTTCAGTTTTGCCGCTGCCCGTCACGCCGTGGAGGAGCACCGTTTGGCTCTCGGGCGCTGCCATCGCCGCCTGCACCTCGCGCCAGACTCCTTCCTGGTCGGGCGTGAGGGCAGGGGGGATTTCGGCGCGGAAAACGCGGCCTGCCATGGGCGAGCGCTCCACTTCCTCTTCGCCCAGCGCGATCAATCCCTGCTCGGCCAGGGCGCGCACATCGTCCAGCGTGCAATCCGTTTCGGCGTACAGCCAGGACAGCCAGACAGGGCGATTCGTCGCCCGCAGGATGTTCAGGATGTCGCGGTAGCGGTCGGCCCCGCGCAGGCGCAGCGCATGTTCCAGGGCGTCCTCGCGGCGGGCGGCCAAGTGGATGCGGGCTTCTTCGGCGGCTCGGCGGATCAAGCCCTGCCCTTCCAGGGCGCGAAGAGTATCTGTCGGAATCCCAGCGTCGCGCCGAAGGGCTGCCGCGTCCTCCATTCCGCCCCTGTCCCGCAGGACCTCCAGCGCGGCGGCCTGGGCGGACTTGCGCTCCCGCAGTCCGGCGATGGCTTCTTCCAGCGCGGCGCCGGTCTGTGCGAGCGAGACCAGTTCCCGCCTCTTCTGGATGACAACCAGACCTTCCTTCGCCAGTTTCGCGGCAGCTTCGGGCGCGGCTCCAGCGCGGGCGCACGCCTCGGCCAGCGGCCAGACGGGCTGCTCGCTGCGGGCCAGCAGTTCCAACAGCCGCGATGCCTGTGTGGGCCGGCCCATGCGCTGCAAAGCCAGTTGCATCTCCTCCTCGGTTGCGGCCAGGCGCGCAAACCGTTTCAGCAAGGGCTGGACGCGGGGCTGGGAAAGGAGCGCCTGTCGACCCAGAAGTTTCATGCGCTCCAGTTTGCGCAGGTCGGAGAGGAGGCCAGACGCGCGGAACTTGCGGCGGAGGTGTTTGAGCCTGCGCGGGCCTTTCTGCGTCAGGTAGTCCAGCACGGCCCGCTGCGCATCGGTCAGCCCGGCGGGCCAGGGAGGCGAGGTCTTGGCGAAAACCAGAGTGTACAGCCGCTGGCTGATCCCAGGGGGAAGCATCAGCGCCACGGCGTCGGCGAGCGGGCAAAGGTAGTAGTCGCTAATCCAGCGGGCCAGCGCGATCTGCTCCGGCGACAGCGCAGGCTCCAGGTCTACGATCCCTTCCACGTCGCGGGTTTCCGGGACAGGCGCGCCCTCGGCGAAACTCAGGATGACGCCCTGCACCCGCTGGGGGCCGAAGGGGACCCAGACCAACTGCCCCACGGCCAGTTTTCCGGCCAGGTGCGGGGGAACGCCGTAGGTGAATGACCCCCTGCCGGAGGGACGGAACACTTCGGGCACGGCGAGGCGCGACTCGCTCCCGCCCCGCACCGTTTGGTTGACTGCGATTTCTACGAATTGTGGCATTTGGGTTTCCAATTCAGGCACAATTGAACCGCGAAGGCGCAAAGAACGCGAAGAAAAAACCTAGAAACCTTTGCGCCCTTCGCGACTTTGCGGTTCATTATCCTCTCGCGTTCTCTGCGGCCTCAGCGGTAAATCAGCCTTTTTCGGTGAAGTCATGTATGCTATTCGCGGTTGCGTTCCTTCCGCTTGGCGAGCAGCCGCCGTATGCGGGCGTGGCGCTCCCGCGTCAGGGGGTAGAACCACGCCATGACGATAGCACCCAACAGCAACACCGTTCCCATCGGCCCGGCCATGGCGCGGATGGCAGTCAGCGCCGACGCTGACTGCGCGAACTGAGTCACGCCATCCGGCGGCGACTTATAGCCAAACCAGCCCAGCATCTGCAGGGCGAGGAAGATCGCCACCGCCCCCGCCAGTTTGCGAACGAAGTTCTTGATGCCGTAGTAGATTCCTTCGCGGCGCTTGCCCGTGCGGAGTTCGTCCCACTCCAGAACGTCGGGGAAGATGGCGTCGGGCAGCACATGGGCCGTTCCCACGCTGATCCCCGCGAGCACCGCCAGCACGAGTACAAAGCTGACCTGACCGGGACGCACCAGCAGAATGACCATCTGCACGACCGCCCAGAAGACCATCGCTGAGATGTACGCGCTGCGCTTGGAGAGTTTCCGCGCCAGCCACGTCCAGAACGGCAGCGAGACGACAGCGGTGATGAGCAGAAGCCCCAGCACCACCGACTCAATCGCCATCTTATCGCCCAGGAAGTTCAGGGACGCGGTGAGGTTGCCCTGCGCCACCCAGTAGGTCAGGAAGAATGGGAGCATCAGCGCCACCAGGTCAAAGGTGATCCAGTTGAGCATGTAGATGCCCGTGGCGAAGCGGAAGGGGATATTGGCCCAGGCCGAGCGCACCGACTCGCGGAAGGAGATTGGCTGCGCAATCTGCGCCGCAGTCCGGGGTTTCTCGCGGACGACGGCGAAGATGAGGAGCCAGGGGATGATTGCCAGCCCCCCGAACATCATCGCAACGGTGATGTAGCCCTGCTGGAGCGTGCCGCCCGCCGCAAGCGCTCCCTTGACGACCATCGGCGCGGCCACTGCTGTCACCAGCGACGCCAGCAGGTTGAAAAACATCCGATAGCCGGTCAGTGTGGTGCGCTCGTCGTAGTCGGGCGCAATCTCCGGCGTGAGCGAAATGTAGGGAACTGAAACCAGCGTCTGGAATGTGTCGCTGAGCATGTAGGCCAGCATGACGGTGATGAACAACGCGGCCTGGCTATTCCAGGGCGGAGCCCACCATAGCAGGAGAAAGCCCAGACCGAACGGGATGGAGAAGAACAACAGGAACGGACGGCGGCGGCCCCAGCGCGTCCGCACCCGGTCGCTGAGGACACCCACCAGCGGATCGTTTATTGCGTCCCAGATGATCCCCAGGAGCGCGGCGAAGGACGCCAGCCGCGCATCCAGCCCCACCACATCGGTGAGGAAGATGGCGTAGAAGATTTGCCGCAGCGTGCCGAACGAAGCGTAACTCCACTCGCCGGAGCCATACACCGCCTTCACCCACCGTGACAGCGGCTTCTCCTTCGCCTGTGCCATTGTGCTCATGCCCTCCCTCCTTACAAGGTGATTTAACCGCGAATAACGCGAATAAACGCGAATAGGCTAGAAACCACGAGGATTCGCTCCATCAGAGGAGACTCTTTGAGTCCTGACCATACGTCTCCACTCCAGTTTGCGCGGTGCGCGGAAGTTGAGCAACACGCCCACTTCCAAACCAGTGGCCTTCAGGTAGTTGAGTAGTTGTGCCTCTTCGTTTCGGGTGAGTTGGAGAACCGCTTTGATCTCAACGATAACCTTGTCAAATGCCACCAAATCGGCGATATAGGTCTTCTGCAACTGTTGTCCTTTGTACGAGATGTGCAATTCCTTCTGAGGTTGGAACGGGATCTGGCGCTTGGTCAGTTCCACCTCCAGGGCCTCCTGATACACCGGCTCAAGAAAGCCTGCTCCCAATTCGTTGTACACCTCCATCGCCGCCCCCACAACCGCGTACACTTCTTCCTTCAGCAAGAGCTCGGTCACAGCCATTTCCTCTTTTTCCATTCGCGTTTATTCGCGTTATTCGCGGTTGCCTCTCCTGGTGAGGCTGTCCAGCACGTCAAGGACAAGTTCGCGCAGGTCGCCGCGATTGGGCAGCGAGCCCATCATGCCGTACAGCGCCGCCGAGCGCCCGCCCCCCGCCGCGCCGCCCAGCATGGACGATGCCTTCGCCGTCAGGCGGCTCATCCACTTTTCCGGCAGGAGTTTCGCCGCCGTCTGCGCCAGCGAGACCGCAAGCGAATTGCCCGCTTTGGCAAGGCTGGGGCGCCGGACTTTCTCCGCCGCCTCGGCCAGGTCGCGCAGGAACGCATCCGCCACATCTGCGTGAATCGGCATCACGGTCACGTGCAAACTCGGCGGGAATTGCTGCCTGTCCAGGTGCCAGCCGCGCAGGGCCATCTCATCGCCCACCTCGTAGACGCTGAACCGGTCCGAGGCAATCGCCATGATGCTCATGTCTGGCTCGCCCAGCACCCGCAGGCCGGGAATGGCCTCAATCCCCTGGCGGATGAAGTGCGCCGTCTTCATGACCAGATCGGCCATCGCCAGATACCCTTCCTCGCCCAGGAAGTTCATCACCGCCCATGCCGCCGCGATAGGCCCTGCGGGGCGCGTGCCCATCATGCTCGGAGAGGGGTAGATGCCCCCCGGCCAGTCGGTATAGGCGAAAAACTGGTGGCGGCGCAAGGCCGAATTTCGGTACAGGATGACCGACGCGCCCTTGACCGCGTATCCGTATTTATGTAAATCTGCGGAGATGGAGGTCACGCCGGGCACGGAGAAATCAAACTCCGGCACGGGATAGCCCAACTTGCGGACGAAGGGGAGCATGAATCCGCCCACGCAGGCGTCCACGTGGAACAGAATCCCCCGCTCCTGTGCGATGGCAGCCAGTTCCGGGATCGGGTCCACGACGCCCTGCGGATACGAGGGCGCGGAACCGACGATGAGGATCGTGCGACGCGTGAGGGCGGCTCTGACGGCGGCAGCGTCGGCGCGGAACCCTGGGCCGATGCCGGCGTGAACCGGCTTGACACCGAAGTAGTGGGCGGCTTTCTCAAAGGCGGGATGGGCCGTGAGCGGAAGGATCATTTCCGGCGTCTGGATTTCGGGCCGGTTTGCGCGCGCCCAATCCCTGGCCGTCTTCACCGCCAGCAGGATGCTCTCTGTCCCGCCGGAGGTCATGTTCCCCACGACTCCGCCGTCGCCGCCCAGCAGCGCCGCGGTCATCGCGACGACTTCGGTTTCCAATTGCCGCAGGCTGGGGAAGGCCGAGGGGTTCAGGCCGTTCTCGGAGAAGAACACCATCGCGGCTTCTTTGAGCAGGTCTACAATCTCCGCGCCCGCGTAGTAGACCAGACTGAACGCCCACCCCTCCTCCCATTTGACGTCCTTCTCGCGAAGTTTTTTCAACGCCGCGATGACGTCTTCTTTTGCGCTGCCTTCAGGGGGGAGCCGATATGGATGCTGATTCATGCCGTTGCCTCCGGTGAATGGAACGCGAAATGCAACAAAATGGCCAGCGAACTGACGGGATTATAGCCGGGGCGCGGCCAGGCGTCAATGGGGACTCTCTGGTGATTGCTCACATCTCACCGCAGAGCCCACAGAGACCGCAGAGAAAAACGGAAAAGACACCACCAAGTCACAAAGACACCAAGAAACACAAAGTTGAACCGTTGTTCCTTGGTGTCTTGGTGTCTTTGTGGTTTCTTTGATTCCTCTGTGGTCTCCGCGATCTCTGCGGTGAAAGGAATTGCGCAACGCACTTGGTGCCAACTTGTGGGTAATCATCAGGGTCTCTGCATCCGAGGGCGCAGTTTCCATAGATACAGCAGCACCCCCACCAGGAGTGCGTCACACAGAATGACGAGAGGCCGGTTGGTGATCTGGAGTCCCGTAATGGACTTCGCGGTCAAATCGGGCCACCCCTCGATGAAGAGGCTGTCCAGCAGCCCGTGAATCAAGATCAACCCCACGATGCCCGTCGCGCGCCACCGGATCATCCCGAAAACCACGCCGATGACGAAGCAGCCGAACATTCCCAGCGGCCCTTGCGACAGGTGATAGACGCCGAAAGCCAGCGCCGAGCCCCAGATGGCAAGCCGCGCGCCTCCCCACTCGTCCAGTGCCCGGTAGATCAGCCCGCGGAAGAGCAGTTCTTCAATCAGACCCACCAGCGCGAAATAGTACACGACCTCCCAGGCAAGCCTCATGAAGGCAGGCGGCCGCGGCGCAAACGGGAGGTTGGTGGCGAAGCGCCCCAGAAGCAACGCGGCCAGGAACGCCGCCCCACAAGCCAGGCTCAAGCCCATCCCGCGCCGGTTCAACCCAAGTTCGTCCAGGCTCCACCGCCGCAGGCCGATGAACAGCGTCCCGGCCACAAGATACACGTATACGACCACCTGCGTCGGCGTGTGCCAGGCGGTGCCCGTCACGGCGGGCCAGAGCCAGAGGTAGGCAGGGATGGCAGGCAGAAACAGGAGGGCGACTTCAAACAGAGCCGTCTTGCTGCGCCGCTTGGATTGCATCGCAGACCCCCCGTACAAATCCGAAGAACGCGCCTCGGCGCGTTTCCTCTGCTTGGCCGCGAATTCATTCGTGGCGACTCCGCGCGCCGCGAGCAGGGTGGCGCCCGGAGGCCCGCCGAGTGAATTCGGCGGCTAGTACCGAAAGTCCGTTCGAAACGGACTATGCTAGGCAAGTCCGAGCGGGCAAATGCTTCGTCCCTACCGTTTTGCCCGCGCCTTGTCGGTCAGCGTCCAGATGCGCTGCGGCGTGCCCACGGCGCAGGCCCCCGCATCCGGGCAGCCCGCGCAGTGCGATTCGCACGCGCCGCCCGCGTCCTTCAGATAACCCAACCGCGCCAGGTCTTGCAGCATCCGGTCCAGCATGTCGCGGCTGACGCCCAACTCACGGGCCAGCGACTCCGGGGTGTGCGTTCCCCCGTCCGCCAGCCGTTTCAGCAACTCTTCCAACATCAGCGAACCATCTCCTAAAGCATTGCTCTGTTCACCGCAGAGGGGACGAAAAAGCTTCACCACCAAGTCACAAAGACACAAAGAGGAGATAAATCATTATCCTTCGTGTCTTGGTGACTTCGTGGTTATCTATTTTCTCCGCGGTCTCTGCGTCTCTGCGGTGGGGTTCTCATACGTCAAAATCGGCGGCGAGCACGGTGTGGTCCGAGGGCTTGTCGGCGCGGCGAGGCTCCAGATCCACCCAGGCCGCGGTGCTACGGCGGGCCAGCGGCTCGGTCGCCCAGATGTGATCCACGCGCCAGCCGATGTTCCGCTCCAGCGTGCCCCGCACGCGGTAATCCCAGAAGGTATATTGCCCCGGTTCGTTCGGATGGTACTTGCGGAACACGTCCACAAACCCCCATTCGCGGACACGCTCCAACGCGGCGCGGGCCAACGGGTGGAAGTCCACGTGATCCTTCAGACCCTTTGGGTCGTGTACATCTATCGGTTCTGGCGCGACGTTGAAGTCTCCCACCCAGACCAGCGGTTCCTGCGGCGAGTAGTGACGGGCGAAGAACTTTCGCAGCCGTTCCAGCCACTCCAACTTGTATTGAAACTGAGGCGAGTCGGCCGAGCGGCCCTGGGGGATGTAGGTGTTCACGATGGGAATGCCGTTGACGATGGCCCGCAGAAGGCGCGGCGCGTCGGGTTCGCCTCCGTCATCCAGACCGGCGGTCACATCCTGGGGCATGGCCCGGCTCAGAATCGCAACTCCGCCGTGAGCCTTCTGCCCCCGGAAGACCACAAAGTACCCGGTCGCTTCCAACGCCGCAGCGGGGAACTCCGAATCCTGCACCTTTGTCTCCTGGAGGCACAGGACGTCCGGAGCCTCCTTCTGGAGCCAGCCGATCACCAGTCCCAGCCTGCTGCGGACGGAATTCACGTTGAACGTCGCAACCTTCATCGCAACCTCCCAAGAAACTATCTCAAAACCCAGCAGAGGCGGCTCCCACGCCGCCGGGCATCGGGCATGGGAGCCCGATCCGCTCGTTTTGAGATAGTCTCTACGGCATTATACACCCCACCCGGCCAACCGCGCCACCTGGTAGATGGCAATGCCTACGGCGAAGGAGAGGATGAGCAGGAGGGCGACATTCGCCAGCGTCCATTTCCACGAGCCGGTCTCCTGGCGGATGGCGGCGACGGTCGCGGCGCATGGGATGAAGAGCACCTGCACCGCCAAGAATGCCAGCGCCGACGCTGGGGTGAGGACAGCCGGCAGCGTCTGCGCCAGCCCTGCGCCCCCCGCGCCGAACAGGACGCCCAGCGTGGCGATGGTGTTCTCCTTGGCGACAAAACTGGTCAGAAGCGCCACCATCATCCTCCAGTCCACGCCCAGCAGCGCACCCAGAGGAGATAGAAACCGCCCGACCGCCGCCAGAACGCTCGTCTCAATCGTCCCGCCCGGCACGACGGACAGCACCCAGATGATGACCGACACCACCAGGATAATCGTCCCCGCCTTCTTGACGAAGGAGACCGTCCGCTGCCAGACCGACAGGCCGATGGTGCGGGCGTTGGGCACATGGTATAGCGGCAGTTCCATGATGAACGCCACGTGTTCGCCGCCCAGAACGAACTCGTGCAGAACAAGTCCCACCAGCGCAAGGATCAGCAAACTGAGGGCAATCAGCCCCCATGAGACCCAGAGGGCCGCCGCGCCAAAGAAGATGGGCGCAAGGACCGCCACCACCGCCATCCGCGCCGTGCAGGGAACCAGCGGTGAGACCAGGATGGTGAGCAGCCGCGCCTTGGGTGAGTCCACGATGCGCGCCCCCATCACGGCGGGGACGTTGCAGCCGAACCCCAGGAACAGGGGCAGAAAACTCTTGCCGTGGAGACCCATCAGGTGCATGAATCGGTCCATGACGTAGGCGGCGCGGGCCATGTAGCCCACGTCTTCCAGCGCGCCAAGCACGGCGAAGAAGATGACCAGAATCGGCAGGAAGGTGAGCACCATCCCTGCCCCGCGGATCACGCCATCGGCCAGCAGGCCCACGAGCCAGGGCGGAGCCCCCGCCAGCACCGCCCGAATCCAGTTCGCACCGCCCTGCACCACATAAGTATCCAGGAATCGCTGGACGGGCGCCCCCACGGCGTAGGTCAGCCCGAAAATCAGGCCCATGACGCCGAGGAGGAGTAGCAATCCCCACAGCGGGTGCGTGGCGATCCGATCTACCCGGTCGGTCAGGGTAATCTGCCCGGCGCGGGGCTGGGTCACGGCGGCGCGGATCAGCCGCTGAATCCACTCGTAGCGGCCCCCAGCGATGGCGAGGATGGCGTCCTCGTGGCGCATCAGGATGGCGTGAACCCGCTCCCACCCCGCAGCGTCCAGGTGCGCCTGCATCATGCGGGTCACCTCTTCGTCGCCCTCCAGCAGTTTCAGCGCGACCCAGTCCTCCGGGTAAGGCTCCGGCACACGGCCCGCGATAAGGCTTTGAATCTCGCGCAGGACTTCGCGGTGGTTTTCGCGGATTTCCGGGCGGCGGGGGGCATAGGACTCAGGGTTCTGGTGGATGCGCACGACGGCCTCCACCAAATCCCGCACGCCCTGGTTCTTCGTCGCAATCATGGGAATCACCGGCAGTCCCAGCGCCGCTTGGAGGACGTGCGGCTCCACGCTGATGCCCTGCTGCCCGGCCACGTCCAACATGTTCAGCGCAAGGACGACAGGCGCGGGCAGGGACAGAAGTTCCGCCAGGAGGTACAGGTTGCGTTCAAGCGACGCAGCGTCGGCGACCATCACGACCACGTCGGGCTTTTCGTGGATGATGAAGTCGCGGGCGATGCGCTCCTCAAGGGAGTTGGACGTCAGGGAGTAAGTCCCCGGCAGATCCACCAGGTCTATCGCCATGTCTTCGGAGCGGCAGATTCCGCTCTTACGTTCCACGGTCTTGCCGGGCCAGTTGCCCACGTGCTGGGTCAGCCCGGTGAGCAGCGTGAAAACGGTGGACTTGCCCACGTTGGGCTGCCCGGCCAGCGCGACCCGTATGGCGCACTCCCCATCCCGCAAGGCGCGGGCCTTTGGAGCGTCAGCGTATTCCGGGCAGCACCCGCCCAGGGTCACCTGAGCGCGCTCCGCAGGGCGCGCCTCATTCATGACTATCTCCGTTGAGGGTCACCCGGACGCGGGACACCTCGCCGCGGCCCAGTGCGATGCGGGTATCCCGGACGAGGACGATGACCGGCCCGTGCCCGAAGTTTTGCACCATCGTAATCCTCGCACCAGGGGTAAATCCCAGGGCGGCCATGCGGGCCGCAAATCCGCGGCCTCCCTGCAATTCCGCCACGTGGGCTGCCTGCCCTGCGTTTAGATTTCCCAGCGTGATTCGCTCGTTGTTTGTCATTCTTTGCCCCCAACAATCGTTGATTCACCGCAGAGAACACAGAGAGCGCAGAGGAAGAAAATAATGATTCTTCTCTGTGGTCTCTGTGCGCTCTGTGGTGATCGTTTTCTACACTACCCGCACGGTGATCTGCGAGGCGAGTTCCCGCCCCAGGGCACGCTGCTCGCCGTCCACGCGCACGGTCAGTGGCCCCTGGAACGGCGC
>Ga0315291_10009982_pt1 | contig 11627 bp, 8 predicted proteins | sample YL17G12_20_MG_FD_203070 | JGI IMG/M metagenome (GOLD analysis project Ga0315291, IMG submission 203070) | Sediment microbial communities from Yellowstone Lake, YNP, Wyoming, USA - YL17G12_20 | ecosystem: Environmental > Aquatic > Freshwater > Lake > Sediment | place: USA: Wyoming | collected...
GCTTTCCAGCTGTCCCGGCACAGCATCGTCGGCGAGAGCCAGCTGGATTACATGGGGCGGGTCCGTCTTGAGGTCGGGCCGATCTCCTACGACGATTACCTGGACTTTGTTCCCGGGAGTCGGAACCTGGCTCTCCTCAGGAGCCTGATGGACCTATATCTCAACGACGGCCTGGAATACGACATCCGGTTCGTCGTTCGCTCGCGGACCATCCATCGTCTGGCCCTGACGGACCGCCGCCCGAGGCTCGGCCTCAGCTACTGGTTGGGACGGCCCCGGGCCGAGCTTGTCGGCGTCTTTTATCCCTATGAGCGTCTTGTGGGAACCATTTCTTGATAGGCGGTGTATTCCCTTATCCATCTCATGACTTGAAAGGGACTCCATGAAAAGCAAAGACTTAAGGGCTCTTCTGCTCAAACTGAACAACCATTTGGTCCGCAATTTGGACGCGGCGACGGGGCTTGGGCTCAAGAGGGGACACTACGAGATCACCATGGAGCACCTCTTGAACGCCCTCCTCGAAGACGGCCAGGGAGACGTGCCCTTCATCCTGCGCTATTACACCGTGGACTCCGGCCGGGTCCAGACACTGTGCAACCATAACCTCGACGAAATGGAAACAGGCAACACGGGAAAGCCCAAGCTGTCTCCTCTCCTGATGGACCTCCTTGAACAGGCCTGGATCACGAGCTCCGTGCATCATAAGGAGACAAAGATCCGGTCCGGGGCCATTTTTGAGGTCTTTATCGCCTCGGAACAAGTCCTCAGCACGGGCCTGATGGACATCCTTTCGAAGATCAACCAGGAGGATCTGAAGGCCGATTTTTACAAGATCGTGGCCGGCTCCGTTGAGGACAAGGCTGAAGGGATGGAAGCCCTTCCCGCCGAGACGGCCAAGGAGATCCCGCCGGGAGGCAACGTCCTCGACGTGTACACGACGAACCTGACGGCCCAGGCCAAGGACGGGAAAATCGATCCCATCCTGGGCCGCGACGACGAGATCATCCAGGTCACGGAGGTCCTCAGCCGCCGCAAGAAATCCAACCCCATCCTGCTCGGCGAGCCGGGGGTCGGGAAGACGGCCGTCGTCGAAGGCCTGGCCCTGAAAATCGCTGCCGACGAGGTCCCCGACATCCTGAAAAACGTCCAGATTCACACCCTGGACCTTGGGGCCCTCATGGCGGGGACGAAGATGCGCGGCGAGTTCGAGCAGAGGTTCAAGGCCGTGATCAACGAGGTCATAAAATCGGCCAACAAAATCATCCTGTTCATTGACGAGGCACACACCCTCGTCGGGGCGGGAGGCACGGCCGGAGGGGGCGACGCCGCGAACCTTCTCAAACCGGCCCTGGCCCGCGGCGAGTTCCGGGCCATCGCCGCCACGACCTATCTTGAATACAACAAGTATTTCGCCAAGGACGCTGCGTTGGAGCGCCGTTTCCAGCCCATTCACATCGGCGAGCCGGACGACGAGAAAGCCATGCTCATGCTCCGGGGGATCAAGGCGAAATACGAGGGCTTCCACGGGATCCACATCTCCGACGGCGCCATCGAGGCCGCCGTCAGGCTGTCGCGGAAGTACATCGCCGGCCGTCAGCTTCCCGACAAGGCGGTCGACCTGCTCGACACGGCCGCAACCCGCGTCAAGATGTCGCTGACGAGCCGGCCGCCCAGCCTCGAGCTGGCCGTGGGCGACCTGCATTCCCTCAACCTGAAAATCGAGATCCTCCAGTACGACCAGGACCTCAAGATCGCCGACCGGGCCAAGGACTTGGACAAGTTAAGGGAGCAGAAGGCGAAGCTGGAGGAGGAGATCAAGGGCAAAGAGGAGCGCTGGACGAAGGAAACCGGGCTGGTCCAGCAGCTCAGGGAGCTGCGTAAGAAAAAATTCGCCTTAGCGGCGCAGGACCCCGAGGCCGGCAAAATCGACGAAGAGATCAGGTCCTTGACGGACGAGATCAAAACCCTCCAGGGGGAATCCCCCCAGGTCTTCGCAGACGTGACGGGCATGACCGTCGCAGAGATCATCGAATCCTGGACCGGGATCCCGGTTGGCAACATGACCCGGGACGAAATGGCCACGGTTCTTCACTTAGCGGAGGATTTGCAGAAAAGGGTGATCGGCCAGGATCATGCCATCCGGCAGATCGTCGATGTCATTCGCGGCGCCAAGGTCGGCCTGAAGAGGGAAGAGGCCCCGATCGGCGTCTTCATGCTTATCGGCCCGAGCGGGGTCGGCAAAACCGAGCTGGCCCGGGCCGTGGCCGAGGCCCTGTTCGGCGACGAGCGGTTCATGGTCACGCTGAACATGACGGAATACCAGAACGAGTACAACACGTCGCGCCTGATAGGAGCCGACCCCGGCCTGGTCGGATACGGGGAGGGGGGGGCGCTGAGCGAGCCCGTGCGCCGCCGCCCCTACAGCGTCGTCCTCCTCGACGAAGTCGAAAAAGCCAACCCGGCAGTCAAGGATCTCTTTATGCAGGTGTTCGACCGAGGCATGCTCCAGGACGCCGAGCGCCGCCAGATCAACTTCAACAACACGATCATCTTCATGACCTCCAACCTGGCTTCCGAGGTTATCTTCGAGAAATACGAGAGCGGCATCACCTCGCCGGACGACCTCCTCGAGGAAATGCGGCCCTACCTTAACCAGCACTTCCGTCCGGAGTTCCTCGGGCGCGTCAAGCCGGTCGTCCTCCTGCCCCTCAACCAGGACGTTCTGAAAAAGATCGTCGAGCTCAAGCTCTCGAGGATCACCCGGAAGCTCAAGGAAAGCCAGGAGCTCGCCGTGACTTTTTCCGAACCGGTCGTGGGGGTGATCGTCGAGGCCTGCACGAGGGCGGAAACGGGCGCCAGGAACATCGACGCCATCATCGACCGGAGAATCACTCCCGAGATCTCCACCCATCTCCTGACGTTCATGGCCGAAGGAAAATCGGTGGCGTCGGCGACGGTCGGCACGGACGAAAACGGCGATTTCACCTATAGCTTCTCTTGATTCGCCCTGAATTCTTCCGAAGGGGGGAGCCATGCGTAAAATCAAACATAACCAGCCCAATTATGAGCTCCATTTCAGCGGACTGCCGGACGGCACCGTTCGCGTTCTCGCGTTCGAGGGAGAAGAATGCATCTCGAAGCTCTTCCGCTACGGCATCGAGCTGCTGTCCTACGAGCCGGAGCTCGACCCCAGCGACATTCTCAACAAAAAAGCCGTTTTCATCATGAACCGCGGGGACGAGGACCCGGTCAAGATCCACGGCATCATCTCCCGGTTCGAGCAGAGGGGGCGGACGCCAAGGTACGTGTCCTACTACGCCGAGCTCGTCCCGAAAATGTGGCGGCTGGGTCTGACCCAGGCTAACGAAGTTTATCAGAAGATGGACATCCAGAACCTCGTCACCCAGGTCTTCAGGGACTCCGGCCTCTCCGGCCAGGATTACTCGTTCGACCTGAATGAGCCCTATCCCGAGAACGAATACATCATCCAGTACCGCGAAACCCATTTCGACTTCGTCAACCGCCGCCTCGAGCACGTGGGCTGTTTCTACTTCTTTGATCACCGCGACGACAACGACAAGATCGTCGTCGGAGATAGCAACGACACGTTCCCCGCCATCGAGCAATCCGAAGATATCCTCTACAATCCGAACCGCGACCCCTTAAGCGATCGGGAAACCATCACCGACTTGACCTTCCGGGCCAAGGTCGTCACCGGCCTTGTCCGCCTGAAGGATTACAACTACCGGTTCCCCTCAAGGGACCTGACGGTCGAAAGCCAGATCGACTCCGACGCCCCCGGCGTCTTCTACGAGTACGGGGATCACTACAAAGACACGAATGAAGGCGAATTCCTGGCCAAGATGAGGAACGAAGAGATCCTGACCGGAAGTCAGGTTTTTCACGGGACAAGCGACTGCCGGCTCTTCCGGGCCGGGTTCAAGTTCAAGATGGGGAAACACTATCGGGATGACTGGAACGAAAAGGAATACCTCATTACTAAGGTCACGATGCGGGGAACTCAAAGGGGGCTATTCGCCGTCCTCCCCACGGCCAAAGAGATATTGCCGACATTCGAGAACAGCTTCGAAGCCGTGGACGCTCAGGTCAAATTCCGGCCACCCCGGATCACACCGGTCCCGAGGGTGCCTGGCATCATGACCGCTAAAATGGAGTCTGGCGCAGGCGACGAATACGCCTTTGTCGACGACGAGGGACGCTACAAGGCGAAGCTTTTCTTCGACATGAGCGATAAGGCAAACGGCGAGGCCAGCCGGCCGATCCGGATGGCCTCGCCGTATTCCGGCCCAGGCTACGGCTTTCATTTTCCCAACCATGCTGACACCGAGATGGTTTGGGCATGCATCAACGGGGACGTGGACAGGCCCGTTGCCCTGGGGACGATTCCTAATCCTTCCCAAGCTTCGCCGGTGACGGCGACAAACAAAAGCCAGAGTGTCATCCGGACGGCCGCAGGGAATGAGATTATCCTGGACGATAAGACCAACGAGTCCCAGATCGGAATCCAAACGACGGATGCCAACCAGATTCTTTTCGACGACAAAGACGACAAGATCGAGATCCTAACGACGAACAAGCACAAGGTCACCTTCGACGACAGGAACAAAGCCATCACCATCCAGACGACTGACGGCCACCTGCTGATCATGGACGACCAGAACACGAAGATCACCGTCCAAAGCAAGAACGGCCATCGCCTCTGCATTGACGACTCGAGCGGGAGCGAGAGCATCACGGTGGCGGACAAGGATGACGCCAATGTCTTCATCATCGACATCACGAACAACAAGCTCGTGATCAAGACGAATGACGGAAACATCGACATGCACGCGCCGAACGGGACGATCGAAATCAAGGCCACGACCTTGAACATCGAGACCTCCGCCGATACATCCCTCAAGGCGGCCAATGTCAAGTGTGAAGCTGACGGAAATTACGAGCTGAAGGCGGGCGCCGATATCAAGGAAAAATGCGCAAATTACGATTTAAAGGCCGACATGGGGATTTCCGTCAAGGCCAACATGGACTTGAAACTTAAGGGCATGAACGTTGACGTAAGGGCGGACATGAACGCCAAGGTCAACGGCGGCATGAACCTCGAGGCTAAGGGCGGGATGATGGCTAAGCTCGAAGGGACGATGACAGACGTGAGCGGAAGCGCTATGACGAAAATCAAGGGTGGTATCGTCATGATCAATTAGGAGAGCGTCCGGAGCCAGGAAGGTAGAATTGGGAAAGCCGGCCGCGCGGATAGGGGACATGACGGCCCATGGCGGTAGCATCGTCCTGGGCTGCCCGACCGTCCTGATTGGCGGGATGCCGGCCGCCCGGCTGACCGACATGCACGTCTGCCCTATGGTCACTCCTGGCACACCGCCCATTCCCCATGTCGGCGGCCCTATCATCCTGGGGAGCGCGGGAGTCTTGATCGGTGGGATGCCGGCGGCCCGGATGGGGGACATGGCCACCTGCGTGGGGCCTCCGGACATGATCGCCCTGGGATGCATGACGGTTCTGATCGGCGAGACCATGGCCGGAGCCGCGGCAGCGCCCGGACCGATTAAAGTCGGCCTCAACTCGGCGGCCGTCGCCCATCTGGCAGCTGCTACTGCGCTTTCAGATAACAAAGAAACCTCAACGAGGGATGAACACTGGGTCGAGCTCCAGTTCGTCGACAAAGCGGGACTCCCCGTGAGCGGCGTTCACTATAAGTTCACGGATCCCGACGGCAAAGAGGATCAAGGTGTTCTTAGGCCCAACGGTCGCATTCGCCGGGACGCCCTGAACGCCGGCCAGTGCTCTGTTCAACTCTATAGCGTGAGCAACGCCAAGTGGTCGAAAGACAAGTCCGAGGTCGGAGAAAAGGTCAAGCTCATGGCCGATGTGGAAGGGTATCCTGATGGGACTCCCTCCCATATTCAAATATACAAAAGGGACATCAAGGGACCGGACAAAGTGATCGCTAATATCGAAAAGGAAGTCCGCGGAGGCAAGATCGAAACCGAGTGGGAATACATTTTGGATGAAGGAAAAAATGAAAAAGATAACGGTGAGGCAAAAAACACATCATTTTCCGCACCCCAGTACTGTTTCGATGTTGTGGTAGAAAACGTGATCGCGCATTCGGGTCTCCTAGAATACAAGGACTATATCGAGCTTGAAGTCAGAGATATCAATGACAACCCTCTAGGAGGCGAAGAATTCCTGCTCTATGGTCCGAACGGCGAAGTGAGAAAAGGAAAGCTCGATTCCAATGGGTACAAGAAGATCGAGAAGATCGTTCCGGGGAAATATTATATCCGCTATCCGAACATTCCCAACCTTATTGACAGAAAATAGAGAGGCGACACGGCATGACGGAAAAGCTCATAGCAAGATCCCACAGCAAGAAAGCGTCCTTGGCCGGGCCTCCTGTCCTCGTCATCCTGGATCCTGAAAAATCGATAAAAGACGCGATTGATTTTTCTAAAGAAGAGGATGTGAAACTCTGGGTGGTCAACCGGCTCCCGATATTCTATTCAGAAGATGGCAAAGACTGGCTACCCGGATACGGCGATTTTGAAGGCTGCCTGACAGAGCCGGAGATTATCATCAAAGATGGAGAAGAATATCAGGTTCACCTTTCCCTCAAGGAAAAGCCCTACCATATTCACTATACATCGATATTGCCGCCGGTGATCGAAAAGCAAAACCGGTTTGAAACTTTTGGCATCGAAAAAGCCTCCGTCGACGCACCTCGTAAGGATATCATACGCCCTTACCCTGAGGGCTTAGCACATAAAGAGTTCAATTACGGGATTTACCAAAACGGCATGGAGGTATTGAGAATCCCCTCCTCCAAGGTGATTTATGTTTCCGGCCGCTCAAGATTGAGATATTGGGAGTCTGTATTCTATAGAGCGTGCGAGGATCAAATCTGTAAGGACCTTAAAGAAAAGGAGATCAAAGGTCTTCCCTGGACTTCCAAAGAGGCAGACGAGTTGAAGAAAGTACTGGTCAGTAGGAGAGGTAGTTGCATAGGGACAATAAAGCAAAAGGAGGAAAATATCTTTGTACCCGGAGACGGGAACAAAGAGCCTCTTGATCAAGGCAAACAGTTGTTTGCCTTCGGACTGAGCGAAGATGTTGCCCGAAGTGAGGGGAACGGCATGCCGATGGCTCTGGCTGGCACTGACGACGAAAAGCCTAAGCAAGAGGTCAGCTCCCAAGTCCAGCTCTTTCAGGTATCGTCCCTCACCCCAATAGAGCCGACGCAGAGCTTTTACAAAGATTATATCAACAAAAACCTGGAGGATATGAAAAAACACTTGCAGGGAATAGATGAGAATACAAAAGATGAGGATGTCCTAAAACTGATCAAAGACTACGTCAGTAAGCTTGCCTATCCGCAGGATCCTAAGGCAAAACAAGAGCTTACGCGGCAATTCCACGTTTGCACTGAGGCTACAGCTTCAAAATGTATTATGTTGGCAGTGAACAATGCCATTGCCAACTGGGATCATTCACTTTCTGCATATAATTCGGACATCGCAACGGATTCCAAGTTCGATAGTTCTTGCGTTATCTCGGTCAAGCCGTTCTATTTCGCGACGGGCAGCGACGCGTATTCCGATGACATCGTGCCGAAACACATTTTTTTTCAGATCAAAGAATGGTGGCAGGACGAGCTTTATAAATACCAAAGGAAGGAAATCGCCGAAGAAACTGCTGAAATAGAGGTCGTCGGTTATTCATCAAAAAAAACAAAGGCGGAATCCGACAATATACGCCTGCGCTATGATCGAGCGTGGAAAACGGCCAAGAGTTTGGAATTGGCCATAAGGGATGAAGTGAAGCCTAGGGATGCCGTAATCCTCCCCTTCCCCATATCGAGCGAGCATTTCCGGGCACTCGGCGTTTCTCCAAAACCCGTATCGATTAAAAATAAGCTCCCCATCTTTTATCTCAACGAATCCTTGGACATCTACCCTAAGCGCGACCATTTTAGGCTGGAAGGCAATTATGTCATGGACTTGGTCTTGGATACTCAAGTCAGCATTAAAGAGCGGCTGAAGGCCAGCACGGATGATCCAGCGGATAGGGCGTGTTTGATCATCTTTAAAAGACCAATCCCCGAGAATGTAAAACAAATCGTCAAAGGAGTCGTAATCACCAACAACGCAAGCCCGATTTTCATGTATAGCAGGATTTGCTCTCACCCGATCAGAGCAAAGGAAATGCGCATGGTTGTTTTTGTCTGTCCAGGAGAGTTTAAAGGCTCCTCACACTGAAGGCCATGGAACACCAGAACCAGACTGATCAGGTTAAGAAGATCCAGCTTCCTTCCTCGATAGAGCGTGTCGCTTGGACGACTCGAATGGCCTCGAACGGTGCGCTCGTTGGACTGGAAATTTTTACCCATTTTGTAGGCAACAGATCAGAACTAGAAATCGAGCTTTCAGATCAGTCTGGAAAAAAAATCGGTAAGTATAAGGAAAAGATCTCAGGTAATCGTTTTTGGACACAGATCAAGGTTCCTGCAGACGCCAAACAGGCGCTATATGCGAACGTGAAACTGCCCAAGCATGGCCTGCAGATGAAGTCCAATCCACTGATCCTCTTACCGACCGTCGAGATCACCAACCTCAAATGGGACAAAAAAGAGGCGCGGCGGGGGGATGTCCTCAAGCTAACGGCCGACGTCAAGGGCTGCCAGGACGACACTGAGGCCGAGATCAGCATTTGGGAGTATGACGACGACGGTGGTCACGATTTCATCAGCAAGTTCCCCGCGACCATAAAGAACGGCAAAATCGAGGCCGACTGGGAATACGAATACCATGAGGATACGGACGAGATCCCCACGGAAAAAGAGCTCGAAAAAGGCTATAATCCCCCGGAATATTTCTTCCGGGTGATCGTTGGCGGCGTCCAGGCCGATTCCGGGCTTCTCGAATTCAAGGACTGGATCGAAATTACTGTGCGCGATGAATTTGGAAATCCAAAGGCGAGCATTGACTTTATCTTGTATTTGCCTGATGGACGGCAAAAGAGCGGGCAATTGGATAGCGAGGGCTATGTGAAGGTTCATGATATTCCCCCTGGAAAATATAGAGTAGAGTTCCCGAGCCTAAATCTGGAAAAAAATATAATCTACCCTGGCAAAAACAGGAGCAGCGTTTAGTATTGAGGAAGATTATGGCCAGGAGAGATGCTAACAAAAAAGATATAACCGGAAAATCAGGTCTGCCTTTGTCTCTAGTCATCAAGCAAGTTCCATTTGATATTATCTTTGGCATTGAAGTCGATTCTACAGCTGGAGAGAAGACAGGAGCAAAATTCTCAATTGAGGAAATAATCGATTGGTATTCTATGCCTTTCAAAGATCCAAAAATTAGGTCCGAAGTTATACAGAAAGGAAAACTATATTCTATAGAAGTGCCCAGTGATGATTTCCCTACGAATGGAATTAGACTAGCTATAAAACCTTTAAAAAACTGGGTCCTCAAATCATATGTTGAACTTTTTGGCCAGGCATTTTTCAACGAAGAACTTTACCCCGTCGCCATATTAAATGCTGAGCTACAAATATTTAGGGGGGAACGTTGTCTTACGGGGGTGCTGACATTTAACGAAGCGAAGGAGTTAATAAAGCAGACAAATGCCGGCATAACAAAGATTATTATTAGACTCGATGAAAATGGCGAATTAATTCAAGATTGTATTATTGATGGGGTCGTTATATATGAAAATAGGGAAAAAAAGATTGATTTGTCTCGGGGTAAGACATAGTGAGAGTTATATTTAGGAGAAGGTAATGCCAGCAATCTTAGCACACTGGGCAGTTGCTCAAGAGGTCGCTAAACGATTTAAAAGTGAACGAGAATTCTGGTATTTTCAAGGAAGGGAGGAGGATCGAGTGGATGTTGGTCTTCTGCCCAAAGATAAAAAAGATTTCGAGCAAATTTCTCGCTATTTTTATTTTGGCGCGAATGGACCAGATCTTCCATATTTCCGGAGGAAGTCAGGGAAAAGCGAATGGGCAGACATGTTTCATTATAATAAACAAGGAGAATTTCTTCTAGAATTAGTCCTAATCATTAAGAACTTGCCTAAAAATGAAGCCTCAAGAGAGCGTGCTCTGGCTTATGCTCTAGGTCATGCTACACACATTGCTGTAGATTCAATGGTTCATCCCTATGTTAATTGTTTCGCAGGCGCTTATCCTGAACAGTTCATTTCTGAAATGCATCGCACTTGCGAGTGTCATCAAGATTCTTATCTTGGAAAGGAATATTTTCGCCGCATGAATGTTCACTCTGGTCCTTCGTGGAAAAAATTTGTACCCCCTGCTACTCAGATTGCCGTGCCGACGTTGCCAGGAGTTACCATAATCAATGATGATGTTAAAAATGTACTGGATATAATTGATAAAGCTTTTAAAAAAACACATGGCAATTCTCCGGGTATTGAAGACTTAATAGATTGTTATGAAAACTATTATGATGTCGTGCTTGATGAAGCATACGATAAAGGAGTTATTATAATAGGGCTTATTGTCAGTGATATTCCAACGGATCCCCATCCGTCGTTGGTTAACCATGAGAAACTAGAACCGCAGATAAAATATTCAAAGGTGTTACTTGAAAGGGCGGTAGAATTTGCAGAAGAGCTATGTAAGGCAGTTATTTCGCTTTTCAAGAGTAACGGTACAGAGGAAGATAAGAATGGATTCCGAGAAAAAATCAAGAATTGGAACCTAGATAATGGCTATTGGATTGAAGTTAAGATGGAGGATAAAAAACTTAAGATAATTTGGCGGAATACATGGTGCTAAGAAAATGAAAGAAAGGACATTCTATCAAATAAAACCCCAAGAAGAAACAAAACCTGCAATGCCGTCGCAGACTCAAAATGCCGCCCTAATTTACCGAGCTAATACGTTCAGCGTCAAAGTCAATGAAAATTGGCAGGACAAGACAATCTACACGATCGCCGGCCCCGTGACGGACGGCATCCAGCACAGTATCATCATCAACCTCAACCCCGATGTCGAGACGGACAGTCTCCGCGATTACGCGGACTGGAATATCGCCTCTCTAACCAACGAACTGAAGGGGTGCCGCTTACTCATGCAAGCCCCCATCAATCTCGCCAACGGGCTCCCGGCCTATAAGGCGATCTTCTGCTGGTTCCCAACGGAGGAGCTCCGGATCTATCAAGAACAGATCTACATCCTCGTGGGCACCACCGGCTATAACCTGACGGCTTCCTTCACCAAGAAAACCCGCAAGACCCTCGGCCCCCAGGTCGAAAGGATGATGTTGAGCTTTATCCCTATCAATCCATCCCCCGATAAAAGCCCGGGCAGCCGATTTTAACATGTTTTTTCCAAATCAGATATTATAGGATGAGCCGTGCCTAAAGGCGACCGGACCATGGTCAAGAACACAGTTGTCCTCAAACTCGAGGTTCTTCGGGGGGAGGCCAATCAAAAAGAATTCTCTTTCTCCGAGCCTTTCAGCATCGGCCGCGACGAATCCTGCCAGGTCCGGGTGCAGGACAATTCCGTGAGCCGGATGCATGTCGAGGGCTATCTTCGCGACGGCTGCTGGTGGATCCGCGAT
>Ga0315291_10009983_pt1 | contig 11627 bp, 13 predicted proteins | sample YL17G12_20_MG_FD_203070 | JGI IMG/M metagenome (GOLD analysis project Ga0315291, IMG submission 203070) | Sediment microbial communities from Yellowstone Lake, YNP, Wyoming, USA - YL17G12_20 | ecosystem: Environmental > Aquatic > Freshwater > Lake > Sediment | place: USA: Wyoming | collected...
AACTTGTGGGATCCAAAGAGACGGAGAAGCCGGTCAAGCGATGGTGGGAGTTTTGGAGGTGAGTGCCGCCGAACCTATCGCTGCACCTGACCGGGGCCGTGAGACTGGTTTCGCTCGGTACGAAGGTGTTGCAGGCGGCCCCGGCAGGTGAGCTTTGCCCTTCAGCCTATCCCTATACCGACAAGCACGTGGGGCGGCCTGAGCGCGCGGGCAACAAGGGAGGAACGTTGGGGAACAGGCTCAGAGCTGTGATGGCCGGGAAGAAGTAGCACGCTGAGTAAGGACCGTCTGTGGTAGACGGCCTTGCTCGTTCCGTGGGCGTCCGACCCGCAACGTCACTCCTCTTCCAATCAGTTCGTTGTTGTGATGATCTGACCACTACTTTCAGGGCCGTCTTCAAACCAGCAGAACCTCGCATCCCCTGTACTCACGCCGTCACATATCAAAGAGAATGCAGTTCCAAAAGCCTTGCAAAGTGACCCCGCGTTTCGATACAATCCACATAGGTAAGTACGAAGCGGCCAAGTTCAACAAATCGTATCCAGAATGCTCAGGCTCATCAATCTCCTGAGGAATCGTGCCTTACCACCCTGAGCACTCCGGATACAATCCTATACGTTGGCCTCATCCTTGGCTGGTTCGAGGATTCACATAATGCTCGCTGGCCTAGTGATATCCGGAAGGAGTTTCAGCCACATCTAGTCGCGAAGAAGGGAGAGCTGCACGTTGGGTACGAGGACCCTGTACATCTTCATGACCGGTATCGTACTGGTACTGGCCCTCTGCTACTGGATGCCGATAATACTGGTTAGCCGGTATCCTGCTATTCCACCATCGGAGCGCTTCGCAGCAGAGAACGCGGCACGAGTGACAATCATCCAGGGACTAGGACTCGCAAGTCTGGTCTTTGGGGGCTACTACACCCTTCGGGGTGTCAGGGTCAACCAGGAACGACAGATTACAGGTCGCTTCTCGCAGGCGATCGAGCTGCTTGGAAAGACTGACCGCCTGGAGCTCCGACTTGGAGGGATATACGCCCTCGAGCGCATCGCCGCCGACTCGGAAAGGGATCACTGGCCAGTCATGGAGATTCTGACGGCCTTTGTCCGCGAAAGGTCTCCGCATCGCAGGGAAAAACCCCAGGTTAGCGGCAGCCTGCCTGCCGATTCCTATCGAGCTCCCCGGGACGTCCAGGCCGCCATAACGGTCATCGCTCGTCGTGTCCGAACTTGGGGGCGAGGAGAGAAACGTGATCCTGGCGCCACACTCCTCAGCCTCCACGACCAGCGTTTGGATCTATGCGAGGCTGATCTTCGGCAGGTACTAATGAATGATGGCAATTTCGCGGGGGCATACTTCGTGGATTCGGCCCTAGATGGGGCGTTTCTTGAGCGCACCGATCTGACCGAGGCAGTGTTGCTGAAAACTACTCTAGTCGGAGTGAACCTCCGGCAGGCGCACCTCCCTAGGGCCGCACTCGACCTAGCGGATCTCACAGATGCTGACCTATCTGGAGCCGACCTTCGTGGGGCTACGTTACGTGGAGCGAACCTGGCTCGGACAAAGCTCGACAAGACTGATCTTCGGGGTGCCGACCTTGGTGAGTTTGCCGCATGGCAGGCCCAGAATCTCGAGAAGGAGCAGATTCAAATGGCCATTCTGGATGGCACCACTGTTCTCCCATTCGCGCTCTCACGAGAAATGCGCGCGCAGGAGAAGCTGACTGGCGGCTGAACGCGCCAGCCCGCGCGAGACGCGCTCAGGCGAATTCCGGTTTCAACCTGCGCGGGCTGGGGTGGGTCTTAACGGAATGCCTGGTGCTGTTGGGGCACTGCCGTTAGCATTGACGATATCTGTCCTGGAGCAGAATACCCCTACTCCTTTCAATCCCTTGACGCAGATCACATTCTCGGTGGCGGTTTCCGGTAAGGTGAGACTCCAGATTCACGATATTGCAGGGCGGCTTGTGCGCACTCTTTCCGGTGCTTGGCGCGAGCCCGGGGTGTACAGCGAGGTTTGGAATGGCAAGGCGGACGATGGTCGCTCGCTCCATTCTGGGGTTTATTTCTACTCGATCAAGGCTGGCGACTTCGTGGTCACGGGGGAAATAGTGGTGCTCCGCTCAGAGCTGTGATGGCTGCGAAGAAGTAGTAGACTGAGTGAGGACCGTCTGCAGAGACGGCCTTGCTCTTTCCGCGCAAACAGCACAAGCCCCGTGGCATGGTGAGTGTTTGGCCGATTGATTATTTCAACTATCTAAGAAAGAACTTGGAGGAAATTCACGGGGAAAAACCACTCTTCGGAACTGACGAAGACTTGGAATTACAGTACGCCCTCATAGAAGGGCAATTGGCTCGCCTGCGAGTTTCCCTGAAAAGGGAAAGAACCAAATAGGGAAACTCGGTCACTTCTGGGAGCCCGAACGTGTCAGGTCGAAAAACTCTTGATTGTCCTTTCGGTTGAGGTGGATACTCATTCTACTACCATCGTCTGTAAGATAAGCGAATCCAGGAACGCCAGCTGTTGGCCAATAAGAGCCGACAGCGGAGCCCCAGAGGGGCTCCTTGCGTCGAAATTCCACTACCATGGATCGATTGTGTACCGTGCCCTCGAACTTCTCGCCCATCTTGTCATTCTCCCATGCTCCTAACACACGGGCGCCTTCTTGGGTCACCACAAATACATTCTCCGAGGGCGAAACCCACTCACCAGCAAACAAGGGCTTACAGTCTGAATGCGGGAAGCACGCTTCTGCATATCGCCAGAGAAACAGCTGCTGCTTGATTCCCACCTCAAGGATAGACTTCCATGCCTTTTCTTCCTCTTCTTTGCTGTCGGCCAAACGAGCCATTGCCTCACCCACATTCCTGTGTGGGTCCTTCTGCGACCTCGCTTGTTCAAGCAATTCCTTGGCTTCTTTCCTGAATCCTCCACTTACGTATTTGTTAGCCAAGTTTGCCATGGCAAGCGTGTACTTTTGCTCTGCCGCCGCTTTCCTGTAGTATGAAACGGCGCGCATGGGTAAGTCGAGCCCATCACACTCAACTCCTAGGTTGTTCAGTGCAGTGGCGTGGTCTGGCGCGAACCTTAGTAATGCAAGATAGTTAGTCACACACAAGGGTGACAGTTTGGCATCGCTCTGTGCGTACGCAGCTCTGAACAAAACATCTTTATCCTCAGGCTTGTACTCAAGGACTTTCGCGAAGGCTATTGCACGTAGGACCGTATTTCCTATCGTTTCCTCAAGATCCGCAATCGAATGATACAAATCTGCTTTTGCCTCGGGGGCCTGCACCTGTTCCAACGCCAATGCCATCACCTCAAGTGCCTGGCCATGCTCACCGAGTTTTATCAAGCATTTGGCTTTCTTTGTCGTATGACGCGCCCTATCATCGTCCTCAAGATCTTCTTCGAGGGCGAGCGAATATGTGTCTATCGCCTTTGGGTAGTTTCCACTGAACTCATAGCAATTGGCCATCCAGAAAAGAGCTGTCTCTCGCACGTCTTCATTGGTGGCAAGCTTCTCGAGTTTCTCAATAGCTTTGGTGTCGCGACCGCTGGAGTACATTAACCAGCAGTAGAGAGCTTCATTTTTCGACCGCTGCACTGCGGTCAGTTCTGCTGCCTGCATTTTCTTGTAAGCTGCATCGGCCTCCTCGAACTCCTTTCGCTCAAATGCATTGTACATTTCAAAGAAGAACCCCACAGGCTCCGGTGGGATCTGGGTTTCCGCGGCGGCCACCCGCTCAGGTTCTTGTCTCGCTTCTGATGCCACCGTTTCAGATCGTTCTTGGGCAGATTCCGCGAGCACCGCATGCTCGACGGATAATTCCATTTTTGGTCCCTTGAAGCGCCATTTCTTCACGTTCCTGATGGCTCCTCGGATCTGTTCTCGATAGACAAGGGCCACTATAGTAAGACAAACTGTTGCTACGAGTGGCCATAGACTGCCAATTGCCCTGATGAGGTCAGAAGCTGAAGTTGTATCGGACATCATTGTTCTCCTCTAGCGCGCAACGGAGCCCGGCAGGTCCGTGCGAAGCCAGTTGGCTTCATCGGGCTGTTATGCCACCTCAGCGCTGGTCAGTGGAGGGCATCGCCTCTATTTTCGTCTGCCGATATTGAATAGGAAGATTGCCTACTCAGGTGTTGGTTAGCGCGGGAAAGAGCTAGTTCCCTCTGGATTCAGCAAAAGCAGCAGCCAACTCCGGGATGACACATGCCCGCCCTCACCTAAGTCACCTTTGGATTCAATGGCTAAAAAATACAGCGGTGATATCCATATGTCAATCAGATCGTGCTGGCCGCGTGATGTCAGATGAAAAACGGAATTTCCCCGTGTATGGGGAATCTCAACGTAATCCGCCTCTTGTCACTTCGACTGTGGTGATTCGCAAATCGTACAATCCGCGGAGCGTAGGGATACGAGTCAGTTGTTCTGTTCCAACTCTGTCAGTTCCTTCTCAAGCTTAGCCATGTCTCGCTCCAGAATGGGGGGCTGCCATGGATGTGTAGCTGGCTCGCAAAGAGCAGACCTAATCAGGGCAAGCTTTACTACTAGCACGGCGTAGAAGCCGGGGTCTATCAGGTCTACAATGCGACTCAGCTCAGAGAGGTTCAGCCGCGAGAGCTCGTTTTCATCCGGAAACTCACTCGGCAGATCTGACGAAGTGATCTCTTTGATGAACAAATGACGGAGTCGCGCCTCGATTCTAACAAAGCGCTCATACAGCTCGTCGCTGAAAGGTCTGAAGGTACTCCGAATGGCACTCCGTATGCGATTTGAAGCTGGCCCAAGGGCAGCCTTGAGATTGCCGTCTGTTCTCCTATTGTCATAGCACGCTGGCGTGATCCCCAGTAGATCAGTCGGTATGCGAAGCTCTGCCTGATCCTTCGGAACGACAAAGAAAGTGCGCTCAGGGCCTAATCGACCTATGAACAGTCCGAACTCGAAGATCACGTTGTCTCTAGTGGTGCTATATTCTCTGCCTCCCATCTTGACCATATCATCATCGCCGAACACAAAAACTGCGAAACGAAAACGATCAAGGGCACCGAGGAGAGCCTGCAGTGTTGATTGGGTAAGATCGAATATTCCTTGGATCCAGACAGTGACTTCGGCGCAGTCGTCCAGATTCTCTTGGAGTGCATACGCAACGTTCAGGCTCTCCTTGGACGATCCTATGAATAGCGATGGTCTCATCCTTGGCCTCCCACGAGCATTCTGCGAACACGTCAAATAGCCCCTGCATCTCGCCGCGAACGGTACATCGGCGGTTTCTGAAAGTCAATTGGATCTCGCAAGCTGGGTGCCGCGAGACAAGGCGTGTTGTCTTTCCGCCATTATGGTAACAGCGGGCTCATCCGGTTCTTGCCACCTCGACCCTAATGGTCCGCAAACCGTACAACTTGAGGAGCCACCGATAATCCCCATGCGTCCGGGCGCTCCCTCAGTGCTCTCTCGGGTTAGAATCGGGTCGAGCCTTGACTAGATTCTCATCTAACACGTCCGTAAGCATTGACGTCCAACAGTGGTATACTCTCGCACCCGATAGCCCATAGAAGGGACCCATTTTTCCCCAAGACCATTTCTTCGTCAACGCAGCTATGCAAAGGTGGAGTTCGTCCTGCGACCCTAAGCAGATACTCCTCATGAGCATTTTCGTCACCCTGCCGGCGGTGAGATGGAGCGCGAAGAGACCACTCAAACCTGTAAAGTCAATCCCGAGGGAAGGAACCTGAGTGTCCATTCGATCGACCGGCAGATGATCCGGCAGATCATCCTCTCGCAGAATCCTTGCAACCGATAATCCCTTGGATCTAGCAAAGTTAAGAGCTCCCGCCTGAAAAGCCCCCGTAGCCACAACGGTGCCTTTGATGTTAGCACCGCCGATCTGCTGCAGTTTAGCCCAAAACTCTTCAATATCACTCACCGGGACTGACGACGTATAGTCTTTGCACTCCCAAACCCACAATAGTGACCATGTCTCTTGACCGGGCAGATATGCTTCGATCGAAACGTCGACGATTATGCCTGAGCCACGGTCGCGGGAAGGGTATGCCTTTCTGAGATGTACAGTACATGCTCCTGGCTGAAATATCAAGCGCCCCTCTACCAGCTCTCTTCTTATGGCTGCGAAGACACGCTTTTCAAGGGCGTTGCCTTTGTCAACCGTGCTCATAGCCTCAGACTCCAGCCAGGCTGTGCAACGGGCCTTGCCTGTCTAGACAATTACAACAAAACCTGCCCTTCTCTTAGAGTATTGCAGCAAAATCCTAGAGTCAAGCTATTGCATAACTCACCTTGTGACAGTGAAATAGGAAAGAGGCTGAATCAAAGTTTTCTAAGCGGAGGACCGTTTTGAAGAAGCCTGAGCTTACCCCGTCGTTAAACAGAAAGTCTGGATGTCGTTTAGGAGTGGAGGCAGTCGACAGGTGAGCCTACCTAATAGCCATACACTTTCGCTGCTGTGCGTAGCGCCAGTTCGTATAGACAACTCGGAAGCAGGGGACGAGGTTGCGACTCTCTTCTCCGGTTCGAATACTGGCACATTTGGGGAGCCAGATATCAAAAAGGTCGTCTTTCTGAGGAGACATGGCCTTTTCTCTTTGCTAGGCAGCGTTTGTGACGGCAAGAGAATCAGAGGGCTTGCGATAGATAGGTGTAATCCGGCCTTCCGAAAATGTGCAGTTCGATAATACGCAGTCGAGCAAACGCCGTTGTTCGTGCGGAGTCTGCGTAGGATACATGGAATGCGCTCGGTGCGCGACCACCATCACTGGCTTTCTGTTCGGCGTCGACCAAAAGTCTGGCGTCATAAGCACACCCGCGGTCGCGAGGATGCAGGGGAGAACCATCGCTCGTTCCCCACGTCACCGCCCGCACGGGAAACGACACTGCGGTCATGGCGCCCGTCCCGGAACCGTCAGCGAGCCTGGCGGAACCAGAGATCGAACTTGGATTCCAGCTCGCTCTCGGGCAGGGCCAGGATCCGTGCCAGCCGTGCCGCCGGCTCCTTCGCGGGCTCGGTCTCGCCGTCCAGAGGGCAGCGAGGGCGGAACTCCGCGAACACCTGGGTCAGCCGATCGCGCTCCTGGATCCAAAGCATGAGCGTGCGGGCCTTGGCATGCCGCATAGCCTGCTCGTCGAGCGAATGGCCCACGCCGTTGAAGGCTTCCTCGTCCATGGCCAGCAGTTCCTCGATTCTGGGGGTGTCGGCTCCGTACTCCTTCATCAGCCGTTGGCGCCAGCCGTAGACCCCGAGCAGCCGGTCGTCCTGGAAACTTGATTCCTCGTAGAGCGAGGCTAGCCCCTCCTCCAGCCACGGAGGCAGCCCCGCGAAGCGCGGGTTCAGCAGGATGTGCAACAGCTCGTGCTTGAGCGTCCCGGTCCGGCTTCCGGGGCTGACGGCTACGATGCTGCCGTCGCGGGGGAAGGAGTACCCGATGCAGTACTCGCTGACTTTGAGCCCGTGGTAGCTCCGGGCGAACTCTCTCAGGACATGCGCATCCGGCAGCAGATAGACGACGATGGCGTGCTCTATGGGTGGCAGCTCGTACGTAAGCTCATAGAACGCGTTGACCTTGACCAGTTCCCGACCGACATGCTGCAGCACTGTGTCTTTGTGATGGGCATAGCTCACCAGCACGAATGGTTCGCAGGTCTCCACGGTCTCTACGCCGAAGTCTTCTGGCAGGACGCCGGACAGCCGCTCTCGAGCGTGCCCGAACTGATCCAGCGGGATCACGCGAGCGGCCAGCTGTTTGAGGGAGATGCTATCGGCGACCTCGATCGGGGAGCTGGTAACGGGAATGACTGCAAGGGATTCCGGCGAGACATGGTACGTGTCGCTCAGCAGGTGAAACGCCTTGCTCCGCACAATGATGCCCGCGACGCCCGCGGCGGCCACCCCCGTCGGGGCGCTGATAGTGATGCGCGTGCGCGCCGGCTGGTAACCGCAATGCGTGGCCTGGCTTAAGATCCGACCGCGGGCGGCGGGCGGGATCCGGTAGGGCGTGCAGTCGAGCAGCCAGCAGAATACCTCGAAGCCCAGATCCTTGAGGTTCGCCTGGCTGCATGCGCATCTGGCCGCCAGATAATCGATCAGGTAACCCGGCTGCCGCTGCCGGACCGCGAGCAGGGTATCGAAGTCAACCGAGCCGCACCCCAGGGAATCGATCCTGACCTCCAGACCCTCCAGGCGGGTAACGGGCTGCGCTGCCGCCGGGAGGGAGACCGAAGCCACCACGGCCAAGGCGACTCCCAGCAACCACGATACGACAGTTTTCCAGATCTGTGCGGAAACGTTCATGGCTCACCTCCGTCTTTCGACGAGCCGCTCGACCGGGCGGCTCCCCTGAGCTCTTTCATCGCCCCGAATTTCGTCTCCCCGAAGAGGGAGTCCGCTCTGCCGGTGCCGGCGGAATCCGCAGGCGTGGCACCCGCGCCCGTCGACTCGTACTGGATACTGCCGAGATAGACCGCGCGGTCCTGGACCTTGATCTCGGGATTGGTCACGATCGTGGCCATCATCAGGGCGGTGCCGAGGGTGGCCATGATCAGGCCCGGCGAGGACGAAGCGATCGCGAGCTTGCCGATCGCGGGGCCCTGGAGATCGAGCTGCGATCGCGCCTCCCTGATCCTGCCCAGGATGAAGGCCGCACCCACCAGGGCGAGGATCATGCCGGTGATGAAGCCGAGATACCTGGCCCACAGTCGAGACGCCAGCGTGACGTGAGCCAGGTGATAGCGGTGGGCGACGACGTCGGCCTCCATGATCGCCATGGTCGACCAGGTCAACCCGGAGAGGGTCACCGGATCGCGGGCGGCATTAATCCGGTCGACATTCCTCGCGAACGCTGAATCGGCCGCACCCACCGGCGACCGCAGCACCTGCTGCTGGATGAAGTGGAGCTGGTACAGCGTGGTGGCGCAGAAGAAGACAGCCAGACCGATCAGGACGACGATCGGCAACAGACGGTTCAGCTGGCGCGCTTCCGCGGAATCATGGGCCATCTTTATCCCTCCTATTGAGTGCCGTCTCGCCTCTGTGTGGCCTACGTCTCTGTTGAAACGTCGCCCATCGTTCTTCCTTTTCGTGTTCGTGTTAGGCCCAACGTTGAGCTCAGCGGCAGCGAGGAAACTGCGAGGGGGACCTCTCACCCACCACTGAACGCCAGCGGTTCATATGGTGGGCGATGGTTCCTTTCTCTTCCGCTGTACGCTGCAGCGAGAGTTAGATGGATATTGGTATACTACGAGACGCTGTCTATACTCGAACACCCACAATTCGGCAGTCAAAGCACTCCATGAAAGGCTAGATATCGCCGAAGACTGAGGAAACATTCTCACTCCGACGCTGTTAATTCGGAGAGCTATCTCTGTCAGCTGTTCTCACCTGATGCGGGACCTAGTATATCACCAGAGTATCGCTGAGTCAATTGAAAAGTGATCATTTTGACATGTTACGGACAAGAAGAAGCAAGCGTCCTGACATGCTGCGGGGACTGAAAACGCCGCGTAGCCTCCTGGCAGGGAGTGAAAGGTAGCCAGACTTCGATCAGACCTGTCAGAGCTTCTAGCCCTCACCTGCGAGCGTTTACAGCCTCTCGACCCTCGCATAACCGAATCAACCTGCCCCAAGTGAAGCGCGGCTTACCTAGCCCACCTCGAGGCAAAAAGTTCGAACATCGTCCAACGAGGGGAGCCAGTCTCAAGGTGAGCCTATCCAATCGTCACGCAGTTTCGCTGGTATTCGTTGTGCCCGCACCTGGTACTCCAGCCCGTGTAGACGATTCGGAAGAATACGACGGTGTCCCAACCCTTTGCCGGAGTTCGAATACTGGCACATCTGGGGAGCCACTCCTTCCAGCCGCGTTGCACACCGCCTACGGCTGCAGAGCGGTCACAAGGCCAGAAAGACTGACGAAGTGAACCTCGATGTCACCGTACTTCCTTTGATAACTGCGGGTCACGTCGTTTGAAACGACGTGGTTTGGACCGGTCGGATACTGTCTCCGAAACGCCTGAAGATTCTTGGGGTCGAACGCGCCTGCCGACCATTTGCATTCGATGGCCACCGGAGCCTTTCCTCGCATCGAGTGGACGAAATCCATCTCGTGTCCTCGTTTGTCACGCCAGTATCGGAGTGTCCTCACCTGAAGAACGCCTTGAATCTCGTTCAGCACGTAGTGCTCCCAGAGCTGTCCCATGTCCTCTTCACGCAATTCTGTCCACCCGCGGTGGTAACATACGAAGCCAGTGTCGAAGCCGTAGACCTTCGGGGCTGCGACAATCTCGGTAGGCTTGTGTCTTGTGAAGGGGCGAACCACGTGGGCGATAAACGTGGCTTCAAGCACAGCGAGATAATTGGAGATTGTTGTCCGACTTATCTCGCAAGAGCGCGCAAACCTCGTTGCCTCGAATATGCTCCCACTCTGCGCGAGAAGAAGCTCCACAAATCGCTGAAACGAGGCTCTCCTCTCCAAGCGAAATAACTCCTGAATGTCCTTCGCCCAGTATGCATCAATCCATTCCTGGAAATCTCGATCCGGAGTGTGCGTGGCAAGAAAGAACGGGGGGAGTCCGCCGGAGAGGAAGCGATGGTAGAGAGCCACGTTCTTGAAGTCCACGAGATCGCGGCTGTTTATCGGTGTAAGCCAAAGATCCCTTTTCCGACCCGCCAGTGTATCCTTGAACCTAGCTGACGCCCCGAGTGTGGATGATCCCGTGGCGAGGACTCGAGTCTTCGGGAAATGATCGGCCGCGATCTTGAGCAATTCGGAAGGATTCGAGAGACGGTGAATCTCATCGAGCACGATTCTTCGGCCTGCGAGGCCTTTCAGAAAACCTTCAGGGTCCTCCATTAGACGTCGCGTACGGGGAAGCTCACAATCGAAGTACTCGGCCTTGTCCAATGACTTGCTCAGGAAGGTCTTGCCTACACGTCTAGCCCCAGCAAGCCAGACTACCGGCTTTTCCTTCCAAGCAGATTCAACCAAATCTATCCAGAAAGACCTTCGTACCATACGCAACCATTGTTGCATATGGTGCTACCAAATGCAAGAGCAAAAGCACAGTTGGAGGCACGCCTCATCTTGTGGCGCCTAGGATCCTTGGGCAGGGGCGCGAAAACGACTTGCTTGCCCTCGTCCCGGACGGTCTTTTCCGCGGCTAGCTCAGATGCTGCCGTGACGTAACTCCGGTATCCTCTCCTTGGCGTCAGCTCACGAGGCGGACAACCGAAGGTGAGCCTGTCCAAAAGTGGCACATGCCCGATCGTACTCTCTTTCACGAGGGCCGGTTCGTATGGATAACCCTGAAGCAAAAGGCCGTTTCCGAACTCTCTTGTGCGGTTCGAATACTGGCACATCTGGGGAGCCACTCTGTTGCGATGCTTTTCTATCTGAACAATCGGGATACCAGCCTCCACCAGCCGTCGAAGGCCCTGGTGGATGGCATGATTAGCGGCGGCTCATCTCCAGACCTCGATCTCCTCAGACCCTACACTGTATTTCTTGAAGAATCTCAGTAACCGAGTTCTTGCGGACAGAGGAATAAGTACGCAGCCCCTTGAAAGCTTTCGTCCACCTATTTCCCCCAAGAGGCCCCCGTATTTGTACCTGCC
>Ga0315291_10009985_pt1 | contig 11625 bp, 12 predicted proteins | sample YL17G12_20_MG_FD_203070 | JGI IMG/M metagenome (GOLD analysis project Ga0315291, IMG submission 203070) | Sediment microbial communities from Yellowstone Lake, YNP, Wyoming, USA - YL17G12_20 | ecosystem: Environmental > Aquatic > Freshwater > Lake > Sediment | place: USA: Wyoming | collected...
CAGCATAAATACGGCGCGCCGCCTCCAGGTCACGCTTCTTCAACGCTTCGACTGCATCCAGGGTCTGCTGTTCAACCAAGCTGCCCAGCAGAAGAAGTTCATCCTTTAGCTGCTGAATGTCATTTTCAAAGGTTTTACGGAGCATCTTGCACCTCGTTTCTTGCTACCAGTTCATCCATTATAACCATTTTCCTAATTATCCGAACCGTCCGGTGACGTAATCTTCGGTACGCTTGTCTTTGGGACGAGTAAAGATGACTTCGGTCCTGTCGTATTCGATCATCCGTCCGGAGAGGTTCTCGTCAATCATCATCATGGCGGTAAAATCCGAAACCCGCGCCGCCTGCTGCATGTTGTGGGTCACGATAACGATGGTGTAATCTTTGACAATGTCGTGCATCAGTTCCTCGATGCGCAGGGTGGAGATAGGGTCAAGCGCCGAGGCGGGTTCGTCCATGACGATGACTTCCGGCTCAACGGCCAGCGCCCGGGCAATGCACAAACGCTGCTGCTGTCCGCCAGAAAGGGCCAATGCGGAACGATGCAGTTTGTCTTTGACCTCATCCCATAGCGCGGCCTGCCGAATGGATTTTTCCACAAGCTCGTCCAGATCCGCTTTGCGGCGGATTCCATACAGGCGCGGACCGTAGGCCACGTTGTCGTAGATGCTCTTGGGAAATGGATTCGGGCGCTGGAACACCATCCCGATGCGGCGGCGCACGTCCACCACGTCCACGTGCTCACTGTTGATGTCCGCGCCGTCGAGCAGGATTTTCCCTTCCACACGCGCGTTCGGCGTCAGGTCGTTCATGTGGTTGAAGGAACGCAGCAGTGTGGATTTGCCACAGCCGGAGGGTCCGATAATGGCCGTGATGCGGTTGGCATACATTTCGAGGTTGATGTCGGTCAGAGCGCGGAATTTCCCGTAGAACGCAGACAAGTTGCGGATTTCCATTTTCATGACCAGTTCGGGCGTACTGTGGGTATGGTTTCCGACCATGATGGGGGCTACAATTATATTATCCATAGTTTATCCCTGCAAACGCCGTTTGCGGGTTTCAATCCACAGGCGGGCGAAAATATTGATTAGAAGAACGAGGATCATCAGCACCAGCGCCACTGCCCAGGCTTGGTCAATGCGCTCCGGGTAGGGCTGCTGGGCATACTTCCACAACGTCAGCGGTAGCGAGTCAACCGGCTGGTTGACGAGTCGCCCAAAAATCTGGAAGAAAGACTGGTGCTGAAGGATCCCATTGCGGATGATGCCCATAATGTCATAGCGTTCATTGCCAAGTGTGGTGAACAACAGCGGCGCGGTCTCCCCGGCGGCGCGCGCAATGGCGAGCAGGAAGCCGGTGATCACCCCGTTCAATGCCGCCGGGAAAATCACGCTGAGGGATGTTTTCCACTCCGGTGCTCCCAGCGCCAGCGAGCCCTCGTACAGGGCATGCGGCACCAGTTTGAGCATTTCCTCGGTGGTGCGGATAATGGTGGGCAGCATCAAAATCGCCAGTGCCACGCCACCTGCCAGCCCGGAGTAATGTCCCATCGGCTTGACCATGATGGCGTAAGCGAACAGCCCGATAACGATGGACGGCACGCCGGAGAGCACGTCCGTACTGAAACGCAGGGCCACGCCCAGCGGGGTGTTGGGATTGCGCACCGCGTAGAAAGCAGCCAGGACCCCGGGCGGGATGGCAAAAACTGCCGCCAGCAGGGTTACCACGAGCGTCCCTTCGATGGCATGCAGCACACCGCCGCCCGCCATGCCAAGCGGACGGGGTAGGTGGAAAAAGAAATCCAAGTTGATGGATTTTCCCCCGCGGTACACCACGTAGCCGATGATCCAGAAGAGCGGGATGAGCGCCAGGAGAGTCAAGAGGCCGGTCAGCGAGAGCATCACGACGTTCACCGTTTTTCGGTGGGTACTCAACGCGGCCTGATTTTTGGCAATTAGTTGCTGGAAGCGGGTCATGCGCGCGCCTCCTGAGGGGTGCGGCGCGCCACGCGCCAGACCAGCAGCTGGGCAATCATGTTCAGCAGCAGGGTTATAAAGAACAACACCAGTCCAACTTCGATCAGCGCCTGGGTATGCAGTTTGGTGACGGCCTCGGCGAACTCGTTGGCGATGACGCTCGCCATGGTGTAACCGGGCCGCAGCAGGGACGGAGTCCCTTCAATCGAGTTGCCGATGACCATGGTCACGGCCATCGTCTCGCCCAGAGCCCGTCCCAGGCCGAGTATGACCGCGCCCAGAATTCCGGAGAGACTGTAAGGCAGCACAACCTGCCAGATGGTTTCCCACTGGGTCGCGCCAATTGCCAGCGAGGCTTCCCGCTGGTGGTTCGGTATGGCCAACAGCACATCCCGTGTGACGGCGGTGATAGTGGGAATAATCATAATGGTCAGGATGAGCGCCGCCCCCAGACGGGAGGAGCCGCTTTGCGGCATCGGTCCTGTGAACAGCAGCCCCAGGCCGGGAATGTGCCCCAGCGTATTAGCCAGCGCCTGTCCGACGGGAGCCACGACGAGCGGCAAAAAGACGAAGATGCCCCACAAACCGTACACCACGCTGGGGATGGCTGCCAGCAGTTCCACCAGCCAATTCAACGGCAGACGCAGCCATTCCGGGCAGAGTTCTGCCAGGAAGATGGCGATGCCGAGGCTGATGGGAAGAGCCAGCAGGATGGCCACCAGCGAAGTCAGCAGCGTGCCGAAAATAAACGGCCATGCCTGGAAGTGGTCATTAACCGGATCCCAACTGGCATCCGAGGTGGGCAGCAAAAACTTCAGGCCGAACAGACTGCGTGCATCCGCCGATTCCCGCCACAGCATCCAGCCGATGGCCAGGATCAACACCATTATCAGGATGGATATAGTGATGAGGATACCCTGCCAGGGGCGGTCGCCATGCTGGAAACAGCGGCGCAATCGCTTCAAGAGCTGTGCTTCGGATAAAGTTTTAGCGTGCGTGTGCATCGTTTTGCCTTATCTTCAATATCAATTCCTTAACGCGCTCGCCAATCAGATCGCGAATTTTTCGCACTTCATCGAGCGGCAGACCTTTCGGATCGGGGATCTTCCAATCTTCGTGGTGGGCGGCAAGGATAAACGGACATTCGTCGCCGCATCCCATAGTGATGACGTAATCGTACTTGTCTGCGGGGACATCCGCCAACGATTTCGACCGGTGTCCGCGCATGTCATAGCCGACTTCGCGCATAGCCGCAATGGCGTTCGGATTGACCTTGCTGGAGGGGCGCGAACCGGCGCTGTAGGCTTCAATGATATCCGCCGCGGTAAGACGCGTAAAAGCCTCCGCCGTCTGGCTGCGGCCTGAATTCTCAATGCACACGAACAAAACGCGATTCATCTTTGACATATGCGGGCACTTTATTCACGCGTTTTGGAGGGCCTCCGGTCGGAGACCCTCCGTAAGAGAGTTATCGTTTGAAAATGCCCATTATTTCATGACGGGCTGACTGTTGCATGTGACCTGGCTGAGTTTGGCAAGTACCTGGTCGCGGATAGCGGCGGGCAGCACCGAGTAGCCGAGGGACGCCGCGGCCTTGGCAGCGGCTGCATCGGTCAGGCTCCAGTTGATGTACTCAAGCAGTTTCTGGGCCTTGACGCAGTCGGTCATGTTCTGGGTGTGCAGGATGAGGTAGGTGTAGCCTGCGATCGGCCAGGAACCAGGCCCCGGAGCGTCCACGATGGTGACGGTCAGTTTGTCGCTGAAGGTAGTGGCAAAGTCGCTCATGGCGGACTCGACGCTGGCAGCGTTGGCGACCACGGTCTTGCCGGCCTTGTTGACCAGCGAGGCGTAGGACAGGTTATTCGAGATGGCGAAGGACAGTTCAACGTAGCCGATGGAGTTCGAGGTATTGATGACAGCTGCGGCTACACCCTGGTTGCCCTTGCCGCCGACGCCGTTACCGGCCTTGTCAACCGGCCACTCGACGGAGGAAGCGCCGCCAGCTTTCCAATCGGTGCTGAAGGATGTCAGCGCCTTGGTAAAGATCTCGGTCGTGCCGGAGCCATCCGAGCGGTGCGCCGCCGTGATGGAAGCAGCCGGCAGGTAATCTTTCCAGTCCGGGTTCAGGGCTAGGATGGCAGGATCGTTCCATGTCGTGATGATGCCATTGTAGATGCCAACCAGGGTCTGGCGGTCGAGTACCAGCGCCGACAGGGTCGTGCCCGAGGGCAGATCCTGGGCGAGCTTGATGTTGTAGATTGGCGCCACGGCGCCAGCCAGCATCGGGTACATCTGCAGGTCTTTGCCATCGGTGTATTCCTGATCCTTCAAGAGCGAGTCCGAACCAGCGAAGTCAATCGTGCCATCGACAATGCCTTTCTTGCCGCCACCGGAGCCAATGCCCTGGTAGTTGATGACCACAGCTGGATCAACGTATTGGTAGGCGTAGGTCCACTCGGTGTAGACCGGCAGGGGGAACGTAGCGCCCGCGCCGTTGATCTGCACTGAGCCGGCCGGAAGGGGGGTGGGGGTCGGAACGGTGGTAGGTTGGTCTGGAGCCGCCGCCGTCGGTTCCGAGGGGGGCGTGGCAGCGGGCCCGCAGGCGCTGAGCACGAGCACCGCAGCCAGCAGGATGAACATGGAAACATACAAATTTTTACGCATTTTTTCTTTTCTCCTTTTGTTTTCTTTTTCTACGCTGTCAGTGTATCAGGCAACGGTTAAGGCCTGAAAAACAACGGTTTAACGTTTGGTTAAAGATTTGTGGTGACGGATTAGGTCATCATTACCCTTTAGTCGCTTTTGATGGGAATCAATCCCAAAAACGACCAGCACCGCAACCAGGCAAATCCAGAACAGAGTCATGGTTCCTCCAAATAAAAAACGGCGGTTATCACTTTGCAGGATAACACGCCGGTTTCAAGAACACGCGAAGAGCAGGTTATGGTTTGGTTAACATTGGGATGGTGAAATAAAACGTGCTCCCCCTACCCTCGACACTTTCCGTCCAAATCCTGCCCCCGTGCGCCTCGACGATATGCCGGGCGATGGACAGCCCAAGTCCGGTGCCGCCGCCGGAGCGCGCCCGGTCGGCTTTGTAAAAACGCTCAAAAATGCGTGACTGGTCGTCGGCCGGGATACCGACGCCGGTGTCACGCACCGCAAAGCGGACAAACTCCCCCTCCACATCAGCCAACAGGATAACTTCTCCGCCCGGGCGGGTGAACTTGACCGCATTATGGATGAGATTGACCAGCACTTGTTCCAGGCGCGACTCGTCAGCCCGGACTTTGGGCAGGCCGCGCGGACACTCAAGACGCAGCACCAATCCGGCGCGCTCGGCTTGCAGTCTCATGCGCTCGGCGGTGGTTTGGAGCAATTTCTCCGGCGCGACCGGCTGCAATTCCAGCGCCACCTGTCCCGACTCAATCCGCGTAAGTTCGAGCAACTCCTGCACCATTTGGGTCAGCGCGTCCACTTCGGTTTCGATGCGGCTCAGAAAACGGCGCGCTGCAGGCGGGTCTTCGAGCGCGCCTTCGTTCAGGGTTTCGGTCAGGGCTTTGAGCGAGGCCAGCGGCGTGCGCAGTTCGTGCGAGAGGTTGCTGACGAAATCGCGGCGCATCGTTTCGAGGCGGCGCAGGCGGGTCAAATCCTGCACTAGCAGAAGACTCCCGCCAGTATATTTATCTGAAATGACAAGCAAACGCAGGAATTGGCGGCGGGCGGGTAGTTCGATAGTTTCTTCCTGCGCTTCGCCAGTGGCGCGACATTTACGCCAGGCCTCGACCAATTGATGGTGGCGGAGGACCTCGGTCACCGAGCGGCCGAGGGCATTTTTGTATTCAAACAGTCTTTCGGAGGCGGGGTTGGCGAACTGGATGCGGCCTTCGGCATCTGCAATCAACACGCCGTCGGTCATGGTATCTAGAACGGCGGCGAGTTTGGTGCGCTCGGCGTCAACGATTGAAAGTTGAAAGGAAGTAGTCGCTGCCAGTCCTTTGACGGCGTTGGAGAGTTCTTCGAGACCCTGCACGTCAACGGGCAGGGCAAGCGGTGAGACTTTCCCCTCGGCTGTGTCGCGGACAATGCGGCTGTAATCACCCAGGCGACGTTTAAGTCGAAGGTAAAGCCAGGCAAACCAAGCGGCAATAAGGATAACCAACGCCGGCACAACGAACAAAAAGGTTGTCATTTCCATTTTCAACCTGAAACCTGCTAACCTTCAAACCTGTAACCACCGCCCCTCACCGTCACAATTCGAGTTGGACTGGCCGGAGCAGCCTCAATTTTCTGCCGCAGCCAGCGCACGTGGACATCCACCGTGCGGCTGTCGCCAATATAATCCCAGCCCCAAACGCGCTCGAGGATGAATTGGCGCGAGAGCATCTTGCCGCGGTGTTCCGCGAAGAACAGCAGCAAATTGTATTCCTGCGGCTTGAGCGCCAGCGGCGCGCCGTCCAGCGCAACCTCGCGGCGGGTCTGGTTAATGACCAGATTCCCAAAAGTCAGAATATCCTGCGGCGCGGCGGATTTGGTTTTGAGTTTCTCCAATTCTTCGCGAATGACGCTCGTCCGCCGCAACTGCGCCTTGACGCGCGCCAGCAGTTCGCGCATGGAGAAGGGTTTGGTCAGGTAGTCGTCCGCGCCGACCTCCAGCCCGACGACGCGGTCAATCTCGTCATCGCGGGCCGTCAGCATCAGGATGGGGAAGGTCATCTCCCGCCGTAGGATTTTGGTGACCTCGAAGCCATCCAATTCGGGGAGCATGATGTCGAGAACAATGAGGTCCGGCTTTAAACGGCGGGCCGCCTCGAGGGCGGAACGCCCGTCCCCAGTTGCCTCAACGGTGTAACCCTGTTTTTCGAGGTTGTAGACCAGGGTCTCCTGTAAAGCGGGTTCGTCTTCGACGACGAGGATGGTTTCTGCCATAATGCACTGGCATGGGCGGATGCCGTCCGCCCCTACCCAAACCTTCCTTCGACGTAATCTTCGGTACGCTTGACCTTCGGGTGAGTGAAAAGTTCCTTCCCCTCGGCGGCTTCCACCAGTTCGCCCTGCAAGAAGAAGGCGGCGTAATCGGCGGTGCGGGCAGCCTGCTGGACGGAATGTGGTACCAGGATAATGGTGTAATCCTTCTTTAACTTTTTCAACGCCGCCTCGACTTTGCCAGTCGAAATCGGGTCTAGGCCGGAGGTAGGTTCGTCGAGCAGGATGACCTCCGGTTGGTTGGCCAGGACGCGTGCCAGGCACAGACGCTGCTGTTGTCCACCGGAGAGGGCAATTGCTGGATCGTCGAGACGGTCTTTGACCTCGTCCCATAGGGCGGCCAGTTTGAGGCCACGCTCCACCGCCTCGTCCAGGCGGGATTTGCGCTTCTCTCCGGCCAGTTCCAGGCCATAGGTCAGGTTGCCGCGCAGGGTCAACGGCAGGACGACCGGGCGGGCGAAGACCATCCCGACGCGTCGGCGCAGGGCGATTACGTCCGTCTGCGGAGCGAGGATATCTTCGCCGTCGAGCAAGATGCGGCCCGAAGAAGCCTTGACCTCGGTCAGGTCATTCAAGCGGTTCAGGCAGCGCAGCAGCGTGGACTTGCCGCCGCCCGCTGGTCCGAACAACACAGTGATGGCATTGGCGACAATATTCATGGTAATGTCACGCAGCGATTCCGTGCCGTCGGCGTATTGGAGGGAGAGGTGTTCGATGACTATCTTGTCCATTGATTTACGATTTCAGATTGACGATTTACGATTGAAAACCAAGGGCAGATGACTGGTGACTGGACACTGATTACTTTTTCACTGCTTCTTTGATAACCTTCTTCACCCTCGTCACCTGAGCGCCCTGCAAATCTACCGTGCGCTTCTCCAGCACAGCAATGAACTCGCCTTTGTTGGCTGCATTCACCGCCATGAGAGTTTTTTCGGAGTGTTGGGGTACATCCTTGGGGCGACAGGTGGTGAGATGGTTCAGGAGATAGGGGAAGATCTCTGTACGATAGACCTCATTCTGAGACGCCACGATTGCCAGGATTTTGACGCCGTTATCAATGGTAATGACGGAGCCGGTTTCCATTACCTGCTCGATTTCCCCAACGCGCGGGTAAATCTCATCGGCTTTCAGTGCCGCAATCGTGGACAAGGCCAGCATCGCGCCCCATACCATGCGGTTGTTACGGCTCTTCATGAACTTCAGGAAATCACCCACGTAGTCCGCGATCAATTCCGGGGCGAGGTAGCCGATCTCATACAGAACCTTTATACAATCATTGGCAACATTGTGGTCTTTATTCCAGAGATTCTCGGCAATCTCCCGGATGCCCGCAGTGTCTTTCGACCCTACCAGTTCTCCGGCGAGTTCCTGATTGGGCACCTCGTCGCGCCGGTTCTGGAAGTAAGCGATTTTATTCAAGACGGTCATAAGAACACTCCTTACGTTTTACGCCTCACGTAAATCGTAATGCGTAAAACGTAAGATGCACCTCTACCATTGTCTCTTCGCTCTCGCGCGTGACCGAATCACTGTCGCAATCAGGTTCATGCCCAGCACGAAGGCGATCAGCACCAGCGCCGTGCCGTACTGGATCTGGATCGGCATCTCCGGCACCTGCGTGGAAATGACGAACAAGTGGTAGGGTAAAGCCATCGTGGCATCGAAAGGTGAATTGGGCAAGCGCGGCAGGAAGAAGGCCGCGCCAGTGAAAAGGATGGGCGCAGTCTCACCGGCAGCGCGTTCCAGGCCGAGGATGACGCCGGTGATGATGCCAGGCAAAGCCTGCGGCAAGACGATGCGGCGGATGGTCTGCCAGCGCGTGCCACCCAGCGAGATACTGACCGTGCGGAAAGCTTGCGGCACGGCGCGCAGGGCCTCCTCCGCCGCGCTGATGATGACCGGCAGGGTCATGATCGAAAGTGTCAGCGAGGCGGAGAGCAGGCTGGTGCCGAACTTCAGGAAGAGCACGAACAGTCCTAGCCCGAACAGGCCATAGACGACCGAGGGGATGCCGGCCAGATTGATAATGGCAATGTGGATGAGACGCGTCAACCAATTCTCTTTTGCGTACTCGGCGAGATAAATTGCGATGGCGGTGCCCAGCGGGACAGAGAAAATGGCCGTTCCGAGGGTGAGAGAGAACGTCCCGACGATAGCCGGCAGGATGCCCCCGGCGCGCATCCCATCCCGCGGCATGGCGGTCAGGAACTCCCACGAGATGGCCGGTGCGCCTTTGGCGATAATGTAGCCGAACACACCGATGATCGGGACGACGGTCAGGACGGCTACCAGCGTAATGAGCGAAACCCCCAGGCGCTGGACAAGGAAGCGGTCAATGCTGAAGCGGCGTTTCATGACAGCACCCTTTCAGAGCGTTTCTTGGATTTGAAGACTACCGACGAAGCGGTGATATTCACCGCTAGGGAGATGAGAAACAGCACCAGGCCAATGAAGAACAGCACATGGTAATGGGTGCTGCCGTTGGCAACCTCGCCCATTTCGGCGGCGATGGTGGCCGTCATGGTGCGGACAGGGGAGAAGATGGATGTCAGTTTGACTGCCAGCACCGGCGCGTTGCCGGTTACCATCATCACGGCCATCGTCTCGCCGATTGTGCGCCCGATGCCGAGCATGAGCGCCGTCAACACGCCGGAACGGGCGGCGGGGAGAGTTACCCGCCAGATAGTCTGCCATTTGGTGGCTCCGAGGGCCAGCGCCCCCTCCCGGTAACTCTGCGGGACGGAGTCCAAGGCGTCCTCGGCGATCGAGACGGTGGTCGGGACGGCGATCCCGCCCAGGAGCAGCGCCCCGGCCAGGGCAGTCAGACCGGTGGGCAGATCCAAGAAGACCCGCAGGAAAGGTGAGAGAACCAGAATTCCCAGGAAGCCGAGCACCACCGAGGGCAGTCCGCCCAGCAATTCCACCAGCGGCTTGAGGATTTCACGCATCCAGCGCGGGGCGATTTCGGAGAGGAAGACTGCCGTCCCAATCCCAAAAGGGATGGCAATCAGCATGGCACCCACCGTCACGATGAGTGAACCGGTGAGGAGCGGCAGGATGCCGAAGTGGTTTTCGATGGGATACCAGCGCTGGCTGAACAAGTTGGCGAGCGGGACTTCGCCGAGGGCTGGCAAGCCCTCGCGCAGCAGGAAGAAAAAGATGAGGACGACAAAAACGATGGCCGAATAACCGCAGGTTTTGATCACTGCGGTAATGATGGTTTCACGCCAATCGAGGGATTTATCCATAATTATTTCATGCGCAGGAGCGGGTCTGAGACCCACCCCTACAAGTTATTTTATCGGCACGAAACCCAGGTCAGCCACAATCGCCTGGGCTTCGGGGGAAAGAATCCAATTGATGTAATCTTTGATTGCGCCGGCCGGTTCTCCGGCCGTGTACATGTACAGGTCACGGGCGACCGGGTAGGAGTTGTCGTTGACCGTCGCGATGGACGGGATGACGTACGGCCCGCTGGCATCGCGGGCAACAGCAATCACGCTGTTCATCAGGTCGGGTGGAACATAACCAAGACCGTCGTAGCCGATGGCGTTGGGGTTCTGGCGCACCTCGTTGATGATGCCTTCCGAAGATGGCAGGAGCAGTGTATCGGTCGAGAAAAGGGTCGGGTTGGTTTTGTCACCCAGCCGGAGCACCGTCTCCAGAAAATAAACGTGAGTGCCCGAATTGGTCTCGCGCGAGAGCCGCACGATGGGCCGGTCATCGCCGCCAACCTCTGACCAGTTGTTGAACTTGCCGCTGTAGATGTCAGAAATCTGCTGGAGGGTCAACTGCTGGACCGGGTTTTCGGGATTGACGATAACAGCAATGGCATCCCGTGCAACGGTAAACTCGACCGGCGTGATGCCATTCGCTTCCGCCTGCTGCTTTTCTTCTCTTTTCATAGCACGCGAGGCGTTGGCAATGTCCACCGTCCCGTTGACGAGGGCGGCGATCCCGGTTCCGGACCCGCCGCCAGTTACCGAAAGGCTGACGTCGGGATGTTCGGCCTGGTAACGCTCCGCCCAAGCCAGCGCCAGGTTGACTATCGTGTCGGAACCTTTATTCTGGATGTAGGCGGATACCTGTTTCGAGGAAGACGGCTGGCCGGTTGAGGGGCCGCAGGCAGCCAGCAGAACGAGAATGAGAGCAATGCTGATGAGCCTCATCGGCTGAATTATAGCTGATTTAATACAGCAAGTGATTATCGAGTAAAATTGAATCCGTGAGCGGATCTCCCATCTTCACTGTCCGAGACCTGGATTTCTACTACGGCAAAGCGCTGGCCCTGTCCAAGATCAACATGGACGTTCTGCCGCGCCTCATCACGGCGCTGATTGGCCCTTCGGGCTGCGGCAAGTCCACTTTCCTGCGCTGCCTGAATCGGATGAATGACACCATCCCCGGCGCCCGCGTCGAGGGGCAGATCCTGCTCGAGGGACAGGATATCAACGCCGAAGGCGTAGACGTGGTCACTCTGCGCCAGCGGGTGGGGATGGTCTTCCAGAAGCCGAATCCTTTTCCCCAGTCGGTATACGACAACGTGGCCTTTGGTCCGCGCGTGCTGGGCATGGTACAAAGCAAATCCCAATTGGACGAAATCGTAGAGAAAAGCCTGCGCGACGCAGTGTTGTGGGACGAGGTCAAGGATCAATTGAAAC
>Ga0315291_10009987_pt1 | contig 11625 bp, 10 predicted proteins | sample YL17G12_20_MG_FD_203070 | JGI IMG/M metagenome (GOLD analysis project Ga0315291, IMG submission 203070) | Sediment microbial communities from Yellowstone Lake, YNP, Wyoming, USA - YL17G12_20 | ecosystem: Environmental > Aquatic > Freshwater > Lake > Sediment | place: USA: Wyoming | collected...
CCAAACGCATTCAGAAGCACTCCAAAGGTACTCCAAAGTATGTCCAATGATACTCCAAAGTACTCCAAAGTATGTCCAAATGCATCCAATTTCAGGCATTGATTTTGTTTTAAGTTCTTGTTCCATAAGTGTTTAGAGCCAAAATTAACCACGGATATTTCACCTGCCGCGACCCGCTGCGACGCGACCGTCGTCATCGCGGCGAGCGTGGGTCGCTGGCACGGCGGGCGGATTTTCACGGATTTTTTATTTTTCAAAACCGGTCGCTGACGAACATTTTTCATCTATGCGGTAAGTGATTATTTATAAAACAGTTCGCCGACATATTTGTCAGAAATAGATTTTAAGGAGACAAATATGGAGGACGAACTGTGGAAAGGAGTGTATCAGGTCATAGTGGAAATGGGCAAGCAAATTCGTTCACCCCGAAAACAATTTGCCGACTGGTGGATTGTGATGACGTTTTTGTGGGCGTTGGTACACGACAGGCCGGTGAGTTGGGCATGTCAGAGCCGTAATTGGCCTATTGCCGAGCGGTACAGGTGTTTTCCATCGTCTGCAACGATGAGCCGACGACTGCGAACGCCGGCAGTTCAACAGTTGTTGCAGGCTGTTGAGGGGTCTGTTCGACAACGCTTTAACTTTAGCTGGTGTAAGTGGATAGATGCGTTGCCGCTTCCGATAGGAGGCTCGACCGAAGACCCTGATGCACGGTATGGAAGAGCTGCGAGCACAATGGCAAAAGGTTATAAGTTGTATGCGATTTGTGATCCGCGGGCTGGCATTGAAGTATGGGATATCCAGCCAATGAATGTTAATGAAAAGCTGGTAGCCATGACTATGGTTCGATTGCTGGATGGTCAGGGGTATTTGGTTGGCGACGGAGAATATGATTCGAATCCTCTTTATGATGCGGCCGCGGTCGTCGGATTTCAACTTATTGCCCCCAAAAGAAAAGGGGTTGCACTTGGGCATCAGTATCAGAGTGAATATCGCTTGCGTGCGATTGAACTACAGCAGCAACCTTTTGGTAAGTACTTACTCCATCAGCGTGCGGGCATAGACAGGTTTTTTGGGCAGTGGGGCAATTATGGTGCGGGCTTGAAACCTTTGCCTCATTGGGTTCGCAGACCTTGGAGAGTTCGATTATGGATACAAGGAAAGATTATTCTCAACAGCGTAAGGCTGGCTCAAAAACAAAGACTTATAGCGTAGATGAAAAATGTTCTGACGCTTGCGGCTCTGTTATGCAAATTTTAAAGAGCGGGAGGCGCAGGGAAACTATCGTCTCTATAAAGGGGTGAACCTGCGCGTTTGGTACAAAAATTGTGGTTTTTGGGTATGCTGCTCTTCAGCTAACTCATTACCAGACATGGACTAAAAAAAATCTTAAAATTTCCGGTTTTGTCTTTTGGATACCTGCGCGTTTGGCCGAAACTTGTCATTGCTGACAAGCCTTGCTGCCCCTCCGAGCTTGTCGAGGCAGGCCAAACAACGGTAAAAACAGGGAGCGAACATTTGCCCTGATTTACCTTGATTGGCCGAGTGATATAGAGTAGCTTTATATAAAAGTACTTTTGGAGTTTTTTGGAGACCGAGACAATGAAAAAGCTAAGTCTTCTGGATGAGAAGATAGAATCCTTTAAGCAGGCCATCAGAATCAATCCGGATGATGCCGAGGCGTACTATATTCTTGGCAATACCTATTACATGTCCGGCCGCTATCAGGATGCCATAGAACCCTTTAAGCAGGCCATCAGAATCAATCCGGATGATGCCGAGGCGCACTGTAATCTTGGCCTTACCTACTGCAACCTTGACCGCTATCAGGAAGCGATAGATGCCTGTAAGCAGGCTATCAGAATCAAGCCGGATTATGCCGTGGCACACTATGCTCTTGGCATTGCCTATGGCGGCCTTGGCCGCTATCAGGATGCGATAGAAGCATGTAAGCAGGCTATTAGAATCAGGCCGGATGATGCCAGGGCACACTCTAATCTTGGCGTTGCCTATTTAGGAACTGGCGACAAAGGTTCAGCCATTGAAGAATACAAAATCTTAAAAACCCTGGATGCTGAGCGGGCAAACAAATTGTTTACCTTGATTGATGAGTAGGTGTCCCCGAACCCGCCACACTCTTGTTGCCTCGCCGTACCACCCGTCGCAGCAGGTCGGCCTCGGTGCGGTGATGCTGGGAAAAAAATTTAAAGGTCTTCTAAATCCTTCCTAATATCATATTCTTGTTCAAAGTCTTCTTCAAAAGGAGGGTTTATTTCAACAATCTCAGAACTATAATAAATTTCCATAGCATGAAGAAAAAATATTCTGCCATTATTCCCAAAATAATCCTCTTTTTTAGCTAAATTCATTAAAGCAGAAGGTTCAATATCCTGCATTCTAAGTTCCTCAGCCTTTCGTTTGGAAACGTATGCGCCATCATCTAAAACAACAACTACTCTCCCATTATCTAACTCCCAAATTTCTTTTTTTAAAAGTCCTTTTCCATCAAATTCTTTTCTCTGAGTATAAATACTCTCATTTCGAGAAAAAAATTCTCTTTTCTTTTTTGCAAAGGGAGGCTGGATATCTATGCTATTCTTTACCATACAATCCTATAATTTAACACATTTATAACAATTATTGTATAGAAAAATATGTTTCTGCTTCTTTATTTAATCTTCCCTTTCATTATCTCATAATAATTTCAGTAAGAAAGAGCCGATACTATGGTAATCCAATCTGAATTTGAACTTCTGGATTCCTGCTTTCGCAGGAATGACATCAACAAACAATCGGCTATTATTAACTGTAATTGATATTACATAAAGCAGTTTTGCGTTTTTCCTCGTGCTACGTAGCGATACTTCGCAGAGTAGTAGCTTTAATTTTTCAGTTTAATTTATCTCATCACCCATTGTCTGTCTTTGTAGAGGAGTTTGGCGTCGGCACGGAAGGCTGGGTCGCCGCCTATGGTGTAAGTCAGTTGTAAGGTCTTTCGCAGAAATATCTTAACGCTATTGCCGTCTTTGTCTTTTGCCGCGGGGTCTTCAATAGCAATTGTCTCATTGCTCAGGCCTGTTACAAACAGGTCTATACTTTTTGCGTTGGGGTCGAAGTCCGGCCAGACTATAACGATATCTTTGGTATTGTCATCACCCTGCAGGATTTTATTGCCTGATTTTTCCAGCGGCTCAAGGAACGGATAAATTGTTTTGTGACGGGTTTTTATCTGTTCGAAAACCTCGTCCGGCACGTTTTTGCCTGCTGGTATAATCTGAAATGTGTCTGTCATCAGCTCGCAGTTGGGGTAGAACTCAACATCGCGGTTTGTATTATTGGTAAGCGTAAGTATCAGATACCAGAATAATCTGGGGCTTTTATCGCCGGCTGTTTGCAGCAGGATTCGCTGCGGATTTTCAAACTTTACATCGACGGTCCAGTCATCCGGGCCGGGTACAACAGCAGGCTTCGGTGCGGCTAAGCCGGCACAACCAATTATCAAAAGGGCCGCAACAGCCCCATAAAATGAACCCCTCATTGTCAATTCCTTATCACAGCTTAAAATCTCAATGTTAAATGTTTACTATGATGTATTTTACATTAAAATAGCCAAATATACAAGAACATTTTTAGGCGGTTTGGGTAAACTTGTCCTAAAACAGGTTGTTTGGAGAAAAAACTTGTTTTTACGGCGAAATCGGACATAATGCTATTTTTAAGGCAAGGAGTATAAATATAACAGATTCGGGTGAGAGTATCTTGATGCTGATTAAGTTCAGGGTGAAGGGCGAGCTGCGGTTTTTGTCTCATGCTGAGACCGTTAAGGTTTTTCAGCGTGCGTGTGTGCGAGCCGACGTAGAGGTTCAGTACAGCGAGGGATTCAATCCACGGCTGAAGTTATCGCTGCCGCTGCCAAGGAGCGTAGGGGTCGAGTCGGATGATGAGCTGCTGTGTATAAAGGTGGCAAAGGGAAGTGGAGATATTTCTGAATTGTGCGGTTTAATCAAGTCAAGCCTGGGCAAAGAATTACCGGCAGGGATAGAATTGGCCGGTGTAGAGGTGGCAAAAGGGAAGGTTTCGTTCACAGCGGTGTCGGCAAAGTATATATTGGCAGTGCGGCAGGAGTATGCGGGTGAGGAATTAAAGGCGAAAATTGAGAAGCTGATGGCCAGCGAAAGTTTTATTATTGAACGGTATTACGAGCAGGGAAGTTCAAAGTTCAAGAAGGTGGATGCAAGGGAATTTATAAAATCAGTAACAATCCAGGGCGGCAGTGTTAATGTCGAATGCAAAATCAGTTCGGCAGGGGCGATACGCATTGAGGAGATTTTGAAGGTTTTAGCCCTTGAGGCTTGGCAGTTAGCTGAGCCGGTAAGACGTACGGATGTAGTGTGGCAGGAAAATTAGTTTTTATTTATAGTTCTATAGAGTAAGGAAAAAATAATGGCAAGGGAAATGCTTATAAACATGGCGGAAAGCGAGGAATGCAGGATAGCGGTAGTTGAGGACGGCTCGCTGGAAGAATTGTATGTGGAGAGGGCCAGTCTGAGCAGTCACGTGGGCAATATCTATAAGGGGAAGATTGTAAATATAGAGTCTGGCATTCAGGCGGTATTTATTGATTTCGGGACCGGCAAGAACGGTTTTCTTCATATAAGCGACCTTCATCCACGGTATTTTCCGAAGGGCGCCGATACGCAGACCGAGAACATCGGCCGCAGAAAGGCGCTTGGGGAGCGGCTGCCTATTCAGAAATGTCTTAGCAAGGGTCAGGAGGTTGTTGTCCAGGTGACCAAGGAAGGGATAAATACCAAGGGGCCGACGTTGAGCTCGTATCTTGCGTTGCCTGGCAAATACTTAGTAATGATGCCGTGGATGCAGAAGCAGGGGATTTCTCACAAGATTGAGGACGAGGATGAGCGAGTAAGGCTGCGGCAGATACTTACGGAAATCCATCCGCCGCATGATATTGGTTTTATTATTCGCACAGCCGGCCAGGGATGCTCAAAGAAGGACATTCAGGATGACTTAAGATACCTTGTGCGGTTATGGCGAGGCATTGAGAAAAGAATAAATGTCAGCAAGGCGCCTTGCGAACTTTATCAGGAGTCCGACCTTGTTATAAGAACGCTTCGCGATGTTTTTAACAGCAAGATAAGCAGGATAATGTGCGATTCGGAGAGTATGGTTCGGAAAATCAAGGACTTTTTTTCGGTGGCAATGCCGCGGTTCAGGCAAAAGGCGTTTTATTACGACGGGCAAATACCTTTATTTCACAAATATGGAATTGAGGGTGAAATAGCGAAAATCCAGTCCCGTGCGGTGGAGCTTAAGGCTGGCGGTTCAATTGTGATAGAGCAAACGGAGGCGCTTGTTGCGATAGATGTTAACAGCGGGCGATACCGTCAGCAGCAAAGCGCCGAACAGACCGCTTATAAAATTAATATGGAGGCGGCGGCGGAAATTTCCCGGCAGCTTCGGCTGCGAGACCTTGGCGGGCTGATAATCTGCGACTTCATTGATATGCGCAGCGAGAAGCACCGCAACGAGGTGGAAAGGGCATTTCGAGCGGCGGTTAAAAACGACCGAGCCCGCTCAAAGATACTGAAGATAAGCAGGTTCGGTGTGGTGGAAATGACCCGTCAGCGGATGCGGCCATCGCTTCAGTCCAGTATATCGCGTGTGTGTCCTCATTGCGGAGGCGCAGGATTTATAAAAAGCCATGAATCACTGACAATCGAGATAATACGGCTGCTGAATCTTGCGGCGTCGAAAAAACCGATAGAGCGCATCGAGCTGTTTGTGGCGACGGAAGTTGCGGATTATCTGCAGAACGAAAAGAGGGCGGTGATAGCGGATCTTGAGCAGCTCAACAACAAGCGTGTGATAATTCATTCTTCGCCGGATTACGTGGGCGAAAAGCACAATATGGTTTGTTACAACGAGCATGGAATTGCGGTGAAATTATAGTATTGTGCATTTGCCAGGCATAGAAAGGAGCAGCTTTGAAATGGAATTCGACCTTGAGTATGCAAAGCAGGTAATAGAGACCGAGGCGAAGGCGATAAAGGCCGTTGCGGAGATTGTGAACGGTTCTTTCGCCAGGGCGGCAGAGATGATTTATAACTGCAGCGGGTCTGTAATAGTGAGCGGAATCGGCAAGGCTGGGATAATCGGGCAAAAGATAAGTGCAACGCTGGCATCGACCGGTACGCCGAGCCATTTTCTTCATCCGGCGGAGGCGGTTCACGGGGACCTTGGCAGGTTACGCAAAGGCGACGTAGTGATTGTTTTAAGTTACGGCGGCGAAACGGATGAGATTATCCGGCTGATAAACCTTGTCAAGCAGCTCGATATTAAACTGATAGCGATTACAGGCGACGGCGATTCTACGCTGAGCAAGCACAGCGATGTTGTGCTTTGTATGGGTAAGATGGCAGAGGCGTGTCCGCTGGGTGTAGCTCCGAGCGTATCGACGACGTGTATGCTTGCGGTTGGTGATGCGATTGCTTTTACGGTGATGAAGGCGCGTAATTTTGGTGTTGAGGATTATGTGAGATTTCATCCCGGCGGGTCGCTTGGCGCAAAGCTGATGACGGTTGAGCAGTCGATGATGTTTAAGCCGGGCGAGAAACTGCCTATAGCGAAGGCGGATGATACGATAAAACAAATGCTTGAAAAGACCGGCGACGTAAAGCGGCACGGGGCGGTGATGATAGTCGATAAGAACGGCAGATTAGCCGGCATAATTACCGATGCTGATTTGAGGCGGCTTATGACCAAACAGGGTCAGGCGGCGTTTGGGGTCAGGGTCAGCGACATTATGACGGCCAACTGCAAAAAAGTTCGCGTGGATGCTCTTGCGGCGACGGCGACGGCGATTTTTCATAAATACAGGATAGATGAACTGCCGGTGGTGGATGCAGAAGACAGGCCGGTGGGCATGATTGACGTGCAGGATATCGTGATGATAAAAGTTGTCGGTTAGATAGAGCAGCGTATAGCGTATAGAACTATCGCAAAAATGATAATACTGTTTTAAGAGTTAAGCGGATGACGGATAAGCCAAAAGCAAAGCTTGCGGATATAAAGCTGCTGGTGCTGGATGTTGACGGTGTTTTGACCGACGGGACTTTGACAATCAACGGGGACGGCAGTGAAAGTAAATCTTTTAACTCGCTCGACGGTCACGGCATCAAGATGTGGCGAAGGGCTGGGTTAAAGGTTGGGTTTCTAAGCGGGAGACTTTCTGTGCCGACGAAATACCGGGCCGAGCAGCTTGGTGTGGATTATGTGCTTGAGGATTGTCACGACAAGCTGCCTGTTATGGAAAAACTCCTCACAGAAGCGGGGCTTTCGTCAAATGAAGCGGCATATATCGGAGATGATTTACCTGATTTGCCTGTAATAAGATATGTTGGGTTTGGAGTTGCGGTTGCCAATGCGGTGGATGAGGTTAAGCAATACGCCGACTATGTAACCAGCCGTCCTGGCGGCAGCGGCGCGGTGCGTGAGGTGATAGAATATATTCTCAGAGATAGCGGTAAATGGGAGCAGCTTTTGAAGAGGTATCTTTAAATAGCGTATAGCGTATAAGGAAAATCAAATATAAAAAATAAAAAATTAAAATTATTGAAGTAAGACAAAAAAACTTAAAGCTTAAAACTAAAAACTCAAAACTATTGAAATAAGACAGTCTTATTTCCGCAATTTTTATTTTTGCTTTTTAATTTTTGATTTACGTTTTTGGATTGAACGGAGTTATTATGGTTAAATCACGAAGATTTTATATATGGTTTCTGTCAGTTTTGGCGGTGTTTGCGGTGTATCTTCTTTACGGCCAGTTGAATCAGACGCCTGAGATTAAAATTAATACCGGAGCGGATTTTGACAGGAACATCGCAGAAAGTAATTCTGTGCAGATGGAGGGCGAAGTGGGCAAGGTGGGCGGGGTTGGAGTAGGTACGGTTCAATTTGCCCGATTTATGGATTATAACAAGGATAAATCGGTGAGCAGGGAGTTTGGTTTTGAAAAGCTGCTTCACGAAGATGGGCCGTTGTGGGAAATAGAGAAGCCGTACATGAATATTTTTCGGTCTGATATGAAGTGTTATTTTACGGCGGATAAAGGAGATGTTCAGGTTGAGACGGGTGGTATGGCGAGCCGTCCGACGCCGAAGGATGCGAAACTTTCGGGCAATGTGACCCTCCATATTTTGCCGGCAAATAAGAGCAATATGAGCGAAAGTTTTATCTATTTCGACGACGTTTCTTACACAGGTGAAAAATCAGAGTTTTCGACCGAGGGGCCTGTCAAATTTGTCAACAAAGATATATTGATGCTGGGCAAGGGATTTGAACTTGTCTATAACGACCAGCAGGAGAGGGTTGAGTATCTTAAGATAAACGATTTGGACAGTTTGCGTATGAGGAGCGGTTCGAGGGCGTCTTTGGCGCCTGAGCAAAAACAAACAGACACAGATGCCAATAGCCGAATAAAAAAGGAATCAGCGGGCGGTGCGGTGGAAGCGAATGCGGCTCCTGTAAAAAAGCGTGAAGGTCAGAACTACAAGGTTGTATTGAACAAAAACGTTTTGATTAAGACGCCTGAGCAGATAATTTCGGCTGATGAGATTTCGCTCAACAACATTTTTTTATCAAAGGGTACCGATGGTGAAGGCAATAAAGGCGAGAAAGCTGTTGAAGGTGCGGAATCTGACCAGAACAATTTGCCGATAGTCAATGCTGATATGACAGAGCAAGGCGATGAGGCTGTCGCAAAAGAAAAAGAGCCGGACGAACTTTCGATGAAGTTTGATACTGTGGTGACATGCGAGAAGGGGATTTTATTTGCGCCGATGGATTTTCCGAGTGTTTACGGAAGTTCGGCGGGTTCGGATTCGAAGGCTGAGCCCGGCAGCGATAAAGGCTGGACCGATATTAACGACACCAAGGGTCGTGCCAGATTCATTGCGAAAAAGATTGAATATGATGTACCCACAGGCAATACCACAGCAATCGGGCCTTCGGAGATTACGTTTTATCCGAAGGATATGATGGGTGAGAAAAATCAGCAGACACCTGTGCCTGTTACGATAACCGCTCAGGAAAAGGCGGAATTTTTGCGTGAATTGAATCAAGTCAACTTCGAGGGGAACTGTCAATTTACGATGATTCGCCAGGATGGCGGCACGGAGCAGAAATACACGCTTTCAGCGCAGAAGATTACGGTAAATTTAGCCGCCGCCAAAGACAAGCCATCATCGGATTTGACACCGGGGATAGAGCATCTGACGGCGATGGGGGGCGTGGTTCAGCTTTCATTGGTAAAACAGGCTGGTGATAAAATACTGGGCTTTACGAAACTAAGATGCCTTCAGTTTGATTATGATGCCCAGCGGCAATTATTCATAGCAAGCAAGGGACTGATTGCCATCGACAATTCCAAGGTTGCCGAGACTAAGGGTGATGCGGGCAAGTTCAGTCTGCAAAAACCATGCTACGCTTTTTTGCGGGATTTTGATACGATGGAGTATTCTTTGAAGACGAATAAAATTACCGCCAACGCCGAGCCGAACGGGATATTGCTTATTGATTATATTCCTATTGTGGGCGGCAAAGAGGGGCCATCGGTTAAGGCATCAGCAGGCAATATAGAAGCCAGTCTTGCAAAGACAGCGATGGGCCAGTCGAAACTTTTGAAGCTCAATGCTATCGACGGCGTTACCTATGAGGAGGAGAACAAAAATTCTTCCGCAAACAAAAAAAATGCGGTTCAGTTTGTCGGCAGCCAGTTTGTTTATGATGCCAACGAATCAAAGATTAAGGCATGGGGCAGCGAGTCTCAGCCGTGCCTTGTGAATAATGTTCTGGCCGACGGAATTGATTACGATTTGAAGACAGGCAGGGTCAAAATCGGGAAAATCATCGGCGGGTCGCTGCAGTTCCAGTAAGATGCCTGACATCGAAAATAAGTTTTATCAACAGCAAAGCTTCTGCAGGTCGGTAATATTCAATTCACTGAGGTGGGAGACAGTTTTTTCAGCCATGGAAAGCTGTTTGGCAGTATAGGAATTTGTTATTGCGATTGAGTGCATGCCTGCGGCGTTGGCGGCTTCGAGGCCCCAATGCGAGTCTTCGATAACAACGCACTGGTTGGAATGGATCAAGTCGCGGTTTTTCTCGTTAAGTTTTTTGAGTGTCAGGGAAAATCCCTCCGGGTCGGGTTTGCCTCTTGTGACTTGTTCAGCCGAGACTATATCCTCAAAAAAGGAACGCAGGTGCGACTGTTCGAGTATCAGTTCAATTTCGGAAAGGATTGCTCCGGAACAGATTGCCATGGGGATATTATTCTGCTTGAGCATTGTCAGGAATTCCGTGACACCGTCAATTATGCTGCCCTGTGATTTTGCCAGTCTTTCAAATATTTTGGTTTTCTGGCGGAGGAGCTGCCTGGTTTTTTCGCCGTCAAGTACGAGAAGGCCTTTATCGGAAAGTGCCTTGAAGAAGTCGAAATCGCTTAGGCCGAGGTAATCTGTGTAATAATCCTTTTTTGTTATCTGGATTTTATATTTGGCAAGTACCTGGTTATAGGCGTAAAAGTGCAGAATTTCCGAATCGGTTATAACGCCGTCAAAATCAAAAATCACCGCTCGAAGCATGAAACTATGTCCTTTTTTATTCTACGGGTACCGGTCCTACGAGAGCCGGGTAATCGGCAAATGTTGATTTGTCGCCGGTCTGAATCAGTTTTGCAAGGGCAGTGATTTTCGTCGCATTTTTGGTGATGAACCTGCGGGCAATCATAGCCTTGCGTTCTTTCATTGAAATTGTGTTGCCGCCCCTGCCGTCATCGGCGGCCTGGACTTTCATATCGACTTTAGTCGAGGCCTGCGAGCAGAACAAGTGCCCGTTAATCAAATCAATAGCGATATCGACCAGTGCTCTGCCGTAAAGGTCCATATATTCGTTGCCGTGGGCTTTTGCAAAAGATATGGAGCTTTTCAATAGTTCCATTCCCTGTTCGAGTGTTTCGAGCAGGTCTTTTAGCTGTGGGTCATAGCCTTGCTGTGCAAGCTCGGTTACGAATTTTTCAGCGGTGCCGCTGCAAACACCTCGGACGGCGGCAACGACCTGCAATTGGCTCGTGCCTTCATAAATGGTTGTGATTCTCGCATCTCGTGCGTGCCGTTCACTGGCGTAATCTCTCATATATCCGCTGCCGCCAAGCACCTGAATGGCATTATAGGCAACGGTGTTGCACATTTCGGAGCAGTAGTATTTGCTCATGGGAGTGAGCATTGATGCGTATCTATCGTATTTTCGGGCATCGTTCTTTATTTGTTTGAATTGTTCTTTGTCCTGCGGCGGATTGAATTCGAGCCGTCTTTCGCAGCCGAGGAAAATATCGACCACCCGTGAGGTTTCGTAAAGAAGTGCTCGTCCGGCTTCGATGGAAATTTTCATGTCGATTAACATATCTCTGACTGCGGGCAGTTTTTCGATAGCCAGGCCGAACTGCTTTCTGCTGGCTGCGTAATCGCGTGCGATGCGGAAGGCGGCTTCTGCGATACCCATAGACTGGCCTGCAATACCTATGCGTGCGCCGTTCATCAGACTCATAAC
>Ga0315291_10009989_pt1 | contig 11625 bp, 17 predicted proteins | sample YL17G12_20_MG_FD_203070 | JGI IMG/M metagenome (GOLD analysis project Ga0315291, IMG submission 203070) | Sediment microbial communities from Yellowstone Lake, YNP, Wyoming, USA - YL17G12_20 | ecosystem: Environmental > Aquatic > Freshwater > Lake > Sediment | place: USA: Wyoming | collected...
TTCAGATCTTATTATTTTTGCGGATCATATTTATGATAATTGGTGGAGAAAAGAAGGGCATAATCTTTGTATTGATGATGTAAAGGAAATAATAAATAAAAAACCAGATATTTTAATTATTGGAACAGGATATTTAGGATTAATGAAGGTGCCAAAAGAATTAATTGAAAATATAAAATCATCTGGCATCAAACAAGTAATGGTAAAAAAAACCGGAGATGCTTGTACTGAATACAATAAACTTTATAAAAAGAATAATATAATTGCTGCTTTTCATTTAACCTGCTAACCTTCCACCAACCTGTACGTGCTTTTTCATTTAAATACCTCATAACCTCGGTGTCCTCAACCACCGGGGGTCATTTTTTTAAATAAGTTTTTTAAAAAGAAGGTTTTTGAAAGATTTGTAGTATAATGAATATAAAAAGTTTTAAAAAGTTAAGTCAGCAAATAATTAAAAAATAAAAATTTGATTTTCTATAAAAGAGTATAATTAAAAATTAATATTATGATAAGACTTTAGTTTTTAAATATGTCTATAGGGAATATTTATGGAATTAGAACAGAGTGTTGTAAAAAAGATACAAATGTCTAAGATGTTATATGATTTAGGAAATGAATGCTTTAAATCACAGTATAATATCGAAAAAATTGGAACTGGTGTTATATTATTACAAGATTCAGTAGAAATATTTTTATTGGCTGTCTGTGAACAGTTAAATATATCATTAGATGAGAGAGTTGCTTTTCCTGGATTATTATCAAAAATTGAAAAAAAAATAAATGAAGAAATACCATTAAAAAGGCAAATGTTAAATTTAAATACCCAAAGAGTTAATATAAAGCACTTAGGATTTTCACCACCAAATTATGATGATTGTAAAGAATTTGTAAATGAGGTAAAATTATTTTTTCTAGAAGTGAGTAATAGATATTTAAAGACAGATTATGAATCAATTTCGTTTCTTGAATTGTTGAAAAATGATAAGGTTAAGGAACTGTTAGAGCAAGCTGAAAATTTTTATAAGAATAAAAAATTTAAAGAATGTCAGATCAATTGCAGAAAAGCTCTATATTTAGAGTTTGAAAAAGATTATGATATAAGAGGCTTCGAGAGAGAAAGCGAATTGAGTGCATCCAATGATTTACAAAATAGTCTTCAAAGATTACTTTCAACATTTACAAAAGCACCTTCTTATGCAAGAAATATGCAATATATTGAAAAAAATGTTAAAGAACCTGTCGATTATATTGTAATTGATAGAATTTCATTTGAGATTGATTTAAAGAATTATGGAATAAATTCGTTGGATTTCCGGAATATTCGAAACATAACTCCTAATATGTATTACTTTGAAGATGAAGACGAATGGGCAATAAAAGATGAGTATAAATATGAAAATTATAACGAAGAGAACGCTGAGTATTGCTTAAGAAAAACTATTGAAATTCTTTTACTAAAGCAAAGATACTTTGAAAAGACAATGTATTCACCATTAAGTAAGAAATTAAAATCCATGATAATTAAGAATAGAAAAGCTAATATTTACAAAAAGGCTTCTACTTATAGCAGTGTAGTGTATAGATTGAAAGAAGATTGTCAATATAAAATTGACATTTTAGACGAAACTAGGGGATTAAAAGAAAAGATTATTTTTCTGCATATATTCGCTAATGAGGTAGAACTTGTGAAAAATGAAGATGGAAATGAAACACCAGTAACTGTTGATAATCCACCAGATTTTTTTTATGGTTATATATTAAAAGAAGAAATTAAGAATTTTCAAAAATAAGAATATATGATTTACGGATTTAAGTCAATAATATACTACTTGCATTTAACAAAAGATTTATTTTAAGTTAGAATAAGACAAATAGAAGTTATTATTATCTTTTGTCTCTTATTAATTTTTAAATTTTCATAAAAAAGTAAGAAATAGTCAAATAAACTAAAAAATTTTAGATTTTTATTAATTATTTAAATTAACCTTTCGCTGAAGGCTTTTTTATTTACTAAAGGATTTTAAAAGGTTTGTCGTATAATGAATATAGGTAAATTCTATACTACTGTAAGAAAGAGGCGGTAAATATCACAACAGGACAATTAAATATATGTTAGAAAATCCTCTTTATAAGGGTACTGCCCATTATAAGGACAATAAAGTTAAGAATAAGGAATTAGCCTTGATTTAATTGAAGAAAAGATCGGAAATATAAGGAGCTAAGAACGATAGATACAATTATTAAATATTTTCAAGAATTATCTAAAATACCTTCCTTAATACTTTTTTTTAATTCCTTATTTGTGCTTATTTCTGTATATTTTGGTTTTTATCTTAGTGAACGTGCACAGACGAAAAAAGACAAAAAAGAAGCTGAGCAAATATTTAACATTTTACAAGATGAGATAAAGAGTAACCTTGATAACAATTTGAATAAAGATTTTTCCTCTGAATATCTGTCTATCTTAGGGGAAGAAGTTCTTAAAGTTAAAATGGGGGTATTGGTTACTTACCACAAAGTTCCTTTTGTTAATTTTGTAAAAATATATAGCCAGTTTATAAATATAAATAAAGCTTTATCGGATTATAACAAATTAGATAAAATTACAATGCCAACAACTATGGATGTACCTCGAATTTTAGCGGAAAAGGAACTTGTCCAATTGCGAAAATCTTGCAAAAAAGACATTGAAATATACCTTGGTAAATATTCTAAATAACCTGTTGTGTAAATAATACTTATTTTTACATATTAAAGTGAATGATTATATAAAAGAAATTTATAAAAGAGGTCTATTTGTTTATAAATAAAAACAAATGTTATTTTATTAGTATAGCCAAACCTATTTAAGGCCTCGAAAGCGAGGAAGTATGATATTAACAGAAGAGGAACGCAAGAAAATAAATGATTTTCTTGAAAAAAACTGGGCGTCTCCACAGAATTGCTCCGTCTGCCATAAAAATTCATGGAATATCTCCCCAGAAGTATTCGAACTTAGGTCATTTCACGGTGGTAGTATGGTCATAGGAGGTAAAAGTGGCATCGTACCGTTAATTCTTATAACCTGCGATAACTGTGGCAATACCATATTTATTAATGCTCTCGTTGCGGGGTTGGACCTTAAGGGAGGCACTAAATGATTAAAAATAAGTTAAATATTAGTCAACGTAAGATAAATACAGTTATTCCGGTCGATACAACAGAGATTTCAATAAGGCAGTTAGATTGGCGAAGGATCTATCGGGAAGTAAAATCTATTCCTAGGAAGAATTCATTTTTTTTGACTGCAGCGGGAGTTTTTTTTGGTGTGGGAGGGTCTGCAATTCTTTCTCTTATACCACTATATCAGGCTGCACAGAATGTCGATCCGTGGGTTAAGCCAACTTATTATATAATTGGAATTGCAGCACTCATTGTCGGCCTTATCATTGTGTATTTCTCTAAAGAAGAAGACAAAATGATTAAATCAAGCTGTCTTGCAGTCCAACAAGATATGAAAGAAATAAATTCCATATTTTTTCCTAATGATAATCTAGATGTAGATTAAAATACCCAACGAGCACCTAGATATGGTCATATTAAAGACATAAAATCGCTGAATTAAAATTAAACAAACTAGAATAAAGTTTCAAACAAAAATAAATTCATGCAAATAACAACCTAATCAACTAAAAGGGTAGGGGAGGCAAAACTAGTTCTATCCAATCTCAATTTTTTTAATTTGAATATTGAATCTTTTTTAAAAAAAAGGGTTTTTAAAAGATTTGTAGTATAATGAATATAGAAAGATTTATTATTGCAACAGGATACTACACAAAATATGCCGATTCAGAAATATAAAGAAAATAATTTGAGGATTTAAGTTATCGGACAGTTCAAATAAAAAGGAAAGAATATGAGCGAAAAGAAAGAACTTTCTATTAAGACTCCTAACCAGGCTTGTGAGACTGCGGTTAAAGCGCTAATATCAGCGGTGCCAATTTTTGGAGGTCCTATTTCCACTATTCTTGGAGATATTCAGAGCATTCGCAAGGAAAACCGTTTTCTTGAGTTTATCAACGGACTCCGAGAAGATCTCCATAATTTCTCGGATCGTGTTAACACAGAGTTTATCTCGAAAGAGGATTTCTTGGATATATTTGAACAAACAGCCAGAAAGATTATTATGACAAGACAAGAGATAAAACGAACTGCTTTTAGGCACATCCTTTCAAATGCGATTCTTTCATCAGATGTCTCCTATGATGAAGTTGAAGAGTTTCTTTCGCTTGTGGAAAGGTTTCGGGAAGAACATATTTTTCTGCTCAGTATTTTGCGGGACCCAGTGAAATATGACGAAGAGACGGGTAATCGAGTGGGAAAAGGAGGAAGAACAACGACTTCTATTTCCCAAATAATGAGACAGCTGCTCCCTGGTTGGAATAAAGACCTAATTCTGGAGGTCACAACAGTTCTAGAAAACGAGCGGCTTATTCAACACATTACAGCTAGATACAATATGACGCTTACAGATCAAGGTATAAATCATTTAGTCAATACCTTGACGCCTAAGGGAATGAGATTTGTTGCATTTATTTCATGTCCAAGCTACCCCTGAATGAGATTTTTAAATATCAGGACAAATGGTTAACAATATATCGATAAAAGATCATAAGAAAATTAAATTAATTTTGGAGGGATAATATGATAGAAGCACTTGAAAAAGAAAAACAATATTACATTAAGCATGTTTCAGAATGGATAGATGCAAATCAGTTTAAATTTGTTCTTATAAAAGATGATAACCTTATCGGATTTTATAATTCTATACAAGAGGCATTTGAAAATGGATTATCAAAATTTGGTTTAGAAGATTTTTTTATTAAACAAATATTTCCTAAGGATACTACAAATATCTCGTTTCTTGGACAATTCTTTCTTGTAGAAAAGTAGGTATAAAGTGGAAAATCGCGAAGAAAGAAGAAGGAATGAAAAAGAATTGAGAAGGGATAAAAAAAAGCTAAATTCTGAAATCCCTAAGATGTTATTTAAATATCAAGTTAATCAATTGCAAGGTCTTGGTCCTATAATTAATACATATATCACAATAACTGATTCACATAAAAAATTATTAGAACAATCTGGATTTCCAATACCAGAACCTGTTAAATGCAGATTTTTAATTGATACTGGCTCTCCTAAGTCTCTTGTTAAGCATGAAATTGCTGAACAAGCTAAGATCAAACTTATAAGTACGGATAATCCTATCCATGGCGTTGGTGTAGATACTACTGGTAAATCATACATTGGTAGGATATTTTTTATTTGTGAATCTAAAAAAGTGCGAGGAGCAAAACATAATATTTTTGTTGATACAGAGATCGCAAGCGGTACATTAAACAATAATCAATTTATAGATGGTTTAATAGGTAGGGATGTGTTACATTTTTTTGAGCTGAAATATAATGGAAAAATTGGAGAAGTTAGTTTAATTTATCAAAAAAAATAGATTGATTTTTCCAGACTTGGACCTAACGAGACTATCAGATTGGAAATTTAAGAATGAGAAAGTTTATTTTAAACAAACCGGAATGGTCGACAGAACTGGAACCTCTTGATTTTAAAGTTGTTAATCAACCTCTCGAAGAAGTAATAAATCAGGTAATTTATCAATTAAAGAAAGAAAATAGAAAACCAGATAATTTCTATTTTCTTTTAAAGGGGTTACTTACTACAAGTTTCCAAACATACAAAGCAATCCGTAAACTTATCAAAAAAGATCCAAAATATCCTGCTCAAGCTCACATTTTAGGACGATCGCTAATGGATACTCTTTTCACAATAGTAATGCTGGCAGAAAAACCCTTGGATTATTCTAGGAAATATGAATTAGCAGGTTACAGGGCAATGTGGGAAGAATACAATAGGGAGTTAAAGAGGTATGGAAGTGACCCAAAGTGGATACCAGATCTCGATAAGAAGAAGAAATTTTTGGATGCTTCTGCGGAGCTTTTTAGCTTGTCGGAAGATGAAAAAGTAAACCCGCTCAAACATATAAAGTACTGGCCTATTCCTTCTCAAATGCTGAAATTTAAGATGGTTTGTGACGAAAAACAAGGATTTCTAGAAGAAGTATATTCTTGGCGATACAGGCAGAGTTCGGAATGGAGCCATCAGGCCTGGGGTGGTATGGCTGCGGGAGTGTTTGCAACAATGCCTGAGTATCATTGGCATCCTGGGAAGTTTGAATCGGATGCGGTTTATACAGGCATTTTATTCTTGCTGATGATCCTTTCTGAAATAGAATCAGCATGTAACTATGGACTCAAACAAAAATTGAGATATATATGGACAATCTTGAATAATTATTTTGAAGAAGCAGCAGATTATTATTCCTTGAGATACAATGAATTATTACAATAAAAAGATAACATTAAATAAAACTTATGTGACCCTAAATGGGATTCTTTTTTGGATCACCAAAAACAAACCTTCAAATTTCGCATTTAAGGGGGGTATTTTACCTCTTTACGTATAATCATAAGCGAACCCTCAAAATTTCTTCATATACGCGGTTCTAGTACATCTTCAAAAATCAAGCAAACCCTTTATTTATAAGGGTTATAGCGATTTTAAGCAAAAAATCATCTCCGATTTTTGTCAGACAGCCTTAAAAGAATTCATAGAAAAGGTTAAGAAAGATAAAATAAATAATATATAATGCTAAAAATACTTGACAGATGATAATACAAATGTTGAAATATTTTTAAGGGTTAGTTCCACAAAAAACCTCATAAAAGAAGAATGAGGATAGACAATTTTTTTAATAATTGTCCACGTAACATGAATGAATATCGACCTAAGCAAATTAAGAGAACTAAGAGAAAAAGCTGGTTTGACTAGAAGAGATCTTGCCGATAAAATTAGTTGCCGGGAACACACCATCGTTAGATGGGAAAATGAAGAGAACAAGAAACCATTATCGCCATATCGGAAAGAATTAGAAAAGTTTTACTCGGAAATGTTAATGAAATAAAAAATACCTTTAAATACTTGAGGGTTATTTTTTAATTATTTGATATTTACTTTACATAAGATATATTATATGTTATAACAAATGATATAACAGAAACAAAATAAAACCCTGAACATCCTTTAATATATAAGGATGTTCGGGGTTTTTTATGTTATATAAATTAGAATCAAAATTAAATAGCCAAAATAATCAGACCGAATATTTTAACAGGTTCTCGGTGCACCTGTTAATATTTGGTCTTTTTTGTTTTGGCTATTTTTATTTAGGGAAAAAAACAAGCCTCCGCAAGGTTGAATCAAGTTTTCTCAAATACCATGACTTGCTTGATAGGGACCTAAATGGAGGCTTGGTAAAAAGGGGAGGTAAGAATGAAACTCGGAAATGATTTAAGAGAAAAAATTAAATTTTTATTATTAGAAGATATATTTGAAGATTTAACTTCACCATTTAAAAAAGATATAAAGATATTTAACAATAAAAGATTGGATAAGGAAATTGACAAAGTAATTAATTTAGCAAGACAGATTTATATAAAAAAATAACTTAATAAAAGGGGGGTAGAAAATTGAAAGAAGAAAGACTCGAGCAATTAAAGAAAATCTTTATTAAAGCTGTAAAAGGTGTCCTCGATGATGTTCATGAGAATCTTATGAATTTTGAAATCACTGATAATGTAAAAAATTATGCTGAAAGTATAGCCAATAAATTAGTTTACGAAGTGAGAATCAGAATTAATAACAAATAAGGGGTGATTCTATGAATTATATGATTTTTGTTTATGTGTTTTTTATATGGTTAATGTTAATGATTGCTCGGAATATCTATAAAGGTAAGAAAGAAAAAGAAAAAATGACTATTAGTAAAGGAGGGATGCAAAAGTATTTTAATGGCCGTTTTAAATGGTAGAAATATAATTTTTTAGGAGGTATTAAATGGAAAGGGATAAAGGAATACAAAGTTTTCTCGATAACTTTGCTAAAAAAGCATTTGGAAGATCACCGACAGAAGCTAAAGAAAAGGGAGTCTGTGTTACTTGTGGCGCAAAGATAGAAATGAAAGATTTCAAAGACCGGATATCAATCAAAGAATATGAGATTTCGGGACTTTGTCAAAAGTGCCAGGATGATACCTTTGGTTAATTTTAAAAAATAAAATATTAGGAGGTAATTTAAAAGTGATAAGCAAAGAGAAGAATTTTAAGGTTACGGTGAAAGCTAAACTAAAAGAGATTAAAGAGTGTAATCTTGATATTGCAATTTTAAAAAGAAGGCTTGATGAATTTTCCAGCCAGAACTACATCGAAAGAAATAATAAGAAATATACCATCGAAGATCTAAATAACAACATTGAAATATTAGAGGGTGACCTAGAAAAAGAATTAATCGCTTCAAAGGGAACTAAAATTGACACCCTGTTGGGCTGGGTCAATTTTAAAGATATGCCGGATAGTTGGATTTATGACGTTCCCAAAATAATGGACTTCCTCAAAACCCTACCCGAAAAAATTGCTAATAGATTTATCCGGGTAACCACTACCTTGTTAGAAGGTGAATTAAAAAGGGCCATAATGGCTGACAATAATCCAATCTTTGAGAAAAGTAAAATTACTGATTTGGGCGCTAAATTATATTTGATTGATGAGGAATCCGAACAAAGTTACGAAGTCGAAGGCGTAGAAATCAAGCATCAAGACCCCAAATTCCACTACAAAATCAAGTCTGATATTTAATTATTAAGGAGGTAAATTTAAATGAATAATACGAATGGTACAGCAGGTTTTTTTAAGAGGTTTACTAAGATTAAAGGGAAGTATCCGATTAGTAGTATCCGCAGGTTGACCTGGAAAGGCAAAATCCATTTGGGAGTACAACTTCCTACCATAGAAAGGGATGAAGAAGGACATTATAAACTAGATAAAAATGGCAATCCTATACAAAGGCGAGATAAATATGGAGAATTAGAATTCCATCCTAAAGATGTCTCTTATTTTGTATGTCCTGCTGAAGTTCAAAAGATGTTTGGAAAAGAACCCATCGAATTAGATATTGCTTTTCCCTTATCCGGTTTAGATGAAAATAGTTTACCGGATGTTGGTGGTATATTCCCACAGGCCTATAAATATTATGGTAGTTCAAGGGGTCTTAAATGTGTAGGGGATGGAGAAATCGCCATGAAAGCGAATGAGGAAGGGATTTTTGAAGAAGTCGAATGCCCCTGCGATAAGTTTGGACAAAAAGACGGTTGCAGCAAACGAGCCAGTCTCTTCTTTTTTATACCATCCATATCCATGGGTGGTATTTATGTAATTGATTCTGGCTCCTGGAATACCATGGTAGACATCCAGAGTGGGATTTATTTAGCTTTGGAATTATTAAAAGACCCTATAACCGGAGAATACAATAGTATAACCATGTTGCCTTTTAAATTAAGGCGAATAGAAAGAGAGACCCAGCATGAGAAGAGAAAAGATAAGCACTGGCCCCTAACCTGTGAATTGGATTTACTCATAGAGGATATCAAAAAGATAAGGATGGGGAAAACCTTATTTTTGGAACAAAAGCGGATATATCAAATACCAGAAAGGCCAGAGGAGATCAACCCAAAATTTGATAGTGAAAAAGAGGGAGCAGTATTTAAACGTTTAACCGAAGAAGAGATAAAAGAGATAGAAAATAAGGAAGCCATTGCTCAAGAGGAATTAAAAAAAGAAAATGAGGCTAAAGAGAAAAAAGAGAAGGAGGCTGGGGATCAAAAAAAACAAAAAGAAGCAAAAGAACCAATAAAAGAAAAAGCAAAAGAAGAGGATCTTAAAAAAGAGGTTGAGGAATCAAGGGCCCGGGAAGCCCAGTTAAAAAAGGATCATGAAGAGGGGAAGGATAAAATCAAATCTTATCAGGAAAGCAAAATTTTATCTAAAAAAAGAGTAGAAGAAGAAAATAAGATCTTAAATACCCTGGCAGAAAAGGCCAAAAATGCTGGAATTGATTCCTTTGAAAAATTAATAAATTTTGCTTTGGACCGGGGAATATTCCAAACCCCACTTGCCGAGCATCTAGCGAAAAAGATTTTAATTAGCAATAAAGATATATACGACCGTTTGATGAGGGCTCTGGAGCCTCTCAAGGAAGAAGATAAAGAGAAATTAGATAAGATGTTTAGTGTCTTAAATAAAGCGGGTATATCTACTTGGAGGATAGTGGCATGGTTCGCATGCAAAGCCGACTTAATAAAAGTAGGAACTTCAATTGAAGATTTACAAAGAATCTTACTCGATAATCCAGAAGCAATAGAAAAAATAATAGATATTTCAAAAATCGAAGAAGAGAAAGAATAAGGACCTATAAGTTTTATTATGTAAAGTAAAAATTGGGCCTGGCTCAGTTATTGTTAAGTTGTAATAAACTCTCCTGCTTATTATGACTTATCTCGACCCTTTAACCGGGCCAGACCCCACATGAGAGGAGGTGAAAAAAAACAATGAAAAAGCTAACTGTGTTGGTGGCGATTTTGTTAGTTACTGGTTTACTTGCCGGTTGCGGAATATTGCCTGGATCAAGACTTTACGAAATAGAAATTAGTCAAGACTTTTGGGGGATAACTTTTTCAATAGAGGATGCTACTTATCAATTAGAAGTTACTGCTCATTATGATGATGGAACTATTGCTGATGTAACTCTTGATTGTGATTATACTTCAAGTAATCCCGATGTTGCTATTGTTGGCGATGAAGGTTTAATCACGGCAGTAGAAATTGGTGACACTAATATTCTAGCAAGATATACTCAACGTAATTTTTGGACTGGCGATATAACTAGGACCGCCGAAGTAGAAGTAACGATTTCTCTGTAGAAACCATTAAAGAGAAGGGGGGCTTGAGGTCTGACAAGCCCCATCTTTAAAAATAAAGAACGGAAGGAGGTGAAAAAAACAAATGAAGAAATTGATATTAATAGTTGCTTTGGTCCTGATATTGTCAACAAGTGCTTTTGCTACACTGATGGTTTATGATCTTACTGGATATTACGATACTACTCCAGAACTTTCGACTCTTTTTTATAACACTTCTAGTGTTTATAATTTATCCATTTGGATGCAAGCTAATTTTACGTGGAAGTATCACTTCTCTGCTTTTACTCCTGTTCAACAATTTATAAACAAGAATCTAGGAGACTGTAATGATATGTCTACTTTCGTGTTATATTTCTGGGCTCGAAAATTTGGTAGTTCGGGAGTTAAACAAGTATACATAAGATGTAATGAGAATGTTTCTCACATGATAGCTGTTGGGAGTTCTGGGACTTGGTATACAAGTAACCAATATTATTATAGTAGTTATAGTTCTATTGGAGCATGTGTACAAGCTTGGGATAATAGCGATTCAAGATATACTGTAAACTGGTTTAACGTTTATGATTATGATCTTAATCTCATAAGTTCTAGCAAAAGTCCTGCTGGTGTGCCTGATATAGCACCAGGAGAGTAAATTAGAAATTGCCTATCCTGTGGCGTGGTAGCCTGACTAGAAGCCGTCAACGGAAACAAGTTACAGACCAACTGTCAGGGTAGGTAAGAATAGAGGTAAAAAATATGAAAAAAATAATTATCTT
>Ga0315291_10009990_pt1 | contig 11625 bp, 7 predicted proteins | sample YL17G12_20_MG_FD_203070 | JGI IMG/M metagenome (GOLD analysis project Ga0315291, IMG submission 203070) | Sediment microbial communities from Yellowstone Lake, YNP, Wyoming, USA - YL17G12_20 | ecosystem: Environmental > Aquatic > Freshwater > Lake > Sediment | place: USA: Wyoming | collected...
TCCGGCAAATTGGACCTGTCCCCTTTTTCCGGAATCACACAAGGCCGTTTGGTTATTTTGCCCGAATCTCGGGGAATTTCAACCCCAGGGTGGGCGGAATTCCGATTCGCAGCCGCAGTGGGTCCCGGCTCAGAGGCTGTCCGAGAACTGTGAAGCAACGGTCCCCTCTCCCTCTGGGAGAGGGTTACGGTGAGGGCCTGCTGACGTACAACTGTCTATTGCGTTTGCGTGGTTTCGCCAAGCCCTCACCCCCTGCCCCTCTCCCAAAGGGAGAGGGGAGACTTTTCGGACAGCCTCTCAGAGTCCCAGTTGGTTTTGGAGCTGTTCCTCCAATCCGGCTTCCAGTGCGGCCCGCTTGCCCTCCGCCCAACGATGGGCCAGGTCCTGAACCTTGGCGGGATCGAGTTCCCCAGCGGCGACGTTCTGGCGGATGTACGCCAGACACTCGTCGTAAAGCGGCTTGTACTGCGACTGGTAGGAGTGGTCTTCGGTCTTGGCGGCAGGTACAGGTTTGGCCTTTGTCTTTGGAGCGGCCTCCAGGTGACCCTCCGCCAGCGATTGCAGCAGATCCGCGCTCTGTTGGGTTCGCTCCAGCAGCGTCCTGGCCAGATGGACCTTCCGGTACAGCTCGTCGATCTCTTTGGCCCTGGCCGCCGCCGCTTCCTGCATGTACCGCTGCATTTCTTCCGGCGTGGCCGCCTTGGGCGGCGGTTTTTCTACTTTCCGGTCCTGTGGGGGGTGCTCCTGTGTAGTCAATTCGACGGTCAAAGACTCCACCGCGTCGTCCAACGCGCTATGGCTTCTCCTCCATACCTGCGACGCTACGACGGCAGCCAGCACACATATCAACAGCACGGCAGAAACCGCCCCGGCGACCACCAGCCCCACCTGCCTTCGTGTGCCTCCGCTTCGCTCTTGCGGGGACTTGGCAATTGAAGAAGTCTCGTCCGTCGGTTGCGATGCGGCCCCGGTCGCTGCGGCCGAGTCGTCCGGGGTGGCGAGGGGACAGCCGCAGTGCGGGCACTGGCCTGCCCGTCGCGAGACCATTTTGCCGCAGTCGGGACAGGGACGAAGCCGGCTGTCAGCGTCGGCCGCGGCAGTCTGGTCGCCCTCGCACCCTGAGGGTGCCCGGCCTCCCACCTTGCCGGCCGGCGGCGGCTGGTCTCGCCCCGGTCGGTCCGGCTGGACCAGCAAGGCAAACTGGGGATAGACGGCCTCGGCCCATTTCCAGTCCTGCCAGTCTTCCCGGCGGACGCGGCAGAAACCGTCCAGTCGTCCCTCGGCGACGAGGCCGTCCAAGCGGGCCTTGCTCATCGGCCCGAGTTGTTCGCCGGCGGCGGTGCTGACGTACCACTGCGTCTTTTCTCCGCCGGGTTGTTTGGAAGGTCCTGTTGCCTGCGCGGCTTGCTGCCCGGGAGCCGACTGCTGGGAAGAGGGCCGCTGCCGGCCACCGCCGAGCTGAATCACCGCCGAGCAGTTGGGGCATTTCACCCGCTGGCCCGACAATTTGTCGGGCGCCTGAAACTTCCGTCCGCAGCCCGGGCACTGAGCGTGGATGGGCATGATGCGCCAGCCCCAGAGAGTCAACCCCAATCGCTACCGCCAGCGTACCTGGAGGCCGCGGCGGTGTCAACGGAGGCAAGGCATGGTGCAATGGTCGCGGTCAGTCCTGCCCGGCCTTACCGCCATCCGCGTTGAACCGTCTGCCGGCCAGGCGAATCGCCTCGGGGTTGGGCGCGCACGGGCGGCGGGTGCCGACGTGGTCGATGGCCTCGTCCAGGCCCCACTGCTTGACCCAGTGGAGGTAGGCGATCACCACGTTCGGCGAGCGGCCGGCCCCGGCGGTGCAGTGTACGTAGACGGTGTGCCCCGCCTGCAACAGTTCGTCCAAGACGCCTACGCACTGGACCAGTTTGTCCTGGAGATCGTCGGGGTCGAAATCCCTGACGGGCACCCGCCGCAGCTCGATCCCCGACTGGCGGTAACGGGCCTGAAGCCAAGGCCAATGCACGCCGCAGCGGTCGAGGTCCTCGTCGGTCTGGAGGTTTAGCACCGCCGTCACGCCCAGCTCCCGCTTGAGCCGGTCGATCTCAGTAGCCAGCTCGGGATACGAGCCGACGTAGACCTGGTCCAAGACTTGATCGAAGTCCATGGTTGAGCTGACCGGTCTCTTATACGAACAGCCGGCTGACGGACTCGTTGCGGTGGATCCGCTTGATCGCCTCGCCCAGCAGCGGGGCCACGCTTACCGTGGTGATCTTGGGAAGCTCCTTCTCGGGGCCCAGGGGGATGGTGTCGGTGACCAGCACGCCGTCGACCGGCGACTGGCGGATCTTCTGTACCGCCTCTCCGCAGAACAGGCCGTGGGTGGCGGCCAGGTAGATTTGCCGGGCGCCGTGGGCGTGGACCACGTCGGCCGCACCGCAAATCGAGCTGGCGGTGCTGATCATGTCGTCGAAGATCAGCGCCGTCCTGCCCTGCACGTTGGCGCCGATGATGTGCATCTGCTGGGTCCGTTCGGCGCTGGCACGGCGCTTGTCGATGATGGCCAGCTCGCCGCCCAGTTGGCTCATGTGCGAGAGGGCCCGCTTGATACCCCCTTCGTCCGGGCTGACCACCACGATCTCTTCCGCGTCGAGGTTCATGCCCTGGAAGTGGTTGTCGATCACCGGGGCGGCATAGAGGTGGTCGACCGGGATGTCAAAAAAACCCTGGATCTGGGCAGCGTGCAGGTCCATGGCCAGCACGCGGTTGGCGCCGGCATGGGTAATCAGGTTGGCCACCAGCTTGGCGGTGATCGGCACCCGGCCTTCATCCTTGCGGTCCTGCCGGGCGTAGCCGAAGTAGGGGATCACGGCGGTGATCCGCTCGGCACTGGCCCGCTTGAAACTGTCGATCACCACCAGCAGTTCCATGAGGTTATCGTTGACCGGTGGGCAGGTGGGCTGGACGATGAAAACGTCGCGCCCGCGGACGTCCTCGTCGATCTTGCAGGAGATCTCGCCGTCGGGGAAATTGCCCATCACCAGCCTGCCCAGCGGCATGCCCAGGTAGTCGCACATCCGCTGGGCCAACTGGGGGTGGGCTCGTCCGCTGAAGATCTTCATGTCGTTCATGGTGCACGAAGTGGATAGTGGGCAGTGGGCAGTGGGCAGTGGGCAGTGGGTAGTGGGCAGTCCTCGGGGGACGGTGCTCTCGTCAATGGTCCTTGGTCATTGGACATTGGCGGCCTCCACGGCGGCCAGCTCTTCGGCGGTGTTGATGCTCAGCGCCTCGCACGGCTGGAGCACGTTGAGTGCTCGCACCTCCTTGCCTTCGGACACCAGGATTCCGGGACAGTCGGTAAGGTAGTATTCGCCCTGCGAGTTGTCTGCCCGAACGTGGTCCAGGGAATCGAGCAAGTCCTGGCACCGGAAGACGTAGTAGCTCATGTTGACCTCGGTGATCCGGCGCTCCGCTTCGGTGGCGTCTTTCTCCTCGACGATGGCCTGGAGGTTGCCCTGCGGGTCGCGGATCACCCGGCCCAATCCCGTAGGATCTTCCTTGCAGGCGGTGCCCAGGATCCAGGCGGCGGGGCGGCGGTGGAATTCTGCCAGCAGCGCGGCCACCGACCGGCTCTGCATCGTCGGCGAGTCGCCGGCCACGACCAGGACCGGGCCATGGTGGCGGGCCAGGTGCTCCCGGCAGACCATCACCGCGTGCCCGGTCCCACATCTTGCCAGGAAACGGCCGCGCGTTCCAGGGGGGCGAGGGCCGGGTATCTGAGCGGCCTGCCCTTTCTCCTAGTAGTATAAGACACTGGCGGGGCTTCTCCGCGGAGCAACGAAACCGGTCGTTGCAGCGAGGTTCGCACGATCAGACACACGGCTATCTGGCTGCCGGTCGTGTTGATTCCGCCGCTTGGGGGGGCCGTCCAGGACCAGCCGCCAGCGGATGCACCGCCACTGAAGTACGAGCTGATGATCAACGGTGAGAACTTCCTCATCGAGGCAAATCGCTTGCACAAGCTTCAAAGCAAGCAGAAACCGGGGTCGCCTGCGTGGTCGAGTATCTCGACCAGGACAGCCAGGACGTGCTGCCCTTGGTGAAGAAGACGCTCGACTCCTTCCGGGCCGCAAACCAAGGGGGCGGCAGCCGGGAAGCGCGCACAAGGCGGGCGGGCCCTGCCCTCAGGGCCCGCCCGCAACCGAGTCGCGCCGACGTCCGCCCGGACTACGCCGTCCGGCGGCGGCGGGCCAAGGCCCAACCCCCCAAGGCCATCCCGCCCAGACCCAGCAAAACCAGCGTGCCGGGCTCGGGCACGGAGACGGCCTCCAGGGCGTTGACGTTCTCGCTATCCACGCCAAAGCTGGCCATCACGTTGAACGGGGTGTTCCACAGATGGCCGCCGTGGTTGAGGAAGGCTGCCGGGGCACCGTTTGTCCAGACCCAGACCTCGCCCCCGTCAAACGCCGTAATCCCGGTGTTGACCGGCGCGATGCTGAACAGGATCGAATCGCCCGGCCCAAAGTAGTCGTCGTTCTCCAGATCGTAAACCATCAGGGCATCGAGGTCGATCAGGTACGGCAGCTCCGGGTCGTTCGGCGCAATCGCGCCGGCGAGCTGACCCGCCCAGACGTACGGGGTGCTGACGTGGACCGGCGGGGGGTTATAGGCCCAGACCGAGACTCTTCCCGCGCCCGCTATGCCAGGATCGCCGTAGAGGGAATACCGGTTGGCATCGCCGACAATGGGAGCCCCGGAGTCTGCCGTCGGCTCCGGTCCCCAGATCTCCAGCCCGTCCACGTCGGTCACGCCGTGCTGGTCGATCTGCGCCGGTGTGGCCCAGATTGGCCCGCCCGGTGCGGGTGGAGCTACAGCCGGCGGACCGCCGATGGGCTCGTAGAAGATGTTTGGCGAGGAGAACGGAGGCAGGGCGCCGGCCGGACGACCTTCATCGTCGACCGAAAACAATAACGCGGACCTGTTCTTGATCACCGCGTCGTAGAGCATGTCCTGGTTGTTGGCCAGCGCGTCGACCTGTTGCAGCGTGTCCCCCTGTCGGCTGAAAGAATAGTTGAAGCTGTTGGCCACGCCACCGGTGCCGTCCCACGCGATCACCTGCTCGGGGACGGCGTTGCCCAGTGCGTCCTTGTCGCCCGGATTGTGCGTAAAGGGCGTCAAGTCTTCGGAGTACTCCTTGCCTGGCACGGTCGCCGGGCCCGGAACCTGGGGCCCGGGTTGTGCGACGACGAGATTCGGCTGGGTCTGATAAGGCCCTGCGTGAGCGGGAAGGGATGCCAGCAGCAGCACACCCACTGCAAGGCACGCTAGTACACAATGTGCATGTTTCATTGTCACACTCCTCAGTTTGGTGTTGTTTCAGTTGTTTCAAGGAACGGTTTGTCGACCACGGGCAGATGGCCCACTATGATGCCGCACCGTACGGCGCGGCAGGTTTCGATGCGTGTCCTTCGCGTCAGCTTAAGGCGGACGTGGAAACAAAGATGTTGCGGCTGTCATCGTGGGCTCCATCAATGTCAAGGGTCTTGGAAACGGAAGCCGATTGCTCAGGCTCGGCAGGCCGCGGCGAGGGGACCCCAGTGCGCAGAGGCATCCGAAACAAGAAATGGACGCCAGCAAGAGAACACACCAAGCCGGCAGCGCGGGCCGAGAGTCGGACTGAAACGCGTTACGCTGCCTCGGCGAGATTGGCCACTTACGAAGAAGTGACACGGCCCCAGGATCAGGATAGCAACACCATTTCTATCCAGCATAGCAGGTCTTTTCGCTTTGTAAAGGGGGTGCCGGGCGATTTCCGAAGAATTTCTGTCTTTTTTCATGGGCTGCTGTACGGAGACGGCAGTGGCGTAAGTGGCATGTTGGCAAAGGGTTGCGTCTTCGGAACCGGCTCTTGGAGTGGCCGGATTGTCGGGTGGCCGGGGGAATCTGGGGGTTTTTCGCCCTCGTTCTGCCGATACCCTGTTGACAAATAACGATACACATGTACACTATATCTTGGAGGGCACCTCTCGTGAAAGAACAGTGCAAAGACCCGATCCAGGTCGAGACCCTCCGTCGGGAAATCGCCCGGCTCGAGCAGTCCCCAGCCAGAAGCAGGGGCAGGCCGATCTCCAGCGGCTGCGACCCCCTGGACCGGCTCTTGCCCGAGGGGGGATTCCGCCGGGCCGCGCTGGCCGAATGGCTGTCTGCCGGCGAGGGGAGTGGGGCGACCACGCTGGCCCTGGGGGCCGCACGGCAGGCCTGCCGCGACGGTGGGGCCCTGGTCGTGCTGGATCGGCACCGCGAGTTTTATCCGCCCGCCGCCGTCCGGCTGGGCATCGAGCCGGAGGAGTTGATCGTGGTCCAGGCCGGCAGCCAGGCCGACGCGGATTGGGCCCTGGATCAGGCGCTGCGATGCCGGGGCGTGGCCGCGGTGTTGGCCTGGCCGGAAAGGCTCGACGGGCGGACCTTCCGGCGGTTGCAGTTGGCTGCCGAGGAGGGGGGTGGGTTGGGACTGTTGATCCGGCCGCTGGTGTCCCGCGGGGAGCCGTCCTGGGCCGACGTGCGGCTGCTGGTCGAGCCACTGCCGGCCGAGCCGTTGCTAAGCCGCAAGCGGCGGCTACGAATCCATCTGCTTCGCTGCCGGGGTGGAGCCGCCGGCCAAAGCATCGACCTGGAAATCGACGATGAAACGTACAGTGTGCATCTGGCTGCCCGACTGGCCCATCCAGCAGCTCACCGCCGCGCGGCCGGAGCTTAAAGGGCAAGCCGTCGTATTACACGAAACCCAGCGGGGCACCGAGCGGGTCGTGGCATGTTCCGCTCGGGCGGTGGCCCTGGGCGTAACCGTGGGCATGCCGCTGGCCGAGGCCACTGCCCTGGCCGGAGGGTGGAAGGCGGAAGGCGGAAGGCGGAAGGGGGAAGGTTCAGGGTTCAGGGTTCGGGGGTCAGGGGTCAGGGGTCAGGGGTCAGGATTCTTGCATCAACGTTTTCCTCGGGCCGACGACTACCCTCCGGATCCTTCCGCCTTTCGCCTTCCCCCGTCCGCCTTCCCCCTTCCCCCGTCCGCCTTCCCCTCCGATCCCCTGGCCGATCGCCGGGCGTTGGAGGCGTTGGCCGAGTGGTCTGCGCGATTCAGCCCGATCGTCGGCCTGGAAAACTCGACCGCTCCGGAGAGCCTGCTGCTGGACGTCACCGGCCTGGCCCATCTGTTCGGCGGCGAGGCCTCGCTGGCCGAAAAGATCCTGGGCGATTTCACCCGTCGCGGGCTGACGGTCCGCGTGGCCGTCGCCGACACGATCGGCGCCGCCTGGGCAATGGCACATTCAGCATTCAGCATTCAGCATTCAGCATTCAGCACTCAGCATTCAGCATTCAGCATTCAGCATTCAGCATTCACCCTTGTTCCTCCCGGCGAGGTCCTTCCCACGCTTCGCCCCCTGCCGGTGGCGGCCTTGCGGCTGCCGGCGGAGACCGTCGAGCTGTTGCGCCAGTTGGGCATCGATTGCGTCGGCCAGTTGGAGGCGTTGCCCCGCGATGAGCTTTCGTCGCGCTTCGGACCCGAGTTGCTTCGGCGCTGGGACCAGGCGATCGGGCGGCTGGCCGAACCGGTGCCGATGCACGGACAACCGCCGCAACTCGAGGCCGACTGCTCGCTGGAACATCCGACCACCCGGCGGGAAACCATCGAGGCAGTCCTGAAACAACTGATTGGGCAGATCACCCAGATGCTGCTGGAACTGGGCCACGGGGCCATGCGGCTGGAGTGTCGCTTGGATTGCATCTCGGCCGGGCCGGCACGGCCGGAGCCGGTGCAGCTCTCGGTGGGACTGTTCCGGCCGACCGCTGCGGCGGGGCATCTGTGCTCCTTGGTGCAGATGCAACTCGAGCGGCTGCGGTTGCCCGGCCCGCTCTCGGGCGTGCACGTGGCGGCGGCGGCCACCGCACCGCTGCTGGAGGAGCAGCAGGAGTTGTTTTTCCTGGGCGACGGGTTGTCGCGGCGGCATGATCGCTACCTGGCCGAGCTGGTCGAGCACCTAAGCAGCCGGCTGGGCCACCGCTCGGTGCTGCGGGTGTGCCTGCTCGCCGACGCCCAGCCGGAGCTGGCCTGGCGCTACGACCCGCTGGTCGAAAACTCGCGGCGTCGTAACTCGCGGAAGCAGTTACCGGCCGAACTGCCACCGCGCCCGCTGCGGCTCTTGCGGCGACCAGTAGTGCTCAGCGTCACGTCGCTCATACCCGGGGGACTGTCCCAATTTTCGCGCAGCGAAAATGGGACTGTCCCCTTCCCGGACGATGGAATACGCAGCGAAAATGGGACTGTCCCCTTCCCGGACGATGGAATACGCAGCGAACATGGGACTGTCCCCTTCCCGGACGATGGAATACGCAGCGAAAATGGGACTGTCCCCTTCCCGGACGATGGAATACGCAGCGAAAATGGGACTGTCCCCTTCCCGGACGGCGAAGTAGTTCCCTTACGGCTCCTTAGCTTCCAGTTTTGCGGCCGCGATCAGCGGATCGCGCAGCATTGGGGCCCGGAGCGGATCGAAACCGGCTGGTGGCGCAACCGCATAGTGGGCCGCGACTACTACCAGGTCGAGACCACCACCGGCCACCGCTACTGGTTCTTCCGCCGCCTGCGCGACGGGCGGTGGTTCATGCACGGGATGTTTGAGTGAGAGGGTTGAGGGTTGAGAGTTGAGGGTTGAGAGTTGAGGGTTGAGGGGCGGCTGGGTGGCATGCCGTGGCATCGGAAATGAAGGCCACATGCCGACTCGCGGCTTCGCCGCGTGACGGCATGGCACCCTGCCGCTGCTAAGCCGCAAGCGGCTTCTGCTCCCAATCCCTGACCCCTCGTCCCTGGCCCCTGACCCCTGATCCCTGGCCCCTATGATCTACGCCGAGTTGCACGCCAAGACGAATTTTTCTTTTCTCACCGGGGCTTCGCATCCCGAGGAGCTGGTCGAGCGGGCGGCCGAGCTGGGATATGCGGCGCTGGCGATTACCGATCGCCACAGCCTGGCCGGGGTGGTTCGGGCGCACGGGGCGGCCAAGGAGGTGGGGCTGAAACTGCTGATCGGCGCGGAGATTACACCCGAGGACGCGCCGCCGGTGGTGCTGCTGGCTATGGATCGGGCCGGCTACGGACGACTGGCACGCCTGATCACCCGCGGGCGACGCCGCGGCGAAAAGGGGGAGTGTCGGCTGACGTTCGACGACGTGGCGGAGCACGCTGCGGGGCTGATTGGTGGGGTAGTTGACAGGGGACAGGGGTCAGGGGTCAGGGGCCAGGGGTCGGAGGGCATGGAGAACGCCCAGGGACTGCGGTCCGTGGGGTTGGCTTCACCTGCTAAGCCACAAACGGCGGGGCAAGGACTGCAAATTGAGAATTGTAAATTGAGAATTGCAGATTGCCCGCACGAACATGGTGCAGTTTCTGCTAAGAGTCTATCCCAAAACCCCTCACCCCCGGCCCCTCTCCCCGCAAGCGGGGCGAGGGGAGAACGTTTCGGGATAGGCAGCAAGCCGCAAGGGGCTTGGCCAACTCCCCCCTCCCCACTCTCCACTCTCCACTCCCCACTCTCCACTCTCCACTATCCACTATCCACTATCCACTTACACCGCTACCACGACGTCTTCGGCGATCGCTGTTACCTGCTGGCCGAGTTGCACCGGGGGCCGGACGATCGTGGGCGGCTTCAAGAGTTGATGCACCTGGCGCGGTCGGCCGGGGTGGGGTTGGCGGCGGCCGGCGACGTGCATTACCACCTGCCCGAGCGCCAGGCGCTGTGCGACGTGCTGACGGCGATCCGTCACGGCACGACGGTGGCCGCGGCGGGCGAGCTGCTCTTCCCGAACGCCGAGCGCTACCTGAAATCGCCCGAGCAGATGGCCGTCTTGTTTGCCGAGGGGCCCGAGGCCGTCCGGCGCACCGTAGAGATCGCCGAGCGATGCACGTTCTCGCTAGATGAGCTGCGTTACGAATACCCGGAAGAACTGGTCCCGCCGGACCGGGCGCCGATGGAGCATCTGCGGCGGCTGAGTTGGGCCGGGGCGCGGAAGCGATATCCCCAGGGCATTCCGGAGAAGGTACGACGCCTGCTGGAGTATGAGCTGAAGCTGATCGAAGAACTCCGCTACGAGGCCTATTTCCTGACCGTCTGGGACCTGGTCCGTTTTGCCCGGCGGCGGGGGATCCTCTGCCAGGGCCGCGGCTCGGCGGCCAACTCGGCGGTCTGTTATTGCCTGGGCATCACCTCGGTCGATCCGGAGCGGATGGACGTGCTCTTCGAGCGGTTCGTCAGCCGCGAGCGGAACGAGGCGCCCGACATCGACGTCGACTTCGAGCACCAGCGGCGCGAGGAGGTGATTCAGTATCTGTACGAGAAATACGGCCGCGAGCGGGCGGGGATGACTGCCGAGGTAATCACCTATCGCCCCCGCTCGGCGGTCCGCGACGTGGGCAAGGCCCTGGGGCTTTCGTTGGACCGGGTGGACGCGGTGGCCAAGCGGATCGAGCATTTTCACGCCGAGCCGGAGCTGGCTACCCGCTGCCGCGAGGCGGGCATCGACCCCGAGACCCCGCTGGGCCGTCAACTGGTCGAGCTGGTCGGGGAGTTGGTCGGTTTTCCGCGGCACCTTTCGCAGCACACCGGCGGGATGGTGATGACCCGCGGCCTGCTGTGCGAGCTGGTGCCCATCGAAAACGCCGCCATGCCCGAACGGACCGTCATCCAGTGGAACAAGGACGACCTGGACGAGCTGGAGATCCTGAAGGTCGACTGCCTGGCGCTGGGGATGCTGACGGCGATTCGCAGGTGTTTTGATCTCGTCGGGCGGCATTACGGGAGGCAGCTTACGCTGGCCAGCATCCCCGAGGGGGACCGGGACGTCTACGAGATGATTTGTCGAGCCGACACGATGGGGGTGTTCCAGATCGAGAGCCGCGCGCAGATGAGCATGCTCCCCCGGCTGCGGCCGCGGTGTTTTTACGACCTGGTGATCGAGGTGGCCATCGTCCGGCCCGGGCCGATCCAGGGCAACATGGTCCACCCGTACCTCCGCCGCCGTAACGGGGAGGAAGCGGTCACGTATCCCAACCAGGCGATCCGCGAGGTGCTGGAAAAGACGCTCGGCGTGCCGCTGTTCCAGGAGCAGGCGATGCGGCTGGCGGTGGTGGCGGCGGGGTTTACGCCGGGCGAGGCCGACCAGCTCCGCCGGGCGATGGGGGCCTGGCGACGGCCGGGACTGATCGAGAGCTTCCGCCGAAAGCTGATCGACGGCATGCGCCGCAAGGGGTTTTCGCCCGAGTACGCCGAGGCGGTTTTCGGCCAGATCCGGGGCTTCGGCGATTACGGTTTTCCCGAGTCGCACGCCGCCAGCTTTGCGCTGTTGGTCTACGTTTCGGCCTGGCTGAAGCATCACTACCCGGCGGCCTTCACCTGCGCGCTGCTCAGCAGCCAGCCGATGGGTTTCTACGCCCCGGCCCAGTTGGTCCGCGACGTCCGCAACCATGGGGTGGAGGTGCGGCCGGTGGACGTGAACTCCAGCGGTTGCGAGTGCACGCTGGAAAGGGCGAGGGGCCAGGGGTCAGGGATCAGGGGTCAGGAGTCAGGGGTCAGGGGTCAGGGGTCGGGGGTC